>Ga0182736_1000531_pt1 | contig 56117 bp, 56 predicted proteins | sample eDN5th30CKraftBY_FD_128882 | JGI IMG/M metagenome (GOLD analysis project Ga0182736, IMG submission 128882) | Enriched backyard soil microbial communities from Emeryville, California, USA - eDNA 5th pass 30_C Kraft BY (version 2) (version 2) | ecosystem: Environmental > Terrestrial > Soil >... | reverse complement strand
CGTGCTGGTGGACACCCCCGGCGTCTTCTCGCCCCGCCGACGCCTCGACCGCGCCATGGTGCGCGCCGCCTGGACCGGCGCGGACGAGGCCGACGTGGTGGTGCATCTGGTGGACGCCGAGGCCGAACTGGCCGTCAGCGAGAACAAGGCCACCCCGGCCCAGAACCGTTGCGCCATCGACGCCGCCACCATCCTGGAGCGGCTGCAGGCCAGCGGGACCAAGGCCATCCTGGCGCTGAACAAGGTCGACATGGTCAAGCGCGAGAAGCTGCTGGCCCTTGCTGACACCCTGTTCGCCTCGGGCGCCTACAGCGAGGTGTTCATGATCTCCGCCGAGACCGGCTCGGGGGTCGACCGGCTGAAGACCCGCCTAGCCGAGCTGATGCCGGAGAGCCCGTGGCTCTACCCGGAGGACCAGACCGCGGACCTGCCCGTGCGCTTGCTGGCCGCCGAGATCACCCGCGAGAAGATCTACCTGCGCGTCCACGAGGAGCTTCCCTACGCCGCCGCCGTGGAGACCACGGCCTTCAAGGAGGCCAAGGGCGGCGCGGCCCGGATCGAGCAGACCATCTATGTGGAGCGGGAAAGCCAGCGGCCCATCGTGCTCGGCAAGGACGGCCAGACCCTGAAGTGGATCGGCCAGAAGTCCCGCGAGGAGCTGATCGAGATTCTCGGCCGCCCGGTGCACCTGTTCCTCACGGTGAAGGTGGTCGAGGGCTGGCAGGACAAGCGCGACTTCTATCGCGACACCGGCCTCGAGTACGACAGCTAGCGCCGCCCCCGATGGAATGGTTCGACGACGCCTTCGTCCTCTCGGCCCGCGCCCACGGGGAGAGCGGGGCCATCGTCGATCTGTTGACCGAAAGCCACGGCCGGTTCGTCGCCCATGTGGCCGGGGGAGCCTCGCGCAAGATGAGGCCCTTTTTGCAGGTCGGCGTACGGGTGCGGGCGCAGTACCGGGCCCGCACCTCCGACCAGCTCGGCTCGGCGGCGGTGGAGCCGGTGGGGGAGGGGCCGGCGGCCCTGTTCGACGACCCCCTGGCCCTCATCGGCCTGTCGGCGGCGGCGGCGGTGGCCGCGGGCGCCTTGCCGGAGCGGGAGCCGCACCCCGGCGCCTTCCTCGCCTTCGAGGCCCTGTGCCAGACCCTAGCCCTGCCGCAGGTGTGGCCGGCGGTGTTCGTCCGTTTCGAAGCGGGCCTGCTGGAGGAACTGGGCTTCGGCCTCGACCTGTCCCGCTGCGCCGCCACCGGCAGCGTCGACGACCTGATCTATGTCAGCCCCAAGTCCGGCCGCGCGGTCAGCCGGACGGCGGGGGAGCCCTATCGCGACAAGCTGTTGAAACTGCCGCCCTTCATGCTGGGAGCCCAGGGCGGATTGGGGCCGGGCGACATCGCCGACGGCCTGACCATGACCGGCCACTTCCTCGCCGAATTCGTGTTCGCGCCGATGAACCGGCCCCTCCCGCCCGCGCGGGTTTGGATGCTGGAGCGGCTGACCGACGCAGGACTGCTGTAACGCGGCGTCCTTTCGGCTTGGGCAGGGCTGAACATCAGACCGGCGCCGGCAGAGGCTGCCGGCGCCGGTCATTAGCTCTCCCCCTGTCGCGTCGTTGGTTCGACGTCTTGAAGTCGTGAAGCCAAGCTACTGAGGCGACGAAAGGGAGGAACCTATCCTTTGGTAGGCGGATCGCTATTTAGTTGAGCAGACCCATCCGCCGCGCGTGCTCCACCGCCAGAAGGCGCCGCCGGGTGCCGACCTTGTCGTAGATCCGCTGCAGGTACCATTTCACCGAGCCCTCGGTGATGCCGAGCTGATCGCCGATCTCGCCGTTCAGCAGGCCCGAGCCCACCAGCTTGAGGATCTTGACCTCCCGAGCGCTGAGTCCGTCCACCGGCGCCGCCGGCTGGACATCCGCGGAGACGGGGGCGGCGCCCGCGGCGTCGCCGATCACCTCGCGGATCGCGGCGTGCACGTCGCGGGTGAAACGGACCTGGAAGTCCTCCTCTCCGGGGGGGAGCGTCTCCAGCGCCGGCATCAGGGGGGCGATGATGTGGGCTTCGTCGATGAAGCGGTGGATCAGCCGCCCCGGCGCGGCCGCCACCAGAGCCTGCTGGATGGTGCGGCGGGCGGGGCGTTCCTCGCCCTTGGCGGCCTGGAGGGCGGCGATGCGCAGGTCCCAGCGCACCCGGTCGCGCACCGAACCGGCGGCGGTCACGATCCCCCGCCAGCGCTTGGCGACGGCGAGGGCGTCGGGGAACTGGCCCCGCACCTGGGCGAGTTTGGTCCAAGCCAGAGCCCGGCCGCCTTCGGCCCTGGTGCCCTTGTTCTCGGGGAAGGCCGACGACGGCAGCTTGTTGAGGCCGATGGCGGCGGCCAGCCGCGCCGCCTCGTCGATGTTGTCGAGCCGGCAGTGCAGGTCGATGGCCTCGGTCGTGGCGAAGATGCGCACCCGGTGCAGGTCCCGCGCCGAGGCGAAGGTGATGGCGTCGTCCAGGCGCAGCAGGGCGGCCTTGGGGTCCCCGGCCATCCGCAGCATCCGCACCTCGGTCATCCAGCCGGCGATGAGCTGGTCGATGAAGCCGCAGCCGGTGGCGCTGGGCAGATAGGCGTCGAGCAGGCGGCGGGCGGGCTCCAGTTCGTGCCGTTCGAAATGGGTCTCGGCTAGGGGAAGGGCCACCACAGCCCCCAGGGCCGAACCGGGCCCGGAGATGTCTTCGGCCGCCTTCAGGCTGGCGGTGAGGCTTTCGATAAGCCGATCGGTCTGGCCCCGCATCAGCCGGCCGGGGGCGGCCAACGCATCAAGGAAGACCACCACATAGCGGCTCTCGGCCATGTCGAGCTGTTCGCGGGCCAGGGCCTCCAGCCGGTTCTGCTGGCCGAGCTCGAACTGCTCGCGCTGGGCGTAGATCATGGCCCCGTACAGGCTGCCCCTGATGTAGGGCGGGGCGTTGGAATAGTCGCGCAGCAGCTTTTCGGCCTGCCGGTCGATGAAGGCGTAGTCGTCTTCGAACTGGGCCTGCATCACGTTGCGATGCAGGAGCTGGTTTTCGAAGAAGCGCAGGTCGTCGGCGGGCATCTCGCCCTGTTTGGCGATCTCGTCGATGCGGGCCTGGGCGCTGGTGAGCAACTCCCGCGAACGGTCCAGCCGCCATTCCACCTGCAGCCGCCAGCTCATGGCCATCAGCAGGCGCGGGTAGCGGGCGCGGATTTCCGGCGGCAGCAGGGCTGCGTACGGCAGGATGGTCTCCTCCAAGCCGGCCGCATAGAAGTCGTCGCTGTGCCGGTCGAGCAGTTCGGCCGCCCGCGCCGGATCCTCGGCCTGCAAGGCCAGGTCCACGGCCTCGCGGAACAGGCCGCAGGATTCGAACCAGTCGGACGCCGCCCGGGCCGCCAGCCGGAACCCCGCCGGATCGGCGGCGGCGAAGCGGCTGCGCATCAGCTCGGCCAGCAGGGGGTGCACCCGGTACCAGTCGCGCTCGTTGTCCAGCGGCCGGGTGAACAGGCCGGCGGCGAACAGCCGGTCGAGCACCTCGCGGCCATCAGCGCCGCCGGTCAGGGCGTCCATCAGGCGGGCGCAGGTCCGGGCCGAGATGGACGCCAGCCGAAGGGCGGACAGCAGGGCCTCGGGCTGGCCCGCCAGCACTTCCTCGTCGAACAGGTCGGCGATCTCCCGCCCTCGGCCCCGCAGCACAGCGTCGGGGGACACCGCCTCCCCGCCGCGATACAGGAGCTGGATCGCGCTCGGCCAGCCGTCCGTGCGCTCGACGATCCGTTCCACCTCCCCCTCGGTGGGGGCCGCGCCGGACGCCTGGGCGAGGAAGCGATGGGTTTCCTCCCGGTCGAAGGAGAGCTGAGGCCCGCCGATCTCCAGCAGCCCCCCGCGGCCCCGAACCCGTGCGAGTTGGAGGTCGAGCCGCCGCCGGGTTCCGAACACCAGACGCAGGCTCGCCGGCGCCTGGGCCACCAGGGTCTCCAGCAATGGCGAGGCGGGCGAGCCGATCAGGTGATGGGCGTCGTCGATGAACAGCAGGTTGGGCTGGCTGGTGACGGCGAGGGCTTCCAGCAGGTCGGCCAGCACCATCTCCGGCGCGTCCTCCACCTCGAGGGCCGGAATATCGAAGGCATGAGCCGCGGCGGCGCACAGGCCCTGGGCGAGCCTCGAGGGATCGCGGTCGGCGGCGTCGACGGTGTACCAGCCCACCCGCTCGCCGTTCTTGGCCAGGGTCAGGCACATGCCCGCCAGCAGGGTGGTCTTTCCGTAGCCCGCCGGGCCGCGCACGATGGTCAGCCGGGCGGCCGCGAGCTCGCGCATCCGCTTGGCCAGCCGCGGACGGGCGATCAGGGTCTCCGCCAGGGGCGGCGGCTCCAGTTTGGCGCGGGCGACAGGCAGTCTCCGCGCCGGCCGTATCCGAGAAACGGCGGCAAGCTCCATGGCGCACCCTCCCCGGATGCCGTGTTGTTGTTGGCGGCATAGTGCCTATGACCGCGGGGGGGCGTCCACGCCTATCTTACGATAGGTGCGATCGGGCAGGGGGCGACGTCCTATGCGCCGCAACGAAATTGGGAGATCGCGATGGCCGACCCGAGGACGCCGCAGGAGCGGCTGGTGGTGGAATTCTTCAGGGTGCTGAGCACCGGCGTGCTGGAGGATATCCGCGCGGCCTTCCACCCCGACGCCACCTGGACGGTGCAGTGCAAGGGCATCCCCGGCGAGGGCTCCCACGGGCCGCGGGACTATATCGTCGACCAGTTCCTCGCCCCCGTGCGCGGCCTGTTCATCGAGGGCGACCCCAAGACCACCATCGACAACATCGCCTCCAACGGCGACCTCGTCATGCTGGAGACCCGGGGGATCGGCACCCTGTCGGACGGGCGCAACTACAACAACAAATACGCCTGGGCGGTCGAGGTGAAGGACGGCAAGGTCTTCGCCATCCGCGAGTACATGGACAGCTACTACGTCAGCCAGCTCTTCCCGGCGGGGTGATCAACCCACATCGTCATCCTGGGCCTTGCGCCTAGGATGACGGGGATTGGTGGTGGCTACCGGTCGTCCCGCCGGATCAGCAATGTCAGCATGAACAGCACCAGCTTCCAGTTCAGCAGCTTCAGCGCCGCCCGCGCCTCCGACGGGCGGAGCTTGGCGGTCATCGGCATGGCGCCGAACACCTTGCCCTTGATGACGAGGTTGTCGCCGTCGCGCTCGATGGCGCTGACGTTCATCAGCTCGGAGTTGTCGGCCGAGTAGAGCTTCATCGGGCGACGGCCTTGTCGAAGTCGATCTTCAGGTCGTCGCACATGCGCATGGCGCTGGCCCGGCCGGCGCCGAACACCCCGCCGCCCGGATGCTGGAACGGTCCGACCAGATAGAGCCGCTCCACCCCCGGCACCACGTTGAAGCCGAGGTCCGGCGTCGGCCGGTGCGAGCCGTACTGGTACATGGTGGTGGCGATGCCGTGCAGGTCGCCCTTGCGGAAGCTGGACGAGGTCCGTTCCATGTCGACCGGCGTGTCGCAGTGGTAGGCGATGATGTTGTCCGGGGTGGCGTTCTCGATGAACCTGCCGAGGTGGGCCAGCATCCGCTCGGCATATTCGGTCTTGGTGTCGTCCCAACTCCGGCCATCTGGACGCTCGTAGGGGACGTAGTCCCACAGGTGCATGGTGGCCTTGCCCGGCGGAACTCGCGATGGGTCGTGGTCGGTCAGCGAGCCCAGGCCCAGCAGGGGATAGGTGAAGAACTGGCCGTAGCGCAGCTCGTCGAAGGACTTGCGCAGGGTGTCGAAGTCATTGGGCAGGCACTCGATCATCACCGCCTTGTTGACGTGCGCTCCGGCGCGGAACCGCAGCGGCTCGTTCAGGGCGGCGTGGACGGTGATGCAGCCGGCCTCGCTGATCTGGGTCCGCTCGGCGTCGCGGACCACCAGGGGGTCGAGGCCGGGCACCATCTTGCCGATGTCGTGCGGGTGGATGGCGCCTATGACGCCGTCCCTGGCCGCGTACTCGCGCCCGTCCTTGGTGACGACGCCCGTGGCGCGGCCGCCTCTCACCGTCACCTGGGCGACGTCGATATTGGCCAGGACTTCACCGCCGAAGCTCTCGATGCAGGCGATCAGGGCGTTGGTCAGGCTGCCCGACCCGCCCACCGGCACGCCGATGCCGAAGGCCTCCAGGAAGCCCACGAACACGAACACGCCCAGCGCCACCGACTTCTCGTCGGGGGAGACGAGGTTCTCCCCGGCGATGCGGGCGAAGTGCATGATCACCCGCTCGCTCTCGAAATACTCCATCAACATGTCGCGGCAGGACATCTGCAGGGTCCGCCATAGCTCGCGGCCCTCGCGGCTCTGATCCATCATGGCGTAGGAGGCGCCCAGCGGCATGGGCGGGGAATAGAGTGAGGACAGGATCATCGGCAGCCAGATGGCCGCCTGGTCGGCGAGGCGGCGATAGGCCTCCGCGTCCTTCTGGGAGAATTTGGCGATGTCGGCGCAGGTGCGCTCGCGGTCCCGGTGCAGGCCCAGGGTCTGGCCGTCCTCGAACACCGACATCATCGGCGTCTCGGAGATGACGTAAGAGAGCCCAAATTTGGACTTCAGGCCAAGTTCGTCGTTCTTCAGCAGGGGATTTCCCTGGATGAAGATGTGGGCCATCGAATGCTGGTCATGGCGGAAGCCCGGCACGGTCAGCTCCCTGGTGACGACGCCGCCGCCGAACCAGGGATTGCGCTCCAGCACCAACACCTTCTTGCCCGCCTTGGCCATGTAGGCGGCGGCGACGAGGCCGTTGTGACCGGAGCCGATGGCGATGACGTCGTAGCTGTCCATGGGAACCTCTATACTCCTGCCCCCGGTTCTAGGCGGCGCGCCGGCCGGTTGAGCCTGTCTTTCGGTAGGCGGGTTGTATCCGGCTTGGCTCCCCAACTCCGTCATCCCAGGCCTTGTGCCTGGGACCCATTCGCGCGTCTCAATTCAACTCGCATCCCCCGCGGAGGCGGGGCCCCAGCCTCGACATGCCGAGCAAGCTGCGGGACTAGATTCCCGCGCCTGCGGGGAATGCGGTTGAAATGAAGCTGCCTATTCCGCCGCGGCCCTCAGCCCGATGGCCTCGGCCCTCCGCCCCACCACGGCCGGAGCGGTTTCCTTCAGGCACAGGGCCAGCACGCCGGCGACGCAAGCGCAGCCGACCATCAGCCACATGGTGGTGTCGAGGCTGGTCTGGTCGGCCAGCCAACCGGACAGGAAGGGCGAACCGAAGCCGCCGATCACCTCGCCCATGCCCTGCACGACGCCGAGGGCGGAGCCGAAATAGCGCGGCGGCACGGTCTCGGACGGCACGGTGGCCATGAAGAGGGCGAAGGTCCCAGATGCGGACCAGCCGGCCACCACCAGCGCGGCCAGCACCCAGCCCTGGGTCGGGGCGTAGAGGGCGCCAAGCGGCACCAGAACCGCCAGGAAGCAAAACAGGGAGATGATGGGACGGCGGCCGAACTTTTCCGACAACCAGGGAACGAAGAAGGCGAAGAAGACCGCGCCGAAGCCCAGGATGCCCATGAGCAGGCCCATCTGGCTAGGAGCGATGGCGCGGACCTTGGTGTAGTAGATCGGCAGCCAGACCCAGGCCATCACCATCCAGGCCACCATGAAGACGCTGATCGCCGAACAGATGGCGATGTTGCGGACCTTCAAAAGGTCGAAGGACGACATCGGCGCGCCGCTGTCCTTCACCACGCTCTCGGCCTCGAGCCGCACACGGTCGGCCTCGGTGGGCTCTTTGGCGAATTTCCAGATCAGGGCGGCGCAGATCAACCCCGGGATGCCGGCGAGATAGAAGGCCGTACGCCAGTCGTACATCTCGGCAAGCATCACGAGCACGATGGGGGCGAGGCCGTTGCCCAGCAGATTTGGGAACACCGCCTGCAGCGCCCCGTTGTTGACCCCCCGCCGCCCCGGCGATGTGGCCGCGACCATCAGGCTCTGGCTCATCGGGAAGACCGGCCCTTCGGCCAGACCCATCATGAACCGCGCGGCGACCAAAATGAGGAAGCTGTGGGCCAACCCCGAGACGAAGGAGCAGATGGAGAAGATGATCACCGAGGCGATCAGGAAGGGCTTACGCTTGCCCGTCTTGTCCGAGACGATGCCGACGACATAGCCCGAAATCGCCCAGGTCAGGGACAGGGCGGCGCCGAGCAGACCGATCTGAGTGTTGTTCAGCTTCAGATCGGCCGCCACGAACGGCATCAGGTTGGTCAGGGCGTTCCGGTCGACGAAGACGATGCCGAAGGTTAGTCCCAGCAGCAGCAGCAGGCCGTTTTCGTAAGTGAAAATGCCGTTCTTCTTCATGGTCCGCCCCTCCCCAGGGTGCGTTGTTATTTAGCGGCGTCGACCTCGGCGAAGGCTTCCTTGGCGATGCGGAAGCTGTCCACCGCCGCCGGCACGCCGCCGTAGATGGCCACCTGCAGCAGGGCTTCGCGGATCTCCTCGCGGGACAGGCCGTTCACCAGCGCGCCCTTGACGTGGATCTTCAGTTCGTGCGGCCGGTTGAGGATGCTGATCATGGCGAGGTTCAGCAGGCTGCGGTCGCGCTTGGACAACTCCTCGCGGCCCCACACGGCGCCCCAGCAGTATTCGGTGACGAGGTCCTGCAGCGGGCCGGTGAACTCGTCCTTGTTGGCGAGCGCACGGTTCACATACTCCTCGCCCAGGACGGATTTGCGGATGGCGAGGCCGCGGTCGTAGACGTCTTTACCCATGGGAATCTCCAAAACAGGGGGTTGATCAGGATGGTTGGGGGTCGATCTTGGCCCAGCCCTCGATGAGCTTGGCGATGATCGTCATGTCGGCTTGCGGGCCGTATTCCTGGTTGCAGATGGCCAGCATCTGGCGGACGGCGGCGCCGACCACCATCGGCACGCCCATGGCCTCGGCCTCGTCCAGGCACAGGCGCACGTCCTTGTATTGAAGGCCGATCTGGAAGCCGAAATCGAAGGTGCGCGGCAGCACGGCCTTCGGCCACTTGTCCATGGTGGCGCTGGACCGGCCGGAAGAGGCGTTGAGCACCTCGATCATGGTGCGGGGGTTCAGGCCCGCCTTGATGCCCATGGCCATCCCCTCTGCGGTGATCGCGCCTTGCGCCGCCGCCAGTAGGTTGTTGACCAGCTTCATGGTCTGGCCCGCGCCGGGGGTGTCGCCGAGGTAGAACAGCTTGCCGAATACCTCCAGCACCGCCCGGTTGGCCTCGAAGGCCGCCTCGTCGCCGGAGACCATGATGGCGAGCTTGCCCGCCGCGGCCCCCGCGATACCGCCCGAGACGGGGGCGTCCAGCGAGGCGATACCCTTGTCGCCGAGGATCTTGTGCATCTCGGCCGCCACCTTGGGGCCGGTCGTCGACAGGTCGATGAAGGTCTTGACCTTGGCGCAGCCGGCCAGGGTCTCCGCCACGCCCTTGACGACGGGCGGGGTCGGCAGGCTGGCGATCACCAGTTCGGCGCTGTCGCCGACGTCCTTGGGCGAGGTGGCCGCCTTGGCGCCCTTGGCGACCAGCTTTTCCACCGCCGCGGGATTGAGATCATAGACGATGAGGGTGTGGCCGGCCTCCAGCAGCCTCGGGGCCATCACCCCGCCCATCATGCCCAGACCGATGAAACCGATGTGCTGACCCATGGAGAGCGCCTTTGCTTGAAACTTAGCCGATCGGGTCGGCGTCGAGCCGCACCACGTCCACCATGTCGGCGTGGACGCGGGGGAAGCGGTTCAGCACCACCGGATCGTGGCCGGGAATGATGTGGTCGAGGGAGGCGCCGGCGAGGCGGCGCAGGGTCTTCAGCCCTTCGAGGTAGGGCCCGACATCCGCCAGCACCGGGAAGGGATGTTCCCGCTCCAGATTGGCGTAGAGGTGGGTGGCGTCGGAAGCGAGCACGATGGGCCCGCGCCGGGTGTTCACCCGCATGATCTGCAGGCCCTTGGTGTGGCCGCCGAGCTTGTGCAGGGTGATCCCGGGGGCCAAGGTCGTATCCCCGTCGTGGAACTGCACCTTCCCCTCGAAGGTCTTGTGCACCATGTCGGCGACGTTCGAGGCCTCGAACGGATAGCGCATGATGCGATGGCACATGCACCGGCCTGTGCAGTAGGCCATCTCCTCGTCCTGGATATGGAACCGCGCGTTCGGGAACAGCCCGATGTTGCCCGCATGATCGTAGTGCATGTGGGAGATGACCACGTCCTCGACCGTCGCCACGTCGACGCCGACCGAGGCCAGCCCCTCGGCGATGGGGGTCAGTTGCGTGCGCCCGCGGGCCACCCCCACCTTGGGATCGAAGCCGGTGTCGAGCACGAAGGTGCGCCCTTCGCCGACGACCGCCCAGACGAAATAGTCCAGCGGCATGTTCTCGTCGTCATGGGGATCGCCGGCGATGAAGTTCTCGCTCGCCGGCCGGTCGTGGTGGCCGTAGCGGATCGCGTAGACGGCGTAGACGTCCCCGGTCATTTCACTCCCTTTGACTTTGCATCCTGTCTAGGGCCGCACCCTGACCTCAGCGCCTATCGGAAGATAGGATCAGTGCGGCGCGTGCACCGGCGCGGGCGGGGCCTTGCCCAGGATCAGGTCCGACGCCTTTTCGGCCACCATCACCACGGCGGCGTTGGTGTTGCCGGCGATGATGTCGGGGAAGACCGAGGCGTCGGCGACCCGCAGCCCCTCGATCCCCCGCACCCTCAGCTCCGGATCGACGACAGTGTTCTCGCCGGCGCCCATGCGGCAGGTGCCGGAAGGGTGGTGGACGGTCACGCAGGCGCGGCGCACATACTCGCGCAGAGCCTCGTCCCCCTGCACGTCGGCGCCGGGGATGATCTCGTTGGCCTTGCAGACCTCGAACGACGGGGCCGCGATCAGCCGGCGGGCGATGTTCAGGCCGCTTACAATGGTGTCGAGATCGTCCGGGTTGGACAGTAGTTGCGGGTCGATGATCGGCGCCGCGGACGGATCGGGGGAGGCGAGGGCGACCGTCCCCCGGCTCTTGGCCCTGACGTTGATCGAGATGACGCCGAAGCCATGGCCGAACGGGATCGGGAAACCCGAGGCGTTGCGGTGGGCCGGGATCATCACGAGCTGCAGGTCGGGCCGTTCGGCCTCCGGGGTCGAGCGGACGAAGCCGTGGCCTTCCAGCAGGTTGCTGGCGAGGGGGCCGCTGCGGAACAGGGGGTATTCGATCAGGTTCCAGATGTCCCGCGGCAGGGCCTTCCACGACAGGCCGTAGGATTCCGGGTGCGTCGTGCGCATGGCCACCGGCGCGGCCGGATGGTCGCCGAGGTTACGGCCCACGGCCGGCAGGTCGTGCAGAACCTCGATCCCCATGGCCGACAGGGCGGCGCCATCGCCGACGCCGGACAGCATCAGCAGTTGCGGCGAGGCATAGGCGCCGCAGGAGACGATCACCTCGCGCCGGGCGGTCAGCCGCCGGCCCGAGATCAGCTCCACCCCCGTCGCGCGGCGGTTCTCGATGATCACCCGACGGGTCGGCGAAGAGTCCATCACCGTCAGGTTGGAGCGGCCCCGGGCCGGGTTTAGGAAGGCGGTGGGGCCGGACTCGCGGCGGCCCCTTCGGATGGCGCCCTGGCGGGGGCCGAAGCCCTCCGGGTCGGCGCCGTTGAAGTCGGCGTTGCGGCGGTACTGCAGGGACTCGGCGGCGGCCAGGAACCGGCCGATCAGCGGGTTCACCTTGGGGATGTCGATGACATTCATCGGCCCCCCGCGGCCGTGATAGATCGAGTTGGGCCAAGCCTCGTTGTTCTCCGAGCGGGTGAAGTAGGGCAGGACCTCGTCATAGCTCCAGCCCGTCGCGCCGTGCACCCCCGACCAGTCGTCGAAGTCACGCGGGTGGCCGCGGAAATAGACCATGCCGTTGATGGAGCTGGACCCGCCGATGACCCGGCCGCGGGGCAGGGGGATCTTGCGATCGTTGGCCGCTTTCTGGGGCGCGGTGAAATAGCCCCAGCCGAGGGACGGATCGCCGATGGCGGCGGCGACCGCGGCCGGCACATGGATGGTCGCCTTGTTATCCGGCCCGCCAGCCTCCAACAGCAGGACGCGGTTGTCGCGGTCCGCCGAGAGTCGGTTGGCGAGCACACAGCCCGCCGTGCCGGCGCCGACGATGATGTAGTCGTACGCGTCGTCGGTCATGTCCGCGCCGAACCCACCTCCGTCATCCTAGGCCTCGTGCCTAGGACCCATAAACGCCGACAGGGCAGGGCTAGTCCTGAGGATGCCGCGCGTATGGGTCCTCGGGAGAGGCCCGAGGATGACGATGTCTTAGACGTTGGCGAACCCATCACACCGCCGCCGAAATCGCGATGTCGGACAGGCGCTGGAAGCGTTCGATGTTGGTGTCGCTGGCCATCACCCCGGCGCTGAGGAAGGCGAAGGTGATGTCGCGCACGGGGTCGACCCAGAATAGGGAGCTGCCCGCCCCGTAGTTGCCGAAGGTCTCCGGCGAGGCCAGCGTGCCATAGAGGGCGTGGTGCATCCCGTGGCCGCGCAGGGCGAAGCCAAGGCCCATGTAGGCCGGAAACGTCCGCCAGTTCGCGCGATGGGCCACGGTGGCGTAGAGCTCGTTCTGCTTGTCCCCGGTCCAGTTGCGGCAGGCCAGCTCGATGATGGCGGGCGAGAGGATCCGCGCGCCGTCGAGTTCGCCCTTGCGGCGGAACATCTCGGCGAAGCGGTAGAGGTCGGGGACGCTGCACACAGCCCCCACCCAGGGCATTTCCGCGTGCTCTTCCTCGAAGGCGCCATTGGGGCCGAGATCGCTGTGGCCCGGGTGCGAATAGACGAGGTTGCGGAAATCGGGAACGACATGGCGCGCCTTGATGTCGGCCCGGCGGCCGATCGAGCTGTCGTTCATCTTGAGCGGGGTGAAGACCTCGTCCTGCACGATCTGGCGATAGGACCGCTTGGCCGGATCGGTCCGGCGCACCGCCTCGCCCAGCAGGGCGTGGTTGGCCATGGGCGAGTATTCGACCCTGGCGCCCGGCGGGCTGATCGGATGGGCGACCTCGTAGATGGCGGCCAGCACCTCGTCGAACCGGTCGATGTACATGCCCGGCTTGGGGCTGAAGAGCGGCGGCAGGCCGGCGGTGTGGGTCAGCAGGTCGAACACAGTGATGGGCGCCCGAGCCGGCGTGTAGAACTCGGGGATGATGTCGCAGATCCGGCTGGTCAGGGCGAACTGGCCGAGCTCGATGGCGCGCAGGGCCAGCACATTGGTGATGGCCTTGGTGACCGAGAAGATGCTGAACACCGAGTCCAGGGCCAGCGGCCTGGTCTGGGCTTGGTCTTTCGAGCCGATCGCCTCCTCGAAGACGATCTTGCCGCCGCGGCCCACAATCAGCACCGCGCCATTGTAGCGGTCCTTGGCGATGTCGTCCTGGATCACCGCCTTCAGGTGGTCCAGGCGGTCGGAGCGCATGCCGTGCTTTTCGGGGTTCATACGGTCGTTTCCTCGAAGCTTTGGATCAGTTGGAGGCGGCGATGCCGCCATCGACGTGCAGCACGATGCCGTTGATGAACTCGGCGTCCTTGCTGAGCAGGAAGGCGAGGGCGTTGTTGTTGTCGCTCTCCTGACCGAGGCGGCGCAGGGGGATGGTGCGGCGGCGGCGGTCGTATTCGGCCTCGTCGACCACGCCGGCCGTGGCGGGGGTGGGCACCGATCCGGGGGCGAGGGCGTTGACCCGCACCTTGCGGGGTCCGAGCTCCGCGGCCAGGGTCCGCGTCATGGCGGCGACCGCCCCCTTGATCGACGAATAGATGGCCGAGTTGGGATAGCCGCGGAAGGCCACCGGCGAGGAATAGCTGACGATGGAGCCGCCCCGCTCCGGGTCCATATGCTTCAGCAGCGCCTGGGCGCCCCAGTAGGCGGCCTTCAGCCCAGCGCCCAGCATCAGGTCGACGGTCTCCTCGGTTACGGCCTCGATCGGCTCGTAGCGGAGCACGGCGGCGTTGTTGACAACGGCGTCTATCCGCCCGGTCTTGTTCGCGAACTCCTCGGCCACCTCGCGGAAGGCCTCCTGGCTGGAGAGGTCGGCCTGATAGCCATGGGCCTTGCCCCCGACGGCGATGATCTCCTCGGCCACGTGCTCGGCGGAAAGACCCTTGATGTCGACCACGGCGATGGTGGCGCCCAGGCTGGCGAGGTGTAGGGCCGCGGCGCGGCCGAGCCCCCGGCCCGAGCCGGTGATCAGGATGTTCAGGTCGGAAAGGTCGTGGCTCATGATTTCTTGCTCGGGGATTGGGGCCGCTCGGTTTCGAAGCGCCAGCTATCCGGCCCGTCAGGCATGACGTAGCCCGCGGTCGGGTCGCAGAAGTGGCTGCCGATGACGAGGCTCTCGCCGCCTTGCGCCTCCTTCAGGAACTTCACCCGCGACTGGCCGGCGAGGTCCTTGATCACGTCGAAGTTGCCGTGGGTGGTGGGCAGGGCGCACTGGATCGGATGGTGCATCAGGTCGCCGGTGATGAACCCCTTCTCCCCCGCCGACTCGATGCGCACACTGACGTGGCCGGCGGTGTGGCCGGGGGTGGGGAAGAGGGTGACCTCGGGCGTGACCCGGTAGTTGTCGCCGATGAAGTCGACGAGCCCGCCGTCGATCACCGGCATGATGGCGTCCGGCACATGGCCGACGAAGTGGCCGCCCCCGTCGGGCAGATGGGCCAGCAGATCCTCCCACTCGGCCTTGCCGAATAGATAGCGGGCATTGGGGAAGGTCGGGACCCACTTGCCGTCCACCAGCCTCGTGTTCCAGCCGGTGTGGTCGAAGTGCAGATGGGTGCAGAGCACGATGTCGATGCTCTCCGCCGGGCAGCCGACCGAGGCGATGTCGTCCAGGAAGCTGGTCTGCAGGTGGTCGAACACCGGGAAGGGCATGGGCCGGTCGTTGCCGAGGCAGGTGTCGACCATGATCCGCTTGCCGCCCGCCTTCATCACGAAGGCCTGGAAGGAGATCTTCATCTCCCCCTCGGGGGTGGCGAAGTGGGGGAACAGCCAGTCGTACTGCTTGGCCAGTTCGGGCGAGCCGCCCTGCAGCAGCATGGCGAACGGGTCCTGGTGGGCGTTGACCTCGACGATGCGCCAGATCTCGACGTCGCCGACGGTGAATTTGCGGATGTGTTCCTGGGCCATGGTTCTACCGCCGCGGCTGAATTGGGGGGCATCCATCCCGCGCGGGCGGGTTCGACGTCACCTATCGAACGATAGCATGGCGGCGCGTCCCGGATGCGAAAACGCCCCGGGGGTGAGCCGGGGCGTTCTGGGGAGCCCCCCTCTGTATGTCCCCCCGCAGGCGGGGGGAGAGGCGCGAACCTCGGCATTGGGCAGCAAATAAACCCAATTCATATATAGCGACCGTTCTTGAACCGATGAGGCGGTCTTATGCAGGTGTCGCGCGGCGCGCGGACGGGGTGGAAGTGGCTCGGCGAAGGGCTGAAGGTGCTCTACGGCCGCTGGGCTGGCGAACTCGAATGGATCAAGAATCCGCCGAAGAGCATGAACCGCAAATGGAGGGGCCGCGACGCCTTCAACGACGGAGCTGAGGATCGGCAACGCCGGGCGGAGCAAATCAGAGACGCGCTTCCTCACATCCTCTACGTGATCCGTCTCATCGACCCTGCCTGGGGACCGGAGATGGCGAAGCTGGTCCGACCAAAGAGGACGGTCGTTCAGGCGCCCCCGATCGGGTGGGGACGTCGGCACGAGCTTCGGGTCTGACAGGAAGGCTGCCGCAGGCAGGTAGGTGAAATCCTCGCTCCACCGGCTCGCTGACCGCGCGTCGCGAAGCAGCGGGGTCTTCGGTCGCCCTGCGGCGTCCCGCCCCCTTTCACGATGCCGCCTCCTTTCTTCGGCGGTGGGCGGTCTCCACCAGCCGATCGAACCGTCGGGGTTTACGACCTCGCACTGCCTCTTCGTCCCTCCCTTGCTCTTGGGAAGGAAGTATCCTGTCATCGGTGACCGCCCGCCATTGACCATCGCCTTCATCAGGTCGGCGAAGTTGGCGTCCGAATTGCTAGGCACGCACGTCATACGCCATGCCAACTGGGCCGCGTAGGCGTCGAGGTATCGCCCAGTGATGTGGCGGAAGATGCGCTCCATGACGCCGAGCACGTTGTTGGCGCTCTCTGCGTGGTTCGTGCAGGACTCGGCCGTGTAGAAGTGTTGGCGGTGGGTCACCTGCCTCAGCTCAAAACCGCCGCGGATTTCTCCCCAATTGCCGGAGTCGGAGTAGACAACGGTTCCCGGTTCGAGTGACTTCTTGAAGCTAGTGACGGCGTGTTCCTCTTCCCGGCAAACCCAGGAGCGCGCTGGTCCTGTCCGCGCGCGGGCGAGGGTAACCCAGAGCTTGCGATCGGCTGCGCGGAACGGGAACTTCCAGTGGTCGGTTTTCTCCAGCCGCGCGTTCTTGGGCCGGATGTAGCCACCCATCTCCTTCCCGTCGATCTCGACCTCACCGCTAAGGACCCGAGACTGCTCCTGCTTCTTCAGCGCGAAGCGTACCTTGTGGAGCCAGACGAAGACCGTCTTGTAGTGCTTGATCTTGCGCAAATCGCGCAGGATTTCGCGCGCGCTCCGCCCCTGATAAGCGATGGCGAACTGCGAGAGGATTTGCAAAATCGCTTTGAAGGAGAGCTTGTGATAAGAAAACGGCGTATTGGTGGTCAGCGTGAACTGCTTCAAGCACCCCTTGCACTTGAAGAGCCGGCCATCCTTGTAGGTCCACGCAACCAAGCATCCGCAGCGTAGGCAATAAGGCTGGCCGTCGTTCGCCAGGAAACGGTATTGGCGAAACAGCGCGCGCGCTTCCTCGTCCGAGAGTTCGGCGATCTCGCTGGGCGTCACGGCTTGCGCCGGGCCTTGGAGGATAGCCAGTGAGGGCAACGCAAATCCGCGCTATTAGTCGCGAATATGCGATAATGGTCGCGCGAACGCCCGTCAAGAAATAGATCGCACATATGCGATGTGCATCGCTTATGTGGTGCTACTATCGCAGCGCTTGCGGAATTCCCCGCTCAGTGGCATCAAAGGTCATGGCCGACTCGCTAACACCGCCGACCGACACCGCCCAGGTGGAGAAGGAGTGGCGGGAGCAGGTGAAGAGCCTTCTCAAGGTCGAAATGAAGCGCCAGAGCCTCACCTATGAGGAGGTCGCGAAGCGGCTCCAGGCCGTCGGGGTTAACGAGACAGAGGTCAGCATCCGAAACAAGATCAGTCGCGGGACTTTCCCCGCGACGTTCTTGCTGCAGTTCATGCACGTTCTTGGTGTCAAGCTGATCCCATTCAGACCGGATGTAACGACGGAGGTCGTTCTCTCGCCCGAGCTGTTCGCGGCAACGCAAGGGCTCCGCTGGCCATCGAAGGGCGGATAGCAACAAACCCGCTGCACAACCGGAGCGCGGTCTGCGGCACCGCGCCGGTTTGGACAAGGAAGAGACTTCCCCCTAGGGTGCCCCTTAGTTAGTTGGGGGGGGCGTATGATCGAGGGGGCGCGCGAGGCGCAGTTCCTGGCGGAGCTGAAGACGTTGGGCGGTGCGGCCGGCAACGGCGCACTGCGTGCCAGGCTCGGCTGGGAGGACGACGTCTACACCGAGGTAAAGCGTCTCCTAGTCCAGAAGGGCGACGTGGAACTCTCCCGTGGGCGCGGCGGCGGGGTCCGCCTGCGGCAGGACAGGGGCGCCGTCGCATCGCCTGCCGCTGCGGCGAAGCCCACACGGTCTGCCAAGGCCAAGGTCGTAGCGAAGACAGGCTTCGCGGCGATGAAGGAGACGTTGTGGTCGGCGGCGGACAAGCTGAGGGGCAACCTTGACGCGGCGGAATACAAGCACGTCGCCCTTGGCCTGATCTTCCTGAAATACATCTCCGACCGGTTCGAGGAGCGGCGAGCTAAGGCGTTCGCCGATCCCGAGGAGCGCGATCTCGCGGACGAGCGCGACCTCTACCTCGGCGACAACGTCTTCTGGGTGCCGGAAGAGGCGCGGTGGAGCTATCTCAAGGACAACGCCACTAGCACGGACCCAAGCATCGGCGCGCTGATTGACCGCGCGATGCGGCAGATCGAGGAGGAGAACCCGTCCCTGAAGGGCGTGCTGACCAAAACCTACGCGCGGCCCGAGTTGGATCAAACGCGGCTTGGTGAGGTGGTGAAGCTCTTCTCCGACCTGACGTTCCAGGATGATGGCCCACGACGCGCTCCGAACCCTTGCTCAGGTGCTCGTCACCACCATCCGCGCCTCAGCTTCCATCGACTGGACGAAGAAGGAGAGCGTGAGAGCGAAGATGCGCATTGAAGTTCGTAAGATGCTAGCTCGCTACGGGTATCCGCCGGACCTACAGCGCGCCGCCGTGGACCTCGTCATTAAGCAGGCGGAGGCGCTCGCTTACAGCTGGGCTTGAGCCGGCGATGAACGGTTCGGGGCAGAGCCTTCGCTCGCATCTAGGGGCTCGGATTGCCCTTGGATTCATCCAAAAGGATGGCTGGACGCTCGCCCAGCGCCGCCGCAATCTTCACCAGAAATTGGAGCGACGGGTTTTCCTCCCCACGCTCGATGCCGGCAAGATAGCGAGTCGCGAGGCCTGCCTGATGGGCAAGCTCTTCCTGACTCAGCCCCTTGGCTTTCCGCAGACGGCGGATGTTCGCCCCAACAACTTCCTCCCAGCGCATACCGCATGGGGAACATTGCGCCAGGTCGCGAGACAGGAGCCATTCTGCCTATTTAACCTCCTCGCAACTCGGAACAGGCAAAATAGCTCCAGTTGCCCAAGCGGAGGGAGCATCATATGCGGAAAATAGCTGGTATCATGGTGCTCGCCCTCCTCGGGGGCTGCGCATCCACTCCCGAGTACCGAATGATCCCGACCGGCGACCATGGCGTCGGCGTCCGGTTCTCGGCCGGCAATGCGGCGATGGTCTCGAACGGCCCGGCGGGGTCCGTCATGCTGCTCCCGGTCCGCTACAACGCCAGCCGGAAGCTGTATTTCGTGGTGGCGGCCTTCAATGCCTCGGGAGACCCAATCAACTTCGGAGCCGAAGACGTCCAGATTCGCCTCGACAACGGGCAGGCGATCCGGATGCAGGATTTCAATTACCTTCGACAAGAAGCCAAGCACGCCGCACAGCAGGAGATGGCGGCTGCCTGGGTCAGCGCCGGCATCGAAGCGTTCGTCGGCTACAGGGAGGCCAGGGGTAATCCACAGCGGCAGCAGGTTGCGATCCATAGGGCGTCCCAATCTTTTGCCCGGTCGAGCATGACGATAGAGCAACGCCTGATGCGGACCATTGCCGAGCGTGGGAGGCTGGCGCTCCAGACCACCACCATCGATCCTGGCGCCTTCAGTGGCGGGTTCATTTTCGCCGACCAGCTCGCGATCCCAGAAGGGATGATCCGTCAGATCGCAGTGGAAGTGAACTTCGGAGGGGCGGCCCACCTGTTCACAATCGCGCTGGCACCGTCGGGGACGGAGGCTTCCGTCCCAACCGGGATACCGGCAGTGCCTGCGCAGACAATGCAGGCGCTTCAGCGGATTCCGGAGTCCTGGCGCTGGACCGATGGTCCGCCTAGGCATCGCTACGAGAATATCGAGGTTGTCGAATAGCGCTTCAAGCTAGATGGAGGAGAGCCTGACGTCTCTAAATCCCTCACGGAGCGACAGACGTCGATACTGGATTGACGCCTGAAGCTCAGCCGTTGGCGGAATGCAACCCGAGTGCCAAAATCTGGGGGGAAGAGTCAGCTTCGGATGGGCTAAGCTCGGCAAGGAGACGATCCGCGCGCCCTCCGACAAGAACCCATCCTTGAGGTGCGTCAAGCATTGGGATAGCCCGCACTCTGCCGACGACACGGTGCACTCTCAAGCAGGCGCGAACGCGCCTCGCCATCAACACCTCAAGCGCCGCGTCGCTATAGTCAAGACCACGTGCGTCGATCACACTTTGCGCGAGAGCCCTTGAGCTAAGGGGCATGTCCGCCTCACGTAGGCAGTCAATCACGACACTAGTGATCTCGCCGTAGGCAGCGGCATGTCGCGGCACCGTCCGCTTAGGCCTGATCTGATCGATCCTCACGTCAGGGTTGAACAGCATCAGCACCGCGTCAATGTGGGCAACGGCGCTCTGCAGATGACGAACCTGCGCCTGCTGCTTCTCCAGTTCTCCCGCGAGTTCTGCACGCTTACGCACCAAACCGTGTAGCACTGTCGCGTGATCCGCGCCCCGAGGAACGATGGTGCTGGCCATGGCACTAGCCTACCTCACCGGGAAAATTCTTTCAGTAGCCTCAAGGTGTGTTTGCTACCCAATGCCGGCGAACCTCGCTCCCTCCCTCGCTTGCGGGGGAGGGTTGGGGTGGGGGCAGGCTGCGCTAGCGTCCCTCAGCCGCCGCCTTGGCCGCGGCAGGGTCCACCGCCTGACGTGACGACCGGGCGCCGAAGAACTTGCCGTCCTGGGTGTTGGCCGACAGGACGAAGCCGCCGTCCTTACCGTCCTTCAGGGGGGCGATGTTGACGGTGATGGTGTCGCCGACCTTGACCATCCCCTGGCGATAGCCGTTGCGGTACATGTTGTTGGTCGAGTGGCCCTCGAACTCGATGTCCCTGGTCCCCTTGGCGTCCGTCACGTGCATGATCAGGCGCATGTGGGGATTGATCGCCTCGAAGCTCTTGACCTGGCCCTTGACCGCCACCGACTTGGTGAAGTCGAACTGGATGGCGGAGTGGTGCGCCGAAGCGCCGGTGGCCCCCAGAGCCGCAACGGCGGCCGCGGTCAGAATAAAACCGAGCTTTTTCACGGTGAATTCCTCTCCCTAATTCGTTTCTTATGTCGATCTAGCGCTTCTTGGCGCCCAGCTCTTCCAGGCGCTTGTTCCAGTTTTCCTCGGCGCATTCGTACGGGAGGAGGCGGCCGTTCGGCACCTGCTGCCAGCGCTTCTCCATCTTCACCGGCGCCGTATAGAAGCCCGGATCGGTCATGGTCATCTCGGCGACGAGGATGCGTGCGCCGTCCGGGCCTTTTTCCTCATGATACCGCTCGACGATCTTGGCCTGGTCGCTGTGGGAGGTGGTCCGTTGATCGACCTGCTCGACGAGGTTGTCAGTCTCCACCACCAGGGTGTTGCCTTCCCAGCGACCAGACGAATAGCCGTTGCGGCCGGGCACCCGGTCTTCCGGGGCGGCGTTGCGGTCGCCGAAATAGACCCGGCGGGTTTCGCTGTGGGCCTCATAGATGATGGTGATCTGCTCCGGCCGCTGGATGATTTCCATCGGATAGCCGCCCGACCCCAGCATCGAGCCCGGCATGCCGGTGCCGAGGCAATAGCCGCCCGGCGTGTCGCCGGTGGGGCCGACCAGCTTCTGATAGGCGTCGATCTTGGCCTTGGCTTCCGGCTTCAGCGGCGAGGCCGCCGGCGCGACGTTGGTGGTGCCGCCCAGCGCGGGGCGACCGACGTTGGTCCACACCCCGGTGAAGTCCGGATGGGCGGGGGCGGCCGCCTTGGCCTGCATCGCCCCCAGGCTGATGAAGGCGGCCAGGGCCGAAGCGCCAGCCAGCTTTACAGAGGCATTCCACATAACCTGTCGTTTCCCCATTCTCTGCGGTCGTTCGCCGCTCTTCGTTTTCGGCTTTGTCAGCACGTCTTATATCTAGATCACGCTCGTCGCGCCGCCGCCAGCGCCGGATACGGTTCGTGGCGATGACAGTCATCGACCACGACAAACTACGTCATTCACACCGACCTAGCTAGCTAGGTCGCCTATCTTAAGGTTGCGGCGTGACGTCCGCGCGTCAACTCACGCCCTGCGCCAAGGCGCATGAGAGGGTAATAAGGCGGGTGCGAAACTTCGGCCCGATTCGATCCCAGTCATGAACCAACCCCTGATCCCTCCGCCCGGCGGCCCGGACGACGGCGGGCGCATCGTCGACGAGCCCCTCGGCGAGGCCCTGTCGAAGCGCTATCTCGCCTACGCCCTGTCCACCATCATGAACCGCGCCCTGCCGGACGTGCGCGACGGGCTGAAGCCCGTGCACCGCCGCCTGCTGCATTCGATGCGGCAGATGCGGCTCGATCCCCAGGGCTCTGCCAAGAAGTGCGCCCGGGTGGTCGGCGACGTGATCGGCCGCTTCCACCCCCACGGGGACCAGTCGGTCTATGAGGCCCTGGTTCGCCTCGCCCAGGATTTCGCCCAGCGCTATCCGCTGATCGACGGCCAGGGCAACTTCGGCAACATCGACGGCGATAACGCCGCCGCCATGCGTTACACCGAGTGCAAGCTGACCTATGCGGCCCAGCTTCTGCTCGACGGCCTGGACGAAGACGCGGTCGACTTCCGCCCCACCTACGACGGGGAGGACGAAGAGCCGATCGTGCTGCCGGCCGCCTTCCCGAATCTGCTGGCCAACGGGGCCTCGGGCATTGCGGTGGGCATGGCCACCTCGATCCCGCCGCACAACGTCATCGAGCTGCTGGACGCCTGCCTGCTGCTGCTGCTGCGCCCCGAAGCCACCACCGCCGACCTGATGGCGCGGGTGCAGGGGCCGGACTTCCCCACCGGCGGCATCATCGTCGAGTCGCAAGCCAGCCTGCTCGAAACCTACGAGACCGGCCGCGGCGGGGTGCGCATGCGCGCCCGCTGGACCAAGGAGGACCTGGGCCGGGGCATGTGGCGCATCGTCGTCACCGAGGTGCCCTATCAGGTGAAGAAGTCCCAACTGGTCGAACAGTTGGCCAATCTGATCGAGCTGAAGAAGGCGCCGTTGCTCGGCGACGTTCGCGACGAGTCGGCCGAGGAGATCCGGCTGGTGCTGGAGCCCCGCGTCCGCACCGTCGAGCCCGAAGTGCTGATGGAGAGCCTGTTCAAGCTCTGCGACCTCGAGACCCGCTTCCCGGTCAACATGAACGTGCTCGACCGCACGGCGACGCCGGGGGTTATGGGGCTGAAGGGCCTGCTGAAGTCGTTCCTGGATCACCGCCGCGAGGTGGTGGTGCGCCGGGCGCGGCACCGGCTCGGCAAGATCGAGGCGCGGCTGCACATCCTGGAAGGGATGGTCATCGCCTTCCTCAATCTGGATGAAGTGATCCGCATCGTCCGCTACGAGGAGGAGCCCAAGGCCAAGCTGATCGCCGCCTTCGAGTTGTCGGAGATCCAGGCCGAGGCCATCCTCAACACCCGCCTGCGCCAGCTCGCCAAGCTGGAAGAGATGGAGCTGCGCAGGGAACACGCCGAACTGGCGGCCGAGCGCGACGGCCTCGTCGCCCTGCTGGCGTCTGACGAGTTGCAGTGGAAGTTGGTCGGGGTCGGCCTGCGCGACGTGAAGGACGGCTTCCTGAAGGACCGGGCCCTGTCCGACCGCCGCTCCACCTTCGCCGAGGCCCCCGCCATCGAGGCGCCGTCCGCGGAGGCCTTCATCACCCGCGAGCCCATCACCGTCATCCTGTCCGAGCGCGGCTGGATCCGCGCCACCAAGGGCAAGGTGGAGGACCCGTCCGAGCTGAAGTTCAAGGAGGGCGACATGCTCGCCTTCCTGATCCCGGCGGAGACCACGGACAAGCTCCTGATCTTCGCCTCCGACGGGCGGTTCTTCACCCTCGGCTGCGACAAGCTCCCCTCGGGGCGCAGCCAGGGCGAACCCCTGCGGCTGATGCTGGACCTCGACGACAAGGTGAAGCTGGTCGCGGTGTTTCCGCACAAGGCAGGGCGCAAGCGGTTCCTCGCGTCCAGCGGCGGCTACGGCTTCGTCGCGCCTGAGGACGAGTTGCTGGCCAACCGCAAGGCGGGCAAGCAGGTGCTCAACGTCGACGACGGGGAGTCTCGGAGCTGCCTGGAGGTCGCCGGCGACCACATCGCCGTGGTCGGCGACAACGGCAAGGCGCTGATCTTCCCCGTGTCCGAGCTGCCCGAGATGCCGCGCGGGAAGGGCGTGAAGCTGCAGAACTACCGCGAAGGCGGCCTGCGCGACGCGCTGATCTTCGCCGAGGCGGAAGGCCCGGGCTGGGTCGACTCCGCCGGTCGCAAGCGCGAGTGGAAGGACTGGAAGGACTGGCTCGGCAAACGCGCCGCCTCCGGCAAACTCCTGCCCAAGGGCTTCCCGACCAACAAGCGGTTTGGAAGGTAGCCCGGCTTCCCTTGGGGAATCCTCGCTCTCTCCCAAGCTCCGACTTTCTCGGGCTTGACCCGAGAACCCAGAGACGCCGGGCCTCGCGGTGCTAACCTCGCGCTCTCCGCGCTTCTGGATGCTCGGGTCAAGCCCGAGCAAGACGGGAGGTTTTAAGTAATACGCTTCATAGGAGAACCGTGACGCCGGCTCGCCGCCGGGCTAGCGTCGGGCGCTGCAAGCTGGGGAGCTGTCCATGACCGCCTTGATCATCGTCATCGTCGTCATCGCGGTGATCGGCTTCATGCTGGTCGGCGTCTACAACCGGCTCGTCGCGCTGCGGCAGAACACCAACCAGGCGTTCGCCGACATCGACGTCCAGCTGAAGCAGCGGCGCGACCTGATCCCCAATCTGGTGGAGACGGTGAAGGGCTACGCCTCCCACGAGCGCGGCACCCTCGAAGCCGTCACCGCCGCCCGCAACGCCGCAGCCAGCGCCTCCACCGTCGAGGGCAAGGTGCAGGCGGAGAATATGCTGACCGGCGCCCTGCGCCAGCTCTTCGCCCTGTCCGAGGCCTATCCGGACCTGAAGGCCAACGCCAACTTCATGCAGCTTCAGGCCGAGATCACCGACATCGAGAACAAGCTCGCCGCCTCCCGCCGCTTCTTCAACAATGCGGTCAGCGACTACAATGGGGCTGTGCAGGCCTTCCCGGCGGTGCTGTTCGCCGGCAGCTTCGGCTTCAAGACCCGCGAGTTCTTCGACGTGGGCGAAGCGGCCCGGGTGGAGCTGGACAAGCCCCCCGAGGTGAAGTTCTAGCCCCTCAAAGGCGCCGCCATGGCCGCCATCGGCCTCAAGAGCTACATCCTCGACAACAACTTCAGGTCGGGCCTCCTGCTGGCCGGCTTCCCGGTGCTGCTGGTCGGGGTCGCCTACGGGTTGCAGCTCATGCTGATGGGCAATGGCCTGCTGCCAACCCGGGACACCTTGTCCGGCAACCTCGGCCTGTCGTTCCAGATGCTATGGGCGAGCGCGCCCCTGGCCTTCGGGGTGGCGGGGATCTGGTACGTCATCGCCTATCACGCCCAGGGCGCGATCCTTTCGCTGGCCACCGGGGCGCGGGGCGTCACCCGGGCGCAGGAGCCGGAACTCTACAATCTGCTGGAGAACCTGTGCATCTCGCGGGGGCTGCCGACGCCCTCCCTGAAGATCATCGAGACGGAGGCGCTGAACGCCTTCGCCAGCGGCCTGAACGACAAGCAGTACGCCGTCACCGTCACCCGCGGCCTGATGCAGACCCTGAGCCGCGAAGAGTTGGAGTGCGTGCTGGGCCACGAACTGACCCACATCATCAACCGCGACACCCGGCTGATGGTGATCTGCGCGGTGTTCGCCGGGGTGATCAGCCTGGTGGCCCAGATGCTGGCCCGCTCCATGCGCTATACGAGCTTGGGCGGCGGGGATCGTAAACGGGACGGGAAGGGTGGCGGTGCGGTGCTGGTGCTGATCGGCCTCGCCCTGATCTTCATCGGCTACGGCCTCGCCATCGTGCTGAGGTTCGCCATCTCCCGGAAGCGCGAGTATCTGGCCGACGCCGGGGCGGTGGAGCTGACCAAGAACCCCGACGCCATGATCCGCGCCCTGCAGAAGATCGCCGGCCACGCCGACATTCCCGCGCCGGGAGAGGTCGAGGTGCTGTTCTTCGAGAACCGCGCCACCGGCCTCGCCGGCCTGTTCGAGACCCACCCGCCGATCGAGAAGCGGATCGAGGCGCTGGTGAAATACGCCGGCGGGCGGGTGGAGCCTCTGCCCCCGGACATCGCACCGCCCGTCCTCGAGGAGCCGCCGGTCGGTCCCTGGGGCGCGCACGAGCCGGACCCGCCGGTCGAAGATCACAAGCGCGGGCCTTGGGGGTGAAGCTCTGCGGCATGAACTCCGTCATCCTAAGCACAAGGGCTAGGATGACGGCGATCTTCAAGGAGAGGAAAGACTTCAGCCCACCTCGGTGGCGGCCAGCAGTCGCCAACCGCCGGGCTTGAGCACTTCGAGGGGGGAGAAGCGGGCCTTGTAGGCCATCTTGGCGCTGCCGGAGACCCAGTAGCCCAGATAGACGTAAGGCAGCGCCTGTTCGCTCGCCTGCGCCACATTGTCGAGGATGACGAAGGAGCCGAGGCTGCGCCGGGGCATGGCCGGATCATAGAAGCTGTAGACCAGCGACAGGCCGTCCGACAGTTCATCCACCAGCACGCAGGCGATCAGATCCCCCGGGCCGCCGTCTGCCGAGGCGGCGCGATATTCGATCAGGTGGGTGCGGACGGCGGTGTCCTCGACCATGGCCACATAGTCTGGCCAGGTCATGTCGGCCATGCCGCCCTCGGCATGGCGCGCCAGCAGGTAGCGGCGCAGCAGCTCGAACTGTTCGAGGGTGGCCTCGGCCTCGACCTCGTTGCGGACGAGATCGACGTTGCGTTCCTGCACCCGCCGCTGGGACTTGGAGAAGACGAAGTCCGCCACCGGGATGCGCGCCGAGACGCAGGCGTCGCAGGCCTCGCACGCGGGACGGTAGGCGATGTTCTGGGACCGGCGGAAACCGACCTGGGTCAGGGCGTCGTTCACCCCCGGGCCTTCGGAGAGGGGCAGGTGGGCGAACACCTTCCGCTCCTCCCGGTCGGGCAGGTAGGGGCAGGGCGAGGGCGCCGTCAGGAAGAACCTTAGTTGGCGGCTTGAAAAATGTTGGGTCACGGCAACGGCCCCGTCGCTTCAGATTGGCCCATGACTCGACCCTTACGTCCCCCATTTTGGGGGCATGTCGCGGGATCTCGCAAGAGCGGCTGCGTCATATCATCAAGGTGTGTGGTTCGGCGGGAGGACCGGCTTTTCGCGGAGCAGTACGATGGTGATGCGCCGGTTCCCCGGCAAGGTGGGATCGTCCGGGTAAAGCGGATCGGAATTGGCGCGGCCAGCGACTTGGTAAACACGATCGGGATCGACCCCGGCCTCCTGCAAGATGTTGCGGGCAGCGTTGGCGCGGCCCGCGGATAGGGACCAGTCGTCGACGCTGCGGCCATTGCGGGCGCCCACCGTGGCGTTGGTATGACCAGATATGGTGACGCGGTTGTTCAACTGCACCACCACCTTGGAGATGGCGCGCAGGAGCAGGCGGGCCCGGTCGTTGGGCTTGGCCGACCCTTCCGCGAACATGGAACGGCCTTCCTGGTCGACGAGCTGGATGCGCAGGCCCTCCGGGGTCTGGTCCACCAGCACCTGCTTGGACAACTCGGCCAGTTCCGGCAGATCCTGCATGGCCTGGCGGAGGGACTGGGCCGCGCTTTGGAAATCGTCCTCCTCCTTGCGGGCGGCAGCCTCGTCGGCGGCGGCCTCGGCGGAGGTAGCGTAGCCGGCCGAGCCCGACTTCTGGTTCTTGCCCGCTTCCTCCGCTTCGGGGGGCGCTTCGGGAGAAAGCTGCTGGACCACCGAGACCGAGCCGTTGCTCTTGGCCCCCTGGTCGCCCAGGGCCGTGCCGGCGAGGATGCCGCCGGCGCCGCTGGTGGACTGGGAAACGGAGGCCGGTGCGAAATAGTCGGCGATGCCGCGCTTCTGTTCGGGGCTGGTGGTGTTGATCAGCCACATCAGCAGGAAGAAGGCCATCATGGCGGTCACGAAGTCGGCGTAGGCCACCTTCCAGGCGCCGCCATGGTGCCCATGGCCGCCGCCCTTCTTGATCTTCTTGATGATGACCGGGGCTTCGCCGAACGCCGCCATGAACACATCCCAACATCGAAACCGCTGCACGATGGGGCCAACGTCGTTAATACGCCGTTGAGCGTATGGACCACGGGGAGGAACGACGGATGAAGATCGGCTTTGTCGGGCTTGGGGTGATGGGCTTTCCCATGGCGGGGCATCTGGCCCGCGCCGGGCACGAGTTGCAGGTGTTCAACCGCAGCCCGGCCAAGGCGGTCCGCTTCGTCCGCGAACATGGCGGCCTCGCCGCCGAGACGGTGGCCGAAGCCGCGCACGAGGCCGAACTGCTGATCCTGTGCGTCGGCAATGACGACGACGTGCGGGGCGTGGTGCAGCAGGGGCTGGATCACCTCGCTCGCGGAGGGATCGTGGTCGACCACACCACCACTTCGGCCCACCTCGCCCGTGAGATGGCCGATCACTGCATCGCTGCGGGGCGCGGCTTCATCGACGCGCCGGTCTCGGGTGGTCAGGCGGGCGCCCAGAACGGCGCCCTCACCGCCATGCTGGGCGGCGACGCGGCGGCGGTCGCCAGGGCGGAGCCCGTACTCGGCGCCTATTGCAAGGCCATCAAGCTGATCGGCGGGCCGGGCGCGGGGCAGCTCGCCAAGATGGTCAACCAGATTTGCATCGCCGGGGTGGTGCAGGGGCTGGCCGAAGGGGTCCATTTCGCCAAGCGCGCCGGCCTCGACACCGAGGTGGTGCTGGCGGCCATTTCCAAGGGCGCGGCCCAGTCCTGGCAGATGGAGAACCGGTGGGGGACGATGGTCGAAGGCAAGTTCGACTTCGGCTTCGCCGTGGACTGGATGCGCAAGGACCTCGGCATCGCCCTCGAAGAGGCCCGCGCCAACGGCTCCACCCTGCCGCTCACCGCCCTGGTGGACCAGTTCTACGCCGAACTGCAGGCCATGGGCGGACGCCGCTGGGACACGTCGAGTTTGGCGGCCCGGCTGGAGCGGTAGCTTCGGCTTGCCCGGGCGCCGTCAGGGAGCCGGCGCCCCCCGGAGAAGCCCCTCGGTGCTGAGGTCTTCGTCCAGGTCGGGCCAATGCAAACCATAACCGCCGCCGGCGATCTTCCAATGGCGGCGCTAATCGGCGGTCGCATTCGCTAGTCGAGGATACCAGGCAAGGAGGGCCGCAATGGCGCGGCCATCCATGAGCTCGACCGTCAGCCGATCCTCGTCGAGGGATACCGACCTGACGCGGATATCGGCGACGACTTCATTCCGCTCCAAAGAAGCCATTCCACGCCTCCAGCAGGGTCGTCCAACGATCTTACCACGCCAAGCTCCCTCGCGGAAAATCCGCTGCTCCGCGCAATCGCGCCATCATGAAGCCAGACCTTGGCCGTCGCTTTATCGCGATCGATGTGGACGTGAGCTGGCTCGTTCGGCTCATGGCTGTAGAAATAGAACCGATAGGGCCCATCGCGCAGAACGGTGGGCATTCGTCACGCCCCCATCAGCCTCGCCGCCCGCGGGGCGAAGTAGGTGATCACCCCCGAGGCCCCGGCGCGCTTGAAGGCTGAGATGCTTTCCAGCACCGCCCGGTCGCCGTCGATCCAGCCGTTCGTCTGGGCGGCCATGATCATCGCGTATTCGCCGGAGACCTGGAAGGCGAAGGTGGGCATGGCGAAGGCGTCCACCACCCGGCGGACGATGTCGAGGTATGGCATGCCGGGCTTCACCATCACCATGTCCGCCCCCTCGGCGATGTCCATGGCCACCTCGCGCAGGGCCTCCTCGGTGTTGCCGGGGTCCATCTGATAGGTCTTCTTGTCCCCCTGTAGCGCCACCGCCGTGCCGATGGCGTCACGATAGGGCCCATAAAAGGCGGACGCGTATTTGGCCGCGTAGGACATGATCATCGCGTCCTGCAGCCCTTCGGCCTCCAAGGCCTTCCGCAGGGCGCCGACGCGGCCGTCCATCATGTCGGACGGGGCGAGAATGTCGCAGCCGGCGCGGGCCTGCACCAGGCCTTGCTCGACCAGCCGCTCGACCGTGGGGTCGTTGAGGATGCGTCCGCCCTCCATCAGCCCGTCATGGCCATGATCGGTGAAGGGGTCGAGGGCCACGTCGCACATCACCCCCACTTCCGGCGCGGCGTCCTTCATGGCCTTGACCGCGCGGGCGATCAGCCCGTCGGGGTCCGCCGCCGCGCTGCCGGTGGCGTCCTTCTTGGCCCCGTCGATGTAGGGGAAGACGGCGATGGCGGGGATGCCGAGGGCGCGGGCCTCGCGGGCCGCGTCGGCGCAACGGCTCACCGAAAGGCGGGGGCTGCCAGGCATGGAGGCGACGGGAATCTCGGCCTCGGGGCCGTCGTGCACCACCAGCGACCAGATCAGGTCGTTCGGCGTCGCCGCCGTCTCCCGCACCATCCGCCGGATCCAGTCGGCCTGTCGCAGGCGACGGGGGCGAAGGTGAGGGTAGGGCGCGATGGGCGCTCGGGTCATGGCGGACTCCACAGATCTGTTGCATCCATGGCCGATCGGAGCGGTCGCCTCAAGCCGTCGGCGACCGTTGACACCCTTCCGAAAGCTGGGTCAGTTCCCCCAACCGCAAACGAGGACGAGCCCCATGAGCACGCCCCCCGCCGACGAACCCCAGGTCCTCGTCCGGGTCGAGGGCCGGGTCGGCCGCCTGACCCTCAACCGGCCGCGCGCCCTGCACGCCCTGACCCTCGACATGATCCGCCTGATATTGGACGCGTTGATCACGTGGCGGAGCGACGACGGCGTCGACCTCGTGATGCTCGACCATGCCGGCGAGCGGGGCTTCTGCGCCGGCGGGGACATCAAGTCGGCGGTCACCGGCGGCCCGTCGCGGGAGTTCTTTTTCACCGAGTACCAGCTCAACGCCCTGATGTTCGGCTACGAAAAGCCCATCGTGGTGGTGATGGACGGGGTGACCATGGGGGGCGGGGTGGGCCTCGCCATGCCCTGCCGCTACCGGATCGCCACGGAGCGGACCCTGTTCGCCATGCCGGAGACCGCCATCGGCCTGTTCCCCGACGTCGGCGGGGGATGGTGGCTGCCGCGCCTGCCCGGCGAGACGGGTCTGTGGCTGGCGTTGACCTCGGCGCGGATCGGCCCGGCGGACTGCCTGGTGCTGGGCATCGCCACCGACTATGTGGAGAGCGCCGCCCTCGTCGGGCTGAAGGCCGCCATCGTCGCCGATCCCGAGCGCATCGACACCCTGCTGACCGAAGCCGAGGCGGATGCGGGCGAACCGCCCATCGCTCGCCACCGCGACGCCATCGATCATCTGTTCCGGCACGACAGCGTGGAGGCGGTGTTCGCCGCCCTGGAAGCCGACAAGTCCGACTGGGCCGTCGCCCAACTCGCCATCCTCAAGGCCCGCTCGCCCACCGCCATGAAGGTCGCCTTCCGGCTGCTGCGCGAGGGGGCCAAGCGGACCAGCTTCCCCGACCACATGCGGGTGGAAGCCCGCATCGGCGCCCGCATCTCCTACAGCCACGACTTCGCCGAAGGGGTCCGCGCGGTGCTGATCGACCGGGACAACGCCCCCCGTTGGAAGCCTGCGACGCTCCGGGAAGTTGACGAAACCAGCCTGGATGCCATTTTTGCTCCATTGCCCGTCGATGAGGAATGGGCGCCTCTTTCCTGACACCTGCGGAGATTCCCGCAGTGGACGGGTAGGGGAAACGGTGCGAGAACCCGCGCCGCATCGTCGAGAGTTGTAAGGGCAAAGCCGTATAATGGACGCCGCCGCCTACAAGTCCGCCTTCAGGGCCGCCGTTGAGCAGGTCCGTTCGGAAGGCCGTTACCGCGTGTTCGCCGACCTGAAGCGGCATCGCGGCGCCTTCCCCCGCGCCACCTGGGTGGGGCCGGAAGCGGAAAAGGACGTGGTGGTCTGGTGCTCCAACGACTACCTCGGCCAGGGCCAGAACCCGGTGGTGCTGCAGGCTATGCACGACGCCATCGATTCGGCCGGCTCCGGCTCCGGCGGCACCCGCAACATCTCGGGCACCAACCATTTCCATGTGGAGCTTGAGGCCGAACTCGCCGACCTGCACGGCAAGGAAGCGGCCCTGCTGTTCACGTCGGGCTACGTCTCCAACGACGCGACCCTATCGACCCTCTACAAGATCCTGCCCGGGCTGATCGTTTTCTCCGACGCCTTCAATCACAATTCGATGATCGCCGGCATCCGCCATGGCGGCGGCGCCAAGCACGTCTATCGCCACAACGACCTCGAGCATCTCGAAAGCTTGCTTAAGGCCGCGCCGGCCGATGCGCCCAAGCTGGTGGCGTTCGAGAGCGTCTATTCGATGGACGGGGACATCTCCGACATCGCCGGCACCGTGGCCCTGGCCAAGAAGTACGGCGCCCTGACCTATATCGACGAGGTCCATGCGGTCGGGATGTACGGCCCCCGCGGCGGCGGCGTCGCCGAGCGTGACGGCGTGATGGGCGAGATCGACATTGTCGAGGGCACCCTCGGCAAGGCGTTCGGCGTGATGGGCGGCTATATCGCGGCGGACGCCGTGGTGGTGGACGCCATCCGGAGCCATGCCGCCGGCTTCATCTTCACCACCTCGCTGCCCCCGGCCCTGACCGCAGGCGCCCTGGCCAGCGTGCGCTGGCTGAAAGAGCACAACGAGATCCGCATCCGCCATCACGAGCGGGCCGAGACCCTGAAGCGCCGTCTGAAGGCCGCCGGCCTGCCGGTGATGGCCTCGTCGGTCAGCCACATCGTGCCGGTGCTGGTGGGCGATCCGGTCCACACCAAGATGGTGTCCGACCTGCTGCTGGCCGACCACGGCATCTATGTGCAGCCGATCAACTATCCCACCGTGCCCAAGGGGACCGAGCGTTTGCGCTTCACCGCCACGCCGTTTCACGACGACGCCATGATCGACGACCTCGTGGGGGCGATGAACAACCTGTGGACCCGCTGCAACGTCAAGCGCCACGGCCTGGCCGCCTAAACACGGCCCCAACTTCCTGAATCCGAACGGCGCGGAGGGCGTTACCCTCCGCGCCGTTTTCGTGTTCAGCACTCAGCCTGAGCTATCGCGCCCGCCGCCTGACGCCCTTGCCGAGGCCGATCTGCTTGGCGAACTCGGAGCGGCGGTTGGCGTAGTTAGGGGCCACCATGGGATAGTCGGGGGGCAGGCCCCACCGGCGGCGGTACTGTTCTGGCGTCATGTCGTACTGCGAGCGCAGGTAGCGCTTCAGCATCTTCAGCCGTTTCCCGTCCTCCAGACAGACGATGTAGTCGGGCTGGATGGAGCGGCCGATGGGCACCGCGGGCTTGGGGCGTTCCGCGGGCGGCGGCGGCGGGGGCTCGCTCCCGAGGTTGGACAAGCTTCCGTGGACGGAGCGGATCAGGCCGGGGATGTCCCGCGCCTCGACCTTGTTGTTGAGCACGTACGAAGCCACCACGTCGGCGCTGAGCCGTAGAACGTCCGGTGCAATCGCGCTTTCGTTGTCGTCAGTCATTACCGCCCTCTGCAAGTTGCGCTTGATTTGCAAACGTCCCCGCTGACGGGCAGTTCCCGCCAAGGCAAAGCTTGTCGGCGGGCATTGATTTGACGGTATGGGGGCGCGTAAACAGCGCACCTCCCTCGCAAGCGACGAGTCCTGCCGTGACCTCCTCCTCGACGACCGCCTTCTTTTCCGCCCCCGTGGCGACCGCGGACCCGGAGTTGTTCCACGGTCTCAAGGGCGAACTCGAGCGCCAGCAGCGCAATATCGAGCTGATCGCCTCCGAGAACATCGTCAGCCGCGCCGTGCTGGAAGCGGCGGGCAGCGTGCTCACCAACAAATACGCCGAAGGCTATCCCGGCCGCCGCTACTACCGCGGCTGCGAGGTGGTGGACGAGGTCGAGCAACTGGCCATCGACCGGGCCAAGAAGCTGTTCGGCGCCAACTTCGCCAATGTGCAGCCCCACTCGGGCGCCCAGGCCAACCAGGCGGCCTTCATGGCCCTGATGCAGCCCGGCGACACCTTCATGGGGATGGACCTGGCCGCCGGCGGCCACCTGACCCATGGCAGCCCGGTGTCCCAGTCGGGCAAGTGGTTCCGCCCCGCGCCCTACACCGTGCGTCGTCAGGACCAGGTGATCGACTACGAAGCCCTGGCCGACATCGCCGCCAAGGAAAAGCCGAAGATCATCATCGCCGGCGGCTCGGCCTACGCCCGTCAGATCGACTTCAAGAAGTTCCGTGAGGTGGCCGACAGCGTCGGCGCCTATCTGATGGTGGACATGGCCCACTTCGCGGGCCTCGTCGCCGGCGGCGTCTATCCGAGCCCGCTGCCCTACGCCCACGTGGTGACCACCACCACCCACAAGACCCTGCGTGGGCCGCGCGGCGGCATGATCCTCTGCAACGACGAGGAGATGGGCAAGAAGATCAACTTCGCCGTCTTCCCTGGCATCCAGGGCGGCCCGCTGATGCACATCATCGCCGCCAAGGCCGTGGCCCTGGGCGAGGCGCTGCAGCCGGAGTTCAAGACCTACGCCAAGAATGTGATGGCCAACGCCTCGGCCCTCGGCGACGCCCTGCAGCGCGCCGGGATGGACCTCGTCACCGGCGGCACCGACACCCACCTGCTGCTGGTGGACCTGCAGCGCAAGGGCATCACCGGCAAGTCGCTGGACCTCAGCCTCGACCGGGCCCTGATCACCGCCAACCGAAACGGCGTGCCGTTCGATCCCAAGCCGCCGCTGGTCACCTCCGGCGTGCGTCTGGGCTCGGCGGCCTGCACCACCCGCGGGTTCGGCGTCGCCGAATTCACCAAGGTGGGCGAGCTGATCAGCCGCATCGCCGACGGCCTCGTGGCCAACGGGGACGACGGCAACGGCGGGGTCGAAGCGGAAGTTCGTGCCGAAGTGCTGGACCTGACCGCCCGTTTCCCCATCTATAGCTAGGTGGTCGCGGGGGTGCGGCCCCCAACAGCTTGGAGGCGCTAGGTGCGCTGCCCGTTCTGCGGCCATCCGGAAAGTCAGGTGAAGGATTCGCGGCCGTCGGAAGACGGCACCGCAATCCGGCGCCGGCGCTTCTGTCCCGAATGCGAAGGGCGGTTCACCACCTTCGAGCGGGTGCAACTGCGCGAGCTGACCATTCTGAAACGGTCGGGACGGCGCAGCCCGTTCGATCGGGAGAAGCTGCTCCGTTCGATCTCCATCGCCCTGCGCAAGCGGCCGGTGGACCCAGATCAACTGGAGCAGATCGTCTCGCGCATCGTGCGCCAGCTTGAAAGCCGCGGGGAAACGGAGATCGCCTCCAGCGTGATCGGCGAACTTGTCATGAAGGCGCTCAAGTCCTTGGACGAGGTGGCCTATGTCCGCTACGCCTCCGTCTATCGCGACTTCCGCGAAACACAGGATTTCGCCCGCTTCCTTGGGGAAGAGGGCCTGAGCGAGGATGGCTCCCAATGACCACGGCGGCGCCGAAGTTTGGCGCGAAGGCGCGGCAGGGCAGGGCGGTGGCCCGGCTGGCGGCGGTGCAGGCCCTCTACCAGATGGAGACGGCCGGCGCGGGCGCCGAGGCGGTGCTGCGCGAATTCGCCGACCATCGCTTCGGCGGCGACATCGAGGGCGAGCGTCTCGCGGAAGCCGATGAGACCTTTTTCACCGAACTGGTGCGGGGGGCGGTGGCCGACCAGGGCCAGATCGACCGGGCCATCGCCGCGCGGCTGATCTCGGGCTGGAAGCTGGAACGGCTGGACGCCACCTTGCGCGCCCTCCTGCGCGCGGCGACCTTCGAGCTGCTGCAGCGGCCGGACGTGCCCGCCGAGGTGGCCATCGACGAGTACATCGAGCTCGCCAAGGCCTTCAACTTCGCCCCCACCGAGGTCGGCTTCGTCAACGCCGCCCTCGACGGCATCGCCCAGGACGCAGCCAAGGCGGGGGAGTAGGCCCATCCCCGTCATCCTGGGCCTTGTGCCCAGGACCCATTGACTGAGCGGATAGCGGATAAGCTCAAGCGGCGCCTTCGCACCCAGGCCGGGTTACGCTGCGCGAATGGATCCTAGGCACGAGGCCTAGGATGACGGCTTGTGGGAGGGGGACCGGCTCGCCATGACCGACGAATTCGAGCGCATCGCCCGCCTGTTCCGGCCGCTGACCGAAGGCGCGCCGGAGGCCTTCGGCCTGCTCGACGACGCCGCCGCGATTCCCTGCCGTGCTGGCCATGACCTCGTGATCACCAAGGATGCCATGGTGGAGGGCGTCCACTTCCTGCCCGGCGACCCACCCGGGCTGGTGGCCAGGAAGCTGCTGCGCACCAATCTGTCGGACCTCGCCGCCAAGGGGGCCGAGCCCTACGCCTATTTCCTCGCCGTCGCCTGGCCCCGCCACTGGGACGAGGCGGCGAAGTCTGCCTTCGCGGCGGGGCTGGCGGAGGATCAGCGCGCGTTCGGCATCAAGCTGCTGGGCGGAGACACCGTGTCGACCCCCGGCCCCTTCACCGCCAGCCTGACCGCCCTCGGTTGGGTCCCGGCGGGACGGATGGTGCGCCGAGGAGGGGCAAGGGCTGGCGACATTCTGCTGGTCTCCGGCGTCATCGGCGACGGGGTGCTGGGGTTGGCCGCAGCCAAGGGCGAACTGCCGGAGGCGTCTGCGGAAGACCGACAGTCGCTGATCGCCCGCTACCAGACCCCCGATCCCCGTCTCGGCCTGCGCGAGGCGCTGCGCCGCCACGCCAGCGCCGCCGCGGACGTGTCGGACGGACTGCTGGCCGACGCCGGCCATATCGGCACCGCCAGCGAGGTGGGGATCGAGATCGCGTTGGACAGGCTGCCTCTGTCGCCGGCCGGCCAGCGGTGGCTGCAACGCGCGCCGGATCGCGCCGCGGCGCTGCTGCGCCTCGCCACCGGCGGCGACGATTATGAGGTGGTGTGCGCGGTCTTGCCCGCCGACGCCGAGGCGCTGGCTGTCGCCGGTATGACCGCGATCGGCCGGGCGACGGCGGGGCAGGGCGTGCGTGTGACGTTCGAGGGCGCGCCGGTCGATGCGCCGGCCCGGGGCTGGTCCCATCAATGAGCTTGCGGCGCGTGCGCGATTCCGCGACGCTCGCCGCATGGTTCGTTCGCTGCTGATCGCCCTCGCGCTCGCTATCGCCCTTCCGGCCGTCGCCGCCGAGAAGGCGGGCGAGGACAAGCCCGCCACCGGCCAGTATGTGGACATTTCCCCCGTGGCCCTGCCCATCGTCTACGAGGGCCGGCTGATCAACTACGTCTTCGTCTATCTGCGGCTGAACCTCGCGCCCAACGCCGACGCCATCGCGCTGCGCGAGAAGGAGCCCTATTTCCGCGACGCCCTGGTGCGCATGGCCCATCGCACGCCCTTCACCCGGCCGGACAGCTTCACCACCATCGACGAGGCGAGGCTGAAGTCTTCCCTCGCGGCGGCGGCGGCCCAGATCGCCGGGCCGAAGAAGATCACCGGCGTGGTGATCACCAGCCAGTCGCCCAAGCGCCAGACCGGCCTGCCCAAGCCGCCCAACGCCCCTGCCAGAGCCGGCTAGGGGGCAATCAGTTGCGCGGGCGAAACAGTTTGATACCGTCCGTCAACTTATCCTTAGGGCTGTCAAAATCCGCCCGTGGAGGCCGTGCAGCGGGCTTACCGCTGGCGGAGGGGCTTTGGCCGGGTCATGCTGCCCGACCAAGCCAAACTAGAGCGAGGGCGTTCAACGCCCTACGCACAAGAAAACAATCACAGGGGCGAAAATGAACGGGCTTCTATTGGTGATCGCAGCCGGACTTCTGGCGGTGATCTACGGTGTTGTTCAGACGGGAGCGCTGATGAAGGCCTCCCCCGGCAACGCCAGGATGCAGGAGATCGCCGCGGCGATCCAGGAAGGCGCGTCGGCTTATCTTCGGCGTCAGTACACCACCATCGCCATCGTCGGCATCGTCGTGCTCGTCGCGCTGTTCCTGCTGCTCGGCTGGACGTCGGCGCTGGGCTTCCTGATCGGCGCGGTGCTGTCCGGCGCGGCCGGCTTCGCCGGGATGCTGATCTCGGTGAGGGCCAATGTGCGCACCGCCCAGGCGGCCTCCGAGAGCCTTGAGAAGGGCCTGTCGCTGGCGTTCCGCTCCGGCGCCGTCACCGGCATGCTGGTGGCCGGCTTCGCCCTGTTGGGCGTGACCGTCTATTACGCGGTGCTGACCAATGTGCTCGGCTTCGAGAACACCAGCCGCACCGTGGTCGACGCCCTGGTGTCCCTTGGCTTCGGCGCTTCGCTGATCTCCATCTTCGCCCGTCTCGGCGGCGGCATCTTCACCAAGGGCGCCGACGTGGGCGGCGACATGGTGGGCAAGGTCGAGGCCGGCATCCCCGAGGACGATCCCCGCAACGCGGCCACTATCGCCGACAACGTGGGCGACAACGTCGGCGACTGCGCCGGCATGGCCGCCGACCTGTTCGAGACCTATGCGGTGACCACGGTCGCCACCATGGTGCTGGCGGCGATCTTCTTCCGCGGCACGGCGGAGGTCAGCAACATGATGCTGCTGCCGTTGGCCATCTGCGGCGTGTGCGTCATCACCTCCATCATCGGCGCCTTCTTCGTGCGCCTGGGCAAGTCCAAGAACATCATGGGCGCCCTCTACCAGGGCCTGATCGTCACCGGCATCCTGTCCGTGGGCGCGGTCTGGTGGGTCACCACGACGCTGGTTCCGGCCGCCGTCACCGTCAACGGCAAGTCCTTCGACGGCACCACTCTGTTCTTCTGCGGCCTGGCCGGGCTCGCGGTCACCGCGGCCATCGTGGTCATCACCGAATACTACACCGGCACGGGCTTCCGCCCGGTGAAGTCGGTGGCCAAGGCCTCCGTCTCCGGCCACGGCACCAACGTCATCCAGGGTCTGGCCATGTCCCTGGAATCCACCGCCCTGCCGGCGCTGACCATCATCGTCGGCATCCTCGTCACCTATAACCTGGGCGGGCTGTTCGGCATCGCCATCGCCACCACCACCATGCTGTCCCTGGCCGGCTTCATCGTCGCCCTCGACGCCTTCGGCCCGGTGACGGACAACGCCGGCGGCATCGCCGAAATGGCCGGCCTGCCGCCGGAAGTGCGGGTGTCCACCGACGCCCTTGACGCAGTAGGCAACACCACCAAGGCGGTGACCAAGGGCTACGCCATCGGTTCGGCCGGCCTCGGCGCCCTCGTTCTATTCGCGGCCTATACCGAGGACCTGAAGTTCTTCTCCGCTAACGCCGCGCCGGGCTCCTTCTTCGAGAACCTGGGCACGGTGACCTTCGACCTGTCCAACCCCTATGTGGTGGTCGGCCTGCTGTTCGGGGGGCTGCTGCCCTTCCTGTTCGGCGGCATGTCGATGACCGCGGTGGGCCGGGCGGCCGAGGCCGTGGTGGCCGAAGTCCGCCGTCAGTTCCGCGAGAACCCGGGCATCATGACCGGCGAGGTCAAGCCCGAGTACGGGCGGGCCGTCGACATCCTGACCAAGGCGGCGATCCGGGAGATGATCGTGCCCGCCCTGCTGCCGGTGGTGTCCCCGGTGGTGCTGTTCTTCGTCATCAAGGCCATCGCGGGCAAGGTCGACGCCTTCGCCTCCCTCGGCGCCATGCTGATGGGGGTGATCGTCACCGGCCTGTTCGTGGCCATCTCGATGACCTCGGGGGGCGGCGCCTGGGACAACGCTAAGAAGCTGATCGAGGAAGGCCACCATGGCGGCAAGGGCTCGGAAGCCCACAAGGCGGCCGTGACCGGCGACACCGTCGGCGACCCCTACAAGGACACGGCTGGCCCCGCCGTGAACCCGATGATCAAGATCACCAACATCGTGGCCCTGCTCCTGATCGCGGTGCTGGCCCACGGGGTGATCGGCTGATCTTCATCCTATAGGCGAAACGACGACGCCCCGGAGCTTCGGTTCCGGGGCGTTTGTTTTCTCTGCGCGTCGACCGCTTCTTTCTCCCCGTCATCCCAGGCGCAAGGCCTGGGATGACGGCTCAGGTTGGGATGGAAAAGCTCGGGGGACTACCGCCCGCCGCCGCGGGGGTTGCCCGGGTCGTTCTGGTCCTGGGGCAGCATGCCGCCGCGGCCGACGTTGCCGAGGATCTGTTCGAGCACGCTCAGCTCACGCCCGCGGGTCGGGGTCTCGCGACCGCTGTAGGCGATCTTGAACCCGTCCTTCAGCTTGTAGGCGTTCACTCCGGTCACCTTCTCGTCCTTGTCGAAGGTGATGGCCACCACGTCGCGCTCGCGCAGCTTCGGGCGGAAATAGGCGGAGCGGGCCGTGGTCTGGGACACGTAGTACCAGATGTTGGGCTCGAAGGTGGCGACCACGGAGGGGCTGCCCAGCTTGGTCAGGACGGTGGACCGGGTGTCGATCCCCACCTTGACGTCCTGCGGCTTGTCTTCGCGCGCCTGGAAGCCGTTGTAGGAAATGGTCGGGGTGCAGGCCCCCGCACCCACCAGCAGCAAGGCGGCGGCGGCGACGGCGGCGGAAGCGGACTTGCGGATCATGTCGACACTCATCGAACGGACGTATCAGGCCCGGCGACCTTTGACCTATCGCTCTCGGCCCCCTAGTTCAATGGCGACCGTGCGCTGGGGCCGGGGCGGAAAGAGGGCGGAGCATGTTGAAGGGGCTGTTTGCGCCCAACCCGGCCAAGACCGCCGGCCGCCAGCTCTTCGCCAGCGCCGCCGGCAAGGCGCGCGACCCGGCCTTCTATCTGGACGCGGCCGTGCCCGACACCCACGAGGGGCGATTCGAACTCTATAACCTGCATGTCGCGCTGGTGTTGCGCCGCCTGAAGGGGGAGGGGGCCGCCCGTGTGCGCCAAGCCCTGTTCGACGCCTATGTCCGCTCCCTGGACGATTCCCTGCGGGACATGGGGGTGGGGGACCTGTCGGTGGGCAAGAAGATGCGCCGGCTGGGGGAGGCCATCTACGGCCGCCTGAAAGGCTATGAGGAGGCGCTGGACGCCGCCGACGACGAGGCGCTGCGCGCGCTGATCGGTCGCACCATGTTCGACGACGCGCAGGCCCCTTCCGCAGGCCCGATCGCCAACTATGTGAGACGGACGGATGCGGCCCTCGCCGCCACGCCCCTGGACGCGGTGCTGACCGCAGACCTGCCCTGGCCGGAGCTGACACCATGAGTTTTCCCTGGCCCGCCCCCGTGCGGCTGAACGAGATCGGCCGGTCGGGCCGGACGATCACCGTCGATGCGGACGGGAGCGCCCGAGCCCGCATCGCCAAGGACCTGGGGCTGGAGGCGCTCCACGCCTTCTCCGCCGAGGTGGAGCTGAAGCCCTGGCTGGACGGCGCCGAGCTCACAGCCCGCTGGAGCGCCGTGATCGCCCAGATCTGCGGCGTGACGGTGGAGACCTTCGATACCGCCCTGGAAGGCGCCTTCACGGTCCGCTGTCTTCCCGAAGGCAGCCCGAACGCGCCGGAGGAGGACGCCGAGGCCTTGATCGATCCGGAAGGGGACGATCCCCCGGACGTGCTGGAGCAGCCGGTGATCGACGTCGGGGCCTATCTGATCGAGCACCTGGCCCTGGAGATCGACCCCTTTCCCCGCAAACCGGGGGCGGTGTTCGAGCCGAGGGAGCCGGAAACGCCCGCTTCGCCCTTCGCCGTCTTGAAGGCCTTCCCGACTCGGCCGCCTAACAAGAGCGACTGAAACACGCACCCCGCGTGGGTTGCATCACGCCTTTCGCGCGTTAAGGTCCGCGCGCATTGGCGAGCGGCTCATCGCAATCGCTGAAGCGGCGTGTCCAGGTGGAGCGCGAAACGGGGCCCGTGACCCAAGCTTTGACCATCTCCATCGACGCCATGGGAGGCGACCATGGCCCGGCCGTCGTCGTGCCGGGCGTGGCCCTGGCCCTGACGCGCCTGCAAGGCCGCCCCGTGCGCTTCCTGCTGCACGGCGACGCCGCCCGCATCGAGGCCGAACTCGCCAGGCATCCGGCCGTCAGGCCCGTCGTCGAGATCCGCCATACCGACCTCGTCATCGCCGGCGACGTGAAGCCGGCCCAGGCGCTGCGCCGGGGCAAGGGCTCCAGCCTGTGGAACGCCGTGGAGGCGATCCGCAAGGGCGAAGCCGACGCCGCCCTCTCCGCCGGCAACACCGGCGCGCTCATGGCCATCTCCAAGCTGATCCTGCGCATGGCCGGCGACCTCGACCGGCCCGCCATCGTCGCGAGCTGGCCCACCCTGCGCGGCGTGACCGCCGTGCTCGACGTTGGCGCCAACATCGCCAGCGACGCCGCCCAGTTGGTCGAGTTCGCCATCATGGGCGAGGCCTTCCACCGCGCCGTCCATGGCAAGCCCGACGCCCGGCCGACCGTGGGCCTGCTCAACGTCGGCTCCGAGGACATGAAGGGCCACGAGGAGGTGCGCGAGGCGCATCGGCTCCTGAGGGAAGCCGGCCTCGACCTCGACTACCGCGGCTTCGTGGAGGGCGACGACATCTCCAAGGGCACGGTGGACGTGATCGTCACCGACGGCTTCACCGGCAATGTGGCCCTGAAGACCGCCGAGGGCATGGCCCGCTTCTTCGCCGCCGAGATGCGCGCCGCCTTCACCGGCGACCTGATGTCCAAGTTGGGCGCCCTTATCGCTTCGCGGGCGTTGAAGGCGATGAAGGCGCGGCTCGATCCGTCCTCGGTCAACGGCGGTCCGCTGCTCGGCCTCAAGGGCGTGGTGGTGAAGAGCCACGGGGGCGCCGACGCCGCCGGCTTCGCCAACGCCATCAAGGTGGCGGTCGACCTCGCCGCCAGCGACTACGCGACGCACACCGCCCGAAACATGCAGCGGCTCGGCGACGCCCTGCGTAATCTGGGCCCCGAAGCTTCTCAGTCCGATTCTGCAATGGCGGAGCGCGCATCTTGAGCATCCTACGTAGCGCGGTCGCCGGAGTTGGCGGCTACCTGCCCGATCGGATCATCACCAACCAGGACCTCGCCGAGGTCGTCGACACCTCCGACGAGTGGATCCGCGAGCGTACCGGCATCACCCAGCGCCGCCGCGTCGCCGAGGGGCAGACCACCTCCGACCTCGCGGTCGAGGCCGCCAGACGCGCCCTGACGGCCGCGGGCAAGACGGCCGCCGACGTGGACTTCATCCTAGTGGCGACCACCACTCCGGACCTGACCTTCCCGGCTACCGCCGCCATCGTGCAGCGCAAGCTGGGGGCCCCGATCTGCCCGGCGTTCGACATCCAGGCGGTGTGTTCGGGCTTCGTCTACGCCCTCGCGGTGGCGGACGGTTTCGTCGCCCGCGGGATGGCCAAGTGCGCCCTCGTCATTGGCGCCGAGACCATGAGCAGCCTGCTCGACTTCGAGGACCGGGGCACCTGCGTCCTGTTCGGCGACGGCGCCGGCGCCGTGGTGCTGACCGCCGTGGAAGGGCAGGGGACCCCCGACGACCGGGGCCTGCTCGGCTTCGCCTTGCGCAGCGACGGTGAGAAGCAGGACCTGCTCTATACCGACGGCGGCGTCTCCAGCACCGGCACCGTCGGCCATCTGCGCATGGCGGGCCAGCAGGTGTTCCGTCACGCCGTGGTCAACATCACCGAGGGCGTCAACGCCGCGGCCGCCAAGGCGGGAATCGCGGTCGCCGACGTCGACTGGTTCATCCCCCACCAGGCGAACCAGCGCATCCTGCAGGGTGTGGCGCATCGTCTCGGGGTGGACGAGGCCAAGGTCATCGCCACGGTGGACCGCCACGCCAACACCTCCGCCGCCTCCATCCCCCTCGCGTGGTGGGAAGGGGTGAGCGACGGACGCATCCAGCCGGGGCAGTTGCTGCTGCTGGAGGCGATGGGCGGCGGCTTCACCTGGGGCGCTTGCGTCATCCGGCTTTAAGCATCTGCCGAACCCTTTGACTTGACACGCCTTTCAGGGCGTGCACCGATGTGCCGCTTCAAGGGCCAGGGGGGCTTTCATGAAGGGCGAAACGCTGACGCGCGCCGATCTGGCCGAGGCCGTGCATCAGGAAGTCGGGCTGACCCGACAGGACTGCGCAGGCCTGGTCGAGCGAACACTCGACCTGATCGCCGAGGCGCTTGAGCGCGGCGAGACGGTCAAGCTGTCCGGATTCGGCGTCTTCCAGGTCCGGGCCAAGCGCGCCCGGGTGGGACGCAATCCCAAAACCGGCGAGCCTGCGCCGATCGAGCCGCGGCGGGTGATCAGCTTCCGCGCCTCGCAGGTGATGAAGGCGCGGGTGGATCGCGCCAACGGCAGCGACTGAGGGGGCTGATGGCGACGGTGAAAGGTCCCGACGCCTTCCGCACCATCTCGGAGGCTGCCGCCGAGCTGGATGTCCCGCAACACGTGTTGCGGTTCTGGGAGACCAAGTTCTCCTTCATCCGCCCGATGAAACGGGCGGGTGGCCGCCGATTCTACCGCCGCCAGGACATTGACGTGTTGCGCGGCGTGCGCACCCTGCTGCACGAGCAGGGCTACACCATCAAAGGCGTGCAACGGCTGCACAAGGAGCATGGCGTCGCCCATGTGGTCGCCGCCGCCAGCGGCCCGCCGTCGGCCGAATCGCTCGCCGAGCCCTCGTTCGAGGCCGCGGCGTTCAACGCCGCCGAAATCGTCGAAACCGTCGGCGAGCGTGAACTGGTGCTCGATTCCGACACCCGCACCCATCTGGAGGCGGTGTTGGAAGACCTTGAATCGGTGAAGGCCCGCATCGACAGGCTGCTGGGCTGAAGCGTCCCCAGATTTCCCCGATTTCCCGATTGCCAGAGCCCGTTCGCCCCGTCATAAGGCGCTCCCTGTTGTCGGAGCGTAGCGCAGCCTGGTAGCGCACTTGTCTGGGGGACAAGGGGTCGTGGGTTCGAATCCCGCCGCTCCGACCATTCCTTTCCCCTGAAATTCCAAGCCTTGAATTTCAGGCCGGACGGCCGCCCTCGGCGCGCCTCACCCGCCGGAGAGGTCGCCCTGCGGCTTCTCCTCAGGGCGTTTGGTGAAGAGCAGCTTGTCGATGCGGCGCTCGTCCATGTCGATCACCTCGACCCGGTAGCTGCCGATATCGAACACCTCGCCCTCGGCCGGGATTCGCGACAGGCGGTCGAGCACCAACCCCGCCACCGTGTGATAGCCGTGCATGGCCCCGAAATCCTCGCCGAGGTCCGCCGTCAGCGTGTCCATGTCGGCGCGGCCGTCCACCAGGAAGGAGCCGTCGGCGCGGCGGAGCACCGCGCTGGGCGTCGCCTCGTCGTGGCTCTCCGGGAAGTCGCCGGCGATCATCTCCAGGAGGTCGGTGGGCGTGACGATGCCTTCCAGCACCCCGAACTCGTCCACCACGAAGCCGATGTGCAGGGGTGTCGTCTTGAAGAGCTGCAGCGCCTTCAGCACCGTCGTCGTCTCGGGGATATAGAGGGGCGTGGTGACCAGGGGCTCGAGATTGGGGGCTGGGTTGTCCAGGAGGGCGTCCAGCAGGTCCTTCTTGTGGATGACCCCCAGGGGGCCATCGAGGTCGCGCTCCCGGGCGACGACGATGCGCGAATGCGGGCAGGCTCGGATCTCGGACAGGATCTTGCTCTCCGGGTCGGACAGGGCGATCCAGTAGAGGTCGCGCCGGGGGGTCATGGCCACGCGCACAGCGCGGTCCCCGAGGCGCATCACCTCGGTCATCATGGCCTGCTCCTCGGGCTCGATCAGGCCCGCGCTGGCGCCCTCGGCCAGCATGGTCTCGACCTCTTCCTGGGTGATGTCTTCGCCCTTGTCGTCATGCACCCCGAACAGTTTCAGCACGAAGGCGGTGGATCCCGTCAGCAGGGTGACGAACGGGCCCATGGCCAGGGCCATCAGCGACAGGGGCCGGGCCACGACGCTGGCGATGGTCTCCGGGAAGATCAGGGCCACCCGCTTGGGGGCGAGTTCCCCCACCACCAGCGACAGATAGGTCAGCACCACCACGACGATCCCGGTGGCCAGGGCCTCCGAATAGGGGGCGATGAGGGGATAGCGCTCCAGGATGTGATCGAGCTCCCCGGCGATGGTCGCCTGGCCATAGGCGCCGGCGAGGATGCCGATCAGGGTGATGCCCACCTGCACCGCGGACAGGAACCGCGTCGGATTCTCGGAAAGCTTGAGGGCCGCTGCGGCGCCCTTGTCTCCACGCTCTGCTCGCGACTGCAGCCGGGTGCGCCGGGAAGACACCACGGCCAGTTCGGACATGGCGAACACGCCGTTGAGGACCACCAACAGGAGGACCACGGCGGAGGCGAGGAGCAACATCTTCTTGAAGGACCCAGGCGAAGCCAGACGGCTACAACGACAACCTAGGCGTTTGCGCCGGGCTGCGCGACCGAAACGATTTAATCGGGCCCGCGGTTCATCCAGGTCAACAGAGGGATCAAGGGAACGCCCCACAATAGCCCGGCCGCCACGAAGAAGATCATCTGCGCCCACCAGACGCTCGGCACATAGTCGGCCACGGTGGCGATCAGCGCGGCGTAGGCGATCAGGAACGCCACAACCCCAAACCCGCCCAGCAGCTTTCGCGTTCGCTTGCGCATCAGACGCGCCTCATGGCGAAGGACAGGACGACCAGCACCGCGGCCCCCGCGGCGGCCGCGACCGCAAGCCCGACCCGATTCTCCACCGGCAGGCCGAAGATGACGGCGAGCCACGCCCCAATCCCCCCGCCCAGGGCGCCGAGCAGCACGCTCGCCGCAAAGCCGTGCGGCCGGCGCACCAGCGCGGCCAGCAGGCCGAGGACGGCCCCCGCCGCGATTGCGATCAACCAAGCAATTGGGTTCATCCCGGCATTTCCGATCGTCTGGCCAAGCTTTAGGGCCGCATACGTGGACGGATCGGCCGCAACGGGCTAGGTGAAACCACGGGGGAAGGCGTTTTGGAAGCCAAGTATGCGCTGGAGTTATAACCTCGAACGGTCCCAGTCGGCCGCGCTCTGGCTTTTCGCCGTCGCCGCCCTGGTGCTGCTGATGGTGCTTGTGGGCGGCGCGACCCGGGTGACCGGCTCGGGCCTTTCCATCGTGGAATGGCGTCCGGTGACGGGCGCGATCCCGCCCCTGACGGAGCAGGGCTGGCTGGCCGAGTTCGCCAAGTACCAGCAGATCCCCCAATACAAATACATCAACCAGGGAATGAGCCTGGCGGACTTCAAGGCCATCTACGGCTGGGAGTGGTCGCACCGGCTGCTGGGGCGGCTGGTGGGCTTGGTGTTCGCCATCCCCTTCGCCATTCTGCTGATCCGCCGGCGCATCCCGCGGCGGCTGATCTGGCGCTGCTGGCTGATCCTCGGCCTCGGCGGTCTGCAGGGCCTCGTCGGCTGGTGGATGGTGGCGAGCGGGCTCGCCGACCGGGTCTCCGTGGCGCCGGAACGTCTGGCCAGCCACCTCGGCCTCGCCCTGATCATCTTCATCGCCTGCATCTGGACCGGGCTGGAGGCCTGGTTCGGCCGTCCGCGCGGCCCGTTCGATCCCATTCCGCGAGGGCGATTCGCGGCAGGCTGCCTGATGGGGCTGGTCTTCGTGCAGAGCCTGCTGGGCGCTCTCGTCGCCGGCTCCAAGGCCGGGACGGTCAACACCGACTGGCCGCTGATGAACGGCGTCTTCTTCCCGCGGGACTACATGATCCCGGGGGAGGGGCTGATCCACACCCTGCTGCACAACCAGGCGGCGGTGCAGTTCAATCACCGCATGGCGGCCTATCTGATCTTCATTCTGGCCCTCGGTTTCATGGCCGGGGCGATCCAGAGCACGCGGCTGTCATCGGCGGGCAAGCAGCTCGCCAACGTCTTCGCGGTGACCGTGTTCATCCAGATGATCCTCGGCGTCATCACCGTGCGGGCCGCCGCCCCCATCTCCCTCAGCCTGCTGCACCAGATCGGCGCGGTGGCCCTGCTGACCGTCGCCACGGCCATGACGTGGCGGATCGCCCGCAACTAGGGTATTATGTTACCGCATAAAAAATCCGCTGATTTTTCAGCCGCTTGACGCATTGATGCGCGATGCGCGTTGACACGGTGCGGGGCCGCCTGTAACCACCCGGCCTTCAACGCTACACGCGCCTACGGACATTCTCCCCATGATGAAGACAACGGTTTCTCTGAAGCCGGCCGATGTCGAGAAGAAGTGGATCGTGATCGACGCGGAGAACGCCGTCGTCGGCCGTCTCGCCTCGTACATCGCGCTTCGCCTTCGCGGCAAGCATCGCCCGGACTACACGCCCCACGTCGACTGCGGCGACTACATCGTCGTCGTGAACGCCGACAAGGTGAAGTTCACCGGGCGCAAGCTCGAACAAAAGATCTACTACCACCACACCGGCTATCCGGGCGGCATCAAGGAGCGCACCGCGGGCAAGATCCTCGGCGGCCGCTTCCCCGAGCGCATCCTGGAAAAGGCGGTTGAGCGCATGCTGCCGAAGGAAAGCCCCCTCGCGCGCGCCCAGCTCACCCACCTGCGCATCTACACCGGCGCGGAACATCCGCACGCCGCCCAGAACCCTGAAACCATCGCGTTCGCCGACCTGAACGCCAAGAACGTTCGGAGCCAATAACTCATGGCGTCTGACACTCAGCCGACGGGCTTCGACGCCCTGGCCCCTCTCTCGTCCAACCCGGACGTCGCGCCTGCGGAACCGCAGATCGACCAGTTCGGCCGCGCTTACGCCACCGGCAAGCGCAAGAACGCCATCGCCAAGGTCTGGATCAAGCCGGGCTCCGGCAAGATCACCATCAACGACCGCGACCAGACGGTGTATTTCGCCCGTCCGGTGCTGCGCATGATGATCGCCCAGCCGCTGGTGGTGACCGACCGTCAGACCCAGTTCGACGTGATCGTGTCGGTGCAGGGTTCCGGCCTCTCCGGTCAGGCGGGCGCCATCCGCCACGGCCTGTCCAAGGCTCTGACCTACTACGAGCCGGGCTTGCGCCCGGTGCTGAAGCCGCACGGCTTCCTGACCCGCGACAGCCGCGTCGTCGAGCGTAAGAAGTACGGCAAGGCCAAGGCCCGTCGTAGCTTCCAGTTCTCGAAGCGCTAAACCGCGCGCGACATTCACGTGTTCGCAGCGGGCGCTTCGGGAAACCGGAGCGCCCGTTTTCTATTCGGCTCACGTCAATTCCAGAGGCTCCCATGCCCGCCAAGGTGTTCATCGACGGGGAGGCCGGCACGACCGGCCTGCAGATCCGCGAGCGGCTGATCGGCCGGCGCGACCTGGAACTCGTGTCCATCGACCCGGCCCGCCGCAAGGATTCGGGCGCCCGGGCGGAGCTGCTGAACGGCGCCGACGCGGTGATCCTGTGCCTGCCCGACGAGGCGGCCAAGGAGGCGGTCTCGCTGATCGAGAACAACGATGTGCGGGTGATCGACGCCTCCACCGCCCACCGGGTCGCGCCGGGCTGGACCTACGGCTTCGCCGAAATGGCCCCGGGGCAACGGGACGCCATCGCCGCCTCGCACCGGGTGACCAACCCGGGCTGCTATCCCACCGGCGCCATCGCCCTGGTGCGGCCGCTGGTGGACGCCGGCCTGATCCCTGCCGACTGGCCGATCACCGTCAACGCGGTCTCGGGCTACAGCGGCGGCGGCAAGGGCATGATCGCCGAGTTCGAGGATCGCACCTCGCCCGCCTATGTGGAGACGCCCTTCCGCATCTACGCCATGGGGCTCGGGCACAAGCATGTGCCGGAGATGCAGGCCAATGGGCGCCTGTCCGGTCCGCCCCTGTTCGCCCCCGCCGTGGGCCGCTACGCCCAGGGCATGATCGTCGAGGTCCCGCTGCAGCTCTGGGCCATGCCGACGCCGCCGAAGCTGGCCGATCTGCACGCCGCGCTTGCCGCGCGCTACGCCGGGGAGCGGTTCGTCACGGTGGCGTCGCTGGAGGAGGCCGCGGGCCTGAAGACCCTCGATCCGGAGGGGCTGAACGGCACCAACCAGCTCAAGCTGTTCGTGTTCGGCAGCGACAAGGCCGGTCAGGCGCGGCTGGTCGCCCTGCTCGACAACCTCGGCAAGGGCGCATCCGGCGCGGCGGTGCAGAACCTCAACCTGATGCTGGGGCTGGAGGAAGGGGCGGGGCTTTAGAACCCCTTCCCCCTCGATGGGGAAGGGGGATCAGGACCTGACCTTCACATAGCTCCCCGGCGCATCCTCCAGCGGCTTCAGCGGGCCCTTTGCGGGATCGCGGGCCGGGACCGACTTGCCGGACTTGGCCGACAGCCATTCCACCCAGTGCGGCCACCAGGAGCCCTTGTGCTCCACCGCGCCCGCCAGCCACTCGTCGACGGTGGCGGGGAGGGCGGGGTTGGTCCAGTGCTGGTACTTTCCCGCCGCCGGGTGGTTGATCACCCCGGCGATGTGACCGGAGCCGGCCAGGGTGAATTCCACCGGCCCGCCGTACAGCTTGGCGCCGCGGTAAACCGAGCGCATCGGCGCGATGTGATCCTCCTTGCTGGCCTGCACGAAGATCGGGGTCTTCACCGTGGAAAGGTCCAGCTTCACCCCGTCCAGCGTCAGCTCCCCCTTGGCCAGGGCGTTGGCCTTATAGAACTGGCGCAGATAGGCCATGTGCAGGGCCTTTGGCATCCGCGTCTGGTCGGAGTTCCAGAACAGCAGGTCGAAGGCCGCCGGCTCCTTGCCCATCAGATAGTTGTTCACGAAGAACGACCACACGAGGTCGTTGGCCCGGAGCACATTGAAGGTGTCGGCCATGGCCGAGCCCGGCAGCACGCCCCCTGCGGCGTCCATCTGCGCCTCCAGGTTGGCCAGCCACCCGTCGTTGGTGAACAGCAGCAGGTCCCCGGCCTCGGCGAAGTCCGCCTGGGCGGCGAAGAAGGTGGTGGAGGCGACGCGTTCGTCCCCCTTAGCGGCCATGTGCGCCAGGGTGCAGGCCATCAGGGTGCCGGCGATGCAGTAGCCGACCGTGTTCACCTTGGCCGCGCCAGTTTGTTTCAGCACCTGCTCAATGGCCGCGTAGGCGCCGTCCTTCATGTAGTCTTCGAGGGTCTTGCCCGCGAGGGCCGCGTCAGGGTTGACCCAGGAGGTCACGAACACGGTGAAGCCCTGGCTCGCCAGCCAGCGGATCAGCGAATTCTCGGGGCGAAGGTCGAGGATGTAGAACTTGTTGATCCACGGCGGCAGGATCAGCAGCGGGATCTCATAGACCGTCTCGGTCGTCGGGTTGAACTGCAGTAGCTCGAACAGCTCGTTGCGGAACACCACCTTGCCCGGGGCGGTGGCGACATTCTCGCCCACCTTGAAGCGCTCGAGGTCGGTCTGGCTGATGGCGAGCTTGCCCGCGCCCCGCTCCAGGTCGGCGGCGAAGTTCTCGGCCCCGCGCACAAGGCTCGCCCCCTGGCTCTGGATCGCTTCGCGCAGGGCCGCGGGGTTGGAGATCAGGAAGTTGGTGGGCGAGAAGGCGTCGGTCAGCATCTTGGTGAAGAACTCGACGCGGCGCTTGGCCATGGGCTCGACGCCTTCGACCCCCGCGATCAGGTCGTTCAACCAGGTGGAGGTGAGCAGATAGGATTTCCGCATCACGTCGAACACGGGATTCTCCCGCCATTCCGGGTCGGCGAAACGTTTATCGCCGCGGCCTTCCTCGGCCTTGGGGGCCGGGGCCACCGCCTGCTGGGCGGCTTCGCGCCACAGGGTCATGTAGCGGTCGAACAGGTCGGCCTGGGCCCGCATCACCCGATCTGGCTGGTTGGCGAGGCCGCCGATCACTTCGGTCAGGGCCGGCGTCAGGTGGAAGGGGTCCGCGCTGAGGGCCGCCGGGCGATCCGCGTGGCGCAGGGCCGCCTCCGCCAGCGCGCTCTGGGCGGTCACCGCCGCCTTGGCGAGGTTGACGGACAGCATCTCCAGCGCCGCCCGTTGCTCCGGATCGAGGTAGGCGGTGGGATCGAACAGGGACGGCTTGGGATCTGCGGGCTTGGGGTCCGGCCGCGGCGGGGGCGGGGGAGGCGATTCGGCGCCAGGCTTGGGTTGGGGCTCGGGCGTCGCGGGGGCCTGCGCCTTCACGGCCGGTTTTGCTTTCGCCTTTGCCTTGGATTTCGCTTTCCCAGGGGGCGGGGCCGGCTCAGCATCGGCTGCAACGCTGCTAAGCTTCGCCGGTTTCTTCGCCATCCCGTAGGCTCCTAGCCATTACACTTCCTTCTAACCCGATCATCGCATAAGAGCGGCGCCAACATAATGATTGTGACGGGCTCCGGATGACCCGCAGATTGGACATCGCCAGTACAGCCCGGACGGGAGCCCTTGCGCTCGCCTGCGGCGCGCTGCTGTCTGGTTGCGTGGACATCGCCCGCTCGCTTGCGCCGGATCCGGTGGATACGACCTCGGCGGTGGCGGCCGAGGTGAAGGCCGCCTCCCGCGCCGATCTGCCGACCCCGAAGTTCAGCGACGTGCCCCCACGCCCGGCCGACGTGCGGAACGCAGCCGCCTACAAGAAGGACGTGCGCGGCGCGGTCGTCGCCCGGCGCCGGCTGGACGCGGACGTCGCCGCCAACCCGACCCTCACTTCCGATCCGACCGAAGCCTTCGCCCTCCAGGCTGAAGCGGCTCTGGCGGCGGCGCAGGCTAGTCTGCCGTCTCTCGATGAGACGGCCGATACAGAAAGCTTCGCCCAGAGTGCGCGCGACCGCGCCGCACCGCCCGCAGCCTCCAAATAAGCAGTTCGTTCAATGACTCCCGATTTCCATAAAATCCGCCGCCTCCCGCCCTACGTTTTCGAGGAGGTGAACCGCATCAAGGCCCGCCTTCGCGGCCAGGGCGTCGACATCATCGACTTCGGCATGGGCAATCCCGACATGCCGACCCCGAAGCACATCGTCGACAAGCTGATCGAGACCGCCCGCGACCCCAAGTCCGGCCGCTATTCCTCGTCCAAGGGCATCCCCGGCCTGCGCCGGGCCATGGCCGGCTACTACGGCCGTCGCTTCGGGGTGAAGCTCGACCCGGACACCGAGGTGATCGCCACCCTGGGGTCGAAGGAAGGCTTCGCTAATCTCGCCAACGCCCTGACGGCGCCCGGCGACGTGATCATCTGCCCGAACCCGGCCTATCCGATCCACGCCTACGGTTTCATCATGGCCGGCGGGGTGATCCGCCACGTGCCGGCCCTGTCGCCGGAAGAGTATCTCTCCGGGATCAGCCGGGCGGTGAAGCACTCGGCCCCGCCGCCGTCGGTGCTGATCGTCTCCTATCCCTCGAACCCGACCGCCCAGTGGGTGGACCTCGACTTCTACAAGGACGCGGTCGCGCTGGCGAAGAAGCACGACATGCTGATCCTCTCCGACATCGCCTATTCGGAGATCTATTTCGACGGCAACCCGCCCCCGTCGCTGCTGCAGGTGGAAGGCGCCAAGGACATCGCCGTCGAGGTCAACTCGATGTCGAAGACCTACGCCATGGCCGGCTGGCGCGTCGGCATGGTGGTGGGCAACGCCCGCATCTGCGCCGCCCTGGCGCGGGTGAAGTCCTACCTCGACTACGGCAACTTCACGCCTATCCAGGTGGCCGCCACCGCCGCCCTGAACGGGCCGCAGGACTGCGTCGACGAGATCCGGGCCATCTACAAGTCGCGCCGCGACGTGCTGGTGTCCTCGATGAAGCGGGCCGGGTGGGACGTTCCCGCCCCGCCGGCCTCCATGTTCGCCTGGGCGCCCGTGCCCGAGCAGTTCAAGGAGGCGGGCTCGATGCTCTTCTCCAAGCTGCTGATCGAAGAGGCGGGGGTCGCGGTCGCACCCGGCGTGGCCTTCGGCGAGTATGGCGAGGGCTATGTGCGTATCGGCCTGGTGGAGAACGAGCATCGCATCCGCCAGGCGGCTCGGAACGTGAAGGCCTTCCTCGACCGGTCCGGCCAAGTGCTGAGCCGCGTCCGCGACGAACTGCCGGCGGCGGTCTAAGGGATATAGAGAGCTATGGCAGACAAGGTTTGGCGCATCGGCGTCGCGGGGCTCGGCACCGTCGGCGCGGGGCTCCTGAAATTCCTCGGTGAACGGCCGGACTTCGCCCCTGCGGGCGGCCGGGCCGTGATCGCGGGCGTCACCGCACGCTCCCGCTCGCGCCCCCGCCCGGTGGACATTTCCGGCTTCCGCTGGTTCGACGATCCGGTGGCGCTGGCCGCTTCGCCGGACATTGACCTGTTCGTGGAGCTGGTCGGCGGGTCCGACGGCACAGCCAAGGCGGCGGTGGAGGCGGCGCTCAACGCCGGCAAGCCCGTAGTCACCGCCAACAAGGCCCTGATCGCCGAACACGGCCTGGAGCTGGCCCAACTCGCCGAAGCCAAGGGCGCGCCCCTGGTGTTCGAGGCCGCCGTCATGGGCGGCACCCCGGCGGTGAAGATGCTGCGCGAGGGCCTCGTCGGCGACGAGGTCGACAGCATCGCCGGCATCCTCAACGGCACCTGCAATTACATCCTTACGGAGATGGAGGCGTCGGGTCGTTCCTTCGCCGAGGTGCTGGCCGAGGCCCAGGCCAAGGGCTACGCCGAGGCGGACCCGACCATGGACGTCGGCGGCTTCGACGCGGCCCACAAGATCGTCATCCTGGCGGCCCTGGCCTTCGGGGCGGCCCCCAACTTCGCGGCGGCCGAGATCGAAGGTATCGACAAGATCGAGCTCGTGGACATCCGCCTCGCCCACGATCTCGGCTATCGGATCAAGCTGATCGCCTCGGCCAGCCGTCAGGACGGCGGCGGGGTGGTGAAGATCGCCCCGGCGCTCGTGCCCCTCGACCATCCCCTGTCCCAGGCCGGCGGGGCCCTGAACGCCCTCTTCATCGAAGGCCGGCGGATCGGGCGCATTTTCCTGCAGGGGCCGGGGGCGGGCGCGGGACCCACGGCCGCGGCCGTGGCCGCCGACATCGCCGACGTGATGGCCGGCGCGGTTCGCCCGGTGTTCCAGCGCAAGGCCGACAGCCTGAAGCTGCTCGCCGCCGGCGACGGCGGGGACGGAACCATCCGCGCCTTCGTCCGCGCCCTGGTGCGCGACCGCCCGGGCGTGATTGCGGCTGTCACTGAAGCCCTGGCAAAAGCGGGGGTCTCGATCGACTCCATCCTGCAGCGCCCCGTCAATTCCAGCGGGGTGGTGCCGATCGTGCTGACCACCCAGCCGGCGTCGGAAGCCGCTGTCGCCGACGCCATCGACCATATCGCCGCCCTCGACGCCGCCGTTGAACGCCCGCGGATGATCCGGCTCGCTCGGATCTGAGAATCCGCCCAGAATAAAAGCCAGGAAACGCCATGTCTGCTGACACGTCCGCGCCAACCCTTCCTTCACTGGAACGCAACCTCGCCCTCGACGCCGCCCGCGTCTGCGAAGCTGCGGCGCTGGCGGCCTGCAAGCTGGTGGGCCGCGGCGACGAAAGGGCCGCCGACCAGGCCGCCGTCGACGCCATGCGCACGGCGCTCAATAGCCTCGACATCGACGGCCTGATCGTGATCGGCGAAGGTGAACGGGACGAAGCGCCGATGCTTTACATCGGCGAGAAGGTGGGCACCGGCAAAGGCCCTCGCGTGGACATAGCCCTCGATCCTCTCGAAGGCACCACCTTGACCGCCAAGGCCATGGCCAACGCCCTCGCGGTGCTGGCCCTGGCGCCCGGCGGCGGCATGCTGCAGGCGCCCGACACCTATATGGACAAGATCGCCATCGGCCCAGGCTATCCCAAGGGCGTGGTCGATCTCGACCGCAGCCCGGCGGAGAATGTGAAGGCCCTGGCCGCCGCCAAGGGGGTGGAGGCGTCGGCGATCACCGCCTGCGTGCTCGACCGTCCGCGCCACGCCGACATCATCGCCAGCCTGCGCTCCGTGGGCGCGCGGGTGCATCTGATCTCCGACGGCGACGTGGCGGGGGTGATCCACACCGCCGACCCGGAAACCGGCGTCGACATTTACATCGGCCAGGGCGGCGCCCCGGAGGGTGTCCTGGCCTGCGCCGCGCTGAAGTGCGTCGGCGGCCAGTTCCAAGGCCGTCTGGTCTTCCGCAACGACGACGAAAAGGCCCGCGCCCGCCGCCTGGGCCTGAAGGACGCCGAGTTCAACCGCAAGTACGACCTGGACGATCTGGTGAAGGGCGACGCCGTGTTCGCCGCCACCGGCGTCACCGACGGCGCGCTGCTGGACGGGGTCAAGGTCGCCGGCGGCTTCATCCACACCCATACCCTGGTGATGAACTCCTCCACCGGCACGGTGCGCGAGATCCGCATGAAAAGGCCTGTGTGACATGGCGGACGGATCGGGTTCGACCGCCTTCCTCGGGGTCGCCCGCTCCCTGACCGGCCGCGCCTGGCGCGAGCGCCCCGCCGATCCGGCGGTGGTGCGCAGTCACCGCT
>Ga0182736_1000529_pt1 | contig 56255 bp, 52 predicted proteins | sample eDN5th30CKraftBY_FD_128882 | JGI IMG/M metagenome (GOLD analysis project Ga0182736, IMG submission 128882) | Enriched backyard soil microbial communities from Emeryville, California, USA - eDNA 5th pass 30_C Kraft BY (version 2) (version 2) | ecosystem: Environmental > Terrestrial > Soil >... | reverse complement strand
GACGCTGCTGCGCGACCTTGCCGATCCGCAACTCTGGATCGAGCGCTACGACGTGCCGACCTGGCTCGATTATGTGCGCCACAACCAGCGCCGAACGCATGCGGATGCGGAGAACAGCCTCGCGCTGCGCCAGTTGCATATCGACGAGAGCGAGCCGGTCGTCCACCGCATGATCGAACGGCAGACCAGCTTCCTGCCCCTCCAGCGCGCGGAAGGCCCGCGCGAGATGGCCGGGCCGATGACCGATCCGACGCGCTCGAATTGATGCGTGCCCCTACGGCGGTTGAAGGGCCAGAGCGTAGCTGCGCCTATCGCTTGGAGTTTGTTTGGGTGAGCGGCACTCCGTACTCCTGCGGAGGCAGGAGCCCAGGGCGGGAGCGAACGGCCCATGCGCCCTGGACTCCCGCCTTCGCGGGAGAACTGGTTCACCTCATATAAGGATCAGCCTTCCACCTCCGCCGGACCACGGTGGAGCGCACGGGCCGCTGGCCTCCCGGAAGCGCTGTCCCGAGTCGCGCCCGCTCGGCACGACGGCGTTCACGCGCCCATGACGCAACGAACGCCTCCAAACATCCCCGATTACCCCCGCCCCTTCACCTTCGCGCGCCAGTCATGGAGCAGCGGCTCGGTATAACCATTGGGCTGGGTGAGGCCCTCGAACACCAGCGCGCGGGCAGCCTGATACGCCATGCTCTGCGGGTTGCCCGCCATGGGGGTGTAGAACGGATCGTCCCCATTCTGGGCATCCACCTTGGCGGCCATCTTCTCGAACGCGGCGTCCACCTGATCGCGTGTGCACACGCCGTGGAGCAGCCAGTTGGCAATGTGCTGGGAGGAGATGCGCAGCGTCGCGCGGTCTTCCATCAGGCCGATGTCGTTGATGTCCGGCACCTTGGAGCAGCCAATGCCCTGATCGACCCAGCGCACGACATAGCCGAGAATGCCCTGCGCATTATTCTCCAGCTCGGCGCGCACCTCGTCGGACGACCAGTTGGTGCCGGGCGAGAGCGGGATCGTGAGCAGGTCCGCCAGCGGGGCCACCGGCTCGGCCGCGCGCTCGGCCTGCCGCGCGGCCACGTCCACCGCGTGATAATGGGTGGCGTGGAGTGTCGCGGCGGTCGGTGAGGGCACCCAGGCGGTGTTGGCGCCGCTCTGCGGGTGGCCGATCTTCTGCGCCAGCATGTCCGCCATCCGGTCCGGCGCGGCCCACATGCCCTTGCCGATCTGCGCGCGGCCGGCAAAGCCGGCGGCGAGGCCGATCTGCACGTTGCGGTCTTCATAGGCCTTGATCCACGCGGCACTTTTCATGTCGCCCTTGCGGATCATCGGCCCGGCCCGCATCGAGGTGTGGATCTCGTCCCCCGTGCGGTCGAGGAAGCCGGTGTTGATGAACACCACCCGGTCCTTCACCGCATGGATGCAGGCGGCGAGATTGGCGGAAGTGCGCCGCTCCTCGTCCATCACGCCGACCTTCAGGCGGTGGCGCTCCAGCCCCAGCAAGTCCTCGATCGCGTCGAACAGATCGTTGGTGAAGGCGCACTCCTCCGGCCCGTGCATCTTGGGCTTGACGATGTAGATGCTCCCGGTCGCGCTGTTGCGGAACGGCCCATCGCCGCGCAGGTCGTGCAGCGCGATCAGGCTGGTGAGGATGCCGTCGAGAATGCCCTCCGGCGCCTCGCGCCCATCGGGCAGGTGGATCGCCGGGGTGGTCATGAGATGGCCGACATTGCGCACGAACAGCAGGCTGCGGCCCTTGAGCGTGATCTGCGCGCCGTCCGGCCCGGTGAGGCTCTTGTCCGCCGCCAGCCGGCGGGTCAGCGCCTTGCCGCCCTTCTCGAAGGTCGCTTCGAGATCGCCTTTCATCAGCCCGAGCCAGTTGGCATAGGCAGCCACCTTGTCCGCCGCGTCGACTGCCGCGACCGAATCCTCCAGATCGACGATGGTGGAGAGCGCGGCCTCCAGAATCACATCGGCGAGATGGATGGGATCGTCGCGGCCGACCGGATGATCGCCGTCGAACAGCAATTCGATATGCAGGCCGTTGTTGCGGAAGAAGACGCTGTGCCCGGAGCGGCCGACATATTGGCTCTCGTCGCGAATCGCGATGCCCTGGCTGACATCGCGCAGGTCCGCCCAGGAGCCGCTCTTGAGGGGCACGGCCTTGTCCAGAAAGGCGCGTGCCCAGGCGATCACCTGCGCGCCGCGTTCCTGGTCGTAGCCGCCGGGCTTGGCGGCGCCGGGCAGCGCGTCGGTGCCGTAGAGCGCATCGTAGAGGCTGCCCCAGCGGGCGTTGGCGGCGTTGAGCAGGAAGCGCGCGTTGAGCACCGGCACGACGAGCTGCGGCCCCGCCATGCTCGCCAGTTCGGGATCGACATGGTCGGAGCCGATGGCGAAGGGCGCCGGCTCCGGCACCAGATAGCCGATCTCGCGCAGGAACGCCTGATAGGCTGCGCTGTCGAGCGGCTTGCCGGCGTTCGCCTCATGCCAGGCGTCGATCCGCGCCTGCAACTCGTCGCGTCGGGCCAGCAGTGCGTGATTGCGCGGCGCGAAGTGGATGAAGATGGCCGCCGCGCCCTGCCAGAACACATCCGGCGCGATGCCGGTGCCGGGCAGTGCCTGCTCCTCGATGAAATCCGCCAGTTCCTGCGCGACCGAGAGGCCGGCGCGTGCCACCATCTGCGTCATGCGTCCGTGCTCCCCTTCAGCCCTGCGCCTGCAATCCGGCGGCGGCGATGCCGGCGAGCGCGGCCAGCTCGTCATTGTCCGAGGTGTCGCCGGTGACGCCGATTGCGCCGATGGGCGTGCCCTCCGCATCGACCACGATGAGGCCGCCCGCCGCCGGGATCACGGGATGCGGCGCGGAGGAAGCGAGAGCGCCGATGAACCAGGGTCGCTCCGCCGCCATATCCCCCACCTTGCGTGAGGAGACGCCGAGCGCCAGCGCCCCGGCCGCCTTGCCGGTGGCGATCTGCGCGCGCGCGAAGGAGGCCGTATCGCTGCGCTGGAAGGCGATGAGGTGCCCGCCGGCATCGACCACCGCGGCACTGAGCGGTTTCAGCCCCAGCTCCCGGCCCTTGGCGAAAGCGCCGGCAATGGCCTGATTGGCCTGTTCCAACGTGATGTGCGTCATCCGTCTCTCTCCCGATTCGTCGCCGCGGCGATGTGCAGCCATCCCGGGCGCCGACATTACAATATGCCCCGCCAGAGGAAAGCAGGATATTATTCAAATTCTCATGATTAGCATAGGAGAATTTCTGCCCCGTGTACCCTGCCACGATGCGCGTTTCGGGAGACTCGATGGCGCGGCTCTCCATGCGGGGTGTAAAAGGCGGCGAAACGGATTATGGGCGGCGTTTGTTTCGCCCCCCGAGAGTTACCGAGAGGACGCTATGACCGACACCAGCCTGATCGCCACCATCGACGCCGCCTGGGAGGATCGCGCCAATATCGGCTTCGCCACCATGGGCGATGTGCGCGTGGCCGTAACCAGGGCGCTCCGCCTGATCGACAGCGGCGAGGCCCGCGTGGCCGAGCCGACCGGCGCACAGGCCAATGGGGGCTGGCAGGTCAATCAATGGCTGAAGAAGGCGGTGCTGCTCTCCTTCCGCCTCAACGACAATGCGTTGATCTCCCACGGCCCCGGCGGTGCCCATTGGTGGGACAAGGTGCCGAGCAAATTCTCCGGCTGGGGCGAGGCGGAGTTCCGCGCTGCCGGCTTCCGCGCCGTGCCGGGCAGCATCGTGCGCGCCGGCGCGCATGTCGCGAAGAACGTCATCCTCATGCCGAGCTTCGTCAATATCGGCGCCTTCGTGGACGAGGGCACGATGGTCGATACCTGGGTGACGGTGGGCAGCTGCGCGCAGATCGGCAAGAACGTCCACCTCTCCGGCGGCGTCGGCATTGGCGGTGTGCTGGAGCCGCTGCAGGCCGATCCGGTCATCATCGAGGATGATTGCTTCATCGGCGCGCGCTCGGAAGTGGTCGAGGGCGTGCGGATCGGTAAGGGGTCGGTGCTCTCGATGGGCGTGTTCATCGGCCAGTCGACCAAGATTGTCGACCGCGCCACCGGGCAGGTCCACATGGGCGAGGTGCCGCCTTATTCGGTGGTCGTCCCCGGGTCGCTGCCCGGCAAGCCGCTGCCTGACGGCACGCCGGGGCCGAGCCTCAATTGCGCGGTGATCGTCAAGACGGTGGATGCACAGACCCGCTCCAAGACCGGGATCAACGACCTGCTGCGCGACTGATCGGAAGCGGGCGCGCTTCCGCTTTCGCGGGGGCATGTCCCTTTCTCCTCTGTCTGCATCGAGTTGGTGAGATGCGCCGCGCCTGCTCGACAGGAGCCGGGCGCGCCTCTATCCCGGAGGAGAATGGTTCTACGCGAGGAACCGCGACTGCACGGGGAGAGGACATGCAGCATAGATTCAAGGCGTTCCCTTTGGCGATTCTGGCCGTGTCGCTCTGCGCGGGCGGGGCGCTGGCGCAAGACACGGGGAGCGCGCCGGACCGCGCGGCGCAATATGCCGCCCTTGCCAAACTCCCTGCATTCGAGGGCGTGTGGCAGGCCGACTGGAGCACGATCACCAAGCTGCGCGGGGCGGAGAACAGCGCGCCGCTCACGCCCGAGGCCCGCGCCATCGTCGATGCCTTCAACAGCGCCAAGGAAGAAGGCAAGAACCTGCAGACCGAGGGTGCCAATTGCATGCCCGTGGGGCTGCCCGGCGCCATGCGCTACCCCTATCCGGTCGAGATCATCTTCTCGCCCGGCAAGGTGAACATCGTCATCGAGACGCATAGCCAGGTGCGCAGCATCTATACCGATGGCCGCGCCCTGCCCGAAGACCCGGACCCTTTCTATAACGGCTCCTCCGTCGGCCATTGGGAGGGTGATACGCTGGTGGTCGACACCATCGGCCTCTCGCCGCAAACGTCGATCCTCGCGGGCCTGCACCCGACCGAGGCCACGCGCATCCGCGAGCGCTTCCATCTCGAAGCGCCCGACCGCCTCATTCTGGAAACCACCATCACCGATCCGGCGCTGTTCTCCGCGCCGTTCGTGACCAGCGTGGCCTACAAGCTGGAGCCGGACTGGACGATCCGCGAATATGTCTGCGCGGAGAATAATCGCGATGCGGCGGATGCCGAGGGCCGGCCCAGCATGGACCTGGGCCTCGACCAGACCGACTGATCGCGGTGGACACGGCGCGGAGCCACAAGGTGAGCGTCAGACCGGCGGCGCGCGGCGATCTTGATCGGCTCGCCGCGCTGTTCGACGCCTATCGGCAATTCTACCGGCAGGCGCCGGACCTGCCGGGCGCCCGCGCCTTCCTCGCCGCGCGCATGGCGCAGCAGCAATCGGTGCTCCTGATCGCCGAGGATGGGGAGGGACGGGCGCTGGGCTTTGCGCAGCTTTACCCTTCATTCACCTCGGCCGGCATGAAGCCGATCCTGATCCTCAACGATCTGTTCGTGGCGCCCGAGGCGCGCGGTCACGGCGTGGGCAGCGCATTGCTGGCGGTGGCGGCCGATCATGGCCGCGCGGCTGGCGCGGCGCGCCTCACGCTCAAGACCGCCATCGAGAATGCGGCCGCGCAAGGCGTTTACGCGGCCAATGGCTGGACGCGGGACGAGGCCTTTTACAGCTACGACCTGCGGCTGGATTGACGCGCGGCGGCGGCTGCGCTGCTTCCAGAGAAAATGCGCTCCAACGCCATTTGATTTCCCCTCGCGGCCGGCACTCCCTATACCGCCTGCATGGCATCTCCGAAAAAGCCCGCCCGCGTGAAGCCCGCCGGGCTTCCCTCCCGCCAGCAGATTCTCGACTTCATCGCCACGTCCGATCAACCGGCGGGCAAGCGGGAGATCGCCAAGGCGTTCGGCCTCAAGGGGCAGGAGAAGATCACGCTCAAGGCGCTGCTCCGCGACATGGCGGACGAAGGGCTGATCGACATCGGCCCGGCGCGCGCCTTCCACAAGATGGGCGGCGTGCCCAAGGTGACGGTGCTGCGCGTGGTCGATACCGAGGGCGCGCAGGTGATCGCTGTGCCGGAGCGGTGGGAGGCCGAGGGCATTCCCGTTCCCCGGCTGCGGGTGATGGAGCGCGGCAAGCGCGGCGCGCTGGGGGTAGGCGACCGCATCCTCGCGCGCACCGAGGAGGCCGGCAAGGGCTGGATCGCCCATCCGATGAAGAAGCTGGCCGGCGCGGCCGAGCAGATGCTCGGCGTAGTCGCCAAGGATGAGCGCGGGCGACTGGTGCTCCGCCCGGTCGACAAGCGCATCCGCCGCGACACGCCGATCAGCGAGGCGGGCGAGGCGCAGCCCGGCGACCTCGTGCTGGCCGACAAGAGTGGCCGCGCCACCCATATCAGCGCGCGCGTGACGGACGTGCTGGGCGATCCGTTCCTGCCGCGCAGCTTCAGCCTCATCGCCATCCACAAATATGGCATCCCCGATGCGTTCCCGGAGGAAGCGGAGGCGGAAGCGGCGAAGGTGCATGATCTGCCGCTCCATGCCGATCTGCGCGAGGATTTGCGGCACCTGCCCATCGTCGCCATCGACCCGGTCGACGCGCGCGATTTCGACGATGCGGTGTGGGCCGCACCGGACGACGATCCAGCGAACGAGGGCGGCTTCCGCGCCATCGTCGCCATCGCCGATGTGAGCTACTATGTCCGCCCCGGCGGCACGCTTGACCGGCAGGCGCGCAAGCGGGGCAACAGCGTCTATTTCCCCGACCGGGTGGTGCCGATGCTGCCGCATGCCCTCTCCTCCGACATGTGCTCGCTGCGCGCGGGACAGGACCGTGCGGCGATGGCCTGCCACCTGACCGTCGACCGGCACGGCAAGGTGACGGCCTGGCGCTTCGCCCGCGCGACGATCCGCGTGGCGGCCAACATCCCCTATGAGCAGGCGCAGGCGGCGATCGACCGGCGTGACGGCAAGGCGCCGCTCCCGCTCGACGATCCGCGTTTCGACCCGGCGCTGGTCGAGCGGATCGAGGCCGAGGGGCTGGTCGATAATGCGCTGGCGCCGCTCTGGGCCTGCTGGCAGTTGCTCGCCAAGGCGCGGGAGGCGCGCGACCCGCTCGATCTCGACCTGCCCGAACGGCGGGTGGTGCTGGACGAGGCGGGGCGGATCACCAGCATCGCGGTGCGCGCGCGGCTCGATGCGCACCGGCTGATCGAGGATTATATGATCGCTGCCAACGTCGCCGCCGCCAAGGCGCTGGAGGCGAAGAAGGCGCCGGTCATGTATCGCATCCACGAGCCGCCGAGCCGCGAGAAGCTGGCCGCGCTCAAGGATTATCTCGACACGTTCGATATCAGCTTCGCGCTCGGGCAGGTCATCACGCCCAAGACGTTCAACCGCATCATCGCGCTGATCCCGGCCGATGCCGCCGCCCGGCCGCAGATCATGGAGCAGATCTTGCGCAGCCAGACGCAGGCTTATTACGGGCCGCGCAATGTGGGGCATTTCGGCCTCGCGCTCGGCAGCTATGCGCATTTCACCTCGCCGATCCGCCGCTATGCGGACCTGCTCGTCCACCGCGCGCTGGTCGAGGCTTATGGTCTGGAGCTGCCAGCGCCGCAGGACCGGGCCATCCCCGCGCACACGCGCCTCGCTGCCGAGGATGCGACCGATCTCGGCCCCATCGCCGAGCGGATCAGCCAGTATGAACGCCGCGCCATGGAGGCCGAGCGCGAGACGATCGACCGCTATGTCGCGGCCTTCCTCGCCGAGCGGGTCGGGCAGATCATGGCCTGCCGCATCACCGGCGTGCAGAATTTCGGCTTCTTCGCCACGGTGGAGGAGCTAGGCGGCGACGGGCTGGTGCCGGTCTCCACCCTTGGGGCCGAGCGCTTCTTCTACGATGAGGTCGGTCATGCGCTGGAAGGCGAGCAGAGCGGCGAGCGCTACGCGCTGGGCGACCGCATCGACCTGCGGCTGGTGCAGGCCGACCCGGTGAGCGGCGCGCTCCGCTTCGAGCTGCCGGCGGGGGCGAACTTCCTGCCCGTGCCCCATGGCGAACGGCGGCGGCCGGGCGGCCCGCGTCCGATCCGGCGGCAGGGCCGACCGGCGAATATCCGGCATAGCGGGGGCAAGAAGGGGCCGGTGAAGCGGCGGTAACGAGCGCTTAATCGGCGGCGGCGAAACGCGCGATCTGATCCGCATGAGCCTTGCGGAAGGCGGGCCGGGCGGTGAGACGCGCAATATAGGCCTCCGTCGCCGGCCGCTCGCCATGCGCCCGCAAAGCCGGGACGCGCAGCACATCCGCCATCAGCAGGTCCGCTACGGTGAAGCGATCGGTGGCGAGCCAGTCCCGTTCGCTCAGGATCGTTTCTAGCCGGGCAAGCCGCTTGTCCATCCAGCCGGTCAATCCGCCATCCTGCTGGCCGGACATTTTGAGGAACCACCAGGGCACCGTCACCATTTCGATCGAATTGAGGGCGGCGATCACCCATTGCAGCGTCTGCGCCTCGCCGGCCGCATCGCGCGGCATCAGCGTCTCACTTTTGCGTGCCAGATGCAGGAGGCCCGCGCCACTCTCGAAGAGTGTGACGGCGTCGTCCGTCAGAAACGGCACCTGCCCGAACGGCTGGCGGTCGAGATGGTTGGTTTCGCGATCCTCGAACGGGACGGTGCGCACGTCATAAGCGAGGCCCGCTTCCTCCGCGGCCCAGCACAGGCGCAGATCGCGCACGAACCCCCGCGGACCGGCGGGCACCCAATCATAGGTCCAGATGGTCAAAGGTCCGGGCATGCGATCTGACCTCTCTATTCGCGATGGCGACCGAAGTCCGGCGCCGCATCGTCCTGCCCCTGCTCGATGATCGAACGGCGGATGGCGCGGGTCTTGGTGAAATGGTCGAACAGCGCGTCGCCGTCGCCCCAGCGAATCGCGCGCTGGAGTTGGGTCAGATCCTCGGTGAAGCGCTGGAGCATCTCCAGCACCGCCTCCTTGTTGGCGAGGAACACGTCGCGCCACATAGTGGGATCGGACGCGGCGATACGGGTGAAGTCGCGAAAGCCGCCGGCCGAATATTTGATGACCTCGCCCTGCGTCACATTCTCCAGATCGCTGGCGGTGCCGACGATGGTGTAGGCGATGATGTGCGGCAGGTGGCTGGTGACGGCGAGCACAAGGTCGTGATGCACGGCATCCATGATCTCGACATTGGCGCCGACGCGCTTCCACAAATCCTCGACACGGGCGATGGCGACCGGATCGGTGCCATCGGGCGGGGTGAGGATGCACCAGCGATTGTGGAACAGGGTGGCGAAGCCGGCTTCCGGCCCGCTATTTTCCGTGCCGGCGACCGGGTGGGCGGGCACCAGCGCCACATCCGGCAGCACCGCGCGGATCGCCGCGATCACGCTGGCCTGGCAGGAGGCGGTTTCCGAGAGGATCACGCCTGCCGGCAGATCATCGGCGATGGCGGCCGCCACCGCGCCCATCGCGCCGGGCGGCACGCAGAGCACCACCAGATCGGCGTCGATCACCGCCGCGCCGGCGGTATCCGCGATATCATCGCACAGGTCGATGCGCCGGGCGATCTCCCGCACCGCCGGGTCGGCATCATGCCCGGTGACGCGCGCGGTGGGCAGCGCGGCGCGGACGGCGTGGGCCAGCGACGAGCCGATCAGGCCCAGCCCGATGACGGCGATGCGCGAGAAGGGCAGCATCAGGCGCCGACGATCTTGCGCAGGGCGGCGATCAGGCCGGTCATCTGCTCGGGCGTGCCGATGGTGATGCGCAGGCCGTGCGGCAGTTCCTGCCCCGGCAGCCAGCGGACGATATAGCCCGCCTCCATCAGCCCCTTATAGGCGGTCTCGGCCGAGATAGCGCCCTCGAACAGCACGAGGCTGAAATTGGCCTTGGAGGGCACGGTGCGCAGCCCCTTGTTGCCGAGCGTGGCGATCTCCGCCTCGAACCGGGTGCGCCACTCCTTGTTATGGGCGTGGCTGTGCGCCATGAAATCGGCCGCGCCCAGCGCCGCGACCGCTGCCCGCTCGGAGCCGATGCCGAAGGCGAAGGGCGCGCGGATGCGGTGCATCGCGTCGATGATCGCCGGGCTGGCATAGCCCCAGCCGACCCGCGCGGAGGCAAGGCCGAAAATCTTGGAGAAGGTGCGCGTCACCAGCACGTTGGGCGCGGTGCGGGCCAGTTCCAGCCCGCCATCGTCATCCTCCGGGTCGAGATATTCGCTATAGGCCTGATCGAGTACCAGCAGCACATGGCGCGGCAGGCCGGCGTGCAGCCGGGCGATCTCGGCGCGGCTGCTGTAGGTGCCGGTGGGGTTGTTGGGGTTGGCGATGAACACCATCCGCGTGCGATCCGTGACGGCGGCGAGGATCGCGTCGACGTCGGTGGCATAATCCTTGTCCGGCACCACCACCGGCGTCGCGCCGACGCGGCGGGTGGCGATGGGATAGACCGAGAAGCTGAAGCGCGGGAAGATCACCTCGTCGCCCGGCCCGGCAAAGGCCCCGGCCGCCAGGTGAAGCACCTCGTCCGATCCGGTGCCGTAGATGACCCGCGCCGGCTCCAGCCCGTAATGGCCGGCCAGCGCATCGCACAGGGCGACGGCGGAGGCGTCCGGGTAGATCTCCAGCGTATCGGCCGCCGCGCGATAGGCGGCGCGGGCGACGTCCGGCGTGCCGAACGGATTTTCGTTGGACGAGAGCTTGACCACCGCGCGGCCGTCATCGGTCTTCGACTTGCCCGCCACATAGGGCGCGATCGCCATGATCCAATCCTTGGGAACGGGCGCGGAGGTGAGTCTCTCATCTGTCATGACCCGCGCCTTTAGCGGGCTGCGGGCGCCTTGGCAAAGGGCGGAGACGGGGGGAGACCCTGCCGGATCGGCGGGGCGGGCATGGCGGGCCTTCGCCGCCCTGGGCGCCTGCCTGCGCAGGAGCACTGGTCCTCCCTATGCAAGCGAACCCCGGCAAGCGCCGAGGGTCGAGCCGCTCACGGCGCCCCATGACCAACCCGTGCTCCTGCGAAGGCAGGAGCCCAGGGCCCAGCCGCACTTCCCTACCGTCGCTGGCTCCCTGCTTTCGCGGAAGCACGGAGTTGGTTCAACCTTCATCGGGCAGCCCCTCAGCGCGCGCGCCCATCCCGCTCGATCGCCTCCATATCATCGTCCGAAAAGCCGAAATGATGGCCGACCTCGTGGACGATGACATGGGTGATGAGACCCTCCAGCGCGACGCCGGTTTCGATCCACTCGTCCAGCAACGGGCGGCGGAACAGGCGGATGGTGGGGGCCAGCTCGCCGGCATCCCACAGGCTCTGCTCGGTGAGCGGGCGGCCTTCGTAAAGGCCCGACAATTCCCATGGGTCGTCCATGCCGAGGTCGGCGAGGATCGCCGCGTCGGCAAACTCCTCGATGCGGACGGTGATCCCCTCCAGATGCGTGCGGAACAGGGGCGGCATCGTGGCGATGGCGCGGTGGGCAAGCGCTGACAGCATGGCAGCGTCCGGCGCATAACGGATGGTGGACGGGTCTGACGTCATACCGCTGGCTTGCGCTCCTTCAATGCCCTGCTTCCTTGCCGCTCATAGCGGGACATTAGAGGCGGCTCCAACCGGAGGGAACATTATCCTTTGGGGGGCGACGTCGACTTGGTTCGACATCAGCGCAAGCGAGGGGTGCCGGCGAGCACGGTCCTGCCCCCACCGATTGACAATGTCCCGGCATCGGCCCAATCGCGGGAGCTATGTCCGCGCCCATCGCCCGCGCCGCGCCCGCTACCGACCAGCGCTTCGGCCTGCGCCGGTCCGTGCGCCTGCCCGGCCCGCTGCGGCTGGATAGCGGGGCAAGCCTGGCGCCGGTGGACATCGCCTATGAAACATATGGCACGCTGGATGCGGACGGCGGCAATGCCATCCTCATCTGCCACGCGCTGACCGGCGACCAGTTCGTCGCCTCGCAGCATCCGGTGACGGGCAAGCCCGGCTGGTGGGTGCGCGCGGTGGGCGAGGGCAAGCCGATCGACCCGGCGCGGCACTTCATCATCTGCGCCAATGTGCTGGGCAGCTGCCTCGGCTCCTCCGGCCCGGCCAGCATCGATCCGGCGACGGACACGCCCTATGCGATGCGCTTTCCGGTCATCACCATCGCCGACATGGTGCGCGCGCAGGCGATGCTGCTCGATCATCTCGGCATCGAGCGGCTCGCCGCAGTGATCGGCGGGTCGATGGGCGGCATGCAGGCGCTGATCTGGCCGACCCTGTTCCCCGAGCGGGTGCGCGCGTCCATCGTTATCGCCTCGACCTCGCGCCACAGCGCGCAGAACATCGCCTTCCACGAGGTCGGCCGGCAGGCGATCATGGCCGATCCGCGCTGGCGCGGCGGCGATTATTATGCGGATGGCGATGCGCCGACGGCGGGCCTCGCCGTGGCGCGCATGGCGGCGCACATCACCTATCTCTCCGAAGCGGGGCTGACCGAGAAGTTCGGGCGGCGCCTGCAGGGACGCGAGGCCAAGACCTTCGGCTTCGATGCGGATTTCCAGGTGGAGAGCTACCTGCGCCACCAGGGGATCAGCTTCGTCGAGCGGTTCGATGCCAATAGCTATCTCTACATCACCCGCGCGGCCGATTATTTCGATCTGGCCGAGGATCATGGCGGTAGCCTTGCCTCCGCCTTCGCGCGGACGCGGGCGCGCTTCTGCATCATCAGCTTCGATACCGATTGGCTCTACCCGACCCGCGAATCGCGCACCATCGTCCACGCGCTGCATGCGGCGGGCAGCGAGGCGACCTTCGTCGAGCTGTCCAGCCCGTTCGGGCATGACAGCTTCCTGCTCGAAGCGCCGGAGATGAACCGCGTGATCGACGGCTTCCTGCGGGCGGGCGAGTCATGAGCGCGGTCCTTCCAGAAGGCTATACGCTGCGCGAGGGCGCGGACCCGGTGGCGGCCCATGCCTATCTCGCGCGCAGCTACTGGGCGGCCGGCATCCCGCTGGAGACGGTGCGCCGCTCGCTGGAGCACAGCTTTGCCCTGTCCATCGTGCATGAGGGTGCGCAGGTGGGCATGGCGCGCGTCATCACCGATTTCGCGACCTATGCCTATGTGGCGGACGTCTATGTGCTGGAGGCGCATCGCGGCCGGGGGTTGAGCAAGGCGCTGATCGCCGGTTTGCGCGGCCATCCGCGTCTGCAGGGCCTGCGCCGCTGGGCGCTCTGCACGCAGGATGCGCAGGCGCTTTACCGCCAGTTCGGCTGGGCCGAATATCCCTATCCCGAGCGGATGATGACGCTCGACGATCCGGCGCTGCAACCATGAGCGCGGATCAGCCCCTGCGCTCCGACCTCACCCTGATCGCCCGCCACATCACGCCGGGCGCGCGGGTGCTCGATGTCGGCTGCGGCGACGGCGCGCTGATGGCGGCGCTGCGCGACACGGCGGGCGCGGACGTGCGCGGGCTGGAGATCGACCCGGCCAACGTCGCGGCGGCGGTGGCGCGCGGCCTGCCCGTGGTGCAGGGCGATGCCGATACCGATCTTGGCTACTACCCGGATCGCAGCTTCGACTATGCCATCCTCAGCCAGACGCTGCAGACGACGCGGCGGCCGGACAAGGTGGTGGAGGAGCTGCTGCGCATCGGCAAGGAGGCGTTCGTCTCCTTCCCCAACTTCGCGCATTGGCGCGGGCGGCTCTCGCTGCTCTGGGGCGGGCGGATGCCGGTGACGCGGCTGCTGCCGGACCGCTGGTATGACACGCCCAACATCCACCACCTGACCATTGACGATTTCCGCGCCGTGGTGCGCGAGCGCGGCTGGCAGATTGATGGCCAGTGGTTCCTCAACGGCGGCTCGGAGACGGGATCGGGCAACGCCAATCTCTTCGCCGAACATGCGGTGTTCCTGCTGCGCGGCTAGGGCCGGTCCCGGCGGGATAAACTGCCGATCATCCTGTGTCGCAAGGGCTGTTTCGCGGCAACTCCATGCCCACAGGGGCGTTCTCGCCGGAACAAGGCGATTCGTCGCCATATCGGGCCGGGTTGGAAAGTTGCCTGCTTTCGGGCACAGTGGGTGCAAAGCCATCCCACCCTTTTTATGTTGCACTGCACAAGGGCTAGTCAAACAGCGCGGGGGCGTGCATAGGGCGCGGCCAAGTTGAAAAGATCAATCGAGAAAGCCACCCGATGACCGCCGAGGTCAAACCCTTCCCGATGCACGACCGCGAGTTCGTCGCGCTGCTGGCCTCGATCATGGCGCTGAACGCGCTCGCGATCGACACCATGCTGCCGGCCTTCCCCGCCATTCGCGCGTCGCTGAACGTCGCTGATCCCAATGCGCTGCAATATATCATCACCAGCTATTTGCTGGCCAATGCGGTGGGGTCGCTGGTCGCCGGGCCGCTGGCGGACCGCTTCGGGCGCCGGCCGATGTTGTTGATGAGTATCGCCTTCGCCGCGATCGGCGGGCTGGCGAGCGCGCTGGCGCCGACCTTCGAGATCCTGCTCACCATGCGCGCGGTGCACGGCTTCTTCGCGGCGGGTCTGGGCGTGCTGGCCGTGTCGGTCATCCGCGATCGCTTCGCCGGGGACCAGATGGCGCGGTTGATGAGCCTTATCATCATCATCTTCATGCTGGTGCCGGTGTTGGCGCCGTCAATCGGCCAGCTCGTGCTCAGCGTGGCGAGCTGGCGGGAGATTTTCCATGTGCTGGCGGTGGCGGCGGTCGGCGTGTTCATCTGGACATGGCTGCGCCTGCCCGAGACACTGCCCCTCGCTTACCGTCAGGCCATTTCCATACCGACGATCGCGCGGAACTGGGCGACCGTGGGGAAGGACCGGCTCGGCTTCGGCTACATGATGGGCGCCGGCATCATGATGGGCGGCATGTTCGGTTTCCTCAACAGCGCGCAGCAGATTTTCTTCGACGTGTTCGACGCGGCGGCCATCTTCCCGCTCGCCTTCGCCTGCGTGGCCGGGGCGATGGCGGTCGCCAACTTCTCGAACAGCCGCATCGTCGAGCGGTTCGGGGCGCGGCGCGTCTCGCACACGGCGCTGGTGGCGTTCATCCTGCTCAGCCTGTGCCAACTTGGCGCCAGTCGCCTCGATCCCGAGCCGATGCTGCTGTTCCTGGTGCTGGTGGCGCTGAACATGGGCATGATCGGCTTCACCGGCTCCAATTTCAGCTCCATCGCGATGGAGCCGTTCGGCCATATCGCCGGTTCTGCCGCCAGCTTCCAGAGCTTCGCGCGGATGGCGCTGGCGACGGTGATCGGCGCGGCGACCGGCCAGCGGTTCAACGGCACGACCGGGCCGCTGGCGGAAGGCTTCGTGGTGACGGGCCTCATCGGCCTCGCCTTCATCCTGTTCGCCGAGCATGGCCGGCTGTGGACCCGTCCGCACCGGGATGCACTGCGCCCCAAGACACCGACGCCCTGATCGTCGCGGGACGGATCGACAGTCGGTTGTGATGCGGTGGAATCTGAGACCACCGCAGGGAAAAGGTGGATTTGCGTGATCCGGAAGCGCAACGGACGAGAGGTCCGTGAGCGTTGGAAGCACGGGATGCCGCCCATTTCAGGCCGCCAGAGTTGAACGTCGATCTGCACCGGCAGATACCACGCACGTCGTGCGTCGCCTCTGTGCGCCTCCATATAAAGAAGTCTTGATATAAAGATTTCTTTATATGATACTCGCGGCGATGGCGGATGGCGCGACCTCCGCCGGAACGAGAGGACTATCGCATGGCCAAGCCCCCCTTCCACGCCGATCATGTCGGCAGTTTCCTGCGCCCCAGGGCGCTGATCGAGGCGCGTGACGCCTTTGCGCGCGGCGAGACGGATCGCGCCACGCTGCGCGCCGCCGAGGATGCCGCGATTCGCGATGTCGTCGCCTTTCAGGAAGGGCTGGGCCTCAAGGGCATTACCGATGGCGAATATCGGCGTAAATTCTTCCACACCGATTTCCTCCTCCAGCTCGACGGGCTCGAGGAGCAGGGCGGCATGGAAGTGCAGTTCCAGAATGCCATCGGCAAGGATGTGCATTTCGCGCCGCCCAAGATGGTCGTCACCGGCAAGATCGGCCATGCCCACCCGATCCAGCGGGCCGATTATGAGTTTCTGGCGAGCGTGGTGAGCGAAACGCCGAAAGTCACCATTCCTTCGCCCACCATGCTGCACTTCCGCGCCGGGCGGGAAGGGATCAGCGAGGCGGTCTATCCCGACATGACCGAGTTCTTCGCGGATGTGGCCGCCGCCTATCAGGAGGAGGTCGCCGACCTTGCCGCCGCCGGCTGCCGCTATCTCCAGCTGGACGATACCAACCTCGCCTATCTGTGCGACGACAAGCAGCGCGAGAATGCCCGCAAGCGCGGCCTCGACCCCGACGATCTGCCGCGCCATTATGCGAGGATGATCAACGACGCGGTCGCCGCCGGCCCGGCGGACATGGTCACGGCCGTGCATCTCTGCCGGGGCAACTTCCGCTCAAGCTGGGCGGCCGAGGGCGGCTATGAGCCGGTGGCCGAGATCATGTTCAACGAGCTGGATATCGACGCCTTCTTCCTCGAATATGACGATGCGCGCTCGGGGGATTTCGCGCCGCTGCGCTTCCTGCCCAAAGGCAAGACGGTGGTGCTCGGCCTCGTCACCACCAAGCTGGGCGACCTGGAGACGAAGGACGAGATCAGGCGCCGCATCGACGAGGCCGCGAAGTTCGCGCCGCTCGATCAGCTTGCGCTCTCGCCGCAATGCGGCTTCGCCTCGACCGTGCACGGCAACGATATCGCGGTGGAGCAGCAGGCCGCCAAGATGCGGCTGGTGCTGGAGGTGGCCGAGGAGGTGTGGGGCCGGGATTGAACTGATCGGGTAGCGGTTGGAGCCTCGTGGGACTTTGCTCATGAGGTTCCGGCCTGCTGGCGATATGAAGGCTGAGTTCAGCGGCATCATTGCGCCCGTTCCCTGACTCGGCAGGGGCATTGCACCATCCCGGCCTTCATCATCCCATGGGCAGGTGGCCAGCAGGTTGGAGGCGACTTGGGAGCGTCCGCCTCCTCTGACGGTGCCCCTAGACGAAGCTATAGGGATCGACATCCACGCTGACGCGGGTGCTGGCCTTCCAGTCGATGGCGGAAAGCCAGCCGCGCAGGATCGCCTGCAGTTCTACCGTGCGGCGGGCGTGGACGAGCAGGCGGTAGCGGTGGCGGCCGCGCAGCACGGCGAGCGGGGCTTCGGCCGGGCCATAGATCTCCAGCCCATCGCGCCGGGGGGCGGCCGCGCCGATGCGGCGGGCCGTCTCACGCGCCAGCGCGGCGTCGGTATCGCTGATGATGATCGCGGCGAAGCGGCCGAAGGGCGGGGCGTGGGCGGTGCGGCGGCTGGCGGTTTCGGCTGCGAAGAAGGCCGCCTCGTCGCCATCGAGCAGCGCGCGCATCACCGGCACGGCCGGCGCGCGGGTCTGGATGAAGACGCGGCCCGGCTTTTCACCCCGCCCGGCGCGGCCGGAAACCTGCACGATCTGTTGATAGGTGCGCTCGGCGGCGCGCAGGTCGCCGCCGTCCAGCCCGAGGTCGGCGTCGATCACGCCCACCAGCGTCAGCTCCGGGAAATGATAGCCCTTGGTGACGAGCTGCGTGCCGACGATGATGTCCACCGCGCCCGCCGATACATCCCGCACGAAGGCGGCGGCGCGCGCGGGCGACCAGAGCGTGTCCGATGTGACGATGGCGGTGCGCGCCTGCGGGAACAGCGCCCGCACCTCATCGGCGATCCGCTCGACACCGGGGCCGCAGGCGACCAGCGCGTCCTCCTGGCTGCACTCCGGGCAGGCGCTGGGCGTGGGGACGCTGTGCCCGCAATGGTGGCAGGCGAGGCGGCGGGTCAGCCGATGCTCGACCATCCATGCCGAGCAATTGGGGCACTGGAAGCGATAGCCGCAATGGCGGCACAAGGTGAGCGGGGCATAGCCGCGCCGGTTGAGGAACAACAGCAGCTGCTCGCCGCGCGCCAGCGTGTCCTGCATCGCCTTGACCAGCGGCGGGGCGAGCCAGCGGCCGCGATCGGGCGGGTCTTGCGTCAGGTCGATGCCGATGATTTCCGGCAGTTCCGCGCCGCCATAGCGCGCCGGCAGCCTGATTTCCTCATAGCGCCCCAGCTCCACTTGGTGGCGCGTCTCGATCGCCGGGGTGGCGGAGGCGAGCACGACCGGGCAAGGCTCCATGAGGCCGCGCATCACCGCTACGTCGCGCGCATGGTAGCGCACGCCCTCCTCCTGCTTGAAGCTGGTTTCGTGCGCCTCGTCCACGACGATGAGGCCGAGATTGGGGTAAGGTAGGAACAGCGCCGAGCGGGCACCGACCACCACCCGCGCCTCGCCGCGCGAGATGGCGCGCCACGCCCGCCGCCGCTCGGACTGGCGCAGGCCCGAATGCCAGGCGACCGGCGCGCAGCCGAAGCGCGCCTCGAAGCGGGTGAGGAACGGCTCGGTCAGCGCGATCTCGGGGAGCAGCACCAGCACCTGCCGGCCCTGCCGCAGCGCCTGCGCGATCGCCTCGAAATAAACCTCCGTCTTGCCCGATCCGGTGATGCCATCGAGCAGCACGGCCTGGAAATGCGCGGCGGCGACATGGTCGACGAGCCGGTCGGCGGCGGCCTGCTGCTCGTCATTGAGCGCGATATGGGCATGGTCCGGGTCCGGCACCGGGAAGGGATGATCGGTGGAAACCTCGACCGGTTCGAACGCGCCCTGTTTCACCAGACCGCGAATCACCGCGTCCGACACGCCGCCAATGGCCGCCAGCTCGCGCACCAGCCCCTGCCGCTCGCCGATCTGCTCCAGCGCCTGCGCGCGCTGCGGGGTGAGCCGCTCGGGCAGGGCGCCGGTCGGGCGATATTCGATGACGGTGCGGTCCCCCTCCAGCGCGGCCATGGAAGAGAGCGCCATGCGCAGCACCGCGGCGGGCGGGGCGAGATAATAATCCGCCGTCCACTCGATGAGCCGGCGCAGCGGCGCGGGCAGCGGCGGGGCATCGACGAGGCCGAGCAGCGGGCGCAGGCGATTGTCGCCGACGGGCGGCACGTCCGGGAACGACTCGGCCTCCCACACCACACCGACCATCGGGCGCGGGCCGAGCGGCGCGACGACGATCTGCCCCGGCTCGACCGCCATGCCGTGCGGCACCCGATAATCGAGCGGGCCGAGCGCGGCATTGAGGAGGATGAGGCGGGCGCGCGTCATTCCTGCGGCCTTAGAGCCTTTTGGGCGCGAGGGGAAAGGGCCGGCGCGGCGGATTGTCGATCCATCCAGTGCTCCAGCGAACGCAGGAGTCCAGGGCGCATGGGCAATCCACTACCACCTATGCACCTGCTTCCGCAGGAGCGCCGAATCCATCGCCAGGCGTCGCGCGGGCGCATGGCCAACGGTGCAGATCATGCCACGGGCGCGGACGTTCGGCTGCGCAGCGAGTGGGTTTCCCACCCGGCGACGATCATGAGGATGGCGGCCGTGGCGAGTCCCAGCACGGAGCCATCGCGAATCGGCAGAATCAGCAGCAGCGCGAGCAGCGCGAAGCCGACCAGATGGCTGAGCGGCATGTGCACCCACGTCACGCGCTTGAAGAGGATGTTGCCGGCGAGGAACAGCGCCGCGCCGCCGACGGTGCAGGCGAGAGCGGCGGGCGTGACGGGGCCGGTCGGGTGCGCGAGCAGCATCTCATCGCTCGCCGCACTGACGACGATGCCGGCGATGATGGGGATGTGGGCATAGGTGTAGGCGAGCCGCGCGATCCGGCCGGGGTCGGCATGATGAGCGATATGGTGGCTCGCCCGGTCCGCCCCGATGTTGAAATAGATCCACCACATGGCGACGGCGCCGAGGAATGCGCTGGCGAAGGCGGCGAGCACCGGCCCGGTCCATGGCAGCGCGGCGGCGGTGCTGCCGGTGAGGACGATGGATTCGCCGAGCGCGATGATGATGAACCCGCCGCAGCGCTCCGCCATGTGCGCGCCTTCCACATCCCAGTCGGCCATGGTGGAGCGACCGAGGCCGGGAACGCGGAACATCGCGATCGGCCCGAGATATTCGATGGCGAGCGCGGCGGCCCACAGGAAGAAGCGCGCCGGTCCTTCCGCGATGCCGCCCGCCACCCACAGCGTGCCGGAGACGCACAGCCAGAGGGTGATACGCTGGAAGTTGCGATAATTGCCGCGATTGTGGCGGCGCACCGCCAGCATGGTGAACAGGCTGCGGCCGACCTGCATCAGCGCGATCATGCCGCCGACGACCAGGCCGCGCTCCCGCCATGCCTCGGGGATGGCCATGGTGAGGAACAGCCCGCAGCCCATCAGCGCGAACAGCATGAGGCGGACGGGCCATCGCTCGGGGTCGAGCCAGTTCGTCACCCAGCTGGTGTAGATCCACACCCACCAGACCGCGAGGAACAGCAGCAAAGTGCGCGCCGCGCCGAGCAGTGTGGGCGTTTCCAGCAGATGATGCGAAAGCTGGGTGATGGCGAAGACGAAGACCAGGTCGAAGAACAATTCGACCGTGCCGACCCTCGCCTCCTGCCCGGTTCGTGCGCGCAGCAATCCGCTCATGGCCATGTTCCCCCGTTGGCATTGGCGCGGCCGGCCGTGCGCGGGCGGAGGGTGAGGACGCCCCCCGCGCATATCGGCGTGCTCGCACCGACGTCCGCCCCGCGCGCCGGCCGTGCGTCCCGCGGCGGCGGTCTATCGCGCAACCGCGTGCGCCTTATTTGCCGAAGCCCTTGGGCGCGGCATCGATCACCGTGATGGTGCCCGTGCCGATCTGCTGCACCTCCAGATTGCGCTCGGCGATGCCGCCGCGGTTGAAGCGGAAGGCGCCGTCGATGCCGGCAAAGCCCTCCGTATCGCTCAACCGGGCGGTGGGGAAGGACGCGCCCGGCTTCCAATCCGCCGCGATTCGCACGGCGAGCAGCACCGAATCATAGCCAAGCGAGGCGAGGCGATAAGGCGCCGTGCCGTAGGAGGTGCGATATTTGCTGGCCAGCGTGCGATACAGCCCGTCCGACACGCTGGCGAACCAGGCGCCGCGCAGCGCCGTGCTGCCGGTGAGGCCGCTTTCCGCATTCCACAGCTCGGTGCCGAGGATGCGGGCATCCGCGCCGCCGCTGGAGCGGACCAGCGGCCCGGCCTGCAATGCGATTCGCCCGGAATCGGCGATGAGCACCGCATCATAGCTGGATTTGGCGGCGAGGCGCTTGACCGCCGCCTGCACCGATCCGGCCGAGCGATCGAACGTCTCCATGGCGACGAGGGTGCCGCCCGCTTCCTTCACCCGGCTGAGGAAGGCGCTGCCGGCGCGCTCGCCATAGACGCCCTTGGGCACCAAGGCGGCGAAATTGGTGAGGCCGCGCGAGCGTGCGTAGCTGACGATGCGACCGATGGACTGCTCTGGCATGTAGCCGAGCAGATAGACGCCGTTGCCGGCCACCGACACATCGTTGGAATAGCTGATGATCGGCACGTTGGCTCCGCGCGCGATGGGGGCGGCGGCCTTCACCTCTTCCGCCGTCAACGGGCCGAGGATGAGCTTGTTGCCCTCTGCCATGGCGCGCTGCGCGGCGGCGGCGGCGCCCTTGCCGGTATCGTAGGTGGTGATGCGCAGCCGCTCGGTCTTGGTATCGAGCAAGGCCATGGTGGTCGCATTGGCGATGGAGCGGCCGACCTCGCCGTTGGGGCCGGTCATCGGCACCAGCAGGGCGACGCGATGGCGCGCGGTATCGACCGGCAGGCCCTTGTCCAGCCCCGGCTCGGTGGTCTGCGCGGGCGGTGGCGGCGGTCCCTGCGTGCGCGGCACCACGGAGGAGCACGCCGCCAGCACCATGGCGCCGAGCAGCGCGACGATCTTCCCCAGGGTGGGATGACCGCGGCCTCTCGCCATGTCGAACCTCACTTGCCCCGCAAGGCTCCTCTCTGCCATGGCTTCCCTCATGTCCGCTACACTTGCGCCCGGTCTATATATCGTTGCCGGCCCGATCGGCAACTTGTCCGATCTCTCGCCGCATGGCGCGCAGATTTTGCGCGAGGCCGATGTCGTCGCCGTGGAAGATACACGGGTCAGCGCCAAGCTGCTGCGCCATGCCGGGTCGGACCGGCCGATGGTCCCCTATCATGACCATAGCGACGAGCGGGTGCGCGCGCGGCTGGTCGAGCGGATGGGGCAGGAGGCGGTGGCCCTGCTATCCGACGCCGGCACGCCGCTCATCTCCGATCCCGGCTACAAGCTGGTGCGCGATGCGCGCGCCGCCGGGCGGGCGATCACCACCGCCGCTGGTCCCTGCGCCGCCATCGCCGCGCTCACCTTGTCCGGCCTGCCGAGCGACCGCTTCCTGTTCATGGGCTTCCTGCCTAACAAGACCAAGGCGCGCTGCGATGCGCTGGCCGAGGTCGCGGCGGTGCGGGCGACGTTGATCTTCTACGAGAGCGGGCCGCGCTGCGCCGCCGCGCTCACCGATATGGCGCGGGCGCTTGGCGAGCGGCCGGCGGCGCTCTGCCGGGAGATCAGCAAGGCGCATGAAGCGGTGCTGACCGGCACACTCGGCGAATTGGCCGCCGCCTGCACGGAGAAGGAACCGCGCGGCGAGATCGTGCTGATCGTCGGGCCGCCGGGGGAGAAGCCACCGGCCGATGAGGATGCGGTGGAGGCGGCGCTGGTGGAGGCGCTGGGCCGGCTCTCCGCCTCGCAGGCGGCAAGCGAAGTGGCGCGCACGCTCGGCGCCGACCGCAAGGCGCTCTATGCCCGCGCCATGGCGCTGAAGGGCAAGGCGTGACGCGCGCGGCGGCACCGGCCCGGCTCTCCGCCGAGAAGCGCGGGCGGCAAGGGGAACGCATTGCCGGCTGGTGGCTGCGGCTCAAGGGCTGGTCCATCCTCGCGCGGCGGGCGCGCACGCCGGCGGGCGAGGTGGACCTGATCGCCCGGCGCGGCGCGATGGTCGCCTTCATCGAGGTCAAGACCCGCGCGAGCGGCGCCGCGCTGGCCGATGCGATCGACGAGCGGCGTTTGGCCCGCGTCGCGGCGGCGGCCGAGGCACTGGCGGCGACCTATCTCCAACCCGGTGACGATATGCGCATCGACGTGATGCTGCTTGCGCCGGGCCGCGCGCCTCGCCATCTGGAGAATGTCTGGCACGGCGGCTGAGCCGGGCCGCCAGACGATCATCACCGGGCCGTTCCCGCCGGGCGGCGCAACGATAACAGGGGGATAGACCCGCATATGGCACTCACGGTCGCGCTGCAGATGGACCCGATGGAAACGCTCAACATCGCGGGCGATTCGACCTTCGCGATCATGCTCGCGGCGCAGGCGCGCGGGCACCGGCTCTATCATTTCCGGCCGGATGACATGACATGGCGCGGTGGGCGGCTGCTCGCACAGGCGCGCGAAGTGACGGTGCAGCGCGTCGAGGGCGACCATTTCCGCTTCGGCGAGACGGCGCGGCTCGATCTGGGGCGCGATGTCGACGTCGTCTGGATGCGGCAGGACCCGCCGTTCGATCTCAACTACATCACCGCGACCCATCTGCTTGAGCGGATCGGCGAGGAGACGCTGGTGGTGAACGACCCCGCCGCCGTGCGCAATGCGCCGGAAAAGCTCTTCGTGCTCGATTATACGCGGTTCATGCCGCCGACGATGATTACCCGCAGCCTCGCCGAGACGCGCGACTTCCTCGCCGAGCATGGCGAGATCGTCGTGAAGCCGATCTACGGCAATGCCGGCTCGGCGGTGTTCCGCATCGGCCCGGACGGCATGAATCTAGCCGCGCTGGTGGAACTTTTCGGCGAGATGTGGGTCGAATCCTTCATGGTGCAGGCATTCCTCAAGGATGTGGCGAAGGGCGACAAGCGCATCGTGCTGGTCGATGGCGAGGTGGCCGGCGCGATCAACCGCATCCCCGGCAAGGGTGAGTTCCGCTCCAACCTTGCCGCCGGCGGATCGGCCGCCAAGGCGGAGCTGACCCCGCAGGAGCAGGAAATCTGCGCCGCCATGGGGCCGGAACTGCGCAAGCGCGGGCTGCTGTTCGTCGGCATCGACGTGATTGGTGGCCAGTGGCTGACCGAAATCAACGTGACATCCCCCACCGGCATCGTCGCCATCGACGCCTTCAACGGCACCGACACCGGCGCCATGATCTGGGACGCGGTGGACCGGCGCCTCGCCGAGCGCGCGGCCGCGCGTGGGGCGGGATGAGGGTCCCGGTTACCGTCTGGAGCGCGCGGATAGGGCTCCAGCGGAATGGAGGCCTATTCGGAACGGATGGAAGCTTGAATGAAAGTATTGTGCTCCTGCGCAGGCAGGAGCCCAGGGCGGCAAGGCACTGCGGCTGGGCCCTGGGCTCCTGCCTGCGCAGGAGCACAAGCTGGGTCGAGAGGATAAGGCTTGTCCGCGAGGAATGGCGGCACTTTCCCGTCTACCCGGCGCAGCTGGCCATGAGCGATTGGCCATGAGCGATTGGGTCGTGCGCCTGATTGATGTCGGCGGCTATTGGGGCATCGCGTTCCTGATGGTGCTGGAGAATGTCTTTCCGCCCATCCCGTCCGAACTCATCATGGGCATTGGCGGCATCCGCGTCGGGCAGGGCCAGTTGGAGATGGTGCCGCTGCTGCTCGCCGGGACCATCGGCACCACCATCGGCAACGGCTTCTGGTATCTGCTCGGCCGGCGGCTGGGCATGGCGGGCATCCGGCCGTTCGTCCTGCGCTACGGGCGGCTGCTGACGCTGCATTGGCGCAATGTCGAATGGCTCGACCGCTGTTTCGAGCGGCATGGCGAGAAGATCGTCTTCATCTTCCGCTTCATGCCCGCCTTCCGCACCATCGTCTCGCTGCCGGCCGGGCTGTTCGCGATGAGTCCGCTACGCTTCACGCTCTGGACGGCCGCCGGGGCGCTGATCTGGAACATCGTCCTCGCCGGTTGCGGCTATTATCTGGGCGCGCGCTTCTCCCAGATCGATGCCTGGCTGGGGCCGACCACCAATGTCTGCGTGGCGTTGATCGTGGTGGGCTATGTCTGGCGGCTGGCGACGTGGAAGGACGAACCGGACGCGTGACGGGCGGCGCTCAGGCCGGGAGATAACGCTGCACGATGGCGGCCTCGGCCCGCAGGCGCTCGGCCTCGTCCGGGCGGCCATGCGCGGCGATCGCCTCCGCCGCGCGCTCGCGCTCCGCGATCTCGGCGGTGAGCACGGCCCGGAGCGCCGATTCGGTGAGGGCAAGGCGCGGCACTTCGCTCGCGCCGTCACCAAAGCTGTTGGGCAAGGCGGACTGGCCGGGCGCGACCGGCACGGCCTGCGCATTGTCGATAGCGGCGAGCAGTGCGCGCAGCAGGCGCGTTTCATCGGCGGCGCGGGCCTGCATGGCAGCCTTGATGTCGGCGCGCAGGCGGTGCTTCAAGGCTTCGGCGGGGTCGGCGGACATGGCTCAATTCTCCGCGCGCGGATGGGCGCTGCGATAGACGTCCAGCAGGTGCGCGGCGTCCACCCGCGTATAGATCTGCGTCGAGCTGAGGCTGGCGTGGCCGAGCAGCTCCTGGAGCGCGCGCAGATCGGCGCCCCGGCCGAGCAGATGCGTCGCGAAGCTGTGGCGCAGCGCGTGCGGCGTGGTGCGCTCGTGCAGGCCGAGCCGGCCGCGCGCGCCCTGCACGGCGCGGCGGATGAGCGCGGGCGAGAGCGGGCCGCCGCGCGCGCCCCGGAACAAGGGCGCCTCCCGCTCGGCCGGATAGGGGCAGAGCGCGAGATAATCCTCGATCGCGCTGCGCACCTGCGGGAGCAGCGGCACCATCCGCGTCTTGCCGCGCTTGCCGGTGACGCGCAGCACCTCGCCCAGCGGCAGCACCGCGCCGGTGAGGCCGAGCGCTTCGCTGATGCGTAAGCCTCCGCCATAGAGCAGCAGCAGCACCGCCCAGTCGCGCGCGCCGATCCAGCCGTCACGCGCGCTCTCGGATATGTCCTGCGCCAGCGCCACCGCTTCGTCCGGGCTGATCGGGCGCGGCACGCCGGGCTTGACGCGTGGGCCGCGCATCACGGGGATGGAGGCGCCTACTCCGCCGATGAAGCGCAGGAAGCCGCGCAGGGCGGAGAGTTCGCGCGCGGCGGAGGCATTGCCGATGCCGTCCACCCGCCGCGCGGCGAGATAGGCGCGCAGATCGCCGGTGGTGAGGCGGGTGAGCGCGGCGCGGTCCGGCGCGCGGCCGTCCATCTCCGCCATCCAGGCGAGCAGCCGCTCGGCGGTGGCCATATAGGCGCGCACCGTGTGGGTGGACCGGCGCCGGTCGAGCGCGAGATAGGCGCGCCAGCTTTCGACCAGCGCGGCGGGGCTTTCCGCGCTCATGGCCTATCCTGCCCGGTGAGGAGGCTCTGCCACAGGTCGATGAGGTCGACGGGAAACCAGGGTTCGCTCTGGGCGGCGAGCGCCTGCGGCGTCCACCAGCGGTGCGAGCGCATCATTTGCTGCTCCAGCGCGGTGTGGCCGGCGGTGTCGATGCGGCAATCGTCGACGCGCAGGGCGAAATAGCGCTCCTCGGCATCGACATGGACGCCCTCCAGCGAGACGAACTGGACATGGCGCACCGCGACGCAGGGGCCGGGATCGCGCTCCAGCCCCGTTTCCTCGCGCAGTTCGCGCCGCGCCGCCGCCTCGAAGCTCTCACCCGGATCGACCGCCCCGCCCGGCGTGCACCAAAAGGGCGGCCGGTCCGGCGGGGTGAAGCGAAACAGCAGCAGGCGCCCGGCGGGGTCCGTTACCAGCAGTCGCGCGGCGGGGCGCTTGGGGCGTCCGCTCATCGGCATGGCTCCGCGCGGTGCAGGGCGGCGGCCTGTCGGCTACAGGCGCGGGTGAGGGGGCGCGTGCGCAGCCCGTCCCTCATGCGGCCGGCCGGTGGGGCAGTGTTCCCCGCCCGCACGGATGCGCCAGTCCCGCCCGCGCCGCTCACTCGCCCGGCGCCCGCGCGCGAATGGCGAGGGCGTGGACCTTGTCGCGCAGCAGATCGGCCAGCGCCGCATTGACCATGCGCTGGCGGGCGACGCGCGACTGGCCGGTGAAGGCATCGGCGACGATCTCCACCGTGAAATGGCTCTCGCCCGAGCCATCGTCCCCCCTATGCCCGCGGTGGTGCGCGCTGTCGTTGATGACGGCGAGATGCCGGGGAGAGAGCGCGGCGGTAAGGCGCGCCACCATGTCCTGCCCGACCGGGCCTAGCGAAAGATCGTTCATTGCCCCTATATAGAGGCTTTGTTTCGCGCCGTCAGGAAGGATCGGGAGCTTTTGCCCGGAGATCGCAGCAATACAGGAGAAGCCCGCCGCCACAGCCGCTTCCACGGGCGGGTGGAGGGGGCCACGCGCGCATGCTCCTACCCCGGATGCGCGGATATGGGCGAGTTTCGCGCGCCGCCGGAGGACCGGCTGCATGCGCCCGACGGGCCGCCGCAATGGCGCTGGTTTTGCCTCGATCATATTCGCGCGTTCAACCAGCAATATAATTTCTTCAAGGATATGAGCGCGGAGGAGATCCACGCGGCGCAGCGCCCCTATGCCGGCTGGGAGCGTGAGACGCGCGCTTTCTCCTCAGCGGCGGCGAGCGGCACCGTGCCGCCGCGCTGGAGCGATTTTTCCGACCCGCTCGACGCGATCGGCGCGCGGTTCAAGGCCCGCATGGCGGAGATGGCGGCGCGGCAGGATGGCAAGCCCCTCTCCGGTGAGGATCGCAGCGCGCTCAAGACGCTGGGCCTGCCGACCGACGCGGACCGCAAGGCGCTGCGCACGCGCTACACAGAGCTGGTCCGCCGTTTCCACCCGGATCATAATGGCGGCGACCGGCGGCACGAAAAAGCGCTGCAGGATGTGATCGCGGCCTACAGCCACTTGCGCAAGGCTCCCGCCTTCGCCTGACCCAAAGGCGCTTGAAGGGGCGAAGCGCAACTCGTCCCATCTGGTCGTCACCCCGGGCTAGATCCGGGACCCCGCTCCCGTCTTGCGTCCTTCTTCCCGCAGATAAGCGGGAGGCCCGGCACGACGGGTCAGTGAGTGACCAGCTGACCAGGCACCCGGCCGCGTCCCGCCCGGCGGATGCGCCACCCTTGCGATCCGCGCCGGGCGCTGCCATAGGCGCCGGCCCTCGCTCCCGGAGATCATCCCATGCCAGACGGTGTGCCCGCCCGCGCGCTCGGCCTCGATTTCGGCACGACCAACAGCGTCGCCGCGATCGCGACCGGCCAACAGTCCGATCTTGTCGCGTTCAGCGGCGCCCGCGCGACCGGCGCGGTGTTCCGCTCGGCCTTGTGCTTCTGGCATGACGATGCGGCGAAGGGCGGCATGGCGCATGAAGCGGGGCCCTGGGCCATCGCCGAATATCTCGATTTTCCACAGGGCAGCCGCTTCATCCAGTCCTTCAAGTCGGTCGCGGCCATGCCGGTCTTCGAGCATGCCAGCGTGTTCGAGAAGCGTTTCCGCTTCGAGGAGCTGGGACAGATGTTTCTCGCGCGCATGGTCGCCCATGCCGATGGCGCGCTCGATCGGCGGCCGGAGCGGATCATCGTCGGTCGCCCGGTCGAATATGCCGGGTCGCGCCCGGACGAGGCGCTGGCGCGGCAACGCTATGACGCGATGTTCAGCGGCTTCGGCGCGGATGTCCATTATGTCTATGAGCCGATGGGCGCCGCGTTCAGCTATGCCAGCCGGCTGACCCGGCCTGCCACCATCCTCGTCGCGGACTTTGGCGGCGGCACCAGCGACTTCTCCATCGTGCGGATCGCCGAGCCGGGCGCCGCGCGGCGCTGCCAGCCGCTCGGCTCGGCGGGCATCGGCATTGCCGGCGACCGGTTCGATTATCGCATCGTTGATCGGCTGGTGCTGCCGATGCTCGGCAAGGGCGGCAGCTATCGCTCGTTCGACAAGCTGCTGGAAATACCGCGCAGCCACTTCGCCGATTTCGCCGACTGGTCGCGCCTCGCGCTGATGCGCAACCGGCGGACGCTGGCCGAGCTGGCGCAGCTGCGCAAGGCCGCGACGGACCCGGACGCGATCGGCCGGATGATCGCGGTGATCGAGCAGGAGCTGGGCTATGCGCTCTATGATGCGGTGGGCGCGCTCAAGCGGGCGCTCTCGCAGGCGGAGGCGGCGCCCTTCCGCTTCGAGGCCGGGGATCTGCGCATCGAAGCCGAGGTGACGCGCGCCGAGTTCGAGCAATGGATCGCGCCCGATATTGCGCGCATCGAGGCGACGGTCGATACGGCGCTCGCCAGGGCCGCGCTCGGTCCCGAGGCCATCGACCGGGTGTTCCTGACCGGCGGCTCCTCGCTCATCCCGGCCATTCGCGCGATTTTCGACCGGCGTTTCGGCGTGGACCGGATCGCCACCGGCGGCGAGCTGACCTCCATCGCCCACGGTCTGGCGCTCATCGGGCAGGAGGATGATCTGGCCGCCTGGTCGGTCTGATGGACGTGGTTTGATGGGCAGGGCGGGGTTCGGGCTGTTGCCGGGGCGGTGGCAGAGGGTTTGGGCATCAGGTCAGACTTTGCCCGTTTGACCACTCTGTCACCCCGGACTTGATCCGGGGTCCCGCTTGGCGATGCGGAGAAGAAGTGGGACCCCGGTGCAAGCCCGGGGTGACGAATGGAGGAAGGGGGCCTTTGCTCAAACGACTTCCCCGTCCAGCGCCCACCTCTATCGACATTGCCTTCCCCAATCGGTTAGGGGCTAAGCTGACTCGCAGGAACGATAGCGCCATGACTGATATTCCGAACGCCAATGCCGATATGCGCAGCGAAGTGCTGCTGGACGCGCCCGACCGGGTGCTGCAGGCGCGCGAGACGTTCGGCGTCGATATCGACATGGAGGTGCCCGCCTTCTCCGAGGCGGACGAGCGCGTGCCGGATCTCGACCCGGCCTATGTGTTCGATCCGGATACGACGCTCGCCATCCTCGCCGGCTTCGCGCACAACCGCCGCGTGATGGTGCAGGGCTATCACGGCACCGGCAAATCGACGCATATCGAGCAGGTGGCGGCGCGGCTCAACTGGCCCTGCATCCGCATCAACCTGGACGCCCACATCAGCCGCATCGACCTTGTCGGGCGCGACGCCATCGTGCTGCGCGACGGCGTGCAGGTGACGGAGTTCAAGGAAGGGCTGCTGCCCTGGGCCTTGCAGCGCCCGGTCGCCCTGGTGTTCGACGAATATGACGCCGGCCGGCCGGACGTGATGTTCGTCATCCAGCGCGTGCTGGAGGCGGACGGCAAGATGACCCTGCTCGATCAGAACAAGGTGATTCGCCCCAGCCCGTGGTTCCGCCTGTTCGCCACCTCCAATACGGTGGGCCTGGGCGATACGACCGGCCTCTACCATGGCACCCAGCAGATCAACCAGGGCCAGATGGACCGCTGGAACCTGGTGGTGACGCTCAATTACCTGCCGGCCGAGACGGAAGCGCGCATCGTGCTCGCCAAGTCCGGCGAATATGACCATCCCGGCGGGCGCGAGGAAGTGGCGCGGATGATCCGCGTGGCCGACCTCACCCGGCAGGGCTTCATCAATGGCGATATCTCGACGGTGATGAGTCCGCGCACGGTGATCAGCTGGGCGCAGAACACGCTGATCTTCAAGGATATCGGCTTCGCCTTCCGCCTCTCCTTCCTCAACAAGTGCGATGAGGCGGAGCGGCCGCTGGTGGCGGAATATTATCAGCGGGTGTTCGGCAAGGATCTGCCCGAGAGCGTGGTGAGCGCGGCGAAGTAACGGGCCGGCAACGGCGCGCCTTCACCGCGTCGGGCGTTGGTGCGCCCGACCGGCCCCTGCTCTTGCGGTGGCCCTTGTGCCGCGCGCATGAAAGTGCCGCGCGCATGAAACCCCTTGGCCATGAGCGAAGATCGGCCGCGTGCATCGCGTGGCCGGAGCCTGTTCCTGTTGGCAAAGGGGGGAAATATGATCGTCATCGAGCGCATCGGCACCGGCGGGACCGCGCACCGCATCACCATCGGCCCGCACGAGATCGTCACCGACATGTCGCTGGCGGAGGGCGGCATGGCGGAGGGACCGGACCCGCATGACCTTTATGATGCGGCAGTCGGCGCGTGCAAGGCGCTCACCATGGTCTGGTATGCGCAGCGCAAGGGCATCGCGCTGGAAGGTGTGCGCGTTGGCATGGCCCGCGATGCCAGCGCCGAGCGCGAGGGGCTTTACCGCCTGACCGCGCGCATCGCCATCGACGGGCCGATGAGCGCGGAGGACCGCGAGAAGCTCATCGAAGTGGCCGACAAATGCCCGGTCCACAAGCTGATGACGCAGGTGGAAACCCAGATCGAGACGATCGCGGTCCCGCCGACGCGCTAAACGCGGGCGGATGAAGGCGTGGCCTCGGTTGGAGCAAGGCTGATTCGCACGACCCATACCGCGCTTGCCGCGCAGGCATATCGTCGCGATGGTCGATGCCCATCTCCACCCCCTACCGCGCTCCTGCGAAGGCAGGAGCCCAGGGCGCATGAGCGCGCCTTTCCTGTCCCGGCGCTCGCTTTCGCAGGAGCGCTAATCCCCTCTCGGGCAGGCAAAGGCATTCGCTCGCCGCCACAGCCTCCAGCAGCGTCATCCCCCTGTCCTACAGCGCACAGGCCATGCCATCGTCACCGGCAACACGGCTCTTTCTCAAACGACGGACTGATCGGTTTCCTCACTCACCGGCTGCGCTTTTTCTCCACCTGGAGGGTAACCTTCAGAACCTTCGCAAGAATATTACGCGGGTTCGATCGATTTTCTCGATCAACCGGCATCCAGCCGCCACAGCTGGACACGGGGCATCGACCCGGAGCGGACCCCGGCAGGACGCATCATGGCAGGAGCGTGATGCTCATCACCGAGGGTCAGAGCGAAAAAGACCCGCCGCGTCCCACGCGCGGCGGGAGTGGCAAGCTCAGACGAAGCTGACGCTGGCGCGGCTGCGGCGCAGCGCGATGCCGACCAGGGTGAGGCCGCCGATCATCATCGCCCAGGTCGCCGGCTCCGGCACGGGGATGGTGGGCGCCGGCGGCGCGATGAACTGGGGCGCGGCGGCGAGGGCAGCCTGATAGCGCGCGGCCGGAGCAGGCGCCGGCGTGGGCTGCTCAAGCTGGTCGAAATAGCTGCCGAGCACCGAATGGGTGAAGACGTAGGAGCCGCCCGAGAATATGGAGGGCGCCGGCGCGGGCTGCCCGACCCAATCGTTGAGCGTCTGGAAATCGTTGAAGCCGCGCACACCGGCGATGCCGCTGAACAGCGGGGTGGTGCCGCCGGCCGTATCGATGCTGAAGGTGAAATCGGTCGGCGAGAAATGCCCGTCCTTGTGCAGCGCGTTGATGATCTGGCTGATCTGGCCGTTGAGGGTCGTCCCGGCGTTCGCGCCCTGGGCCGGCATCATCGCGGCGGCCAGCAAAGCGGCGGCGAGGCTGGATTTACGGATCATGCTCATCGTCATCCCTCACATCAAAGCGCTCGACCGGATGATCGCGGCGCCGTCCCTGCTCGGCAGATAGGCTGCCCTCTCCCGATCTAAAACGCGCTTAACCACGAATATGCGCGGCCCTTGCGGCGCGTCTCTCTGCGGGACAGCATAAGCGGTAAATCTTAACGCGGCGTTCGCGCGGGCCGCCTGGCGGCGCGGACAGCCAGCGCCCCCTTGACAGGGCGGCGGTGCTGGCCCAGCCGTTTTGCCATGGCCGACCGTTCCGCTCTCGATCGCTTCAAGGACGTCCTCTCGGGCGCATCGCGCGCGGTCGCGCGGGATCCGGAGGTGGACCTCGCCTTCTCCAGCGATACGCCGCATATCGCCGGCAAGCAGATCAAGGTGCCGGCGCCCACGCGCGGCCTGCCGGCCGATCAGGTGGCGCTCGCACGCGGTTTTGCCGATAGCTTCGCGCTCAAGCTGCGCTACCATGACATGAAGCTGCACAACCGCCGCGCGCCCGGCGAGCCGGCGGCCCGTGCCGTCTATGATGCGGTGGAGACGGTGCGCTACGAGGCGCTCGGCTCGAAGAACTATCCCGGCATGCGCGCCAATCTGGCCGCCGCGCTGGAGATGCGGACGCAGAGCGATCCGATCATCCGCGCCCAGTCCGCCGAGGAAGTGCCGCTGCAGGGCGCGGTGGCGCTGCTGCTACGCGAGAAGCTGACCGGCGAGGCGCCGCCGCCCGAGGCTGCGCGCGGCATCGCCATGCTGCGCGAGTGGATCGACGAGAAGGCCGCCGGCGACTTCGAGGCGCTGGCCTATCTGCTGGACGATCAGGCGGCGTTTCAGGACAAGGTGCTCTCCATGCTGGAGCATCTGGAGCTGGTGCGCGCCGACGTGCCGCCCGAATCGCCCGACGAGGACGAGAACGAGCAGGACGACGACCAGCAGGAGCAGAGCCAGCAGGACGAGCAGGACGACGCCGATCAGGACGACCAGTCCCGCGCCGATGCGCGCGGCGAGGATCAGGGCGAGACCAGCGACGAAACCGTGGAGGATAGCGGCGAGCAGGACGAGGCCGATACGGACAATGAAGGCGACGGTGACGAGGGCGACGATGACGGCGTCCTGCCGGTGCGGCCCAACCGCCCCTTCTCGGACCTGCCGCCGGACTTCAACTACACCGCCTATACGACGAAATATGATGAGGTGGTGGGCGCGCTCGACCTGTGCGAGCCGGACGAGCTGGTGCGGTTGCGCGGCTTCCTCGACCAGCAGCTCGCGCCGTTCCAGGGCGCCGTCTCCAAGCTGGCGAACCGGCTCCAGCGCCGTCTGCTGGCGCAGCAGAACCGGAGCTGGGATTTCGATCAGGAGGAAGGGCTGCTGGATGCGGCACGGCTCGCCCGCGTGATCGTCTCGCCCGCCCATTCGCTTTCCTATAAGGTGGAGCGCGACACCGATTTCCGCGATACGGTGGTGACGCTGCTGATCGACAATAGCGGCTCGATGCGCGGGCGGCCGATCGGCATCGCCGCGATCAGCGCGGACATCATGGCGCGCACGCTGGAGCGCTGCGGGGTCAAGACCGAGATATTGGGCTTCACCACCCGCGCCTGGAAGGGCGGGCAGAGCCGCGAGCAATGGCTCGCCGCCGGCCGCCCGCCCCGGCCGGGGCGCCTCAACGATCTGCGCCACATCGTCTACAAGCAGGCCGACGAGCCGTGGCGGCGCGCCAAGGCCAATCTCGGCCTGATGATGCGCGAGGGGCTGCTCAAGGAGAATATCGACGGCGAGGCGCTGCTCTGGGCGCATAACCGGCTGATGGCGCGGCAGGAAGAACGCCGCATCCTGATGGTCATCTCGGACGGCGCGCCGGTCGACGATTCGACCCTGTCGGTCAATAACGGCACCTATCTGGAGCGCCATCTGCGGCAGGTGATCGCCTGGATCGAGACGCGCTCGCCGGTCGAATTGATCGCCATCGGCATCGGTCATGACGTGACCCGCTGGTATAGCCGCGCGGTGACGATCATGGATGCCGAGCAGCTTGGCGGTGCGATGGTCGAGCAGCTCGCCGCGCTGTTCGACAAGGACTGATGCTCGCGCTGGCATGGATTCCGGCAACGTTGCTGGCGGCGCTCGCGCAGGTCGGTCGTAACGGATTGCAGGCGGGGCTGGTCGAGGAGATCGGCACGCTGGGCGCCACGCAGGTGCGCTTCATCTTCGGCCTGCCCTTCGCGCTGCTGATGCTGGTGGCGGCGCGGCTGCTGATCGGCGAGGGCGCGCCCACCTTCACCGGCGCCGCGATTAGCTTCGTGCTGCTCGGCGCCATGGCGCAGATCGCCGCCACGGCGCTGATGCTGATGGCGATGGCGCGGCGCTCCTTCGGCGTCGCCTACGCCTATATCAAGACCGAGCCGATCCTCGTCGCGCTGTTCGGCCTCGCGCTGCTGGGCGACCGGCTGACGGCAATTGGCTGGGCCGGCATTATTATCGCCACCGGGGGGATCCTGCTGGTGTCGATCGATCCGCGGCAATGGCGCGCCTTGCTCACCGAATGGCAGCCTATGGCGCTCGGCATCGCGGCGGGCGGCGGCTTCGGCCTCTCGGCCGTCGCCTTTCGCGGCGCGATCACCGCGCTGGAAGGGGGCAGCGCCTTCAATCACGCGCTCACCATCATGGCGGTGAGCCTCGCCATCCAGTCGGTGCTGCTGGGTGGATGGCTGCTGGCGTTCGACCGGCGTGCCTTCATCGGCAGCCTGCGCGTGTGGCGGCAGAGCCTCGGCGCAGGCTTCCTGGGCGCACTGGCGACGGCGGCCTGGTTTGTCGCCTTCTCACTCACCGCCGCCGCCAATGTGCGCACGCTCGCGCTGGCGGAGATGCCTGTGGCCGCGCTGGTCAGCCGCCGGGTGAGCGGCCGCGCGCTCGGCCCGCGCGAATGGACGGGGTTGCTGCTGGTGATGGGCGGCATCGCGCTGATGCTGGTGCAGGCGGTGGAATAAAAGGCGAGAACCGAGAGGCCGAAGCGCGGTGCCCTGTCGCGCAGGAGCACGGTGGAGCTGCGGGGGAAAGGGGCATTCCAGCGTATCCGTCACGGTTATCGCTTTGCAGCCCCAAACCATGCCTTAATTCTTTGTTATCCCTTTTCGTTCATGACCCGAAGCCGGACAACCGATCCGGGGGGATATGTTTGCATGGCTCGTTCCGACCAGCCCGTCGATGTCGCCATCATTGGCGCGGGACCTGCGGGTCTGACTGCCGCCTATCAGCTTACCAAGGCGGGCTACAGCGTCACCGTGATCGAGAAGGACCCGGCGCAGGTGGGCGGGATCAGCCGCACCGTCGAGCATGAGGGGTTCCGCTTCGACATTGGCGGCCACCGCTTTTTCTCCAAGTCGCGCGAGGTGGTGGACCTCTGGAACGAAATCCTGCCGCACGACTTCATCGACCGGCCCCGGATGAGCCGCATCTATTATCAGGGCCGCTTCTATAGCTACCCGCTGCGCGCTTTCGAGGCACTGCGCAATCTCGGCCTCATCCGCTCGGCCTTGTGCATGGCGAGCTACGCCAAGGCCCGGCTGTTCCCGATCAAGCAGGTGCGCAGCTTCGAGGATTGGGTGGTCAACCAGTTCGGCCGGCGGCTCTATGCGATCTTCTTCAAGACCTACACTGAGAAGGTGTGGGGCATGGCCTGCGACACCATGTCCGCCGACTGGGCGGCGCAGCGCATCAAGGGCCTGTCGCTCGGCGCCGCCGTGCTCGATGGGGTGAAGCGCAGCCTCGGCCTCAACAAAAAGCCCAATGACGGTATGGGCGCCAAGACGCTGCTGGAGCATTTCCGCTATCCGCGTCTCGGCCCCGGCATGATGTGGGACGCCGCGCGCGACCATGTCGTCGCTGGCGGCAACCAAGTGCTGATGGGCCATGCGCTCAAGCAACTCAGCTGCGATCAGGTGACGGGCCGCTGGCGCGTCACCGCGACAACACCGGATGGCGAGACGGTGGTGATCGACGCCGCGCACGTCATCAGCTCCGCGCCGATGCGCGAACTGGTCGGGCGCATCCACCCGATCCCGCATGTGCTCGGCAACGCGCTGGCGCTTGGCTATCGCGACTTCCTCACCGTCGCGCTGATGATTCGCTCCGAGGAGCTTTTCCCGGACAACTGGATCTACATCCACGACCCGCGCGTGAAGGTGGGCCGGGTGCAGAATTTCCGGAGCTGGTCGCCCGAAATGGTGCCCGATCCGCAGATCGCCTGCGTCGGTCTCGAATATTTCTGCTTCGAGGGCGACGGGCTGTGGAGCGCGAGCGACGATGATCTGATCGCGCTCGCCACCAGCGAAATGGAGACGATGGGCCTCATCACGGGCGATCAGGTGGTCGGCGGCGCGGTGGTGCGGCAGGAGAAGGCCTACCCCGTCTATGATGAGACCTATGCCGCCAATGTCGCGGCGATCCGCGCGGAACTGGAGGCGCATTATCCGACGCTGCACCTCGTCGGCCGCAACGGGATGCACCGTTACAACAATCAGGACCACGCGATGATGACGGCGATGCTGACCGTCCGCAATATTCAGGCGGGCGCGAAGATCTATGACATTTGGCAGGTGAACGAGGACGCCGAATATCACGAAGCGGGCCATGAGGCGCAGGAGAAACCGGCGTTGACGCAGGGCGAACGCGCTGCGCTCGCCAGCCTGCGACCCGTGCCGGTGTCGGCGCAGGCGGCGTGACCGGGCAGGCGCCGATGACGCTGTTGCGCAACCTGCTTGCCATGACCTTCGTGCGCTATGGCCTTGCCAGCGCGGTCGCGCTTGCGAGCGATGTCGGCCTGTTCCTTGCCTTCCTGCGCGGCGGCTTTGCACCGGCAGCGGCATCGGCGCTGGGCTACGGCTTCGGCATTCTCGTCCATTGGTTGATTTCCTCGCGGCTGGTCTTTGCCGGTGGCGCCGCGCCGCGTGGGCCGGAGCGCACACGGCAGAAGGGCCTGTTCGTGGGCGCCGCGCTGGTCGGGCTGGCCCTGACCACCGGTATCGTCGCGCTCGGCAGCCTCATCGGCCTGCTGCCCATCGTTGCCAAGCTGATCGCCGTGGCGGTGAGTTTCCAGACCACCTATCTGCTGCGCAAGGCCTTCGTGTTCGCGCCATGAACCGGCCGCCCTCCCTGAACGCGGGGCGCAGCCGCGCGATCCTGGTCGCGATGTGGGCGATAGCTGCCACCGTGCTGATCGCGCTCAACTGGCCGCTGATCACCGCCTTCAATTTCCGCGATCCGGACGATGCGCTGCGTCTCGTGCAAGTGCGTGATCTGCTGGCCGGGCAGAGCTGGTTCGACCTCACGCAGCATCGCATCTTCCCGCCCGGGGGCGTGCCGATGCACTGGTCCCGGCTGGTCGACCTTCCGATCGCGCTGATGCTGGCCCTGCTCGATCCGCTGCTGGGCGGGTTGCTCGCCGAGCGAATCACGCTTGTCGCCATTCCGCTTGGCTGGCTGTTGGTGTTGTGCATCCTCGTCTTCAAGATCGCGCGCTGGATGGAGCAGGGTGCCGTCACGGCGCTGGTCTGCGTGTTCATGCTGCTGACCTCGGTGTCGATCATGTTCCAGTTCAGCCCGATGCGGATCGACCATCATGGCATTCAGCTCGTCTGCGGTGCTTTCGCAGTCATGGCATTGGTCCGCACGGATCGGCGCGATGGCCGACTGGGGTTTCTTGCCGGCATCGCCATGGCCTGCTGGATGCAGATTTCGCTCGAAGGACTGCCCTATGCGGTGATGGCGGGCGGCATCTTCGCGCTGCGCCATATCATCCGCACTGATCGCAAGGCGGACCTGCGCGCTTATATGCTCGCGCTGACCAGCAGCTCAGCCGTGCTGCTGTTCGCGACGCGCGCGCCTGCCGATGCCCTACGACCTTGGTGTGACAGCCTCTCACCCAGCTATCTTGTCCCGCTCGGCATCACGACGCTGACGCTGCTCGTTGCGCAGGGCCGCCTGTGTTGCCGGACGCGGACCGCGCGTGCCCTGCCGCTTGCGCTGGCTGGCGGCGCGGGCATCGCTACCTTTCTGCTCACCGCTCGCCAATGTCTCGCCGGGCCGTTCGATACGCTCGATCCGCTGGTTTACCGGCTCTGGTATCTGGGCGTGAAGGAGGGGCTGCCCATTACCGCCCAGATCGCCGAGTTGCGGATGATGGTCCTCATCCCGGCGCTGCTCGGGCTGGTCGGCAGCCTGCTGGCGCTGCGCCGGGCGCCGCATGATCGCGTTCGTGCCGCCTGGCTGACCCTGCTGCTGCTGCAACTGGCCGCCCTCGGCATCTCGCTCACGGTGATGCGCGCCATGTCCTTTGCCCATCTTGTCGCGCTGCCGGGCAACGCCACGCTGCTGATCGCGCTCATGCGCGTCGCCCAGCGGTTCAATGCCATGCCCCTGCGCGTTTGCCTGACGGCCGCCACCGTCATCGCGACACCCTCCGGTGCCGTCGCGGCGGTGGCGACAGCCCTTGGTGATAGCCATCAGGTCACGTCCCCGAGGAAGGAGGGCGACAGCACGCCAGCGCGCTATAATTGCACGACGCCGGACGCGCTTCATGGACTTTCCGCACTTCCCGCCGCCACCTTGTTCACGCCGCTGGATATCGGCGCGCACCTGCTCGTCTATACGCATCACAGCGTCATCGCGACCGGCCACCACCGCAATGCCGCGGGCATGAAGATGGCGCTCGCAGGCTTGACCGCAACGCCCGATGCCGCGCGCACTATCGTGGCGGGAAGCGGGGCGCGCTATCTCGTCTTTTGCGCGGGCGAGGGGGAAGTGGGGCGCTATCGCCAATTCTATCCGCACAGCCTGATGGCCGCGCTCCTGGCGGGGCACGCGCCGGGCTGGCTGGAACCCGTTCAGATGCGGCCAGGCGAAACGATCAAGGTTTACCGGATCGCCGGCGGCCGCAGCAGTTAGGGATGGGGTTGGCTGGTGCCGCCGCGAGTGCGGCGGCGCGCGCTTCAGGCCGGCACGAACTTGAGCGAAACGCCGTTCATGCAATAGCGCAGCCCGGTGGGTGGCGGTCCGTCCTTGAACACATGGCCGTGATGGCCGCCGCAGCGGGCGCAATGCACCTCGGTGCGGGCAAAGCCCAGATCATGATCGATCATGGTGCCGATTGCCTTGGGCAGAGGCCGCCAGAAGCTGGGCCAGCCGGTATGGCTCTCGAACTTTGTCGCCGAATCATAGAGCTTCTGGCCGCAGCCGGCACATAGGAACGTGCCCTTGCGATGCTCGTCATTGAGCGGCGAGCTATAGGGCCGCTCGGTCGCCGCTTCACGCAGCGAGGCATATTGCACGGGCGTCAGGCGCTTGCGCCACTCCGCCTCGCTCAACTGGAACGGGCTTTTAGGCCGCTTGGCCGGGGCAGCGGCAACTGCCCGTCCAAGGCCTGAAACAGCGGTCAACGCAAGCATGGCGCCGCCACTGAGCAGGGTTCGCCGATCGAAAGCCATCGTCACCTCCTAAGACTTAAGGACTCCATTTATCTCCTCGATATGGGGGGACGCCCTTCGATATAGGTTGTCCTTTGCCATTCGTCCAAAATTTTGCACACGAACGGGCGGGGCGATGCCGGGCGCGCCCCGCTCCCGGCGCGCGTCAGGGCTGGGTGACGCGGGTGATGCGAAGCACGCGCTCATGCCCGCTGCGGTCCGGCCAGACGATTGATTGCGCTTCCCGCAGGCCGATCAACCCTGCGCCGATCAGCGTCAGGATGGAGATCTTGCCGGCGGAGATATCGGCATCCTTGGGATAGACGAGCTGCACGGAGCGTTCCGCGCCGCTTGCCTCGTCCGTGAAAGTGACGGTGGACATCATCGTCACGATATCGGCGGGGATGCGGTCCGCAGTATGGATGGTGGCGCGCGACAATTCGTCGAGCAGCAACTCGCTCACGTCCGGCAGGCGATCCTCGATGCCGATCGCCAGGCTGGTCAACGCGTCGGCCTCGCTGTCGATCATGTGGACGGGCGGTCGGCGGCCGCTTTTGCTGCGTGTCATGATGCGGGCATTCCCTTCTGGAAGAACTGGGTTCGCCGCGCGGCAATCGCTGGCGAATGACTATAATGGTGTGAGATTCTGTCGATCATCCGCCCCGGGGCACGGGGCTGAGCGCACCGGTCCCGGGGCTATAGGCCCAGGAGGAGTCGACCCGTCCAACGGCGCATCGGGATCAGGATGTGCGGTTTCGTCATCCCGGCAAGCTGTCATCTGCGGGAGCGCGAGTCAATCACCCGCTATGGCATCAGCTCTGGCGCCGGAGCACCGCCCGCGCTGACAGGCGCGAATCATGGTCATTTGGTCCGCAGCAAGCGCACGCAGGCCTGCCAATCCATCTCCGCGCCCGCACCGGTGCGGGCGTCGACATGGGTGACGACCGGCTCGCGGCCGGCCGCGGGCGCGTAGAGATAGGTATCGAGAATGCATTGTCCGTTGGCGAATTGCAGCTTGCGCGCGGCAGGATCGCGAATATCCAGCCGCGGGTCGCCGAACAGGCGGAGCAACCCGCGTGCATCCGCTCCCATGACCGCCACCGACTGTGGTTTGCTTGCGGGCGTGAACCCCACTGCCGGCGGCGCGATCTGCGGGATGACGGCACCGCCACAGCCGGCCAGCACCGGCAGCAGCGCAACCAGCGCCGCGATCGCGCGTCCTCGCAAGGCAAGCCGCTGTCGCACCCGTATCATCCCTGCTTCGTCACTCGCGCGTGAAACATATGCGTCGCCATAGCCACGCCGAGGACCGGCGCAAGCAGGTTTACGACCGGGGGAAGAAACAGCAGCGCCGAAGCGAGGCCGAGCTGCCAGCGGGCCAGCGGCGTGAAGCCCGCCACGGCCGGGTGGCGTGCCTCGATCAGTTCGGCCAGGTCGCGCCCGAGCAGATAGGCGTTGAGCGTGAGGAACAGCAGGGGTGGCCCCACGCCGGTCGCCAGCAGCAGAAGATAGGCCGGCAGTGCGGCGATGTTCCAGCCGAGCGAGCGCAGCGTGGAGCGGGCCGCCATGCGCAGCTCCTCTGCCAGCGGCACAGCACGCGCAGCCGCCAGATGCTCGGGATAGCTGGCCTGCTCGACGGCCACCACGATTCGGTCGGCGTGGAAGCCGATGATCGCCATGGCGATGACCCGGAACAGCAGCCACACGCCGAGGATGATAAGCACAGTCGAGAGCAAGGCGCCGCCCACGCCATCGGCCTGGCTCCAGCCCAGCCACATCAGCAGCCAATGCAGCCCGAACCAGATGCCGGCGCCGAGCAGGGCGAGGCTGAGCAGCGTCAGAACCAGCGTGCGCCAGAGCACGGCGCGCACGCCCGGCAGACCGATCTGTGCGAGCGCACGAAAGAAGGCGACGGCAATCACGGGCCTCGAACCTCTCTTATTCAGGGTGAACCATGTTGTGCTCCTGTGCAGGCCGGCAGCCAAGGCGCATGAACGGTTTGCTGCTGCCCGGACCGCCGCTTCGCAGGAGCACCGAGCATCCTCTCATTGCGAAAAGATCCATGGCATTTTCAAGAGAGATGAAGCCACCTGATGACTCGGGCAATGGGAACAGCAAATGGTCAGAGATATTGCGCGTTTCCGTCGAAGGGAATCAGCCTCAGCCGCCGGTGACAGTCGGTGAAGGCACGGGGTGGCTCCGGTCGCGGGCAGGAGGACGGGTGGGCGACGCCCCGGAAGCCTGCGATGCAGGCCTGCCTCACCCGATGCGAGCGGATGCTTGATTTCCCGGCTTGCCGCTCGCTTCGCCCTGCGTCCGCGCCATCAGCAGCCAGCAGCGGATGGCGCTGGCGAGGTTGGGCGGGTCGGCCGCTGCGATCCGTTCCGCGTCGATCCGCGCCACAAGGGCGCTCAGCGGCAGGCCTGCCGCCCGCGCTCGCTCCTCCAGCGCCTGCCAGAACAGCGGCTCCAGGCTGATCGAGGTCTGGTGGCCGGCAATGGTGATGCTGCGCTTGACCGGCGGCGCATAGCGGGGCGGCGGGGCCTGGTCGATCGACTGCATGGCTCCGCCGCCCTCCACTCAATACATGTGCTGGCCGCCGTTGATCGACAGGGTCGATCCCGTCACGAAACCGGCGTCCTCGCTGCACAGGAAGGCGACGCCACGCGCAATCTCCTGCGCCTGGCCGAGCCGGCCGACCGGGATGCGCGCCACGATCTTCTCCAGAACCTGCGCGGGCACGGCGGCGACCATGTCCGTATCGATATAGCCGGGCGCGATGGCGTTGACCGTGACGCCATATTTGGCCCCTTCCTGCGCCAGCGCCTTGGTGAAGCCATGGATGCCGGACTTGGCGGCGGCATAGTTGACCTGGCCATATTGGCCTGCCTGCCCGTTGATCGAGCCGATGTTGACGATACGCCCCCAACCCCGCTCGCGCATGCCGCCAAAGGTCGCCTTGGCCATGTTGAAGCAGCCGCCGAGGTTGATGCGCATCACCTCGTTCCAGTCATCGAAGCTCATCTTGGCCAGCACGCCGTCGCGCGTGATGCCGGCATTGTTGACGACGACATCCACCGGGCCAAGATCTGCCGCGACCTGCGCGCAGCCATCCAGACAGGCCTGATGGTCGCCCACGTCCCACTTGTAGGCGGCGAGGCCGGTCGCCTGGGTGAAGGCCTTCGCCTTCTCCTCGTTCCCGGCATAGTTGGCGGCGACTGTATAACCCAGGTCACGCAGCGTGAGGCTGATCGCCTCACCGATGCCGCGCGTTCCACCCGTTACGATTGCTACTCTGCTCATCGGGCATCTCCCACTCTTTATGGCCGCCCGGCCGCCCCGGACGGCTGCTGCCCTGCCCAGCCGGCAAGCTCCCGGCCGAGCAGTGCATCGTAGAGTTGGATAGCCTCCGCCTCTGCGTTTAAACAGGGCAAAAAGCTAAAATTCCTGCCGCCTGCTGCAAGAAAAGCGTCGCGGCCGCGCAGCGCGATCTCCTCCAGCGTCTCCAGGCAATCGGCGGAGAAACCGGGTGTCACCACGGCGACTGAGTCGACCCCTTCTCCGGGGAGCGCGGCAAGGGTCGTGTCGGTTGCCGGCTCCAGCCATTTCGCGCGGCCGAAGCGGGATTGGAACGTCACCGCTACCTCTCGCCCGAGCGCTGCGCCAAGCAGCCGCGCCGTCTCCTGACACTGGTCATGATAGGGATCGCCCAACGCGCGGGTGCGCTCCGGCATGCCGTGGAAGCTGGCGACGATCCGCTGGGGCTGGAATGGCAGCGCCGTCAGCTGCGCTTCGATCCGCGCGCGTAGCGCGGCGATGTAGAGCGGATCGGCATGATAGGGCGGTAGCAGCCGGATCGCCGGCTGGCGGCGCATCCTCCCCAGCGCGGCGCTGACCGCATCGAGCGCGCTGGCCGTGGTCGCGCCGCAATATTGCGGATAGAGCGGGGCGATGAGAATGCGCTCGTGGCCCTGCTCGGTGAGTGCGGCGAGCCGGTCGGCGATTGCGGGCGTGCCGTAGCGCATCGCCCAATCGACGGTGATGCTGTCTCCCCACACAGCCTGCAGGGCGGCGGCGGTGTCGGCGGTGATGACGGCAAGCGGCGAACCGCGCTCCGTCCAGACCTGCCGATAAGCATGGGCCGATTTCTTCGGCCGCGTGTTGAGGATGAGGCCGCGCAGGATCGGCTGCCAGACCAGTGCGGGTATCTCCACCACGCGCGGATCGGAGAGGAATTCGCGCAGATAGCGCTTCACCGCGGCGGGGGTCGGGGCGTCCGGCGTGCCGAGGTTGACGAGCAGTACGGCAACCTTGCTTTCCACAACAGGAATGATGGGCGCGCCGTTCATCCCGCTGCCTCCATGAGCGGCAGGCGGCGGTAGCGCTTGCCGGTGACGGTTGCGAGCGCGCTGGCCAGCGCCGGCGCCACGGCAGGCACGCCGATCTCACTGAAGCCGACGATGCCGCCGCCCGGATTATCGACCAGCTCGACCATGATATCCCCCACATCGGCGAGGCGCGGCAGGCCGTAATCGCGCAGCTGCATACCCACCGGCAGTGAATTGCGATAGCGTGGCGCCGCCCCCAGCGCCATGGCGAGGCCAAAGACGAGGCCGCCCTCGATTTGCTGCCGGGCAATATCGGGATTGACCGGCGCGCCGACATCCGCCGCCGCGACGATCCGCCGCACCGCTACCTTGCCTTGCGCGAAACCGGCCTCGACCAGAACGGCAATGAAACCGCCGTTCATCGCATGGCAGGCGATGCCTTGGCCGGACCCGCGCGCACCGCCCTGCCAGCCGCCAAGGGAGGCCACCGTGGTGAGGCATTGCGCGAGGCGGGGTTGGCCGCCCAGCATCTGGATGCGGAACGAGAGCGGCTCCACCCCGGCGACGATCGCCAGTTCGTCGATGAAGCTCTCCGTGAAGAACGCGCCATAGCTGTCCGCATTGCTGCGCCAACGGCCGGCGGGCAGCGCCAGATCGGGGGGATAATGATCGACCGCGAAATTGGGGATGGCGTAGGGAACGTCCATGCCGGAGACGGCGAGCGGATCGGTCTGCGTCGCCGTCGCGGCCAGCGCTTCAGCCCGGCTTTCGCCCGCGCCGATGCGGCGCTTGAGCTGCGCCAGGGCAGGCGGCGCGGCGACCTTGGCCGACCAGCCCTGCACCAGCCCGCCCCGGCCGAGCCGCGCGGCCATGCGTGCCTTGGCGGGCGGGCGCGGGTAATCGCGGATGATATCCTCCGAGCGCGACCACAGGAGCTGCACCGGCGCCTTGGCGGCACGGGCGATCAGCGCGGCCTGTACCCCCGCTTCCACCTCCATCTTGATGCCGAAAGAGCCGCCGGCGAACAGCGGATAGATGGTGACATTGCTCTCGCTCACGTTCAGTGCGCGGGCGACCGCCTGCCGCGCCAGTACGGGCGCCTGGGTAGGCATCCACAATTCCACATCGCCGTCGCGCAGGCGAGCCGTTGCCGCCATCGGCTCCAGCGCGAGGTGCAGGGCGGGCGCCACGCTGTAATCTGCACGCACGATCCGCGCGCCCGCGAACACCGGCGCCAGATCGCCCCGGCTGAAGAAGCGCTCGCCCGCGTCGCCATCGAATGCGGCATCGAGCGCCGTGTCGATCGCGGCGTCATCGAGCGGCGGGCCGGCTAGCGTGAACACCGGATCGAGCCGGCCCAGCGCCTGATTCGCAGCCCACCAGTTGCGCGCCGTCACAGCGACCCAGCCATCCTCACGCACGATACCGATCATCCCCGGCACCTTGCGCGCGGCCGCTTCGTTCATCGACTGGAGTCGGGCGGCGTTGACCGGACCTTGGCGGATGGCGGCGAAGATCATGTCCGGCAGGCGAATGTCCGCCGCATAGTTGGCCGATCCGTCGATCTTGGCCGGCACGTCGAGCCGGGGGAGATCCCGCCCGGCCAGCCGGCCTTCGCGATCCTCGGGCCGATAGGGCAGCACCGCCGGCAGATCGAAGGCTGCGGCGGCCTGCGCCAATTCCCCGATGCGTGCCTTGTGGGTGCCATCGCTGACGATGCCGCCGGCAATGTCGCAGCTCTCCCATGCGACGCTCCAGCGCGCCGCCGCAGCCTTGCAGAGCAGCACGCGAGCCGCCGCGCCCGCCGCGCGAAGATCAGCCGCGAAGGCGGGTAGCGAAGTGGAGCTGCCGGTGAGCATCAGCGTGGACCGCCGGGCCTGCTCTTCGCTCAGCCGATCGCCCCAATCTCCGAGCGCCCGCCGCACTGGGCCGTCGAACCAGTCGTGCGCAAGCAGCCGGTTGGCGTAGAGTGGGCCGGGCGGTGCCGGCTGCACGCCCACGGTGCGCCAATCCGCCCCCAGCTCATCCGCCACCACTTGCGCGAACAGCGTGAACACGCCTTGCCCCAGTTCGGCCTGCGGCACGATCACGATCACCTGGCCGCTATGGTCGATCTTGAGGAAGGCGCCGAACGCCGTCTCGCCCTCCGCCGCATCGGCCTGCTGGTCGTAACGGCGTGGCCACAATGTCCAGGCGAGCGCCAGGCCGCCGCCGGCCGCCACGCCGGTGAGCACTGTCCGGCGGCTGAGGCGCAGCCCGCCGCCGCCTGTGTTGTTCCCGTCCCGAACCGGGCCGTCAGCCAATCGTGGCCCCTGTCGGCCGATCAGCTTTCGCCTGATTGTCCAGCCAGCGCGCCACGCGCTCGGCAATGGCGCGGAAGGGCTGGCCTGCCGTGCCGTCCTGCGCGGCGGGCGGCGTGCCGGCATCCGAGGCGATGCGCACCGCGATATCGAGCGGCACGCGGCCAAGGAAGGGGAGGCCGAGCTGCTCGGCGCTTGCTTCCGCTCCGCCGGTGCCGAACGGATCGGACACGTCGCCGCAATGCGGACAGACATAGCCGGCCATATTCTCGACCATGCCGATCACCGGCACCTTGGCCTGATCGAAGAAGCTGATCGCGCGGGTCGCGTCGATCAGAGCGAGGTCCTGCGGCGTGGAGATGATGACCGCGCCGACCGGCTTGTAGCGCTGGATCATGGTGAGCTGCACGTCGCCCGTGCCCGGCGGCAGATCGATGACGAGCAGGTCGGTACCGCTCCAGTCCGCGTCGATCAGCTGGCCGAGCGCGCTGCTGACCATCGGCCCCCGCCATGCGATCGCCTGCCCCGGATTGGCGAGGTGGCCCATGGAGAGCATGGGGATGCCGAGCGCATTGGGCACCGGGATGAGCCGCTTGCCCTGCGCCTCCGGCTTGACGCCCTCGCTCGCCAGCAGGCGCGGGAGCGACGGCCCGTAAATATCCGCATCGACCATGCCGACGCGCTTGCCGAGGCGCTTGAGCGCGATGGCGAGATTGACCGCCAGCGTCGATTTGCCGACGCCGCCCTTGCCCGAGCCGATGGCGATGATCGCCGGCCGCGCGGCGCGCTCGGCCGTCATGGCGATTCGCACGTCGGCCACGCCGGGATGATCCTTGCCGACCTGGGTGATGCTGGCCGCCAGCGCATCGCGTGCCGCCGGCTCCAGCCCGCCCACATCGAGCACCAATGTGAGGATATTGCCCTTCATCCGCAGACCGCTCGCACGGCCCTGTGCCAGCGCACCGATCCGCTCGGCCAGCGCTGCGTCGATTGTCCATCCGTCCGTCATAGCCGCGCTCTAGAGCGTTCCGCGCGCCAGCGCAAAGCATCGCGGGCTGGATTTTATGATAATCTCCCGGAATAATGCGCATGGGGACGCACAATTTGCGCCAGTGCCCTGTATTTCCTGAACCAGCATACCTATAGAAAGCGCCATGGATATGGAGATGACGCATCGCCCCGGCCGCGCCTCGGTGATGAGCGAAGGCGGGCCTTGGGGCAGCCGGGACGAGGAGCCGGCTGGCAACAAGGGTGGCGACGGCCCGCGCAACCCATGGACGCCGCCTTCGGGTGGCGAAGCGGGCAATCGCGGCGGCCCACGCGGGCCGAGCGTGATCGACGAGCTGTTGCGCCGTGCGCGCGAGGGCTTTGGCGGCGGCTTGCCGCAGCGGCCGGGCGGCCGCTCGATCTGGCCCTATCTGGTGGGCGGGGTCGTGCTGATCTGGATCGGCAGCACCAGCTTCCACCGCATCGGCCCGCAGGAGCGCGGCGTCGTCTCGCAGCTCGGGTCCTACAGCCGCACGCTCACGCCGGGCCTAAAATGGACATTGCCGGCACCGCTCGAGACGGTGAAGGTGATCGACGTGGAGGAAATCCGCACCATTGATCTCGGCTCGGCCGGCGAGGAATCCGAAAAGCTGGTGCTGACCGGCGACCAGAACATCATCAATCTCGGCTATTCGGTGCGCTGGAACATTCGCGATCCGCAGCAGTACAGCTTCCAGATCGCCGACCCGGACCAGACCATCGCCGCCGTCGCCGAATCGGCGATGCGCGCGGTGATCGCCACCGTCTCGCTGCAGGATGCGCTCGGCGCGGGCCGCAACGCCATCGAGGCGCAGGTGCAGGAGCGCATGCAGGACATTCTCGACGGCTATGGCGCGGGCATCCGCATCCAGGGCGTCGCCATCAAGCAGGCGGATCCGCCGGATGCGGTCAACGATGCGTTCAAGGAAGTGAGCGCCTCGCAGCAGGCGGCCGAAACCTATCTCAACCAGGCGCAGGCTTATGCCCAGCAGCTTGCCGCCCAGTCGCAGGGCGAATCGGCCGCGTTCGACAAGGTGTATGAGCAATATCGCCTTGCCCCTGAAGTGACCCGGCGGCGCATGTATTATGAGGCGATGGAAAAAGTGCTCTCCGGCGTGAACAAGACGATCGTCGAAGTCGATAATGTGACGCCCTATCTGCCCTTGCCGGCGATCCGGCCGCCCCAGCGCGGCGATACGGCATCGGTTGAGGCAGGACGTCAGCAGGGAGGCGGGCAATGACCTTCTCGCTGCGCAACCCCATCGTGCTGGCTGTGCTTGCCACCATTGGCCTGATCCTCCTCGGCAGCACCTTCGCGATCGTGCCCGAGACGAAGCAAGCCGTCGTGCTGCGCTTCGGCAACCCCGTGCGAATCTACAACAGCTACAAGCCCAATGAGGCGTTTGGCCACACCGGCGCGGGGATCAAGATCCGCATGCCGTTCCTCGATCAGATCGTGTGGATCGACAAGCGCATCCAGTCGGTCGCGATGGAGCGCCAGCAGGTGCTCTCCACCGATCAGCTCCGGCTGCAGGTCGATGCCTTCGCGCGCTACCGCATCGTCGACCCCCGGCGCATGTATATCTCCGCCGGCAGCGAGGAACGGGTGGCGGATGCCTTGCGGCCGATCCTCGGCTCGGCTCTGCGCAACGAATTGGGCAAGCGCCGGTTCGACATGCTGCTCAGCCCCGAGCGCGGCGAGGTGATGAGCAATATCAGCCACAGCCTCAACCGCGTTGCCCGGCAATATGGCGCGCAGGTGGTCGACGTGCGGATCATGCGCGCCGATCTGCCTGACGGCACGCCGCTGCAGAGCGCCTTCCAGCGCATGCGCACCGCGCGCGAGCAGGAGGCGCTGACCATCCGTGCCGAGGGCGCCAAGCGTGCCCAGATCATCCGCGCCCAGGCCGATGCGGATGCGGCCAAGACCTATGCCGCAAGTTTCGGCAAGGACCCGCAATTCTACGATTTCTACCGCGCCATGCAGTCCTACCGGACCAGCTTCGCGGCGGACAATAATGGGGAAACGACGGCGGTGCTTTCCACCGACAACGATTATCTCCGGCAGTTCCGGGGGCACTGAGACACGGGTGAGGCCGCCGTCCGGGCCGGGCGGCGCGATCTCATTCAATGCCCGTTAATCCGGTTCGGGTCATGGCAACGGCAGGTATTGCCCGTTCGCGACAAGGCCTGAATCCGGGGGCGCCGCATCAAGGCTAAATTGAGAGGAAGGTTTTTCGTGCGCTACGCTTACGCTATCACCGCAGCCCTGCTCCTCGGGGGAACCACCCTCGCCCTGACATCCCATTCGACCAGCGTGGTCGCGCAGACTGCCCAGAACGAAGGCATGGCCGCCGCGCCGCGCGGCGCGCCCGGCAGCTTTGCCGACATGGTGCAGCGTCTGCAGCCGGCCGTGGTCAACATCTCCACCAAGCAGCGGGTGCAGGTGCAGAATCCCTTCGCCGGCACACCGTTCGGCGGCCTCTTCGGCTTTGGCGAGGAAGGGGGCGGTGGTCAGCCGCAGACCCGCCGTGCGCAATCGCTCGGCTCGGGCTTCATCATTTCGGCCGATGGCTACATCGTCACCAACAATCACGTCGTCGCTCCCGGCTCGCGCGGCGCGACGGTGGATTCGATCACCGTGACCCTGCCCGACCGGACGGAATATGAAGCCAAGGTCGTCGGCACCGATGCGCGCTCCGATCTCGCCGTGCTCAAGATCACCACCAGCAAGCCGCTGCCGTTCGTCAAGTTCGGCGATTCGACCAAGGCACGCGTGGGCGACTGGGTGGTGGCGATCGGCAACCCGTTCGGCCTCAGCAGCACCGTGACCGCCGGCATCGTCTCCGCCGTCCACCGCAACGCGGGCGGCGGCGCGGACCGCTTCATCCAGACCGACGCCTCGATCAACCAGGGCAATAGCGGCGGCCCGATGTTCGACATGAACGGCAATGTGATCGGGATCAACTCGCAGATCCTGTCGCCGACCGGCGGCAATGTCGGCATCGGCTTCGCTATCCCCTCCGAAGAGGCGGTTCCGGTGATCGAGACGCTGCGCAAGGGCGAGAGCGTCAAGCGCGGCTATCTCGGCATCCAGATCAGCCAGCTTTCCGACGATCTCGCTGAATCGCTGGGCCTGCCCAAGAATCGCGGCGAGTTCGTCCAGTCGGTCGAATCGGGCCAGAATGCCGACAAGGCCGGGATCAAGGCCGGTGACGTGATCGTGAAGATCGACGGCCAGGAGGTCACGCCGGACAATACGCTCTCCTACATCGTCTCCGGCTTGCCGGTGAATTCGGCCGTGCCGATCGAGCTGATCCGCAACGGCAAGCGCATGACCGTCCGCACGCAGGTTGGCGAGCGGCCGCCCGAGCAGGAGCTGGCAAACAGCTTCAGCCCGTCGCCCGACGATGACTTCTCCGAGCAGGACCAGCAGAGCGCCCAGCAGGCTGCCCAGCAGCTTCTCGGCCTCGCCGTGCAGCCGCTGACGCCGACCATTGCGCGGCAGGTGGGCGTGCCGGCGGAGACGAAGGGCGTGGTGATCGCCGCCGTCGATCCATCGACCGATGCCGGCTCCAAGGGGCTGCGGCGCGGTGACGTCATCCTGCTTGCCAATGGCCAGCCGGTGCTGAGCGATGCGGATCTCGGCAAGGCGGCGCAGGCGGCGCGCAGCAACAACCGCAACGCCGTGTTGCTCCAGGTCATGCGGCGGGGCAGTCCGACCGGCTTCATCGCCGTGCGTCTGCGCGACAAATAGGGACCACCGCCAGCGAACGAATTGGAAAGGGCGTGGGAGACCGCGCCCTTTCCCATTTCGCCGACAGCCCGCCAATTCGGGCGTCCCGATTGGGGAGTGGGTGAAGCCCGCGAAATACGTCATTCGGCTGGAGCACATCTGAGAACTGCTATATCCCTCCCCGACGGATCGACGTTCAGCCGTGGTGCGCCGGCGTTGGAGGCGATCGCGGGGTAAAAGGGCGGATTGGCGTGACCCGGAACGCAGCGGACGAGAGGCTCGTGAACATTGAAGGCGCGGGACGTCGCCGCCCGATCCGAGTGCCGGTCTGCTCTCGGGATCGCCGAGCATGCAACACTGCCCATCGACCAATGCAGGGCGAAAGGGATTCGATGGGCACGGCAACGCGTGGCTTGAGGATGCTCGGGCGCGCATCATGCGCGAACGAGCGAGGCACCTTTCCTTCATGCGAGCGAGTGGGTAGGACTTTGCGCACTCAGTGGGAGAAGGCTGCATGAGCGACGACACCGCCATCTTCATCGGGCTTGGCAACGGCCAGCCGCAAGACCTTGTGCTGCGCCGCGCCAATCGCCACGGACTGATCGCGGGCGCGACCGGCACCGGCAAGACGGTGACGCTGCAGGGGCTGGCGGAAGGCTTCTCCGCCCGCGGCGTGCCCGTGTTCCTGGCCGATGTGAAAGGCGACTTGTCCGGTATCGCCATGGCTGGATCGGCCACCGCCAAAAATGCCGACAAACTGATCGCCCGCGCCAAGGAAATCGGCCTGGAAGATTATGCCTTCGCCGATAATCCCGCCATCTTCTGGGACCTTTATGGTGAGCAGGGCCACCCGGTCCGCACCACCATCTCGGAAATGGGGCCGCTGCTGCTCGCGCGGCTGATGGGCCTCAACGAGACGCAGGAGGGCGTGCTCTCCATCGCCTTCCGCTACGCCGACGATGAAGGGCTGCTGCTCCTCAACCTCGAGGATCTGCAGGCGATGCTGGCCTATTGCGCCGAAAATGCCGACGCGCTGTCCACCAAATATGGCAACGTCACCAAGGCGAGCGTCGGGGCGATCCAGCGCCAGTTGCTCCAGCTCGATTCGCAGGGCGGCGGCAAGTTCTTCGGCGAGCCGGCGCTCGACATCCATGATTTCCTGCATGTCGATGAGAAAGGCCGGGGCGCCATCAACATCCTCGCCGCCGACAAGCTGATGCAGAGCCCCAAGCTCTATGCCACCTTCCTGCTCTGGCTGCTCTCCGAACTGTTCGAGACGCTGCCCGAGGTGGGCGATCCGGAAAAGCCGGTGCTCGTCTTCTTTTTCGATGAGGCGCATCTGCTGTTCGACGATGCCCCCAAGGCGCTGACCGACAAGATCGAGCAGGTGGTGCGGCTGATCCGCTCCAAGGGCGTCGGCGTCTATTTCGTCACGCAGAACCCCATCGACATTCCCGAGGATGTGGCGGGGCAGCTCGGCAACCGGGTGCAGCACGCCCTGCGCGCCTTCACCCCGCGCGATCAGCGGGCGATCAAGGCGGCGGCGGAGACGTTCCGCATCAATCCCGACCTCGATGTGGCCAGCGCCATTACCGAGCTGAAGGTCGGCGAGGCGCTGGTCTCGCTGTTGCAGGAGGATGGTTCGCCCTCCATCGTGCAGCGCACGCTGATCGCGCCGCCGCGCTCACGCGTGGGGCCGCTGGAGCCGAAGGAGCGGGCGATCATCCAGTCTATCTCGCCCTGCGTCGGCAAATATGATGACGAGATCAACCGCGAATCGGCCGAGGAAATCCTGGCAGCCCGCGGCAAGGCATCCGCCGCGGCCGCGGAAGCCGCCAAGGCGCAGGCCGAGGCGGACAAGGCCGCTGCCGAGCAAGCCAAGATCGAGGCGAAGCAGCACGAGGCGGCGCTGAAAGCGCAGGCACGGGCGGATGCTGCCGCCGCGCGCGAGGCCGCCAAGCCCTCCGCGCTCGACAAGGCGGTGCAATCGGCGACCCGGTCGGCGGCCTCTTCAGTCGGCCGGCAGGTGGCCAACGAGATCGGCCGTGCGGTGTTCGGCGGGAGCAGTCGCAAGAGCAGCGGCCTTGTCGGCAAGCTGGTGCGCGGCGTGCTGGGCGGGCTGCTCAAATAGGCGAGGGGCCTCTCCGATGAGCGCTACGAGCGGAGAGGGCGGGCGCATTGCCAAGACGCCCCCGACCCCGCCGCTGATCGGCACCATGGCGCCCTTCTTCATCGTCGCCGACGTGCCGCGCAGCCTTGCTTTCTATCGGGACCGACTGGGCTTTGCGCTGACCGCGTCAACCGGCGAGCCTGTCCCGTTCTTCGCGCTCGTCCAGCGTGGCGGCGCCATGCTGTTCCTCAAATCCGAGGCGGGCATCGCGCCGCTGCCCAATCCGGCGCGGCATCCCCATTTGCGGTGGGACGCTTATTGCGCCGTGGCGGAACCCGATGCCCTCGCGGCCGAATTCAACGCGCGCGGCATCGCGCTTTCAGCCCCGCTTGAAGACACGAGCGATGGCTTGCGCGGCTTTGAAGTGATCGACCCGGATGGTCACGTCCTCTTTTTCGGACGGCCGGCGGATCAGCCCCGGCCGCGATAGCCGGGCACGCCCTGCTCGGGCAGCCAGACGCCGGGCACCGGATCGCCCGACTGCCAGAACACGTCGATGGGGATGCCGCCGCGCGGATACCAATAGCCGCCGATGCGCAGCCAGAGCGGCTTCATCTCGGCCGTCAGCCGCTCGCCGATGCCGACCGTGCAATCCTCATGGAAGGCGGCGTGGTTGCGGAAGCTGCCGAGGAACAGCTTGAGCGATTTCGATTCGACAATGGTCTCGCCCGGCACATAATCGATCACGATATGCGCGAAATCCGGCTGGCCGGTGACGGGGCAGAGCGAGGTGAATTCCGGCGCGGTGAAGCGCACCAGATAGGGCCGGCCCGGGCGGGGATTGGCCACATAATCGAGGACGGCCTCCTCCGGGCTGGCGGGGAGGCCACTGGTCTGGCCGAGATGCTTGAGTGTCATGGCCGTGCCCTTAATATGAATCGGCGCGCACGCGAACCCCTTGCGCATAGCGATGAAAGGGCGGAAGGCACCGGCTATGGATATTCTCGTTTCCTGCGACTGGCTCGCCGGCGAACTGGGTGCCGGCGATCTGCGCATTCTGGACGCCACCAGCTTTCTGCCCGGCACACCACGCGATGCACGGACGGAGTATGCGGCGGCGCATATCCCCGGCGCTCGCTTTCTCGACCTGTCGACGCTCAAGGACACGGGCGACCCACGCCCCTCCATGGTGCCGACCAATGCGCAGTTCTCGGCGCGCATGGCGGCGCTGGGCGTGAGGCAGGATGACCGCATCGTTATTTATGACAACAGCCCGCTGGTCAGTGCCGGCCGAGCGTGGTGGCTGCTGCGCACCTTCGGCGCGCGCAACGTGGCGATCCTTGATGGCGGCATGCAGCGCTGGCTGGCGGAGGGGCAACCGACGCAGAGCGGCACGCAGGCGGTGAATGAAGCCCACTTCGCGACCGATCGGCGGGATAACGCCATCGCCACCAAGGCGGACGTGCTCGCCAACCTCACAAGTTGCGCGGCGCAAGTGCTCGATGCGCGGGGCAAGGCGCGCTTTGCCGGCGAAGACCCGGAGCCGCGCCCCGGCATGGCCGCCGGTCATATTCCCGGCTCGATCAACCTGCCGTTTGGCCAGCTGCTCGATGAGAACGGCCTGTGGAAACGCGGCGATGCGCTGCGCGAAAGCTTCCGCGCCGCCGGGGTCGATCTGGAGCGGCCGCTCATCATGTCGTGCGGCAGCGGCGTGACCGCGTGCAACCTGCTGTTCGGCGCGGCGCTGCTCGGCAAGGCGGACGTCACCATCTATGACGGCAGCTGGTCTGAATGGGGTGCCGATCCGGAAACGCCCAAGGCGACGGGCGCTGCCGTATGAGCCGCAAGACCGACGACAAGGCACCGGACCACGCGCAGGCCACGCGGCTGGTGCAGGCCGGGCGGCGGGCAGAGTGGACCGGCATGCCGGGGCAGCCGGGCGGCATCGTCAACCCGCCAGTATGGCGCGCCTCGACCATCCTATACGACGATGTCGCGCATCTGCAGGGCGCCGTGATGGGCGAACCGCACAGGCTCTATTATGGCCGGCGGGGCACGCCAACGAGCTGGTCGCTGGCCGAGGCGCTGACCCAGATGGAGCCGGAAGCAGCGGGCACGATGCTCTACCCCTCCGGCGTTGCGGCGATCATGGGCGCGATGCTGGCGGTGTTGCGGCCGGGCGACGAGTTTCTGATGGTGGACAGCGCCTATGGCCCCAGCCGCTCGCTCTGCGATGGGCTGCTGCGCGAAATCGGCGTCACCACCATCTATTATGATCCGCTGATCGGCGGGGATATCGCATCGCTCTGCACGGAGCGGACCCGCGCCATCTTTCTGGAAAGCCCCGGTAGCCTGACCTTCGAGGTGCAGGACGTGCCCGCCATCGTCGCGGTCGCGCGCGAGCGGGGCATCGTCACGATGATCGACAATACCTGGGCGACGCCGCTGCTGCTGCCCGCATTGGGACTGGGCGTGGACATCTCCATCCTCGCCTGCACCAAATATATCGTCGGCCATAGCGACGTCATGATGGGGTCCGTCACCGCCAATGAGGCGCTGTGGAGCAAGGTGCGCGACCGCGCCCATATGCTCGGGCAGATGGCCAGCCCGGACGATGCCTGGCTGGCGCTGCGCGGCCTGCGCACGCTTGAGGTGCGGGTGCGCCGGCAGGGCGAGAGCGCGCTGTCGCTGGCGCGCTGGCTGGCGGCACGGCCGGAGGTGGCGTGCGTGCTGCACCCGGCCTTGCCCGGTTGCCCCGGCCATGCCGCATGGGCGCGCGACTTCCGGGGCGCGGCCGGCCTGTTCGCCTTCGAGCTGGCGGGCGGCGGCGAGGCGGAGCGCGCCCGGCTGATCGACAGCCTCGCCCTGTTCG
>Ga0182736_1000528_pt1 | contig 56314 bp, 36 predicted proteins | sample eDN5th30CKraftBY_FD_128882 | JGI IMG/M metagenome (GOLD analysis project Ga0182736, IMG submission 128882) | Enriched backyard soil microbial communities from Emeryville, California, USA - eDNA 5th pass 30_C Kraft BY (version 2) (version 2) | ecosystem: Environmental > Terrestrial > Soil >... | reverse complement strand
TACAATGATCGCATCTCCGAAAATGCTCATCCTCTTATAAAGACATTTATCAATAATTTTATATATCTATTGACAAAATCTTATAGAACCCATTTAGTGGCTAAAATTCTCCTTTTGAGAACGAAATAAAAAATTTTAAATATTTTATCCATACGCTATGAGCAGAGACAAAAAAACGCCTAAAAGCACCGAAAAAAAAGAACTTTCTGATTACCAAACTGGCAAAAAGACATCTTCAAAGGTCGAAATAATTTCAACAGGAAAAACAACAGTAAAGAAAGGCAAATAATCAGCGTTAATTAAACGCTAAATGACACCTTTCTATCATTAATTTTAAGAATATAATATATTATGCAAAAAGGAACAGTAAAATTTTTTAACGAATCCAGAGGTTTCGGATTTATTACACCTCAATCAGGTGAAAAAGAAATATTTGTACACGTGTCAGGCCTATTAGATGATGTCCGCGAAAACGACACCGTTACATTTGATATCGAACAGGGACCTAAAGGCTTAAGCGCAGTTAAAGTTAAAATAGCCTAAGCTCATTCATATTTCGAGAGCATTCTTAGTAAAGAGAATGCTCTTTTTTTAACACCCTCCATCACGGTATTACCGCTTCAAGACATCCTTTTATTAATCGCGGATAGCTTACAATTAAGGCTCAAAGGGCAATGAAGCAAATAAACGTAAAAAATAAAAATGAGACAGCTAAAGATTTCAGAGTCTATAACCAACCGTAGCAACCACTCTTTAAATTTATATTTAACTGAAATCAGCAAAATTGAACTCATAAGCCCTGAAGAAGAAACAATACTTGCAAAAAAAATTCGAGACGGTGACCAAGCTGCATTAGAACGTCTTACTAAAGCAAACTTAAGGTTCGTTATATCAGTAGCTAAACAATACCAGCATCAAGGACTTGTTCTTGAAGATTTAATAAATGAAGGTAATTTAGGCCTAGTAAAAGCAGCGACAAGATTTGATGAGACTAAGGGATTTAAGTTTATTTCGTATGCCGTTTGGTGGATACGCCAAAGCATCATGTCGGCAATTTCCATCCAGTCTCGAGCCGTTCGCTTACCGGGAAATCAAATCTCCAACCTCATTAAGGTAAGAAGATCGCAGTCTATGCTAGAACAACAACTTGAACGGGAACCAAGTGTTGAGGAGCTTGCTCATGAACTGCAAACCACTCCCGAAAAAATCATTGCCTCTTTAAAGAATGCAGAACGGCAAGTATCGATTGATGCCCCTTCACTTTTATACGAAGATGGAACACTTTTAGAAATATTGCCGAATCAAGATCCCCCTACCGACCAGCAACTTGTACATGATTCGCTTCAGGTGCAGATACATCGGATATTAAAAAATCTATCAATGCGCGAGCGCCAGATACTCATTTTATTTTATGGTTTGTTTAATAGCGATCCGCATACTTTAGAAGAAATTGCGGATGAGCTTAATCTCACGCGCGAACGTATCAGACAGATAAAAACAAAAGCCTTACTGCACATTAAAAATTCATCTTGGGGCAAGGATCTTTTATTACATCTATAAAAGCCTAATTTTTTTTACTGCTCAAAATTTTCTTGATTGTTTCTTCCAAACCACCACCTACAGGGCACCTTTCGCTTTGCGTATTCGCCCGGTAACGATTCATGTGCAAACCGGTAATAATACGGCTACCCGGCATTTCCAAAAAACCAATAGGATCATGATCAGCCAACCATTGCTGCGCATAATTCAAAAAAGCTTTACCATAGGTACTATCCTGTTTGGCTAACCAGGAAATCTCATCGTAGCCCCAAGCATAATGATCTTCTATATTAGCCATATCAGGGTGCTTGCTAATTCCGAAATTATCAAATTCAACCAAGTATAAAGACCGTTCGCAGGGCCATCCACTTGGTGTTATGCCGCCAATAGTTTTACCGTAAATTCCATCTAGATAGCCTAGTTCAAGTTTCACCTCCTGCGGTTTATCTGGAATTTCTTTTAGCCTCAAGGGGAAAGAAACAAAATCGAACAACAACTGTCCGTTGACAGCTATTCCACCGTGAGGGAGATGCGCATCGCAAAGTACAGTACCCCTTCGGGCGTATTTTTTCGCTGCCTTCCTCACCTTGGCTAATAAAGATTGCCAGGCACGAAACCCCTGTTTCCAATCATTCATCCCGATGAGCTCCGCTTGACCAAAGTGAATGGCCTCTATGCCCATTTGCATATAGCGGCTTGCTAAGTAGTAAAAATAAAGTTGAGTTTCCAATCTGCTGATATCAGGCACACTACTGCCCTTTCCCCAATGATCAACAAAAACACCATCTTCATTTAACATCTGCTCATAGTTAAAGCTTCTGTTTTCAATAGGCATATTAAATGCTTTGAAAACCCAATCCGGAATAGGTAACCGATTCACCTTTTTTGTCACAATCTCAAAAATAGCAGCCTGAAAAATCATATCCGCATCGGCAGCATGCATTTCTCTAATCAGCTCCCTACCGTTATTCCAAAATTCGGACGACTCAAATATCTCTTCTTTTCCCCAAGAATAAACGGCCCGACCAATAAACTTCGCCCCTACATTTTTTAACATCCTGACATCATCTTCCTTATAAGGATAGGGGCCATCATTATAAAAACCATCACTTGCTAAAAACTCTGCTTGGGTAATGCTGTGAGCCAGATAATTTTGCAGTGCTTCTTTTGAGATCTTTCCTGCTTTCATTTCATACCCGCTCATTGTCTGGGCATGTAACAGTCCGCAAAAACTCAGGGTATACAGTAAGCCTAATACGTAATTCATGAGCTTATTTAATTTATGGTAAAGGCCCCGCTTAATTTATCGTCCGCCGAACTGCTTCCCAAAACCAATTGATAAGTTCCTTTATATAACTCCCAAACGTCTTTATCCGCATTCCTTTTTCTTAATTCCTTTAACGGAATCTCCATATGGATTTGTTGCCTACCTCCTACTGCTGTATGGATTCGTTGAAATTGCTTGAGTTCCTTAAGGGGCATATCCGGCAGATCGGGATATTTGATATAAACTTGCACAACTTCATCCCCCGCATAAGCACCGGTATTCGTTACCGCTATAGCAAACTTTAGCGTATCCGATGCTTGATAAGATTTTCGAGGTTCGTTAATCCATTCATAATTAAAATCGGTATAACTCAATCCAAATCCAAAGGGATAAAGTACAGACTTTTGAAAATAACGATAAGTTCTGCCAGCCATATTATAATCACGATAATCAGGTAAATCATTTACCGAATGGTAAAAGGTTACTGGTAATTTACCTGATGGCGAGTATTCGCCAAAAACCAAATCAGCCAAAGCATTTCCTCCTTGCTCACCTGGATACCAAGCCATAATAATAGCATCAGCATAAGGTTCAATCTGTGCAATGTCCAAGGCACTACCTCCGCTAACTACCGCAACAATTGGCTTTTTGCTTGATGCCCTTAAGGCCTTTAAAAAGGCCACATGGGCTGGCGGAAATTGTAAATCCAATTTATCAGCGGCATTTCTCGACAAAAAGGCATCACCTTCCTCACCTTCCATTAACGGACTCAAACCAATTACAGCTAATGTTACATCACTTTCATTGGCATTGTTTATCCCTCCGAAATGTACCGTATCATCCAATGTACACCCCATTTCATATTTTACGGCAATTCCCGGCCCAGCACCTTTACTGATTCCTTCTGCAAACGTTACCAAATCTCCCGACATGCCACGGTAATTCCCCAGCAGTACATCGGCATTAAAAGCACTTGGGCCGGTAACAAAAATACTGCGCAGTGCTTGTTTCTTTAGCGGAAGTATATGGTTTTGATTTTTCAATAAAACCATACTTTCCCGAGCTATTTTTCGGGCCAAAACAACATGGTAATCGTTACGCACGCTATCAACACCATAAGCAGCATAGGGCGAAGCTTTTGAGTCATTGTAAAACCCTAATTTTAACTGCGTTAGCAATAACGGTTTAAGCGCCTTATCCACTTCCTTTTCTGTCACCAACTTCTGCTTAAATGCTTGCATCAGCTCATCCTGTAAGAGTGTGGAACAGTCTAAATTGACACCTCTTTTAATGGCCTCAGCAGCCACTTCCACTCGTGTAGGAATGGCTTTATGATCGCGCCATATATTATCCAAGGCACCACAATCAGTAACCAAATGCCCTTTAAACCCCCATTCCTTTCTTAAAATACCAATCAGCGTTTTACTAGTGTTACATGGTTCACCATTCACCCGGTTATAAGCACCCATAACTGTTTCCACGCCCGCATCTACCAAATTTTTAAAAGCGGGTAAATAAGTCTCTCGCAAATCTTTAGTACTGACGATGGCATCAAATGCACCACGTCCTTTTTCGGGCCCACTGTGTACAGCAAAATGTTTAGCACAAGCCGCAACTTTTAAATGTTGTAAATCATCACCCTGCAGCCCACGTACAAAAGCAACACCCATCCGTCCGGTAAGATAAGGGTCCTCGCCATAAGTCTCCTGTCCTCTTCCCCATCTCGGATCCCGGAAGATATTGATATTTGGCGACCAAAACGTTAAACCAAAGTACTGCCGGTGTGCGCCATTCTCCCCAGCGATATTGAATTTTGCCCTAGCCTCTGTAGAAATAGCATCAGCTACAGCGTGAAGCAATTTGTCATCAAAAGTAGCTGCCATTCCTATAGCCTGCGGAAATACCGTTGCTTCGCCAGCTCGTGCAACACCGTGCAAGGCCTCATTCCACCAGTTATAAGCTGGGATACCCAAACGAGGTACATCTTTATTTTGATAGCCCAACAGCGAAATCTTTTCCTCCAAAGTAAGTTGCTTCAACAAATCTTCAGCCCTAACCTCGTGCGATAAAGTCGGATTTCTATAAGCAGGCGTTTCCTGCGCATAAATAGCGGTGCTTAAACTACAGCAAATCAGCAGGGAATATCCGAAAACGCTAAGATATTTAGGGATGGTTATGCTTTTAGTCATTCTCATTCATTTTTACAATGCTAAAGTCATGATCGATGGTAGAATCAATCATAATCATAAAATTCAGCTTCAAAAAGCTATCTGCCAGCATATGATCGGATAGCACATTTTTGAAAAAAAAACAATTAAACAACACCTTAAAAATCATTAAAATCCCAGCTCCCTCTATAAGGCCTCGATACCAAACGATTAGCATAATCATCGTCAAACAATTCCTTTTTCGGATTCCACTTTAGTGGTCGTTGCAATTCATAGGCTATGTTTACAGCATTACATACCGAAGCCGTGCGATGCCCAATCTCCACGTCGGCAATTGGTTTTGATCTCTTTTTTATAGCATCAACCCAATCCTGATAATGGTTTTCACTATGGTAGACCTTTTTGTCTGATGATTTCAGCTCCGTATTTACTAAGCCTTCAGGTGTGGATCGTAAAAACTCGCGGGTTACTTCAATCGTTCCGTCCTCACCAACAAATTGAATTCCATTAGAGGTGCCCCAGTTTTTATGGTTTACACGAATGCCATTGGCATAACGGAAATATAAGCCTTCTTCGGCCGTTGGATTTTCCGGCGGAACAAATTCTGTTGGCCCCGAACTATCCATTCCCAATGCCCATTGTACGATATCAAACATATGAGCACCCCAATCGGTAATATATCCCCCACCAAAATCACGATAATTACGCCAGCCTGCCCAGCTTTCATCGCCTAGTGGTGGTGATAGTACCGGATGATAGGCTCGGTATAATGAAGGGCCTATCCAATTATTCCAATCTAAATAATCGGGTGTTGGCATAGAAGGTAAATCACAGGCCATTACAGGTCTACCTACAGATACGTTAATTTCTTTAATGGCCCCAATGTAGCCGTTGCTCACCAAGTTAGCTGCATCTCGGAACACTTTCGATGAGCGCTGCATGCTTCCTGTCTGAAATACACGCTTATATTTTCTAGCCGCATTAACCATCGCACGACCTTCCGCAATAGTTAAGGCTAGGGGTTTTTCGCAATAAATGTCTTTACCAGCTTTAGCCGCATCTACAGCCATTTGTGCATGCCAATGATCAGGTGAGGCAATAACCACTGCGTCAATATCCTTCCGCTCTAAGAGTTCACGATAATGCGCATAACTATCTACCGCGGCAGCGGTTTTCTTCTTATTTTCGGCAACGGCGGCTGTAATAAAATTTTGTAATTTCTGCTGATCGACATCGCTGGCCGCTAAAACCAGCGTTTCAGGGCAGTTGCTAATAGCACCCAACAGATAACGATTTTGTTTTCCTGTACCGATAAAACCCAAATTAATCCGATCACTTGGTGCTAAAAACCCTTGTCCGCCTAACACATGGCGAGGTAATATCGTAATTCCAGCGGCTCCAATAAGGGTATTTCTAATAAATTCCTTTCTTTTCATTATTGGTTTAATTTTTAATATTCAATCTGTTAATTATTTCTCTGACGATTTATTTATTACTGTTGCAAATAAGCCTTATCATGGCGCTTATTAATTTGACCTATTTCGCTAGTACACTGATTATCTCTTTAAACTTCTGTTTATAAATATACTCCATCTAAAGTCAATTAGAAAAACTAATCGTATAGGTTTTTCCCACTTCGGTATCCAAGTCATACAATTTTGTATCAACCTTTATAGGCAGATTTAATGCGGTAGCATTTGCTTCTTTAGACAATAAAGGGTCTAAAATAGGCACTTTCTGATAATAAAAATTGGTATTATCTCCCTTCGCCGCCATCAGCTTGGCGTCCGATTGAGGCCTTCCTTCTCCATTAAAACGGATTCTACAATTCCCGCCTAAACGAGATAGGATGATTACTTCTTTCAATTTCCCATTTTCCCATTGTAGATCTTTAATTTCAAAACCACCACGAGCCCTTAAGCCCGAAACACTTCCTACTTTCCATGCAGATGGCAGCGCAGGCAACAAATAAATTGCGCCGTCATGGCTCTGTACAAGCATCTCAGCGATGCCTGAAGTACAGCCAAAATTACCATCAATCTGAAATGGCGGATGCGCATCAAATAGGTTAGGATAGCTGCCTCCGCTTTCTGCTTTATTTTGCGCTGGCGATAACTGATCTTTTAGCAAACCTAAGGCATGGTCGCCATCCAATAACCTTGCCCAAAGGTTAACCTTCCAACCCATTGACCAGCCCGTTGAGCGATCACCCCTATAAATCAGCGAATTTTTGGCTGCATTAAATAAGGTAATATTTTTAAATGGCGAAATTTGATTGCTGGGATATAAGCCAAATAAATGCGAAACATGGCGATGCTTATCCTCCTTATTATCCCAATCCTGTAACCATTCCTGCAACTGGCTTTCTTTACCGATCTGCATCGGCGGAAGCTTCGCTTTTAATGTTTCGATCTTAGCCGCATAGTTGTCGTCAACACGAAGTTTATGGGCTGCCTTAATCAAGGCATCGAAAAGTTCAGTTAAGATTTGATTATCCATAGTCGCTCCGGCAGTGAGGCCAAAACCGGCATGTATAGCCGGGCTGTTTTCTGGCGATACCGAAGGTGACACTACTAACCATTTCGTTTGTGGGTCTTCAATTAAAAAATCCGCATAAAAAAGGGTAGCTTCTTTTAGCGCCGGGTATATCGTTTTCAAATAAGTCTCATCTCCATTATAAAGAAATTTCTGCCAAAGATGCAAGGTCAGCCATGCACCGCCCATGGGCCACATGCCCGAATTGGCACCGTCTATCATCCCCGTCATACGCCATAAGTCCGTATTATGATGCGTCACCCAACCATTAGCACCGTACATTATGCGAGCAGTCTCTTTACCCGTAACCGCTAAATCCTTCACCATTTGCACCAACGGCTCATTCATTTCCGTAAGATTGGTTGGCTCTGACGGCCAATAATTCATTTCTGTATTGATATTTATGGTGTATTTACTGCCCCAAGGCGGATCCATCTTATTATTCCAGATCCCCTGCAGATTGGCAGGTTGGCCGCCCGGTTGAGAAGAAGAAATGAGCAAATACCGCCCAAATTGGAAATATAGAGCAACCAATTGTGGGTCAAAACGCTGACTAAATTTTTCGATTCGTACGTCCGTTGGTTCCTTCAAGGCCTCTTCAGTTGTCCCCAAATCAAGTTTTACCCGGTCAAAATAGCGTTTATAGCTTGCTACGTGCCTGTTTAGTAAAGTTTGATAAGACTGATGGAATGCTTGGGTTAAATAATCCGTAGATTTTTGCGCCTCATTTCCACTAAGGTCATGATAATTCACAAAATTTGTCGCTAGAGAGAGATAAAGCAGCACTTCATCGGCACCATTCACCATCAGGCTGTCCTTATTCATGTTCCTTATCGTTCCACCAACGGATTTCACCTTTAATAAGGTGCTAAACTTTACCTTTCCCTCAACCCCAGCACGGTCGCTGGTAATGCCTATTAGCTTTAACTCATCCTGGCCAATGGCTTCTACTGTTGAACGCTGTTCAGAACGAAAAGCAACAGAGAAGGTAAGCTGCTTTTTCTTATTGGCGGTTAAACGGATCAACATCACCTGATCGGGGATAGATACAAATACTTCACGGTTATAGTGCACACCCCCTACTCGATAGGAACTTTTGCTCACCGCATTGGAGATATTTAGCTCCCGATAATAATCAGTGTATCCTTCATGGCCAGGAAAATGAAGCAATAAATCGCCTACAGGTTGATAAACCATCCCTTGACTGCCGGTTGATTTGATATCCGAATTGGTGAGCTCCGTAGCTTCTTTATATTGACCATCCTGAATAAGCTGGCGGATTTTTGGCAGCGCCTGCAAAGCCTTCGGATTATCGTTGCGATAAGGGCTCCCACTCCAAACCGTGGCCTCGTTCAAGCTTATTTTTTCTGTTTCGGGATTTCCATAAACCATACCGGCTATTCTACCATTACCCAATGGTAACGCAGCCTCCCAAGCCTCTCCGGCCGGTTTGTTATACCACAATTTAAGTGCACGCTCCTGACTATGACTAGGCTTCCAGCAGCCCAAAATAAGGACTCCTAAACCTACGTTTTTCATCAGGAATTTAAAAATTTGAATGCGCTTCATCATACAGGTTTATCTTATAATTTTAAGGTTTGTTTCGGTGCAATATAAGTAAAACTATTAGCTACTTTTATACCAACGCCTACTACACCATTCATTCTTTATCCTCAATAATGGTATTATAAAATTTTTCATCATTGTCAACGCAGGCTACTGCTTGGATACTCGCTTGCCGGTTTTCGATGGTTATGGGGTTTTTTGAAGCGTAATTCCGCATCCGGCAACCAACAATAGAAACGGTAAGTTTCTCCGTTCCTCTAACTAACATATAATCGTAAGATTGTCCTAAATTGGTCAGTGCTCCATTTCCGCCCGAAAAAGCTTCAACATTGCTAATAGCTGTATGCCCTTTACCCTCAATAATAATCGGGTGAGTTTCTTCCAAAGTTTCACCAGCATTGGCAATAATAGAACCCTGGGCAATCTGCCAATTCCTATTTTTGGTATTCGCGCCTTGCTTGAGTATCCCAACCGCCACACAATCGAGATTAAAATTAGTTAATTGCCCGTAACTCTCTTCCCCCAAACGTATCCCTCCCCAGGTTGCAAATGTGAATAAATCGATGAGCTGCGCATTGTCGGTATGATTGACACTATAGGCAAAGGTTTTTCGGTTTACTACCGCATCAATTATAGCCTTGGAATAGTGAAAGCCTATTTCGCGCATAATAGCCGGGTTAACATGGCAATGCAAAAAGCGGGGAATGTCATAACAGTAGTCAATTTTAACAAATTCACCACTTAAAGGATAGCCATAACACTGCTCAATTAAAATCAATTCACATTTATAACGCGGATCAGCAACGAAATCCATGGCCGTATATTCGCCATAGAATGTTAGATTCGATAAAGTTACACCTTCTGTATTGGCTATTTTACTTAATTGAATGGTTGGCGGGTAAGGGATGATCTTAGCTGGATCCGTTAACTCCTGTTTAGAATACCAAAACTGTACACCTTCCACACGACTGGCCGATTCTACTACTATAAATGGCGCACTGTCATCAAGAATATTAAACACGCTCCCTACCGGTCTCTTAGCTTCAGGATTTCGGGTACCCCTTGGTGTTGGCCCATTAGCACCTACTAAAGAAACATTGCGTTTCAAAACGAGTCCGCTATTAACGGCATAAGGTATATCTGTTGGTTCTACATATAAAGCGGCACCATATTGAGTAGCCCAATCAATTGCCTTTTGTAAATTCGTGGTGTTGGTAGCTGCGTCATTCTGGGGTAATACACCAAATTCTTGAATGCTTTTCATCCCGCCTTCTGCCCAACCAAATCCTACTTGCATAGCTAGCAATAGGAGTAATACAATCTTCTTCATCATAGTTTCTGCTAATTTTTAATCAATTCCCCAATTCTTATTCGGCTTTGACCCCATTTCTAATTCTAATAATCCACCGTTCAGCAAATCTTCATGGGTAAACCAAGGCGTATTCAATACCTTACCATTCAATTTTGCATGCTGTACGTATTTATTTTGTACAGAAGCACCATTAGCAATAAGTGTAAACTTTTTGCCATTAGCTAAATTAATAGTAGTTTTTTCAAATAACGGACTGCCAATGGTATAAACAGGCTTCCCGGGAGTCACCGGATAGAAGCCCATCGAAGAAAACACCACAAATGCGGTCATACCACCACCGTCTTCATCCCCCGGGATACCGAAAATATTGTCTTTAAACCAAGTATCCAATAGCATACGGATACGCTTTTGTGTCTTCCATGGAGAATTGGTGAAATTATAAAGATAAGGGATATGAAAGCTCGGTTCATTGCCCATAGAATATTGGCCTACTAAGCCCGTTGCGTCGGGAAATTTGGCATTAAATTCATACTTGCTCCGGCCTAAACCTTCCCGGAACAACTGATCCAAATGGACTTCAAAATTCGTTTTACCACCGTTAAGTGCGATTAAGCCTGGAATATCCTGCTGTACCTGCCAGGCGTATGTCCAACCATTATTCTCATCATAATAATCTCTTCCACCCATACCGCCAGCAAACTTAGGGTCAATAGCAATCCAGTTACCATCTTTATCCTTAGGCATAAATAATTGGTGTTCCTCATTCCAAAGATGTTTATAGTTGAAAGCCCGGTCTTTAAATAGGTGGTAGTCTTCCTCCTTCTTGAGCTCTTTGGCTATTTCGGCTAATGCCCAGTCATCGTAGCTGTTCCCTAAAGTAACAGCCACCGCCTGTCTTTTCTCAAAAGGATCTACTAAAGCTACCGTTTCTTTCTCTCCAGGTTTTAACGCTGGAAAATATCCGTTTTCGTGATAAAAATCATCCAACTCACATTTTGGTCCATTGCGCCAAGGGAGCATAGTGGCATCTGTTGCATTTTTACGCATGGCGGTATAAGCCTTGGCAACATCGTAATTTCTTAGTCCCTTTCGGTAAGCATCTAAAAAAGCAATAGTGGAATGAAAACCATTCATACAGGCGTGATCACCAAAAAGCACCGGGAAGGTAGGTAGCCAGCCACGCTGCTCATACATGTTAACATACGAGTTCAGCATATCTTCCTCCTGTTCGGGATGAAGGATGGTACGCAGCGGATGTTGTGCCAAATACGTATCCCATGTCCAATCGTCTACATAAAAAGGTCTATCCGTTTGGTGAATCTGATTATCAAAACCACTATAATACTGTCCGTCTTCTGTTATATCCACCATCCGTTCGTAGGTTCGGTATAAAGCGGTATAAAATGATCGCTTTTGGGCAAGCGTCCCTCCTACAGTTTGGATTTGGTTCATCACTTCGGCCCATGCCTGTTGCCCCTGTTCTTTTAACTGCTCAAATGAGGTAGACGATAATTCGTGCGCATAGTTTTTCTTGGCCTGTTCAGCGCTAATAAAAGATACCGCATACTTAAATTCAATTAAGCTATCGGTGGTATGATCAAAATTCAGTAAAGTAACATCGGCCTGTTCTTTACCGCTTATGGGCGTAATTTCTCCATATAAATAAATTTTAATATTACCATGATAGGTCTCCAAGGCCTGCATCTCGTGGTCAGACGGGAAAGACCAATTGGATTCGCCTTGGTTATAGTGGCCAAGTAACAACTGTTTGTCTTTCCCCTTAGGAAAATGAAAACGATAATAGCCAACTTTTTTGCCCGGTACAAACTCCACGGTAATTTCATCATCTAATAAATAGGTAGAATAATACCAAGGGCGGGTTATTTCCAAATCCGTGTCATATGTCATTTTTTCACGTAGGTCTCCAGACTTAACGGCAGGTTTTATGGAAAAGGCCTCACCTAAGCGATGAGAAACAATAAGTAATGGAAAATTCCTGATTTGATCGTCCAATGCGTCTTGCCGTATGGGATACATGCGCATCATTTGATTAGGAAGCTGCACGGTTGGTCGGGTAGGTTGCAATAATTGCCCTACATTACCTATGGTAGGATCAATATATTGTAAATTACCTTTTTCTTCATTCCGATTTTCATGCGGATTGCTTTGACAGGAAAGGGCAGCAAGTGCTACCAAAGGTAAAAATTTAAGTTTCTGACGGAGTTTAAACATATTTTATATCATTTTTTTAGCTAAACAACTTTTGAGTTCAATAAATAAATGTTTTACCTTATCGGGTCTCACCTCATGGATGATAACTTGGTTAATAGCTGGATTACGCGCCTTAGTGCTACCTAAACTAAAAAAAATAATAGGCATTGGTGCCGCTTTTATTCTTGTTAGTGATTCGGCAGATAGCTTGTTGCTGAAGAGAATCAAATAGGCTTCTATTTGGTTGTCATATAAAGAATTGACAATCTTTACGACCTTTTCTTTCTCATTTAACTGTTGGATAATGACTTTAAAGCCTTCTTTAAAAGCGATATGCTCCAGTTGTTTAGCAAAAGTAATAGTGGGTAGGTCAGCTAAATCTTCTACTAAAAGGCCAATAATACCTGTTCTTTTCGTACGGAAGCTCTGTGCACAATGATCGGGTACATATCCAATTTCTTCAATGTAGTTTTTTACCCGCGCTATGGTATGCGCACTGATCCGTTGTTGATTGGCCTTATCATTAATCACGAATGATACCGTCGAAATAGACAACCCTAAATGGCTGGCCACATCACGAATAGTAGGATATGATTTATTCATTTTATTTACCTGAATGACTAATGCTTTAAACCCGCCGTTATCGTTTTATATTTCGTACTAAATGTTAAATTTTTTATCCCATCCACTTGATTCAGATCAAAAAGGAGAACTTTCTCTTCTTCGGGCTTCAGTTCAAAATGATGCAATCCACCCAGATCACCATCGGTATATAGCATAAGCTTTCCTACGTCTGTAAGGTTACCTATGTTCTTTACTTTTACCAATGCTTTTTTCTTATGATCGATGGTATCGCTTATCATACCTTCGTATGTAATCGTAAAGTTTGCGGCAAAGGATTGCGTGTAATCCAGTTCTGTATTAGCTCCTTTTGAAGAATCGGTAAAACCTACACTGTTCTTGATACGATCTGTTGCCACATAAGATGGACTTGAGCCACCTACCATAATCTTAAATGTGCCAGGTTCTACTACACGATCCATGGCATCATTTAAAAGAGAGAGCTGATAAGGACTTAAGGTAAACACAAGCTCTTTCGAAGCACCTGGTTCCAGCCGAAGCCTTTCAAAATCTTTCAGTTCCATTATGCGTGTTTTAACGCTGGCATACATATCAGTAACATAGAGCTGTGCCACTTCATCTCCCGTTTTAGCACCAACATTTTTAACAGTGGCTTTTACTGTTACACTACCATCGGTATTTTCTTGCACGCGTAAATTGCTATAGTCAAATTTGGTGTAACTTAAGCCGTATCCAAAGGGATAAAGTGGCGTAAAATCCATATCCACATAGTCATAACGCCTACCGGAAGTCTTAAAATTATAATATAGCGGCAATTGGCCTACATGTCGGGGAAAAGTCATAGGCAGGCGTCCCGCCGGATTATAACCACCAAACAACACATCGGCTGCAGCATAGCCTCCTTCTTGTCCAGGCAGCCAATTCACTAAAATGGCCTGACAATGCGCTGCGGCATATGATAAGTTATAGGGTCGCCCTGCTTGCAACACTAACACTACCGGTTTACCAGTTCTACATACATCTTCCAATAAGCGCTGTTGGTTTCCCGGAAGCATTAAGGTAGCATAATCATTATTTTCACCGGAAGTTTTGATAACGCCTTGTGTACCCTCACTGGTAGAACAATCGCCCAGCACCATCACCACTACATCGGCTTTCGAAGTAACCGCAAGCACCTTATCTAATGCATAGTTTGTGGTATCAAAAAATTCGCAGCCCTTCTCATATAAAACGGTTGACTGCTTATCTATAGTCTCTTTAATACCGGTAAGCACAGATTTGAGCTGTCCTTCCTGCAATTTTTGGGTATAATCTCCGGGTTGTAAATCATCTGCTCCTGGTCCGATAACCGCTATGGTCTTTGTCGATTTCGCTAAAGGCAAAATATCCTTCTTATTTTCCAGTAGTACGATAGCTTCTTGCGCAGCTTTACGCGCCATTGCCTGGTGTTCGGGACTATTCCAGCCGGGATAAACTTTATTCCAATCCAACGGCTTGGAAGCATTATGCTCGAATAAACCATTTCGAAACATCATACGCAACATGCTACGACATACATTATCCAAATTTTCACGGTTTATTCTTCCGTCCTTAGCTGCGGCTATTACTTCTTTGTCATTATACGTATCGCCACAATTGGTGGCAATACCGGCAGCTAATGCCTGATTGGCGGCATCAACCACATCTTCAGCAGTATAATGTTTTCTACTGGTAAGGTTACCTAAAGCACCGCAATCACTCACGATGAAACCACCAAAACCCCATTCTTCCCGCAAGATACCTTGCAGCAATTCTTTACTCTTCGCTATAGGCACGCCTTGGAAGTCAGAATAGGCCATCATAATGGATTGGCAATGGTAGTTCTCTATGGCATGACGAAAGGGAACCAAGTGAATCTCACGGATTTCCCGTTCCGAAAGACCAATATCATGCGAATCACGTCCGCCTAGGGGGGCGCCATGAACAGCGAAGTGCTTTGGTGTGGTAAAAAGTCCTTTGGATTGAAATCCCTTGATCCAAGCCCCACCAATTTCCGACACCAATACCGGATCTTCACCATAGGTCTCTTCACACCGACCCCATCGGGCATCCTGCGCAACATCCAGTACGGGCGACCACGCTTGTATAGTATTTGCACTTACCGTTTCATCTCCTATAACCTCCGCCACTTCTTCTACCAATTTTTTATTCCAGGTAGCTCCTAGACCAATAGACTGCGGAAATATGGTGGCGCCACTGCCATAAGAAAAGCCATGGATAGCCTCCACCTTATTCATCGCCGGAATACCCAAATGGGGAATACCGGGAATTCCCCATCCTTCACGAATTAATTCCATCTTATCTTCCGGTGTCATTACAGCCAATAGCAACTCCACTCTTTTGTCAACAGAAAGTGTAGCATCCATCCAAGGCCTGTCTGTTGTATTCGGTAGCTTTTTATTCTTAGTCGCTACCAGATCAACCGAAACCCCTTTGATACTAATGGGCTTGGAAACCATGCCTCCCTTAAACAGAATTTTGACGTGTGCTCCATATTTTGGTAAAAAACTGATATTAAAGACCTTGTCTTTTTTTATCGTATACGAAATTGGCTCACCCAAATTCATAGGATCATACGTTACAAAAAGCTCCATCATCCTTTGTAATTCCTGTTGCGTTGGTCCGTCAATCTCAAGCCTTAAACCTGCTACATCTCCCGGAGTTTGTAAGCTAAGGATCAAGTATTGCGATTGTTTAAGCTGTTTACTATCCACACCCCAAGCCGTTGAAGAGTCCTTATCGATACTATAAGGCGCTGCCTTGGTATTAACCGACGCCTCTACGGCAGCAAACGATTGTTGCTGCGCCAGGGCAACATGTCCAACTAGTGTTAAAAAGATAAAAATGGCATAAATTCTTTTGTTCATCATAATTCAAAGGGGCATCTACTTCTAGTATACGTTAATCTTTATACATCACGCTTATTCAGCGTCGCCATTTACTGAACCGAAACCGTATTTATTTGAGATTCCATCATGCTAAGTTTTTAATCTTTACTTGGTTAGTACGTATCAAACCCTATCATTAAACTGATAACGCCATAGCAAAAAATCTTGTTCACAATAATAAGTCTGCATACTTAATAAAAGATTAATTATGTCTTAATTTTCAAAAAACCTGTCCCGTTTGTTCAACTTTTTGTATACTGCCATCGGCATTAAAGAACAATTTGTCTACACATACCGACCGCAACCAATCATTAAACTCATCATTTTGAGTAGAAAGTACACTGTTGTGGTAAAAAGCATACCATTGCCCTTTATACTCAACAACAGACCCATGGTTGGTGTAACTGTCTGTTGGATCCATGTAAATTCCTTGGTATTTCCATGGCCCTAGCGGACTATTACCGATAGCATAGCGCATGCGGTTATCGCCTTTCACACCGTCATGCTGCTTATCGTCATGATTATCCGAATAGGTTAAGTAATACACACCGTTTCGTTTAAACACCCAAGTAGCTTCATGAAAATCTTCCAGGCCTTTCATCACCTGCATATTGCCATCAACCTCCATCATATTATCTTTTAATTTACCGCCCATGCAAACACCGCCACCACCTTGGTACAAATAGGCCTGTCCGTCATCATCAATAAATACATTTGGATCTATTAACGGATCAACATTAGGAATATAGCCTTGAACTTTAAAGTCCTTTGCAGGGTACTTGCTTGTTGCCACCCCAATTTTCCAGGTTTTATTCCACTCATCCCCGCTCGGGTGTGGAAAATAGAAATAATACGTCCCATTTTTATAAACACAGCCTGGTGCCCACATAAATCCACCCTCTTTTCTGCCCCATGGCACTTCGCTAGACCGTAATATTTCACCATGATCCTTCCAATGCACCATATCATCTGTAGAAAAAACATGGTATTGATCCATGAGGTCGCAACCTCTAGGGGGAGCAATATCATGTGAGGCGTATACGTATAAACGTCCATCTGCCCAAACACGAGCAGATGGATCAGCCGTGTACATATGTTTAATGATGGGATTGTCTGAGGCAATAAAAGAGGTGTCCTTTTGTTGCGCAGCAGCTGTTTCCGAAGTTAGTGCCAAGCCCAAACCAAATGTCAAGGTAGTTACCAACAACTTGCTAATATTCATGCTATTCAATTTATGTAAGTAATTATTTTCTTTTCTTAGAGAGAATCTGATTTTTTATCTAGGTATGTCGACCATTAAAGAATCTGCTTATTCAGCCGGAGCTGGAGGGACTTCTCTGAACACCAAACCATCTACACCAGAAACTAAATCCGGATGGTCTTTGCTTTCGGTCATAAAGAATACCCGAAAAAAATTAAAAGCTGCCGGATCCGGATCTCCGCCCGCAATATCTGCGTCCCTGAAATTTAGATTGAGTTGATTCCAGCCGTTCTTTAAGGTTCCGTCTTCCAATAGTTTGGCTACAGACCAGCCAAATTCATGCTTATCAGCATCGCCGCCACTCGTTATTTCAATCTGTCCGTCTTTCTTCAGCAACGATACATCAGCAATATACCACCAGAAGGAAAACTGACCGTTCTCTACCGTTAATTTCGAATCAACAGGCGTAGCCGCTTTTTTGATAAACTGCATAAAATCAGCTCCATTGGCTATTGTATTCTTTAAATAGCCGGTTCCTTCTTTTGCCCCAGACGTTTCTATAATAGGTGCACCTACGGTTTCCCATCCGTCGGCTGCATCTACATGATCAAATACAACAAGGCTTGGATCAACCGGTTCTTCCGGTTCATCAACTTCTGGTGGCGGAACAATTTTGCTCCTGTCGCGAGAAGGGTAGTCATCTTTAGAACAACTTACGAGCACCACTCCACCAATAAAGATAGTGTAGAGCATTCCTGTTTTTATCAATTTTAATAGCATCGCTTTAATTTTAAAAATTTTTAAATCATGTTAAGTGTTTATGGATTTCTATGCGGCTTCTGGTAAGTATAACCCGATTGGCCATGCACCCAGTTAGCCGCTTGTCCTGTTAACCATAAATAATAATCCGTGGCTAAATCATCCTCAATTCCCATAAATTGTAGATCTCCGTTCAGGGGAGTAGCTGATTGCCTGGCACATTTAAAGATGGCTGTGCCCTCATCAATTTCATCAAACATGGCTACATAGAGTGATTTTGCACCAAATTGTACGGCGCCTGCAACTTGTAACCACAGGAAATTGCCTTTATCTCGCGGTATAGCATTATATAAAGAAGCGTCTTTATGCATATTGCCCCAACTGAATCCCGGAAATATTAAGGGAACATAATCTACTTTATTGGTTTTACACCATTGCATGTCTTCCCGCAAAATATTGGGGTTATAGTCAGCTGCTCCATATCGGCCAACTGCCCAAGGCATAATAATGTCTGCCTTTTTGATCAGTTCATGTAATAAGGGAGAGTTCTCGGTATCATTGTTAAGCGAACGCCAATAATAGGGTATACCCAACATGATGGACACCTTCTTTTCAGCGCCTTTCAGTTTATCCACCAAGGTATTTACATCTGCAATGGTGTAAGCTCTGTTGTCGTTAAACCCAACACCCCATATGGTTACCAAAGGTTTTCCATTATGCCATAGATAGCTAGGGTTTTCCGATTTATCGTACAACTTAAAGGTATTCACCAACTCGTTCCAGTCCTGTTCCAAATAAGCTACATCGGCACTGGAACAACCACTTAAATCGTACATCACACTAATAGCTCTACCATACTTTTTTGCGGCCTTTAAAGCATTGGCTAAGACTTGGTTAAAATGTCTTTTCCCAGCAGCATTGGATGACTTAATCTCGCCCACAAAGCGTTGCATATGTACCCCATCAATACCATAATCTTTCATCCATTTAAAATGCAGGTCTACACTTTCTTCGTCATAAGGACTATATAAAAAGGCATCTGTTCCATCGGCAAATTTGAATGGTGATCGATAGGTTTTACTATATTCACTGATATCCGGCCAAAAATCAACATTGGTATTCCCTGGATAAAAGCTTCCATTCTGCTGATAATGGTACCATCCACGGTGTGATTCATCTCCTTCAGCAGCAAACCAGCCTTGATAGCCAGCCATTACTAAACCCGTATACGACGGATATAATAAACCAGAGGTATCATAACCCGTCTCCTCATCCTTAGGTTCAGGTTCATCTGTTGTTGAAGTCGCTGTTTTTTTGGAACAAGCCATTCCGATACTGAGTACGGTAAAAAAGAGCGAAAGTGTGATTAGCTTTTTCATTATTGGCGTATTTATGCATACAAGCTTTTATGTTATCGTATCGCGATTAAGGCACCGTTATTTTGACAATTTCAGAGTAATTGGAACTTTTGTAACTATCATCTAAACGAGCACCAACTCTTACATAGAAAATCCTTCCCGGAAGGAGACCCGGCACGGTTATCTCCATCGTTTTATCCATGTCGGTCATGTTTATCCATTGCTTATTGACGGTTACTTTAAGGTCTTCAGAATATTCCCGGATGGAGGCTCCGCCGCCAACAATGGCGCTTGTGTTTACATAAGGTTGTACATCCAAAATTTGCGGCAAACCAGCTCCTATTGGAGCGTCTAACCTAAATCTTAGGGTTAAGTCCGTTCCATCGAGTTCTGTAGTAAAATCCTTAATAATCAAATATGGCGTTAATTCAAAATCGTGGCTTGTACCTTTGTTAATATCTAGTTCTACAGGCTCCAACACTGGCCAGAAAGCTCCTCCCATAGGCGTAATCCGGTATTTGCCAGGGAATAATTTGCTATCCTTAAAACTCCCATCAATTTTACTGGGGATATCCTGAGGAGCCGGAGTTTCACTCCAACTGATCTGTTCTAACCGTACATTAATACCCTGGCTGGTGGTGAGGAAATTCTGCCCAGTAGTGGCATCGATAAGTCTTCCTTCAAAGGAAGCGGTCGGCTCCCCATAATTATCTATTTTGGTACATGCAGAACCTGTTAGTATAAGCAATCCTAACAAAATTCTATTCATCATCTTTATCATGTTCTAAAATTTTTTATGGTTAATAATTAGGATTATTTGGATATAAATTAGGATTCTTGCCTAACTCGCCTCCTGGAATAGGTTCATAATAAAAACGCTTATCGAAATTATAGTTCCGTCCAAAAGTTTCCCGCTCGCTTAAGAAAATGTACTTGTTTTCATCAAATACATAATAGGGCATCAGTCCCTTAAACTTAGCGTTATCCAATACCTTATCTGCAATCCGCCACCGCTTTAAGTCCCAGTAATACTGATTCTCAAAAGCTAGTTCCATAGCCCGCTCATTGCGAATTTGGTCCATCGTAACATTACTCAAAGGCGTAGCGCCAGCTCGATCTCTTAGCTGGTTAATACAGGTAAGGGCATCCCCTGTCTCTCCCAATTCAAAAGCGGCTTCCGCCCGGTTCAATAATATTTCTGCATAACGTAAATCAATCCAAGACTGCTCACTCCGGTTCAGATCAACCGTATTAATGGCTTTATTATAATCGATATATTTACGCACATAAAATCCGGTACGGGTTAATTCATCGCCGCTGGTGCTAATACCGGTATTACCTATAATTCTTTTTCCCTGATAGAGGGTATTCACATCCCCCGCTAAAATATAACTGCGTTGTGCATCTTGCTTGGCAACCTCGGCAGCAGCAGTGCCACTGAAATGAGGATAAATCCCTCGCTGGGTATCAAACTCCAAGCCTCTTAAGGTAGCACCCGGAAAATATACCGTTGCCAATAAGCGGGGTTCCAAGCCTTCCATTAAATCTTCCAATTTAGTGAAGCGCCGTGGCGTACCATCTGTGTTGGTTATCGGCAATGTGGTAAAACGTTCGACGAAATCCAAGGTTGGATAAGCGCGGGAAAGCGCATTGGCTGTCATATAACGGGGTGAAAACGTGGCATCCCAGCTATGGGCAGTAGAAGGTGAGGCAGCAATAGAATACTGCTTAACAAAAATGTTTTCCGGACTATCTTTATCTAAAAACAGATCAACATAATTTTGTTCTTTGTTTGGGTTCTTCTGATAAAGAGCATAATGCCCTTCCAATAGTTTTGTTGCTTCCCAAACCTGATTAAAATAATTTTCAGCTTTGGCAGATGGAATCCCCACATATCCTTGAACACGGGCAGTGCCATCCACAAAATTTTCCGAACCATATTTGGCAACACAGGCGGCGTATAACATGGCTCTCGACTTCAATGCTAAGGCAACATACCTATTAGCCTTGCCTGCTGCGCTGGTTTCGGGCATTTGCGCATAGGCTTGATCTAACTCCGCGCCAATAAAATCCCAGGTATCTTCTTCTTTGTCACGAGAAACCTGTAGCTCTTCCAAAGGAGAACCCGGATCTTGCACCGTGGCTATAATAGGTATGCCTCCATAACGTTTGGCAAGCGCAAAATAAAAATAGGCACGTAAGAAATGGGCTTCTCCCAAGAGCTGATCTACCCTTTCCTGACTTAGGGCATCAACATGCTTGGGGAGTTCTTCCAACATATAATTCACATCCCTGATACTGCCATAAGGATCTTGTGGGTCTGCACTGCCATTCGTAGGGCCATAGGGCCAATAGGCAAAGCCTCCACCGATATCCATACCGCCGAAAGGCCCTATCATTTCACCTGTTACAGCTCCCGAACAGAAGAAATTTTCCCAATCGTTTGCTCCTGCTTTGAAGCCCTGATCAGGTCTATATTTAAAATCTTCTATAGGTAATGCCCGGTATATCGTCGCTAAATATGAATCTACTCCGGCCTCACTACTAAAAATAATATCCGGTGTAATGATATTAGTGGGTGGTATATCCAACTTTTGGCAGGAGCTAAACAGTATACCTGCACCAGTTACCACGCTAAGAATAAATTTATCTATACTTCTCATAATTCAAATCATTTAAAAGGAAATATTGGCTCCAAGGTTAAAGGTTCTGTTCATGGGATATTTATATCCCCCTAATCCATAATCAAAATCGTCCTCCTGTTTTTTTCCGGGGTGTTCCGGATCATAATCCTGCAAACCTGAAAAAGTAGCTAGATTGTAGCTGTTCACATATACCCTTAAGCGTTTGATACCTATTTTCTGTAGCGTAGTAACCGGTATGGAATACCCAAGTTCCAGTGTTTTTATCCGCAAATAAGATCCGTTCTGCACAGCCTTTGTTCCTTCTGCCTTTGGCGAACCCATAGCGGGGTAATAACCCGAAATCCACTGCGTATTGGGGTCGAATACATTATCGGTAGGATTAACGGTGTGCCAGCTATCCAAAAAACGGGTTAAAGCGCTGCCACTATCGTACATTAATGGTTCAGCGTACTGTTCATCGTACTGTACATAAACTCCTGTGGCCCCTTGCAAAAGCATACTTAAGTCAAACCCTTTATAGGTAACACCTAAATTTAAACCGAAATTCACTAAAGGAATATCATTGGTTGCTATGGGATGATCGTCCTTTTCATTAATTACGCCATCCTCATTCCAATCTTCATAATAATAATCCCCAGGGATTACGCTATTATTGCCCCCGCCCGTGTTGATGGGATAATTATAGATTTGATCGTAACCGGTAAACTGCCCGGCATAGGTTTTTCCCCACCAGATATTTTGATAGCGATTGCGTTGCGAGTTCCTCCATTGTTGATATTCATTACCAGCTCTACCTTCATCAACAAAGCGGGTCTGGGCGCGGGTAGTTCCTATGTTTCCGGTAATATTGAAACCAAGATCGCTCACTTTACCTCTATAGGTCAGTAAGACGTCCATGCCTTGCACGCGGTCGCTGTTCATATTTACCTCTGGTAGAACTGCCCCTACTGTACCCGGGATTACACCATTTGGTCGTGCAGCCAAACCTGTCCGGTCGCTTCTAAACACCTCTACTGTAGCATCAAATTTCCCCTTCCATAAGCTAAAATCTACTGCAAGGTTCTTTTTGGTATTCACCGCCCAGCTTAGGCCTGGATTACCTATTCTTATGGTAGCCCCATTAATATAACCTGCTCCAAAATTGTATCCTGGCTGGGGGTAATTAAATCCGTTAATGTAGTTAAATGGACTTCCGCCTTCATCGCCTGTTTCGCCGTAGGATGCTCGGATCTTTAAATCGGTCAGTACATCTTCGGAAATCAGCTTCCGTAGAAAAGGTTCTTGAGAAATGCGCCATCCTACAGAAGCTCCCGGGAAGAAACCCCATTGATCGCTACCGGGCATATATTTATTTGAACCATCCCGGCGAAATAAGAATTCAGCTAAATACTTTCCCTTATAATCATAGTTTACTCTACCTACAACTGCTCTGGTAGCGATATCCGACAAGCCGTTGGCATCCATATAGCCAATCTGATCGCCATCTACCAAGCCGCCAAACAAATAATCAATAGGCAAGGTTACATTCCGTTGAGCATAAAAATTATCCGTTTCATTGTGACTCTGCTCGTAAACCAATGTAGCGGCAACATGGTGGTCGTTGAAAAAGATATTATCATAATTCAGGGATAATTGAGCCAGTGAGCTCTGTGCTGGATAGTATGAGCGACGGATCCGTGTTGGGCCATTTACATCTTGCGGCTCATAGCTTTCGTTTTCCGCATTATACCTATATAAGGTATATTCCTTACGATGCTCCGTATTATCGCCAACACTATAGGCAAAGTTGTACATCGCCCTTGCATTTAAGCCTTTAATTCCGGGTATATCGTATTTTAAGCTCAGTTGTCCGTTAAAATTTTTATTCTTAAATGTTTTTGACCCTACCATATCCGAATTAGTTATTGCCACGGGGTTGGCATTGTCTCTGATTTCTGCACTGGGATATAGGGGATTATTATTGGCATAAATCTGATCTCTCGGAATACTGAGCCATGTATATTTAAAAATGGTCCATAAATCTTGATAGGGTTGATTCTTCTCATCCATCACTCCTGATACCAACGCTTGCGCCTCTAAGCCCTTAGTAATATTAACCGTTACATTGGAGCGGAAATTCCACCGATTATAATTGAGATCGTCGCTTTTATACACGCCATCTTGCTTCATATAACCCAGGTTGAAAAAATAATTTATCTTTTCATTCCCCCCATTCATATTCAGGTTATGTTGAATTTGTGGCGAAGATTTTTTAAACGCTGCCCCGATCCAATCCGCCGAGGGGTAAGTACCGTTTAAATAAGGCTCCATATCAGCGTATGACCAAGCGGGAGTAGTATTCGCTATAAAATTGTTGGCAAAATCCCTTTTCCGCTTTTCATTATGTAGAATCATGTAATCCACGGCGTCTACACCTTCCGGCATACCTAGAAATGTCTGCCAGGACTGATTGACGGAGTAATTAAAATCTATCTTTCCATTTTTACTGCCCTTTTTAGTAGTGATTAAGATTACCCCACCAGAGGCTCTAACACCATAAATGGATGCCGCAGCGTCTTTCAATACAGAAACACTTTCAATTTCATTGGGATCCATCCGCTCAAAGCCACCGCTGGGCACCCCATCTATAACAACTAGTGGGGCCGATTTAAAACCTCTAATATTAAGGTCATTTTCATATCCACCTGGCTCCGCAGTACGTTGTACTACACGTAAACCGGGTACTTTACCGGTGAGGCTATTCACCACACTTTCGTTCTTGGTGGTGATGATCTGGTCTGATTTAAGCGTAGCTACCGAGCCGGTCAGCGTTTCCTTTTTCTGTGTACCGTAGCCTACAACTACTACTTCATCTAGGCTACTTTCATCTGGAGATAAGACTACGTTAATTACATTTCTGTTATTAATAGATTCCCTTACCGATTGCATGCCTACATACTGAAATATCAAATAGGTTACTGCAGCACTTGTCTGAATGGTATACGCTCCATTGCTGTCGGACGTAGCACCAATTTCCCGTCCATTGGGGGTAAATGCATTTATACTGACGCCCACCAGGGGCATACCATCACTGATATTGGTTACTTTACCACGAATCGTTAGCCCCTGGGCAAGTGTTACCAGAGGCAGTAAACATATCGCAGTGAAAAATAGTCTGATTCCTTTCATCATAAAAAGATTTGTTGGTTAATTTTAAACAGCTAAGTAAAGCCAAAAAAGTCTTATAGGTCTTTGGCACAAGCCAACGTTGGCATTTCCTTTTAGTATTATTTATTTTCAGGAGGAATTAAAATAGGTACGCATAATAGGTAAATGTTAAATGTTAAATTAATGGTTGTAAATACCCCTTCAATCTTTTGGTTAATATAATTTTTTAGGTTCTAAATCTTGAGAACAATGATAGTTAGAAAGCATTAACGAAACATTAACGAGCCATTAACAGACGAGCGTTAATCACAAAAAAAACAATTAATCACTGGATATCAGTAATTTACAAATAAAATAAAATCATAAAAATAAGATAGACAGAAATAGGTCTTTAATCGGCCATGATACTTTTAAAGTCTTTCTCAAACTTTTGTCCATATAAAGTTTCATATTCTTTCCTAAAACTTTCAAAAGTATGTGCCGCTTGAGAGTGTTGCCCTAAACTAGCCAGGGCTTTACACTTGATAATAACAGCTTCCTCATTTACGGAATCAAAAAGAAACACTTCATTGGCTAAGCCGATTAGCAAATCAGCATTGCTGCTAATGGGTAATGATTGCATTTGCTGCAAATAAATAGATACAATTTTAGTAGCAACCTCGGATTTAAAAGTATCGAGCCATTCGTATTCTATACCATTTAAAAAAGATCCTCGTTTGGTAATGGCAGAACAGGCAAGAATAAGTGCTTTATCTGCTATTTTTTGCTGTATCAAATTCAGATATAACTGATAATCGATGTAGGTTTCGGATGCCCATACAAGCCGCCAGTAATTTCCTTCTTTTAACAACTTGAGTGTAGCATATTTGTCCAACACCTGTTTCAACTTAGCAATATTGGCAGAGCGGTTATTCCGAGCACTTTCTTCACTTTTATCAAACCATAACAATTCAATAAGTTTTTCAGAACTTATACCTTTTTGCCAGCGTATGGTGTAAAGTAAAATCAACAGAAATAATTCTTTTAATAGCGGAGTAAAATATTTAGTAATATCTTCTCCTTCCAAATTAAGGATAGACAAGTCGCCGAAAAGATAGATCTTGGTATGTACTTCCTCTCCATTTTCCTTAGGTTCGGATTTTTCTACGCCTATTTGTTCATCCTTTATTGGGTGTAAACCTTGCTTTCTTCGTTTTACGTGCCAAATAACCGATCCGGCAATAAGCAACAAAGCTATTCCACATACCAGTAAGAATGGAGATTCAGCAGATTTATTTACGGTAAGTTCGCCAGCTACGTTTGGTAATGGTGGGCTAGATAAGGTGTAAATCTGTGCAGATGTCATGCCTTGTTCATCCAGGTAAGAAGTCACTGCGATAAACCGGTGACCGGCCGCACTGTAATATAGATCGGCAAAAGAGTGTGCATCCGAGAACTGATAAGGTATCGTATTTCCGAGAAGTTCATAAGCAGGGTCTTTCAACGATCCGCTGATAAGCTGCAAATGCGACTGAAATTTATGTTTCGGAAAAATAAGTCCGTAATAACGCTCATTTAAAGTATCAATCACCAAAGAGTTGGCAAAAACAAAATCTTCACCTTCTGCCTTAAGCTCAAATTTCTTTATAAATGTTTTCTTGGCTGCATCAAAGTAAACCAAATCATAAATATTCTTAGGATTAAGCACCTGCATCCCCGTTGCGCTTCCATAACCGCCAACGAGATAAGCGCCCCCCCGCACAGCGCCTAAAGCAGCCAAGTAATGAGGAGTACAATTTGTAGCTTGCGAGTCAATCAGCGTCCATCGTTCTTTATTAAGGGCGTATCGATATACATCATTTTTATAATAGAAATTCCCATATCCGCCGATAACATATAAGCTGGTATCTAACGTACAAATGAATTTATTGGCGTGCCCGTGATCCGTTTTTTCAGCAGGGTGCACATGGTCTCCACTCCAGGAACTGTTTGCCCAATCAAATTTTAAGGTTTTAGCTTCGTCAACATTGAAATTAAGGAGTTTGTTCGTCAGCGTATCAAAAATAGATTGATTCCCATCTGGTAAATGAAGACGACCGTCGGTATAGCGTTTCACCGTTGTTCTATTTGCCTTAAGATCGTAAGCAATTAGCGAATCTGCACCAACAAGAAATACAGTTTCTGTTTTCGGATTGTAGGCAAAGCTAGCTGTTCCGCTGGTATGGAATTGCTTCACCAATTGCCAGTCGAAGTGAAGCTTATTGATCCACAGCGGATTGGTTGCCAAAGCCTGCATATGCTTAACCTGATCATGGGCAACAGTTCCATTCTTCTCGTTGAGCGGCCAATGATATGTTCGTTTACCCTTTTGGCTGATGCTAACATCCTTGATTTTCATCGCCGGAACATCCGTACTCGAATAATGCTTATAGTCTATTAATCCAAAGTATATACGATAACATCCATCCTTGGCCAAAGGTAATGCCTCCCGCAGCTTGTTGCCATTACATAATAGGCTCAATTCGCCTTTTTCTACATTAAAATTAATGCCGATACGTGTCCATCGGGAAAACAAGCGTTCGTTAGGAATATTAAATTCCAAAGAGGTCAATTTCTCGCCAACTACAACCCTAAAATCCTGATCGTATACCAAGTCGACACTTTTGCCCTTATCGTTTATGATCCTTACGATATAGCCAAAATAATTATCCTGATTTGGGTAAAAACTTAAATCGAAAGCGAGTTCAAAATTCTCACTCGTACAGAGCGAATTATCGGGAAAAAGCGATAGCCCTGTACGTTTATCTTGCACTACCTCATGACTAGCGAAACCCAAACCATCTTGAGAAAAAACCTGAACCGTCCCCATTATTATATGAACCAGCACAAGAATAAAGGATCTGTAAAAGTTAAATTGGTTATTTGGCATTTCGCAAAAATATGAGGTTTAAGCTTTTTATCAAGGGAATTTATCCAGATTAAAATGTTATCGGATTTATATATGGTTCGCATTACAAACTTACTATTTACTATAGACAATAGTAGCTAAAGTTGGCGTTTTTGCTTATTTTTTTAACTTTGCTCCAATTCATAAGGCAAATGAGCAAAAAAAGAATAGTTGTTGGAATCAGCGGGGCTACAGGCATTCAATATGGCATAAGAGCATTAGAATTACTACATGACTTAGATGTGGAAACACATTTGGTTATCAGTAAGGCGGCAGAGATGGTGAGAAACTATGAGACCTCCTACAGCCACGAAGCAGTAGTGTCTTTGGCAGACCGGGTGTATGCGCTGGCCGATGTAGGCGCGGCTATAGCCAGTGGGTCGTTTAAAACGATGGGCATGCTGATTGCTCCCTGCTCGGTAAAGACCATGTCTGAGATATCCACAGGCGTCACCAGTTCCCTGTTGTCCAGGGCCGCAGATGTTACCTTAAAAGAAAGACGTAAATTGGTGCTGCTTTTCCGTGAAACGCCACTCCATGCAGGCCATATAAAAACCATGCTTCAGGTCACAGAAATGGGCGGTATAGTTATGCCTCCCGTACCAGCTTTTTATATGCAGCCTCAAACGATAGACGATATGATAACCCATACCGTTGCGCGAGCTTTGGATCTCTTTGGTTTTGATTTAGACATCCCCCGCTGGGAACGGTAGTGTTTCCGGATTTTGAGCTTTATATTTTAATAGATTTATGCCTCTATTCCCCTCCTATTGCTAAATACCCAGAGCAATGAGTAATCTTTCGCATAAGAACTAATCACTTTTTTATTTTTTCTGCAAACATTTTTTGCTTTTCACTTCTTAATAAGAAGCTCGTGTACTCAGGAAGTGGGTAACGACAATTATAAACTATTCAATTAATTAATGTATAACGATTAAAGCAAGAGATTTATGCAAAAAAACTCTAAAAAACAACATTAGCTGCGCATTTCACTAAAGCGCTTCAGCTTTAAAACATTTAGCCCAATTAAATTTTAACTCATGCAATTATGTTCTATTTAAACAAAAAACCTATGAAACGGATGACGCTCGTAGGAAGCGTTGCCATGCTTGCTATCATGGGAGGCACACTGCATAGCCAACATACCTTTGCCTCTACTGCTGCAAACACTAAACCAGCCACCAATTTGGCTGTCCATCAACAAAAAACGATTACTGGCACCGTAACAGCCGCTACTGATCAAAGCCCGCTTCCCGGTGTATCCGTATTGGTTAAAGGGTCTGACCGGGGCGTTACGACCAATAACCAAGGGCAGTTCAGTATAGAAGTTACTTCAGCTGACATATTGGTTTTCAGTTATATTGGTTATGTAAGCACCGAAATAACCGTGCGAGACCAAAATAACTTAAAAGTAGTTTTACAAGAAGACAGCCAGAGTCTCGATGAGGTAGTTGTGGTTGGATATGGTACGCAGCGGAAAGTTGACATTACCGGTTCTGTTGCAGGTGTAAAAGCAGACGAGTTAACGCAACGCCCCGCCCAAAATGTAAACCAGGCATTAAGTGGCCGCATAGCGGGGGTAAATGCCGCTACAAATTCCGGAAGACCAGGAGGCCGTACCCGCGTTCGCATTCGTGGTTTCAGCTCTGTCAATGCAACAAATGAGCCCTTGTATGTGGTGGATGGGATTGTCTTTACAGAAGACATTTCCACCTTAAACCCAAACGATATTGAATCAGTCGACGTGCTAAAAGATGCTTCCTCTACCGCTATATATGGTACAAGAGGTGCTAATGGTGTAATCATGATTACCACTAAAAGGGGAAAAAGTGGCCAAAGCCAGATTAACTACGATGCCTTCATGACCATAAATAAAATGACCCGCAAACAAGATGTGCTGAATTCTCAAGAATGGATGGAAGTAGAACAGCTGGGGTATGATAATGCTGCTAAATATGATCCAGATGGTTTTGCCGCCGGAAACTACGCTAATCCCATGGAAAAGCACAAACGTTATATGGAAGGTAATCCAGATGGTAATCGGGTACTGTTTTCTAACGATGGCAAGCCATTGTATGATGTTGATTGGCAGGATCTAATAACCCGCACGGCGATTGGCCAATCGCAGAATTTATCGTTTACAGGTGGTAGCGAAAAATCGACTTACGGCCTATACCTCGGTTATTATGATGACCAGGGAATCATCGTAAACAGCTTTCAGAAACGCTATAGCGCAAGGGCCGTTGTTGATCACCAAGTACGGGACTGGCTTAAAGTTGGCGGAACAATCAGTTATTCTAGCAATACCGAACGTCGTCAGGATGATGGTGTTGGAGGAAATATCCCTCCCCGAATGATGATTGAGATGGTGCCATTCATTCCTTATAAATATCCTGATGGTACTTATGGTCGAAGAGAAGACTATGATGGGTTGGAAACCGGCGATAACCCACGTTCACAGACAGACGAAATTACCCGGATCTACAAACGAAACGTCTTTTCTGGTAACGCCTATGCTAGAATCACGCTATTAGATGGCTTGGATTTTACCTCTACCATTGGTACAAACGTAAGGGATGAACATCAACCCTATTTTGTAAGCACGCAATCCAACTTTGATGGTGGTTTAGGTCGCGCCTTTGCCCGCATTGATGCCATGAGCTCTTACTTTTGGCAATGGTCTAATCACCTTAATTATAACAAAACCTTTGGCGATCATAACATAGGCGCTACCCTAGGTACCGAAGCCCAAAAATTTGAAGTATTAAACTGGCAGGCCTCGGCAAATGATATCCCAGATGATTTTTATCAGTGGTATAACCTAGGCACCGGAGCAACACCCGCACCGCCAACCTCTAGCGTAACCAATTATCAGATGCAATCTTATTTTGCACGTGCAAATTACGGCTACAAAGACAAATACCTGTTAACTTTAACCGGGCGCTTTGATGGATCATCCCGTTTCGGCGAAAACAACAAATTCGCGTTCTTCCCATCGGCAGCTGCTGCTTGGCGCATTTCCGAAGAAGATTTTTTAAAAGAAAACGAAACGATCAGCAATTTAAAACTGCGTTTAAGCTATGGTTTAACCGGAAATTCAGAAATCGGTAGTTACCTTTCCAGGGCTAACTTACAAACTGGCAATTACGTGTTCGATGACCGTCTTGCTGCCGGAGCTGTTATCAGCACATTGCCCAATCCCAACCTAAAATGGGAGAAAACAGCTCAGTATAATGCCGGGTTTGATTTAGGTTTACTGCATGATCGCATTACCCTCGTATTTGACGCTTATCTCAAGAAAACCTCCGATCTCTTATTGGCTGCGCCAGTGCCTGCTTCCAGTGGTTATACCACACTGACGACCAATATTGGTGACATGCGGAACAGCGGTTTTGAAGTCGGAATCAATAGTGTTAATATTGATAAAGAAGATTTTTCGTGGACCACGGCATTTAACTTCTCCTATCTTAAAAATAAAGTAACCGCCTTAGGAACCAATAACGAAGACGTATTTTTAAATCCTTTCTTTATTGGAAGCAACAGCAATATTTTACGCGTTGGTTATCCGGTGGGTACCTTTTACGGGTTGATACGTGAAGGCACCTGGAGCACTGATGAAGCCGATGAAGCGGCACGTTATAATCGTCTGCCCGGCGATATCAAATATAGCGATCTGAATAACGACGGTCAAATCAATGATGCCGATAGAACTATTCTCGGAAAAGGTATTCCTGATTTCTATGGTGGTTTCTTAAACACCTTCCGTTATAAAAACTTGGATTTGACACTCGAACTCCAATATTCTTATGGGAATGATGTCTTCCGCATGAGCGAACACTCTTCCGAAGACCGAACCGGAATTGCAAATAGTTACGCAACCGTACTTAATGCTTGGACTCCCGAAAACCAAAATACGCCCATTGCAGAAATAAGAGGAGCCGGTGTCCGTTACGATACCTTACTAGACTCACATAAAGTGGAAGATGGTTCATACGTACGTGGTAAAAATTTAATGTTGGGCTACAACTTTTCATCCGATGCCCTAAATAAAATCAAGTTAAGCAAGTTGCGCCTATATGCGTCGGTACAAAACTTCTTCTTGATTACTAACTATAGCGGCTATGATCCGGAAGTGACTACTTATGATGACGTTTTTGCACAGGGAATAGAATTCCATGATTATCCAAAGCCCATCACCTTCACCTTTGGATTAAACGCAACCTTTTAATTAAAACCAAGAGAGAAATGAAAAATCCATTCATATCCATTTTTGTTATGGCTGTTTTGCTGCTAGCAAGCGCATGCAGCAAAAGTTTTCTCGATGAAAACAACAAAAGTAATCCAACCCAGGAAAGCTATTTTCAGAACGCCGCACAAGCGCAAACTTTCGTTAACGGTATTTATACCAATCTACGGTCGAATACAAGCGGCGATGGCATTGGTTACGGAGAAAGCCCCTGGTTGAATTTAGAGCTCCTCGTAGGGCACGCAAAAACTAACTCCCAAAGTAATTTTAACCTTGGCGTGATCGACCATACCACGGGCACAGAAAATCCCGGGTTTTACGCTTATTGGCAAGGTTTCTACGAGGGGATAGGCAATGCCAACGTGGCTATTAACCGAATTCCGCAGATTAGTATGGAAGATAGCGAAAAGTCCGATCTAATGGCGCAAGCCTATTTTCTACGTGCCTATTACTATTTCTTCCTTACCCGTCTTTTTGGCGATATTCCGCTGGTTACCGAACCAGTTGATCCATTAGTTAACGAGGAATTACGGCCAGCAAGAGCAGATAAGGAAGCTATTTACGAGTTGATCGTCAGCGACCTAACGGAAGCCGAAAACTCTACTTTACCAGATGTTGACCGAACAGGAAGGGCCTCTAAAGGAGCAGTGAAAGCCTTATTGGCCAGCGTTTACCTCACCATGGCAGGCTATCCATTGAATAAGGGGCAGGAATATTATCAAAAAGCAGCAGAAAAAGCAGCGGAGTTAACCCAAGAGGGAGATGCTACTTATCCATTATTCGACAATTTGGAATATCTGCATGATAGGCCCCATAAAAATCAAGGTGAACTTATCTTTCAGGTACAGTACTTAGGGGGTATTGCCGAGAATAACATTACCCAGATGATTATTCCTTATAATTCGTCTATCTCCAAACATGGTGATGAATATGGTGCCCTAGTTCCTTTGCCAATTTTTGTTAACAGCTATGAGGCCGGAGATCTCCGAAGTGCAGAACGTGGCTTTTTCTTCACCAGTTCTGCAAGAGCAAAGAACGGCACCGGGACCATTACCTTCCCCCCTGCCTTATATAAATATTGGCTAGAAGCGTCTTCGGGGGTAAATGGCGATTTAACTCCAGACATTAATTTTACGCTAATCCGTATGCCGGAAGTCTATCTTATCCACGCTGAAGCAGCGAATGAGGCCAATGGAGGCCCTACAGCTGATGCCTACACTTCGCTTAATAAAGTACGCGAGCGCGCTCATCTTGCGCCGGTAAGCGGGCTCAATCAGGATCAATTCAGGCAAGCCATTTGGCGGGAAAGATACCACGAACTTTGCTATGAAAATAAGGCATATTTCGATATGCAACGAACACACAAAGCCTATAATCTGGCCAACAACAATTTTGTAGACCTCATCGGTTATAAAAATGAGAGTAACACTACTTGGACAGAAAAATACTTATTACTGCCCATTCCGCAACGGGAGATTCAGGCCAACCCTAATTTAGCACCTAATAATCCGGGATGGTAAATTGATGTTATCGTAAAAATGGCGTGCCGGTTAATCGGCACGCCATTTTTGTTTCCATTCTACCACTGATAAACTCCTATATAAAATAAATAATGAAAGAAGCTTACAAAGAAGAAGCTCTTACAATTAAACGGGCGGGTAACTCTTTGTGAAACGTTTTCTCTGGTACTTTCCCAAGCTTTAGATCCACCAATAAGCGATCAATAATCTGTTTGGCCATTTCTTCTAAAGGTTGTTCAACAGCTGTAATACCCGGTTGGAATAAGCGCAGTACTTCATTATCATCAAATGCCACCACAGCAATTTCAGCAGGGATCTTTAGCTGCAAGTGACGCATAATTTCCAAACTGCCAATGGCCAAATAATTCGTAGCAAAGCAAATGGCATCAATTTTTGCATTACGCTTCATAAACTCCTCAAAGTCTGCCTGCAGACGCTCCTTCCTCTCTTCATATGGAATTTTCAATACATAACTTTTCAAGCCCTTTTCCGCCAGCAATCGTTCATAGCCGGCTAACCGACTGAGCATTTGCGTTTGTGTAGAATCGGTAGTTACCATAGCGATGTTTTTTTTACCATGATCAGCCAGGTGTTTACAGGCATCGTACATTGCTTGTTCATTATTAATACCAATATAATGCGATTCTACCGCAGGCAGGTACCTATCAAACAGCACCACTGGCCTGCCTTCTTCCCTTAATTGTACAATTTCATCTTCCAGTCCCTCCGTCGGGCAGATAATATAGCCATCCACCCCCCTATCTCTAAACATACGGATAAGCTCCAATGCCTTTTCCCGCTGGCCATTGGTACTACTGTAAATAATTTTATATCCGCTATTGTAAGCCTGTTCTTCAATTAACGACGCAATCTGCGAAAAAAAAGGGTTGCCTATACTCTCTACAATAAAACCGATTGTATTCGTTTTACCGGTCACCAAACCCCTAGCCAAATAATTAGGCGTATATCCCACCTCCTTTACATAGGCTAGAACACGTTCTGCAACCTGCGCACTTATACGCATTTCCTCCGCCTTTCCATTTAAAATAAAGGAAATAGTAGTATTAGAAAGCCCTAAGGCCTTTGATATATCTTTAATAGAGATTCGGTTTCTTTTCATTTGTTTATTTTTTTACTTTTTATTTGTCAAATGCCTGCCTGCGGTAGGCAGGGAGCCTTTGATGATTAAACCCCGAAGGGCTCATGAACACAAAAGCAATATTTAAATCTGTGAATAAATAATCATTACCGTGTGTGTTTTCCGCCAGTTGGCGGATTAATCATGTCGGGTTCATTTATTTTTCAAATAGCTTGTGAGCAATCGTTTATATGATAAGGTAGGCCATAAAGATAAGATTTAACTTAAATAAATATTTAGATTTTTCAAAATTTTACTTTGTAAAAAAGTAGTTATTAAGCCAAAAGAATTCCTATTTTTTTAAAAAGTTCTTTGATATTAATTTTTTTATTGTGAAGTTAGCCGAAATTAACAAATTTTAACAAACTAACAAACACCCTTGAAACATGAACACATTTTCGCACGTTTTACTAAAACAGTTTAGCTAGCTTCCTGCTAAACATCATTACTATTTACATCTCCTAACCCTCGAACTAAGTGCTAACCTTGGTTTGGAAGGGTATTGGCGTTGAATTAAATACTTATATTTTGACTATTTACATTTATGACCTATCAAAAAAACAAACCCATGAAAAACTTGGCCCTAACAGGTAGTTTGGCTATGTTAATCTGCATTGGAAGCCCATTCGGAAAACCACAGGCATTTGCTTCCGGCCACCGCATTATTACAGCACAGAACCCAATAGAGTTGAGGCAACAAACCGTTGCCGGCACAGTAACTAGCGCTACCGACCAATCACCCCTACCTGGCGTATCCGTACTGATTAAAGGAAGTAACAAGGGGGTTACGACCGACGAAAATGGCCGTTTCCAACTAGAAGCTTCTGGCACAGATGTTTTGGTTTTTAGCTATCTTGGTTACGTAAGCACAGAACAGAGCGTTGGTAATCGTACAACTGTCAATATTTCCTTAAGAGAAGAAAGCAATAACCTAGACGAAGTTGTAGTGGTGGGTTATGGTACGCAGAAGAGAAGTGAAATTAACTCTGCTGTATCAAATGTTAAAGCCGAAGATTTTAATGCCGGCGGTTCAAGATCACCTATGGATCTTATCCAAGGTAAAGTAGCTGGTTTGAACATTACCCGTACACAGGGGAATAACCCCAATTCAAGCAGCTCTATTCAATTAAGAGGGATCAACTCGTTAAAAGGGGGGACTATGCCGCTTGTTGTTATTGATGGTATCCCCGGTGGAAACCTTGATCTTTTGCAACAGGATGATATCGAATCGTTCTCGGTTTTGAAAGACGGTTCTGCCGCAGCTATTTACGGCACAAGGGGTAATGCGGGTGTAATCTTAATTACCACCAAAAAGGGTAAGGCTGGAGAACCTCGATATGATTACTCTACCTATATACAGCATGATGTGGTTGATAAAAAACCGGATTTTTTATCTGCTGGTGAATTTAGAGACCTAATTTCGAAGGGAGAAATCAGTGCCGATCAGGATCTCGGTTCTTCAACCGATCTATACGACGAACTCATCAACAAAGACAATTTCAGTCATTATCACAACCTGGCTGCGTCTGGAGGTAGCGAGAAATCAAACTATAGAGCATCTCTATTCTTCAACGATGCCCAAGGCATAGCAAAAGAAAACTCCAAAAGGCAATTCGGTGGACGTGTAAATGTCAACCAAAAAGGTTTACAAGATCATTTGGAAATGCAATTCAATTTAGCAGCCAATCTAAGTAAATCCAATTTACTGGGTGGCGGGGTAAATGATGATGTGAATTCGGCAGATTATGGAAAAACATCAGGAGGCGATTTCGAACAAGCTGTTCAACGCAATCCAACAGCTCCAATACGTAATCCCGACGGAAGCTTTCTTGAAACCCAAGGATTTAACAATTACAATCCACTCTCAAGGTTAGAAAATAGAATCTTTGATCGCGACAGGTCTACTATTAGTGGTGATGCGCGGTTTACGTACAATATCATAGAAGGATTAAAGGCCTCCGCATTTGGATCTTATGTAAGAGACGAATATAACGATCGTCGTTACCGCTCAGTGAATGACTGGGATCAAAGGCAGAACTCTGAGTATCAAGGTATGGGCTATGCAGCTAAAGCAAATTCTATGCAAGCATCCAGAACATTTGAATCAACAATCGATTACACCAAACTCATTGCCGATGATCATTCTATAAATGCAACATTGGGCTACAGTTACCAGTACAATACCTTAGAAAAATTCAATGTAAACAACAATGGTTTCACTAACGATGCCATGTTAGATTGGGACCTTGGTGGGGGTAGCGCCATCAACAATACGGCCTTGCCAAGACCTGGCATGGGAAGTTTCAAAGATGATAACACCCTGATCGCATTTTTCGGACGCGTTAACTATTCGTACCTAGGAAAGTACTCCGCACAAGTTGTGTTAAGGAGAGAAGGTTCTTCTCGTTTTGGCGCCAATAATAAATGGGGTAATTTCCCAGCAGCATCATTAGGGTGGACCATCAGCGAGGAAGATTTTATTAAAAACATTGATGTTATCAACAATTTAAAATTAAGGGTAGGCTACGGTGTTACCGGTAATCAGGAAATAGCCAATTACCAATCCTTGTTAACCTTAGGAACAGGTGGTGTTTATCCAATAGAAGGAGTTTATTACCAAACCTTCGGGCCATCCAGAAATGCCAATCCAGATTTGAGGTGGGAACGCAAAGCAGAGTGGAACTTTGGACTTGATTTTGCACTGTTAGAGAATAGGTTATCCGGATCGATTGATGTATACAACAGAACCACTTCGGATTTACTTTATGATTATAATGCCCAACAGCCAAGTTTTGTACGCGATAAACTACTAACCAACGTAGGAACGATTACCAACAAAGGTGTTGAACTTGTATTGGGCGGATCGCCAATCAAAAATGACAACTTCACTTGGAATGTAGATTTTGCAGGAAGTGTACAGAATAACCGATTAAAACAACTGTCTAACGATCAGTTTAAATCTAATTTCTTAGAGTTTGGCGGACTGCCTTCTCCGGGCAACCTCGGTAATGCCATTCGTTTAGAAGAAGGCGGCAAGGTAGGTAACTTTTACGGAAAACGTTTTGCAGGATTTAACGACGATGGTAAATGGTTATTCTATAAAGCTGATGGTTCTACCGGCCTAGCAAGTGAAATGAATAATGATGATCTTAGCGTTATCGGAAATGGTGTGCCTAAGTTCAACCTATCCTTAAACAATACGTTCAATTACAAAAACTTCGATCTGACTATCTTCTTGAGAGGAAAATTTGGCTTCGATATCCTAAACACGAAAGAGATGTATTTTGGGAATAAAAAATGGTTACCAAACAATATCTTCAAAAGTGCTATCACCAAGAATAATCAGCTGGATGACGATCCACAATACTCCGATTACTATGTTGAAAAAGGAGATTTCGTAAAGCTGGACAACATTACTTTAGGCTATACCTTCAAACTTAACTCTAGTTATATTAGAAATTTGCGCATCTATGCTTCCGGACGCAATATTGCTACCTTCACCGGTTATAGCGGCATTGACCCAGAATTAGAAGATACCGGGTTTACAACTGGTATTGATGGTAGAGGTTTCTACCCACGCACACGTTCATGGACATTAGGTTTAAATGTTGGATTCTAATTAAAAAAGAAATGAGACAGTTATTTAAAAAAACAATATATACGGCCGTGCTAGGCACTACCCTCATAGGATTTCAAGCCTGTACGAAGCTAGACGAGAGTCCGTACAGTGAAATTAAAAACGATGACTTTCTAAATAACAGAAGGGAAGTTTATCAAGCGGCTTTAAGGCCTTTTACACATATGCAATCTTGGTTGGCTCCAACTGGCGGAAATGGCTATTACTACCATTCCGAATTATCAGCCGATCAATTGGCTTGGCCCCAAAAAGGTAAAAATGGTTATGATGCGGGCGATCACTTTAGGCAACATTACCATACCTGGAATGATAATGAATCACGTATGCGCGATGCTTGGATAGGTATGTGGACTGGTTTAGGCTATGTAAATAATGCCCTTACCCGAATCGAATCAACAACCGCAGCAGAAGTAGATATGGAGCAAGCCGAATTCGATGAAGTAATTACCGAGTTAAAGGTACTCCGTGCATACCATTACATGAGAATCATGGATTTATGGGGTAACGTACCTATTGTAGAGGAAGTTGCTAATGAAATTACCGATCCAGAAACCAGGCCACGCACCGAAGTTTTTGCCTATGTTCAAAAGGAGCTGGAAGAAAACGTGCCTAATCTTGAGCCTTTATCAGATAACCTTATCGGTCGGGTAAATAAAGCAGCAGGCTATGCCATGCTTGCTGAATTATATTTAAATGCCGAAAAATGGGCTGGCAAGCCTATGTGGGATGAGTGTATTGCGGCCTGCGATAAAGTTATAAATGGAGAGGGTGGCGGACTTGGTGGTGGCCCAAAATTGGCTACCGGTCTTAACGAGACATTTAGTAACACCAACCAGAAGGCTACAGAAGCGCTGTTTCAATTTGCTTTTAGTAGAAAAGGAGGATTCACCTTTGATTGGGGAGGCTTTTTCATGGGTTATGATTATATGAAAGATGTACTGAAGGTTGGTTACGGGGGTTGGAATGCCTTTGTTGTTGTTCCTACAGCCTTTGATGCTTATGCAGAAAATGACCTCCGTAAAAAAGACTGGTTTCTTTTTGGCCCTCAATATAAATATGGAACCAAAACACCTGTATTGGGTACAGAAGAATATAGCGGGAAACCTATTGTTTTTGTCAACAGTATCAGGAGGGAGAGTGAAGGTGACTTGACCAGTGAAGGCAGCATGGCCGAAGGTGATGAAAATAGTGGGGCACGTTTTAACAAATATAAATCAGGCACATTGGATGATGTTAATTATCAGGAAAACCACTATATAATTTATCGTCTCACCGAAATCTATTTTGATAAAGCCGAGGCCATCATGCGCAAAAATGGTGGTACCGCAACACAAGAAGCTGTTAACTTAATCAATGATAGCAGAAAGCGCGCTTTCTCTACTGCAGACTGGTCGACAGCACAATATACTACTGCCACTTTAACCCTAGATGAGTTATTGGCAGAACGTGGTCGTGAGTTTATCTTCGAGGGCAAAAGACGTACCGATCTTATCCGTTTTGGTAAGTTTACCACCGCTTCTTGGTGGGATCACAAAGCTACTAACGATCCGAATAAGGAGCTTTATGCCATTCCAAGTACACAAATTGCTATTAATCCAAATTTAAAGCAAAATCCTGGATACTAGCATCCAAATTAAATACCAAGGGCGTCTAACCATAGGCGCCCTTTTTTTATTACTAAAAATTCGAGTCTCATTTTTGTAAATAAAACATTTATAGTATCTTGCCGCTAACCAAGAATAAAAAAGCTAGCTATGACCTTATTGTCCATCGCGCTCTCCCTCATCCTATTAATTCTGCTCATTAATGTTTGTAAAATCCATCCTTTTCCCGCTTTTTTAGTTGCATCGGTATGTGCAGCCTTATTACTGGGATTACCTTTGGATAAGATTCCCGGAGCCATCGAAAAAGGCATTGGCGATATCCTATCGTCTTTGCTCATACTCATTACCTTTGGTGCTATGTTTGGTAAAATCATTGCCGTAAGTGGCGCGGCGCAAAGAATTGCGCAGATTATGATGCAAACCGTTGGGCAGAAAAGAATTCAATGGGCTATGATGGTCGTTGGCTTCATCATTGGTATCCCGCTATTTTATGGTGTCGGATTTGTATTAATGGTGCCACTTATTTTCTCCGTTGTCTATAAATACAAGCTCCCCGCCGTCTATATCGGTTTGCCCATGTTGGCTGCACTATCGGTTACCCACGGCTTTCTACCACCCCACCCCTCTCCTTCAGCTTTAGTGGTATTATTTCATGCAAATATGGGGGTTACCCTTTTATATGGCTTTATATTGGCCGTTCCAGCCATTATCATTGCCGGTCCGTTATTCGCCCAGTTCCTCAAGGGAATACCTTCACAACCGTTAAAAACGTTTGTGGCTGATGATTTACCGGAAGATAAACTTCCAGGAACGTTTAACAGCTTTTTTACCGCTTTACTCCCCGTCATGCTGTTAATGTTAAGTGCCTTTACCCAGCACGCTTTTGCGGCCGGAACTCCCCTTCATCAATTCTTCGCCTTTATAGGTGCTCCCTCGATGGTATTGATGTTGGTCTTCTTTTATGCCCTATTTTCTTTAGGCGTTTTACAGCGTCAGAAAATGGACACCCTCTTATCGCATTGCACGCAGGCCATTAAAGATGTAGCCACCATAATCCTTATTATCGCTGGCTCCGGGGCGCTCAGCCAAGTATTCAGCGCTACTGGCGTTAGTCAGGAAATCGCCGAATACTTCAGTTCTTTACCTATTCCTCCCTTAGCCCTAGGTTGGCTAATGGCCGCAATTATCCGGATTTGCATTGGCTCGGCAACCGTCGCAGGCTTAACTGCGGGGGCCATGATCTTGCCCTTAATCCAATCTACAGGAACCGATCCCAACCTGATGGTACTCGCCGTCGGCGCCGGAAGCCTCGCCTTTTCCCATGTAAACGACTCTGGCTTTTGGTTATTTAAAGAATACTTTAACTTGAGTATCAAGGATACTATACGCTCCTGGTCTATGATGGAGTCATTGGTATCAATTGTTGGGTTAATTGGGGCTTTGCTGTTGGATTTGGTTATTTAAGTGAAGTGATATCAAGTGATCAGTAACACGTAATGAATTATGAGTTGCGAGCTGTGCGCAACGGAAAACGTATCACGTACAACTTATAATTTTATAACACATTTGCGAATACTGATCACTAACATCTAATATCTATTATCTCATGTCTAATATCTAATAGCTCACATCTGATGTCTAATAGCTAACTACTAAACAAGCTATTCGTAAATTTAATCCGAATACCGGATTGAAAATTCTCAATTGTTTTGAAAATTTCCTTCAGGGTTACGCGTTCTATGCGCGTTAAAAATTCGATATCAATATAGTTATCCGGCTCTACCTGATTTACAATCATTTTGGTCGACTGGCTCTTTAAGCGCATAGCCATCAAATAATAATAAGAGAGGTGAAGCTCTTGATATTGCTTTTCAGAAAACACTCCCATATCGCGCAGTAATTTCATCCGCTCTCCTGTATTCTCTACAAAAATACGGTTGCGCAAAGCGTATACCCGTACCAGATCAACCACCGGCGTCATCGCCTTTTTAATATCAAAAACCTCCCTACCCTCAACCGTTATGGTTTTAATTGGCTTAAAGAAAGCCAGCGGCGGAACATATTGCAGTGCATTCTTTGCCAGGTAGGCAAAAAACTTCTCCAGGGGTTCCTGCAATTCCACATCCAAAAAATCACGTAGTTCATCCATAATATTGCGGTCGCCATAAATCAGGCGGCAATCAAAAAAAGTCGAAAATTTAATGGCTGTTTCGGGCAGGGCCTCTTCCATCCAATGTTTGTAGTTTGCCTTCCAATGCGAAAGCGAATGCGTCCACTGTGGATTACTGGCCATAAAACCACCCGTACAATAAGCAAAACCGATGTCGTGCAAGCGGTCTGATACCTTTGCAGCGAAATCCAAAAACCAGTGCCGTACCTCTTCACGATGTTCATTTGCCTTATCCTCATAAATGATCGCATTATCCTGATCCGTTTTCAAGGTCTGCTCCTTGCGCCCTTCACTTCCCAAAACCATAAACACAAATTTAGAAGGTGCAGCACCCTTCTCTGCCAACACCTCTTCCACCACATTCTGCGCTATAGTATCCGCTATAGCTGTAATCAACTGATTGACAATGTCGACCTGTACCCCGCTCGTTAAGAGCTTATTAACAATATAGGGTACGCGCGCCCATTTCTCTTTGAGCTCGGTACTCGTTTTTGCCAATTTTACCGATTGAATAAACACCAGAGGCGATTGTGCCTGTTCACTCATTAATTTATTACGGCTCACAAAGCCCACATAAGCCCCATTAGCTTCCACCAATAAATAGCGCGATTTGCTTTGATACATCATTAATAAAGCCTCATATACGTAAGTCTCTATATTGATGGAACGGATTGCCCTATCCATCACATAATAAACCGGCTTATGTAGGTCTACCTGTTGGGCAATCACCCTGTCCCGTAAGGTAATATCCGTTACAAAGCCGTCGATATTCCCGCTTTCGCTGGTAATAAACAAACAACTTACTTTATTAGCCGCCATAAGTTGTGCTGCCTCAAACACAGGCGTATTCCCTTTACAGGTAATGATGTTTCTGAAGGCCAAATCTTTTATCTTTTTAGAATATGTTTGCTCAGGCATAAAATAACTTTCTCCAAAAGCCTGTGTTTCCAGATTTTTATCCTCCATGCGGTCAAACAATTAAAAAAACAAGTAAAAACAAAAAAAGTATCAGCAAAATCGCAAGCAGTAGATAGCACTTCATACCGATAGGTTCTTTCAGCTTGCTGTCATGCGCAAATTTCCGTTGCTGTGCCAAGATCAGCTCCGCATCTATCTCGCCACGTTTCATTAACGCAAAAAAGCAACATGCCGTTGCCTCGGCATCTGCCAAAGCCTGATGTGCATGCCCAAGTGGTTTATTGAAAAGTTCTTGGTATAATTCACCTAAACGCATGTATCTCCTCCAAGGTTTTTTCACATGCCTGGCACTGGCCAGCATCGTACAAAATAAGGAAGTTGAGCTAAAGGGATTTTCCACAGCAGATCGAAAGAAATCGGCACTCAGCACATGAAAGTCCAATAACACAAAATGGCCAACAACCAAGGGTTGATATTGGAGCATATCGTGCGCTAAAAGCTGCATCACCTGCTTACGGGGTTTACCGTGCTGTACCAAAAAAGTGCTATTCAATCCGTGAATCTCGTGTGCCCGAGCAGTGATCGGCACATCATTATCACTAATATAAAAATTCTCCCTCTTCACTTCCTTTCCATCTTTAGTATACAGCATCCAGGCCACTTGTACGGCACTTGGCCAATTACCAGCCACAGCATACGCAGCTGTCCATTTACGTGGCAGTCCGGTAGTTTCGGTATCCAAAAAAAGCAGGTAATCTTGCATTGCAGAAAAATACTTCTTTTTTAAACGCTATGCAAGAAAAATCAAATCTGCGGTTATCTCCGTCATCAAGCAATATTTTGTTTCATAAAAACAACCTTTATCATAATTCATAAACAGCTATATATTAGAATTTTACATAAAACACATTTACCTAATTGGCCTTATTGATTCATAAAATCATTAAAAAATGGTAAAGTATACTCATTTGCACCTCTTATCTTTGATTAGACGACGATCGCCGTAGCTAACAGATTATGTAACAAAACCATAAGAAACCGTATGCAGTCAAAAATTTCAATGTCTATATCTATCGGAATGGCAGTACCATCCCTTAACTAAATCGCTTGATATCTGGCAGTTGTCCGAAGGATAACCGCTCTATCAAAAAACAAGGATCAAGAACAATTATCTTCGATCATGGCCCTGTATTGGGCAGAAATTAATCGTAAGCCAATTATAATACTTTATGAAAGATCAAACCAACAAAATCCTCTTTTCTTTGCTATGCTGTTTATGCACTTGGCACTTAAGTTATGCTCAATGGCCTATTAAAGGTACCGTCATCGATCAAGTGAGCCAGCAAGCCCTCACCGGCGCCACAGTACAAGAAACCGGCACTTCCAATACGGTACTAACGGGAGAAAGTGGAAGTTTTCAAATCACCGTCACATCCGACACAGCCACACTGACGGTAACTTACCTGGGTTATATTTCCCAACGTATACCACTAAATGGAGTTAAGACAATAACAGTACGCCTTGCTCCCGAAGATAATGCTTTGGACGAAGTGGTTGTTGTGGGCTACAACACCCAGCGAAAAGTAGATTTAACCGGTGCAGTAGCTGTGGTCAATACGGCCGACCTCACCAACAGCCCCAGTCCAAACCCCATCAAAGCTTTGCAAGGTAGAATACCTGGCGTATCGATTGTTACTGACGGGAATCCCGCTGGAGGTGCCACGGTGCGTATCCGTGGCGTCAGCACCTTAAACAATAACGACCCGCTCTATATCATTGACGGTGTACCCACCAAGTCTAGCGCATTCTCCATTCTAAATGCAAACGATATTGAGTCTATGCAGGTGTTAAAAGACGGATCTTCTGCGGCCATTTACGGCTCAAGAGCTTCCAATGGTGTTGTCATTGTAACAACCAAACAAGCCAAAAACAAAGGATTTACCGTTAATTACAGCACAGCCCTAACCTCTTCACGTTATACAGGAATCCCCAAAATGCTTGATTCTGAAGATTGGGCAAGAGTACAGTGGCAGGCCACTATTAACGACGGCAACGACCCCGATAATATTCCCTTTGTAAGCTACGATTGGGATCGGGATGCAAATGGTAAAGCTACACTTCATGGCCTGAGCATCCCCGAGTATATTATTACAGGTGTCCGATCGGCCAACACCAACTGGTTCGATGCCATCAGTAGACCAGGTTTCATTCAAGAACATAACCTAGCATTCTCTGGCGCAGGAGAAAACACCGGCTCCATGATTTCGCTGCGATTTTATGATAATAAATACGTACTACAAGACAAAAACAATAAACGTTTCTCGGGCCGCATTAATACCTATCAAAATCTATTCGATCAGAAAATAAAAATTGGTGAAAATTTAGTGATTTCCAATGTCTTGGATAATGGCATGAGCTCTACCCTACCATTATCTACTGCACTATCGTTGCGTCCAATACTGCCTATATTCACAGACGATGGTAATTATTCCGGCCCAGTTACCGGTGCATTTGTAGATCAGCAAAACCCTTATATGCTATTAAACATCAACCAGTGGGATCAACGCAACAACCTCAATGTCTTCGGCAACTTTTACGTAAATGCCCAACTCCTTTCCAACCTAACACTCAACACCAATTTTGGAATCGATTGGCAAAAAGGTCGCGATCGCGATATCGAAAGAAAATACCATACTGGTATTCTATCGCGCGATATTAACTCGCTGCGCAATGGCTTCGCCGACGATTTTACTTGGAATATTAACGGAACTCTACAATATGATCTGCATACCAACAAACACCAGGCAACTTTCTTAGCGGGTACCGAATTAATCAAGAACAAATACCAGTTCAGCAGCACCTATCGAGAAGATTTTGCCTTAGAAACGCTCGATTATTTTGTAGAAGATGCCGGTACGGGGCAGCAATTGGTATCTGGGAACCGTTCAGGTTACAGTTTAATGTCTTTCTTCGGAAAAATAAATTATGCATATAACGACACCTATTTGGTAACCGTAACCACCCGTTATGACGGCTCATCGCGATTCGGTTCCAACAATCGCTTTGGCTTTTTCCCTTCCATCTCGGCCGGTTGGCGTTTAGATAAGGAGTCGTTTATTGCAGAAAGTCTGCCTTTTTTCTCCGAGCTAAAAATACGAGGCGCCTGGGGCGTAACTGGTAATCAGGAAATATCCAACACCGCTAGTTACACCACCTACTTACCTCACTATGGGGAAAACGACATCGCATTCGATTCTGATAATGGAACGGCTTACGACATTCGTGGAGCCGATCAAGGTGCTTTACCCTCTGGTTACCGTAAAACACAAACAGGTAACGATAACCTCCGTTGGGAAGAGAGTAGCGAAACGAATGTCGGTTTAGACTTTGCTATGCTCGAAGGAAAACTTTCTGGATCTTTTGATTATTTCAATAAACGTACCAAAGACATTCTCATTTCGCCGGTATATCTCGCCGCATTGGGAGAAGGCGGTAACCGTTACGTCAACGGAGCATCCATGCAAACCAGAGGCTTTGAAGTCCTGCTATCGTATCAAGATCACAGCCATGCCTTGCAATACGGCATCACCGCCAATTTAGGTCATTACCGTGATAAAATCACCGATCTCCCTCCAGATGTGGTGAGTTCTTACCCTGGTAATGTAGAACAAAATATCTTGGGGCGTTCAGTTAACTCCCTTTTTGGTTACGTAACAGACGGCATCTTTAAAAGCCAGGAAGAGGCAGATCAATATGCCGATCAACCGGGCAAAGGCATCGGTCGCCTTCGCTTTAAAGACTTAAATAACGATGGTGTAATCAACACCTTAGATCAGCAATACCTAGGTGTTTCGGCTCCGCTCTATGAATACGGTTTGACCCTTAACTTGCAATACAAGAAATTTGATTTCAATATCTTTTTACAAGGTGTTTTTGGTCGTCAAATATACAACAGCTTTAAACAGCGGACAGACTTTGCATCCCTATGGGCGGGCATTAATTATGGGCAACGTATCTTAGACGCTTGGTCGCCAGACAATGCCGATGCCAGCATCCCAGCCCCCACGCTGGTGGACAATAATAACGAAGGGCGTATGTCTACTTATTTCATAGAAAACGGCAGGTATCTCAAATTACGCCAGGCAAGTTTAGGATACCGTTTCGATCAGCTACCATTCTTTAAAACCTTACGGGTATACATTACCGGCGATAACTTGTTTACCGTAAAAGACCGTTCCGGAACGGATGCCTTTACCGCCTTTGATCCAGAAAATCCCAATAACACCTTCCCCATTCCAAGAAACATAACCTTTGGTTTAAATGCAAGCTTTTAATCGCTATGATCAATTAGGTAAAACCATAAGCAAAAAAATAAAATGAAATATTTATCAAATTATCTCTTCCTGCTGTTTGCCCTTTCTCTAGGCGCTTGTAACAGCTTTTTCAACGAACCTCCACAGGGAGCCGTAAGCGAAGGCGATCTTCACAGCGCAGATGCTGCCGAAAAGCAGGTCATTGCCGCCTATGCTTCTCTAGGTAACGATCACTGGATGCAGCCTTATACTTCACTATGGCCTTATGGCAATGTCCGGGCAGGCGACGCCTATAAAGGTGGTTTGGGGGCTGCTGATCAAGGTGAATACCATCAGTATGAAATATTTTCTACCATCCGAACCGATATGGATAAAGGAAATCGCATGTGGACTCGCATATTCATCGGTGTGCAACGCGCTAATGCGGCTTTAAAAATCATCAATAGTTTAGATGAAAGCACATATCCCGAAAAAACCAGCCGAACAGCAGAAATGCGTTTCTTAAGAGGGCATTTTTATTTCCTCTTGAAAATCCTCTTCAAATATCCACCTTATGTTACGGAAGATCTTGAAGTAGACGACATCAACAACCTACCTAATAGCTCACTAAGCAATGATGAGTTGTGGAGCAAAATAGCCGAAGATTTTCAATTTGCCGTAGATAATCTTTCATTAGAAAGACTAGATGTGGGTCGTCCCAACAAAACGGTAGCCCAAGCCTATCTTGCGAAGGTAAAACTTTATCAAGCCTATCAACAAGATGAGCAAAACAACGTCACCAGCATACAAGCCGACAAACTCGAAGATGTTGTTCGTTTGACCGACGAAGTGATACAAGCCGGAGCATTTGGCCTTTTTGATGACTTTGGAAAAAACTTCCTTTGGGCCTATGATAACGGTACAGAATCCATTTTTGCCGTGCAGCGGTCCAAAGACGACGGCAGTCCTATCGGCCGAATAGATATGTCAACCGCCTTAAACTATCCAATGTATCCTGGCTACGGGTGTTGCTCCTTTCACCGCCCAACGCAGAACCTGGTCAATTCCTTTCAAACTACCACTGCCGGAATTCCCAATTTCGATCATTATAATGATATTGTTATTCGAGATCCGGCAGATTTCAATAATCACTTCATTGACCCCCGCTTAGATCACACCGTGGGTATACCCAGTCATCCATATAAATATCAACCCAACGTTATTTACCAGGTAGAAACCTTTACCCGTGAGGCTGGAACCTACGGCCCTTACTCTACGATGAAAGAAGTACAACAGCTGGATTGCCCATGTCTAACCACTGCAAAAACCTATTCTTATCCCGCCAGCTCCAAGAATAACGTTGTTATCCGTTTTAGCGATGTCCTCTTATGGAAAGCCGAAGCGTTAATTGAGCTCGGCAGACAAGATGAAGCTCTACCGCTTATTAATACTATCCGGACGCGCGCCAAGAACTCCACCAACATGCTTACCTTTGCCAATGGAAGTGCGATAGCCAATTATAAGGTAGAGCCGTATAAACCGGGCGACAATATTGTCTGGAATCAAGAAAATGCACGAACAGCCTTGCGTTATGAGCGGCGATTGGAGTTTGCCTTAGAAGGCATGCGCTTTTTCGATCTGGTACGATGGGGTATAGCCGCAGAAACCATGAACAGCTATTTTACAGTAGAAAAAACGCGCGTTCCCCATTTGAGTGCAGCAAAATTCACCAAAAATAGAGATGAGTATCTACCCATTCCAGAACAGCAGATCCAATACAGTAAAGGAATATATAAACAAAACAATGGTTGGTAATAAAACAAATAATTATGAAAACATCACTTTTTAGTACATGTATATGCATCACCTTATCGATGCTAGCGCTTTCCATTTACGCACAACCTCTCGCCAAGCCGCATAAGCCCAAAATCATTTTCGACACCGATATGGGGCCAGACTATGATGATATTGGCGCCATCACCATTCTTCATGCACTCGCAGCGAAAGGCGAATGCGAGATACTTGCTACGGTGGCCAGCGATGCCCATCCCAGTATTGCACCTACCATCGCCACCTTTAACCAATATTTCAAACACCCCGAAATCCCGGTAGGTGTAGCTCCGGCAAGTGCCCCGGCCTTCACGGCAGGCAATCATTGGACCGACTCGCTCGTTGAGCGATTTGCCCCTGCATTAGCCCAAAAGAAATTTCCACCTGCCGTAACCATTTACCGGCAGGTGCTCGCGGCACAGCCCGATCAAAGCGTTACCATCGTTACGGTCGGTTTTACATCCAACCTACGTGAGCTGCTGCAGTCAGCGGCCGACCAATATTCACCACTGTCTGGGGCAGCACTTATCAAAAAGAAAGTTAAAAACTGGGTTGCCATGGCCGGCGGCTTTCCGCAAGGAAAAGAATTCAATGTAGCCAAAGATTCCACAGCATCTTATGAGGTATTTTCCAAATGGCCTACGCCCATTCTATTCAGCGGTTTTGAAATTGGCCTACCCATTGTAACCGGAAGTCAGGTAGCCGCTCAGAACGGAAAAGATAATCCAGTAGCTTGGGGATATGCCTACAACCTGCGCACTTACACGGCAAATGGCGAGAAGAACCGCCCCTCTTGGGATCATACCGCCGTATTATGTGCCATACGCGATCCCGAGCAATATTTTTATGTAATTGGTCCTGGCACTTTCAAAATAAAACCAGACGGCAGTAATCAATGGAATCCATCAGGTTCGGCAAAACATTATTTCTTAGTTCATAAATATCCCTATGACCACATTGCCCAAGAACTGGAAGCCCTGATGCACGTTCAGCCCTAGGCTTCAAACATACACTAGCTGTTTGCAGGTATCTACCGGCCCACATACCTGCAAACACTAGAAAAAACTTACCTTTGCCTATGCGCCAACCCAAACTCAAAGCCGGAGCCTTACTCAGTGTACTGGGCATTGCCCTTATTATTGCGCTTTTGTTGGGTGCCATGTTACTCCTCTTATATTATAACCGCAAAGACAATACCCAAGCTTTGCGCGCGCTAAAGTTGGAACGCAACCTGCAGTCGGCTACCACGCTGCTGCTCAGCAAGCCCTATTCCGCAACCACAGGTCCAGCCGAAACCCTTGATTTATACCATGAAGGTACCGATAGTGTACAGCTACAGCAGTATCCTTGGGGTATTTATGAAATTGCCTTGGCCAGCGCATTCGAAAATAGCGACACGCTGCGCAAAGCCTTTATCAAGGGCCGGCAAATCAATCCAGCGAAAGCCTATGTTCTTTATTTAAAAGACGACGACCGGCCCTTATCCGTATCCGGTTCCACCCTAATCCGCGGCACCGCCTACCTGCCTCCCGCCGGTACACGCAAAGCCTATATAGAAGACAAGGCTTACCAATCCGATTCCACCATTTTCGGCCCGTCAAAAGAAAGCGAAAAAAGTCTTCCCGCAGTAAATGCGGGGCTCATCGCACAGCTCAAACAATTGGCCTTTGATAGTCTGGCATCACATATGACAACGGCAATTCCCTTCGAAACTATACAAGACTCCTTAAGCCGCAGCTTTTTCCAAGAGCCCTTGCTTATCAGCAGTAGCGATTCCATCTCGCTGGAAAACATGACCCTTAAAGGTGCCATTATACTCGTCTCAAAAAAAGCCATTAACGTAGCATCTTCTGCCAACATAGAACAGGTCATATTGGTGGCACCCAGCATTCATATTGCCGATGACTTTAGTGGTAACTTACAGGCCTTTGCCCAAGACAGCCTGCGCGTTGGGCAAGACTGCATCCTAAGTTATCCGTCGGTATTAGGCCTGCTGGAAACAAGGGCAGAAAATGCGGTACAGGAATTTACGCCAGAAATGAACATCGGAAAAAACAGCACCATACACGGAATAGTTTTTAGCGCTGCAGCCCGTACCAATACAGATTTCATGAACCGCATCAGCCTACAGCCGGGCAGCCTGATCAAAGGCGAAGTATATGCCGACGGCCTTTTAGAAGCAAAGGGAAGCATCCATGGCAGCACCGCTTGCCAACGCTTTATGTTACGTACCCCCTCTTCACTGTATGACAACTTTTTGCTCGATGCCCAGCTGGATTACAGTGAACGCTCGCGCTATTATTTGGGCAGTGCATTATTACAAGTTACCAGTAAAGGAGGAGTTATAAAATGGCTACATTAAAAAAGCGCAAGCAATATATAAAAGGTTCTACGCTCATAGAGGTGGTTGTGGCATTGGTTATTATTATGGTTGTTTTCGGTATTGCTACCCTCACCTACGTACATTTGGTGAACAGCAACAATACCCCCGCGCTCAAGATACAACAAGAATTAGCCGCACTGGCCGCCGCAACGGCCGCACAACCTTCACCTGCCAATCAGGTCTATTCCCTCGAAAATGATATTAGCGTGGCGCAACGCGTACAAACTTATGCAGGAGGCGAAGGCCTGCTGCTGCTCGAATTGGAAGCATTCGACCGGAACGAAAAAAGCCTCGGTATCTACAGAAGCATCATCCCTATAGAAGCCTATGAAGAGAACTAAGTTAAAAGCCTTCACTATTATGGAGTTAATGATTGCCCTGCTCCTGATGACCATTGTAGTTGCTATTGCCTATATGGCGCTATCGCTAACCGGCAAACAATTGGCCGGTATGCAAAACCATTTCAGTGCCGCCAATACATATCGCTCCCTGCAACACGCCTTACAGGAAGATATGCGCAAGTCTAACGAGGTATTGTGGCAGGAAGGTAGTCTTTTATGCGCAATGTCTCCGGATACCGCAAGCTACAGCTTTCAGGATAGCCTCATCATTCGCGAAATATCCAGTCTGGCCACCGATTCCTTTAAGCTCCATATCGACTCCGCCTTTTTCGGTTTTGAATCCCTGCCACAAATGCAAGAGAACGAATTGGTAGATGAGGTTCGTTTACACCTCAGCATTGGAAAAGAAAGCTTTCTCATTCAGCAGCAAAAGCGGTATGATGCCGCTACTTTGATGCACGAATAAAGCAGCTCACAGTGACAATCAGCCGTTGTTTTTCCATACAATAAATCTTATGTTTGTATAACGTAAATTATGGCCGGCATCAACATTAAGCAGTTCAAAGCACAACAGGTAGCAAACCCTTCCATTCCGGTTAAGCCCTCTTCCGGTTTATTTGAGTTGCTCAACAAGGATATCACCTTATTTCCTACGATGGGCGATAAGCAGAAGGAGGCCATTTACCATGAACTTTCCATTCTGCTAAAAGCCGGTGTTGATTTAAAATCCGGTCTGGAGCTGCTTATCCTACAGCAACAGAAACCCAAAGAGGCCAAATTATTAGCCACTATAAAAGATCAGATCGTAGCGGGCGGTTCCCTATCGGGGGCTATGCAAGAGCAGCGCGACTTTACCCCTTATGAATATTACAGTATACAAATTGGCGAGGAAACGGGAAAACTGGGCGATGTACTGGCAGAATTAGCCCTATTTTACCGTAAACGTCTTAAGCAGCGCCGGCAACTCACCAGTGCTTTAATGTACCCCGCTATTGTTACCTTAACTTCACTCGGTGCCGTGTTCTTCATGATGAATTTTATTGTGCCCATGTTCAGCGATATTTTCAAGCGCTCGGGCAGCGAGCTGCCGGCCATTACCAAGTTTATTGTCGATATTTCTACATTCACCCGAAAATATGCGCCCGTGGCTATATTGGTTATGCTCTTAGGTGTTACTTGGCTTTATTTACAGCGCAAAGAAGTGTGGCTACGGAAAAGCACCTCTGCTATATTATTAAAGCTACCCATTTTCGGAGGCATGATCCGAAAAATCTATTTAGCCAGGTTCTGCAATTCTATGGCCCTTCTTAGCGGTTCTAAAATACCCCTTATCCGGGCCATACAACTTAGCAAGCAAATGGTAGGGTTTTATCCTATTGAAATCTCCTTGCAGCGCATCGAAGAAGATATTTTACAGGGGCAGAGCCTGCACCAGAGTTTAGCCAATTTTAAGATTTACGATATTAAGTTGGTTTCGCTTATAAAAGTAGGCGAAGAAGTCAACCAGCTCACCGATTTCTTCGGCAAACTGGCCACCCAGTACAGCGACGATATCGAACACCAATCGGCCATGATTTCTTCCCTGCTCGAACCCTTTATTATTATTTTTCTAGGTGTTTTTGTCGGTATTATCCTGATTGCCATGTATCTGCCACTATTCCAGATGGGGCAAAGTTTTGGATAATTGTACTGTTATGAAACTGTTGTCTGTTTGTTGGGTGTTTGTTATGCTTAGACAGGGCTTAGGCAGGGCCTAGAAAGGAAGTTTGTTAGGTCGTTCTTGGCTCATTGTTGGGTCATCCTTGTACGTTGATCTCTCCTACCGCTTCGAGAATCCAGTCCCGCAAGAGCGATGCAGCTTCTTTTGAAACTTTTACCTCACAATTTAGCGGTTCTTTCAGTTGCAGGGCCAGTCGCCCATCCCTCATCCGTTTACAGGCAGCAATCATATATTGCGGAATAGCCATCTCGCGAATCACTTTACGGAAAATGCCGTTTGTAGTCTCCTCCACCTTTACCAGCGATGGCTCGTTAGCCGGTAGCTTCTGCTCCTTGGCTATTGTTTGCAGGTAAGTATACGGACTTTCGTAGACAAAGCAAGCAATGTCGCCATACTCATGGCGCGACAAGTGTTTATGCGTACGCACAATATATACCCTGCTCACGTTTTTTTCAGCTTGATTTTCCAGCACTGCCGGTTTCGCCAAAGCTTCATCGCTTGCGGTGTTTGCGGCACTTGTCAAATAAATGAAATACCTGAGACTAGCCAATGTTCTGCGTCGTTTATACCGTAGTGGAGAAATCTTTGCATATTGGCCCGAAAGCGGATGTATAGCTGGCTAGTTCATGGGAGACCAGCTTGTACCTAGCGGCAGCCATGTTCGGGGCATCCTGTGGAAATTTCCCGAACATCTTCGAAGCCAGTCGAAGGATTGTCGAAGCTTGTCGAATACTTGTTGACCACTAGTCGAAGAAGTGTTTGCTTGGTTTAGAGAAATGAAAATACTGATACCTACCTTATGAATTGGACACCTACCATCGTCTATATAAGTAATCCAAAGTTCCTTCACCCAAACTCATTCCCATCACGATGTATTCCTTACCAATTATCAACCCAAATTCAGTATGTCCCATAGCCCCAAACTTTCCTAATTCATCTTTGCTTAAAGGTTTATTTTCATAAATCCTTAATGCTTCTCCGGTATTATAGATACAACGAACTTCATATATTACTTGAATTTAAAATCATCAACTGCTTTCAAATCTCCGTCTACTCCACTGGCCATTATAATGAATGATTGTTTTACTGCCATCCAACCTAATATGCTCATATTGCATTTTTATCCAATTTGACCAATGAGGGTCTTTAAGCGGTTTCATCCTTTGAATGATTTGACCAGAATTTTATAAAATTATGCAGTCTTAATTTGGGGAAGCCGACAGTCACATTAGCAATGAATGCACAAAACAAGTACTAATATTTTTAGAAACAGTTTCATAAGGACTTGTTTTTAGAATACTGTTTCATTTTCAACACTAATAGCTTTAAAAATTACGGCAACGTTTTAAATCATACATAATTGCATCATCAGAATTGATAAGTCTTTGTATTTCTTCAATATCATCCGACAGTCGTCCTAAAGTAATATTTTTAGGTTCTTCGAACGGGTTATATAACTCCTTGTCTGAAATATCCCAATGATTATTTCCCGTCTTAGCTGCAACTACTTCCTATCCCATTTTTGAATAACTATTTTGGCTTGTTCAACAACTTTTTTCCATTCAGGGTCACTTATAATTTCTTCATCCGCCCCTTTTTCATTATAGCCATTTAATAAGTTCCTTAATTTGCTCAACTCATAAATTAAAGATTTGGATAAGCCGATTTTTTCCGCTTCATTATCGACAAAATCATCAAAACTAAAATCATCAAACAATGAACACATCAATTCAGAAAAAGAAGAAATTAATCCTGTATCATTATTCTCATTTAACCACAGTTTTCGTTGTAGACTTAAATTCGCCAACTCAACTATCAGTCTATAAATATTTTCGATTATATTATTCATTGGTTTAGAATTTGGGCATCTTACTCATGTCAAATTGATTTAATGGGATATGAGCTTCAGGAACATTCCCGGTCGGAAGAACTTTTCCATTCACATCATAAAACTTACCTCCCCTCATAAATTTCACATAAGGATCGACGAATAGTAATTAAAAGGCCCTATGCCTACAAATGGATTTAAAATGGGTATCATCGTTTATTTGCTCTTGAATGTTCTTCTCCTTTTGCCTTTTTAGCAGCTTCCTTTCTTATGTTCCTTATTTTTTGATTGATACGTTCTTTTTCTGCTTTTGATTTTCCTGTCTTCGATGCTTCCAAATCTTCTATCTGTTTTTTCCATAAAAAACCCTCTTCCGCAGCCACGAAATCTCCGATTTACTCCTCTTCATCGGCTCCGGACGCAATGACATTGAGTATTTCTCTGTTTTTAACCCATACCTGCAATCCTATTTGATCAAATTCGTAAACGTATTGTGGAATATTGTCTTCCTCGAACAATAGTTCATCAACATTTCCTACAGGCG
>Ga0182736_1000526_pt1 | contig 56385 bp, 58 predicted proteins | sample eDN5th30CKraftBY_FD_128882 | JGI IMG/M metagenome (GOLD analysis project Ga0182736, IMG submission 128882) | Enriched backyard soil microbial communities from Emeryville, California, USA - eDNA 5th pass 30_C Kraft BY (version 2) (version 2) | ecosystem: Environmental > Terrestrial > Soil >... | reverse complement strand
CCGGCGCTCCGTTTACAACCACTTCTCGCTCCACAAACAAAAATGCCGTTCAGCGCTAACTGAACGGCATTAGCCCGCGCGGGCCGCTTTCGTTTCCGGCGGCGGGTCAGTGCGGCTCGTGACCCGCCATGAACGCGCGCATGAAGACGAGCGCGCCCCAGCCCCAGATCGCATTGGCGATGAAGTTCGGCGCGAGACGCGGCAGCATGTTGCCGCTCGGCCAGATGCCGCGGGCCGGATCGATGACGAATACGCCGACGGCCGTCAGCACGATGCCGCCGAACACGAGTGCGCCGATCCAGGGCGCGCTGCGCTCGGGCGCGACGCGCAGCAGCCACGCCATCAGCACGCCGAAGATCGAACTCCACAGCGCATTCGCGATGAATTCCGGGATGCCGAGCGGAACAAACGGTGCGGTGGAAAAGCCGGCCGGATCGACGAGACCCGCTGCGTGCAACAGCGCCAGGGTCGATTCGCGAAAAAAGAGTGCGGCGAGAAAACCGGAAACGAACGGCAGAATGACTTTTTGCATTGGCTAGACCGCTTGGAGCATGAGCACGCGGTAGGCTCCGATTATCGTGACGAGCGCCATTATAGTGGCGTCGCGCGTGCTTCCAGCGCGGGTTCGGGGCCGTTGCGGGTTATTTCGCGATCGCGTCGCTCGCGGGGCTGTGATGCAGCATGCGATCGCTGTTCTGCGGTGGATTCGGGCGCTTCACCGGCATGTTGTCGGGATTGTCGGGGCGGGTGGCGCTCGCGGACGGCGCGCCGGGTGCGCCCGGCGGCTTGACCATTGAGGCACTCTCGTCGGGGCGCGCGGTCTGGGCTTGGGTCGCGAAGGTCGTGGCGAGGAGAAGGGCGGCTGTTGCGAGGTGATGTCGGGACATGATGAGTCTCCGCCAAGGGGAGACTTTCGATGTGCACGGCGCGTGCCCGAGGGGCGTCCGAATCAGAAGCCGCAAAGCAAAAAGCCCAGTCATTCGACTGGGCTTTTTGCATGAATTCTCGGTGGGGTGGCTGATGGGACTCGAACCCACGACGACAGGAATCACAATCCTGGACTCTACCAACTGAGCTACAGCCACCACTGTTACCGCGATCTCGACTGCTTCAAAACCGCTGCAGCAATCAAGAAGCGAGATTATACGAACAATGATTGCGCTTGCCTAGTCCCTTTTAGCATCTTTTTCCGACGGCCACGCATCATGCATCGAGCGCTTCCACCGCCTCGCGTAGGTGAGCCCGCGCTTCATCGAAAATCGTCAGATCGCCCTTCGCGAGACGGCGATTGTCGGACAGTACGCGACGCCATCCGCGCGCGCCGGCCACGCCGCGATACAGCCCGAGCGCATGCCGCGTCACCGCGCCGAGATACGTGCCGCGCGTCAGTTCGCCGCGTGCATAGTCGATGAGTCCCGCCTCGATTTCTTCGCGCGACGGAACCGGCGTATTCGCACCGTAAAAGCGCGTGTCGACGCCGGCGAGCACGTACGGATTGTGATAAGCCTCGCGCCCGAGCATCACGCCGTCGACGTGCTTGAGATGCTCCTCGACTTCATCGAGCGTCTTGATGCCGCCGTTGATCGAAATCTCAAGTTGCGGAAAGTCGCGCTTCAACCGATACGCATATTCGTACTTGAGCGGCGGAATCTCGCGATTCTCCTTCGGGCTCAAGCCTTTGAGGATCGCGTTGCGCGCGTGCACGATGAACACTTCGCAGCCGGCATCGGCGATCGTGCCGACGAAATCGCGCACGAACTCATATTCCTCGACGGTGTCGACGCCGATGCGATGCTTGACCGTTACCGGAATCGACACCGCGTCGCGCATCGCTTTCACGCAATCCGCGACGAGCTGCGGCTCCTTCATCAGACAAGCGCCGAACGCGCCGCGCTGCACGCGCTCGGAAGGGCAGCCGCAATTCAGGTTGATCTCGTCGTAGCCCCATTGCTCGCCGAGCTTCGCGCTTTTCGCGAGATCGGCCGGCTCGCTGCCGCCGAGCTGCAGCGCAACGGGCGCTTCGGCGGGTGTGAACGCGAGATGCCGCGCGACATCGCCGTAGAGCAGCGCGCCCGTCGTCACCATCTCCGTGTAGAGCCACGTATGACGCGATACCAGCCGATGCAGGGACCGGCAATGGCGGTCGGTCCAATCCATCATAGGTGCGACGGAGACGCGGCGGGGACTGATCTTCGATACGGCTGACATGGGCGACGGCGGCCGCACCTTCATGCGAACCGCTTGAATTTCAAGGGTAATCCGCGATTTTACCGCAGCGCGGCAGTTTGTTCGCGCCGGCCGACCGTTTCGCCCGCACAAACGTCAGCCGCCTTCGTCCAACAATGCTAGGATTTCGAGATCACCCCAACGACGGCATCGGAGGCAGACATGGCTACTTTGGCGATCGACGGTGTGCGCTGGGTCAACGACCGCGTGACCAGCGTGCGCTGGGGCAGTTTCGATCCGGCCACGAACGACTGGGCCGCGCCCACCACCATCGTGGATGTCCAGCAGGTCGTGGACGCCATCAAGAGCGGCAAGGAAGTCCGCACGCTCTTCAAGCTCGGCGGCCGCGCCTTCCTCGGCCCGAAAGTCAGCGCGCTGCCTTACACGAACGGACACATCGGCATCGAAGCGCGCGTGCAGGACGGTCAGATCGAGAAATCGCTCGAAGACTTGCCCGCCGTCTGACGATGCCGTTGATGCAGTCGAGCGCTCGCGGAGAAGCCCGTTGAACCGGCAACAGGCGCTCCGGTTCGAAACCGAATTCATGCCGCGCATCGTGGAACGTGTGACGCGCGTCGTCGATCACGGCGTGCGCGTCGACATCCTCGGCTACGAAAGCCCGGCCGTGCCGACGCGTCTGCATGTCAGCGCCGAACGTGCACCGCGACAGGGCGATGAACATCGGCGCGTTTATCCGTATCCGCTGAACGTATTTCTGACCTGGGACGACGACGAGATCGAACGGCTGATGGGCGCGGGCGGCGAGGCTCGATTCCTGCGTTATCTCGACGCCATCGGCGCGAAGCTCGACGCGTGGCAGGGCGCGCGCGAGGTCGATCTCGCGACGCGCTCGCAGGCGGAACCGTCGGTGCTCTTCGGCGGTCTCGATTTCGAAGCCTGAAGGCGGCCGGCTGCCGCCCGTTAGCGCCCGTTCAGCCGACGCATCGCATCGCCGGTCGATACGCGTCTCGCGCGGCCGGCAGGGCGCATCAACTTGAACGAGGAGGTCGGTATGGCATCGTCGAATGAAGGCGATCTGCGCGCATTCGTGCAGACCGCGGAGCAGGCGGGCGGTTTCGTCTGGGTCATCACGCTCGTCGATTTCGCGGTGCGCGAGGTCAAGCGCGCGCTGGTTTCCGAAGAGAATTTCTCCACCGCCGACGCCGCCCGCGACGCCGGCAACGATCGCCTGAAAGGCATGTCGAACGACCGCTGACGAAGCGTTCAGGCGCGCGGCCCGCTCACTTCGTCGCGATCACCATCGACTCCGCGCCGACGAGCGGTTCGACGCGCGCCGTCGCGAATCCCGCTTGCCGCATCCACGCGCAGCATTGCGCGCCGGTGTAGTCGAAGCCGCCGGGCGTTTCGATCAGCATGTTGAGGCTCATCAGAAGCCCGAAGGCATTCTGACGGCGCTCATCGTCGATGATCGCGTCGTACACGATCAACGCGCCGCCCGCCGGCAACGCCGCATGACACTTCGCGAGCAGTTCGAGCTTCTGCGGCAGATCCCAGTCGTGCAGGATGTGCCCCATCACGAGCACATCCGCCGACGGGCACGGCTCCTTGAAGAAATCGCCGGGATAAAAGCGCAGCCGGTCTTGGAGTCCGTGCGCGGCGACGTACGCGTCGAAGACCGGACCCACCACCGGCAGATCGAAGCCGCCGCCCGTCAGATGCGGATGCGCAAGCGCCACCTGCACCGGCAACGCGCCCTGCGCCGCGCCGATATCGATGAACGTGCGGTACTCGCTCCACGGGAACTGTCGCGCGATCGCGTGCGCCGCGCCCATGCTCACGCCGCTCATCGCCTGAAGAAAGCCGCGCAGACGTGCCGGGTCGCTATAGAGCGTCTCGAAGACGTTGCCGCCGTGCTTCGATTCGTTCTGCGGCAGGCCGGTGCGCAGCGCCTCCGTGAGCGAACCCCAGAACGGATAGAGGCGCGCGTTCGCCATTTCCAGCAATCCGCCGACATATGAAGGCTTGTTGCGATCCAGGAAGAAATCGGCGTCGTCGGCGTTCGCGTAGAAGCCGCCCTCGCGCGAGAGCAGGTTGAGCGCGACGAGCGTATCGAGGAAATCCAGCGCGCCCCGCGGATGCAGTGCCAGCGCCTGCACGAGATCGTCGGCCGTTCGCGGGCCGGTCGCCAGTTGCGTGAACACGCCGAGTTCGACCGCCGAAAGCAGCGTCTTCGACGCCCAGAACGCCATCCCCATTTGCAGCAGCCGCTCGGGATTGGGCTGTGCGCCGCGTTGCGCGTCTTGCATGATGCGCCTCCTGTCGGGAAGGAACTGCGTAACTCTAGGAGGCGATCGCGTTCGCTTCAAGGCGCATCTGTGGGGCGCCTCACTCAGACAAAAAAACTCGTTCGACGATATCGAACGAGTGCGCCGGCCGCGTCGTACGGAAAAGGGCGCACGCCCGACCATAATGCCTTCACACCCTGCAACGTTCACAAGGAGAACGTCATGAAACGCTTCGAAGGCAAGACAGTTCTGATCACTGGCGGCAACAGCGGCATCGGTCTCGCGGCAGCGCAGGCATTTGCTGCGGAAGGCGCGCGCGTCGTCATCACCGGCCGCGATGAAAGCGCGCTCGCGACGGCACGCGAGTCGCTCGGCGCGAACGCCATCGCGATCCGCAACGTGGCGGGCACGGTAAGCGCTGCGCGCGAACTGGCGCAAGCATTGACCGATGCGAACATCCGGCTCGATGCGATCTTCGTGAACGCGGGCGTCGCCACCTTCGGGCCGTTCACGGACATCGACGAAAAAGCGTGGGACGAAACCTTCGCGATCAACGTGAAAGGACCGTACTTCCAGATCCAGTCGCTCGTGCCCTTGCTGAACGAAGGCGCGTCGATCGTGCTGAACGGTTCGATCAACGCGCATATCGGCATGCCGATGTCATCGGTCTATGCGTCGAGCAAGGCGGCGCTCGTGTCGCTCGCAAAGACGCTGTCGGCGGAATTGCTGCCGCGCGGCGCGCGCGTGAACGTCGTGAGTCCCGGTCCGGTCTCGACGCCGCTCCACGACAAGCTCGGCCTCATCGATGAAGCCGCCGCGCAGCTTCAAAGCCAGATTCCGCTCGGCCGCTTCGGCAAGTCGAGCGAAGTGGCGGCGACGGTGCTGCATTTGGCGTCGCCGGAATCGGGTTTCATCGTCGGCACGGAGATCATCATCGACGGCGGCATGAGCCAGCTTTGAGCCGATGGCCGAGTTGCACCCTCAACGCATCTGGGGCTGCAACTCGCCCCAGTTGACGAGAATCTGCTGGATGCTGCGCGCATAGGCGTCGCGATGTTTCGGCGATTCGGAGTGATACGCGCCGATCGCGCGCCATGTGTTGCCGTGCTTCACCATCTTCTGCTTGAGCAGCCAGGCGGCGACGAAGACGTTGACGCACGGATCGGCGAGCGCGCGATGCGGAATGCCCTGACGCGCGAGATCGGGAACATGGATCGAATTGATCTGCAATTGGCCGATATCGATCGAGCCGTTGGCGTTGCGGTTGAGCGCGGCGGCGTCGCCTTTCGATTCGCGCCAGGCGACCGCGCGCAGCACAAGCGGATTGACGCCCTGATAGGCGCCGGCCTGTTCGAAGCAATCGTCGGCGTGAGCGGCGCGCGGCGCGAGCGACGCGGCGAGCAGCGCGCAGGCGGCCAGCGCCGCGCAAATCGGACGGAACATGGAACGTGGCTCCTTCGATTACGGCGCGAGCGCGATGTCGATGCGACGCTCGACGTCTTTCATATACGTGCGCGACTCGTCCGACACCACGAGACGCGGCTCGGGTCCGTTGCATTTGCAATCGGCGACGCGGCGCGTTTTCTTCGCTTTCTTGCTCGCGGATTTGGCAGGCGCATCGTCTTCTTCGCCGCTGGAAGGCGGAAGCATTGCGAGCGTCGGCAGCGGCGGATAGACCTTCTGCGCGGCAGGTCCGAGCGCCGCGAGCGTTTGCACGGACGCGGGCGCGCTCACGTCGAACGGACCGGCGGCGGCGTGCATCGAAAACAGCGCAGTCGCGAGGATGAGAAATGGGCGCATCGCGTCAGCCTCCCTGCGTCGGCTTGATGGACACGCTGTACGGCTGGCGCGCGCCGGCGGTCAGGTTTTCGAGACTGAGCTTGACCGCATGTCGCGCGGGAATGCCTTTCCAGATCGCCTGATTGAGATAGGGAAAGTCCTGCGCGAGCGCGGTGACGAGAATGGTCGTCGGCTGCTTTTGAGCGGCGGCGAGCGCGCCCGCTTTGGCGAGGATCGCCGTGAGTTGCGGGTCGCGGGCGCCGAGCGCGTCAGCGGGAATCTCGAAGCGGATGATCTCGGCGGAAGCCGCCGGTTTTTCGATCTGAGCCGTATTGGCGGCCGGCATCGGCGCGCAGCCGGTCACGACGAGCGCGACGGCGATGGCAAAAAGTGACGCTGCCCACTTCACTGGCATCTCCTGATTGGGTCATGGCGATATGCGAGTTGTCGGCGCGCACGGGCGCGACTTGATAGCCGCGCGCAAACGTTTCGCCAAATAGGAAGACTTGACTCAGAATTTGCCGATTCGGGGAATCAGATCGCGCGGACGTCGGTAATAGATGCCGCGACCTTGCCGCGGTGACGCTTCGATCAGATGCGCCACCACGCGCCGATGCTCGGCTCGGCATCGAGGGCGCGGAGAAAATCTTCGGCGAAGGCGTCGGCGGTGAGTTGCCGCTCGGGCGTGCCGTCGGGGAAATCGTGCGGATTCTTCAGGCCGCGCGCGTGGCGGAGGACGGCAACCATTTCGGTCAGGGCGGAGAGGGCGTCGAGCGTGTGCGAGTTCATACCGCGGATTACGGCAGGCGCGGCGAAGGCTTGAGCCTTTTCGTCATAAAACCTTCACGCCTTCGGCTTGCGATGCCCGGAAACGAGCGCGCCGGCGTCCTTCGCGAGCCCGAACAGATCGACGACGCCGACGAGCCCCACGAACCCGACGATCAGAAACGCGACGCTGAAATCCTCCGGTCCGATGGAATGGGCATCGTGGCCGTGGATCCATTCGCCGATGCGCAGCGCGATTGCGCCGGCCGCCACGCCGATGCCCATCGTCATCTGGAAGAGCGTGCTCGATAGCGCCGACGCGCCGCTCATCTGCGCTTTCGGCACGTCGGCGAAGGACAGCGTGTTGAGCGCCGTGAACTGCAGCGAACGCGACAAGCCGCTCGCGAACAGCACGGCGACGATCACGAACGTGGGCGTCGAGGGCGTCAGCAGGCTCATCGCGGCAAGCGAGAGCGCGGCGAGCACGCCGTTTACGATCAGCACCGGCCGGAAGCCGAACCGACGCATCACGGGCGTCGTGACGAGCTTCATCGAAAGATTGCCCGCGAACACCGCGAGCGTGAGCAGGCCCGAATCGAACGCGTTCATGCCGAAGCCGACCTGGAACATCAGCGGCAGCAGGAACGGCGCGGCGCTGATCGCGATCCGAAAGAGCGAGCCGCCGCCCATCGCCACGGCAAAGGTCTTCACCTTCAGCGCCGACAGATCCACGACCGGATGCGCCGCGCGCCGCAGATGCCGCCACGACGCGATGCCCGCGACGACGCCTACCGCCACCAGCGCGCCGACGAAGCGCCAGTCCACGTCGCTGCGTCCGATCAGTTCCATCGCGTAGAGCAGCGTCGTGCACGCGATGCCGCACAGCGCGAAGCCCGGCAAGTCGAAGCGCCGCGTCGCGTCCTCGCGTTCGTTGCCGATGTAGCGCAGCGTCAGCAGCAAGCCGATCAGCCCGAGGGGCACGTTGAGATAGAAGATCCAGCGCCACGAAGAATACGTCGTGATGAAGCCGCCGAGCGGCGGGCCGATCACCGGCGCGACGAGACCCGGCCACGTGATGATCGCGATGGCGCGCATCAGGCCCTCCTTGGGCGTCGCGCGCAAGACGGCCAGGCGCCCGACGGGCACCATCATCGCGCCGCCGATGCCCTGCAGCACGCGCGCGGCGGCGAACGCGGGCAAGGTCGAGGTCGTCGCGCACAGCACGGACGCGGCCGTGAACACCGCGATCGCGCTCGCGAACACGGTGCGCAGGCCGAAGCGGTCGGCGGCCCAGCCGGAAATCGGGATGAACACGGCGAGCGTCAGCAGATACGCCGTGATGCCGAGGCTCATGTCGGCGGGATGCACGTTGAACGAGCGCGCCATCTGCGGCAAGGCGGTGGCGATGATCGTGCCGTCGAGGTTCTCCATGAAGAAGGTCGCCGCGACGAGCATGACGATGAGCGACGAGCCTTTTGTCTCGCGATCGCGTGCTAACGGCATCGGTTGCGTGCTCCTGCCTGACGGGTTGGAAGCTTGCCATTCTAGCCGCGAGAGCAGAGCTTTCGCGCCTATGGTAGGTTTTGCGATTGCCGGAAAATCAGCCAGGCAGCCTGTCCGACAAAGCGCCTACGGTCTCCCCACAGCGCGCAAACAACTCGTCAACAAGAGGAATGAGCAATGAAGTTTCGGAAACTCGGCGATTCGGGTATCGACGTCAGCCTGATCGGGCTCGGCACCATGACCTGGGGCGAGCAGAACACCGAAAGCGAAGCGCACGAGCAGATCGATTACGCGCTCGCCCAAGGCGTGAATCTCATCGACGCCGCCGAGATGTATCCGGTGCCGCCGCGCCCCGAGACGCAGGGCCGCACGGAGGAATACATCGGTACGTGGCTCGCGAAGCATCCGGCGAAGCGCGCCGATATCGTCCTCGCGACGAAAATCGCCGGGCCCGCGCGCCAGCCGCACAATCCGCGGCATATCCGCGGCGCGGGCAACCAGTTCGATCGCAAGAATCTGAACGAAGCCATCGACGGCAGCCTGAAGCGCCTGCAAACGGATTACGTCGATCTGTATCAGCTGCATTGGCCCGATCGCAGCACGATGACGTTCGGCCGATCCAGCTATCCCTATATCGACGATGAATACACGGTGCCGATCGAGGAAACGCTCGCGGCGCTCGCCGATCTCGTGAAGGCGGGCAAGATCCGTCATGTGGGCGTGTCGAACGAAACGCCGTGGGGTGTCGCGCAATTCCTGCGCGCGGCCGAAAAGGCGGGGCTGCCGAAAATCGTCAGCATTCAGAATCCGTACAGCCTCGTGAATCGCACTTACGAGCTCGGACTGTCGGAGTTCACGCACAAGGAAGGCGTCGGGCTGCTCGCGTATTCGCCGCTCGCGTTCGGCTGGCTGTCGGGCAAGTACGAGGGCGGGGCGCGTCCGGCGGGCGCGCGCATCACGCTGTTCGAGCGTTTCCAGCGCTACAGCAAGCCGCAGGCGATCGCCGCGATCACGTCGTACGTCGAACTGGCGAAACGCCACGGACTCACGCCGACGCAACTCGCGCTCGCGTTCGTCAACACGCGCCCGTTCACGACGAGCACGCTGATCGGCGCGACGTCGATGCCGCAGTTGAAGGAGAACATCGGTAGCGTGAACATCGAACTGTCGGACGAAATCCTGGCCGAAATCGAAGCGCTGCACGAGCGTCAGCCGAATCCGGCGCCCTGATTTCCCTCGCCGGCTCAAGCATTTGGCGAAGAATTGCATGCCTTTGCCGCGAATGTGTCAGCATTGACGTTCGCGTGCCCGTCGTTTATCGCTCTGTAATACCGGCCTAATTTTTGGCCCGTACTCTGCCGTAACGCCGCCCGAATCCCGCACCCGAGGATTCGCGGCGCGCTCCCGTGTCATTCGCGGTGCGGTGCTTTTCGTAAGGCACTGCACTTGCTCGATGGTCCTGGTTGCCCGCTGCGGCGCCCCTCGCCACAGCGCGCTCTTCGCAAAGGAGTCGTCGCTCATGTCTCAAGCAACACCTCAGGCCAAAGATCTCGATCGCCTCACGATCGACACCATCCGCACGCTCTCGATGGACGCCGTGCAGAAGGCCAATTCCGGCCACCCCGGCACGCCGATGGCGCTCGCGCCGGTCGCATTCCATCTGTGGCAGAACCATCTTCGTTACGATCCCGACGCGCCGCTATGGCCGAATCGCGACCGCTTCGTGCTGTCGGTCGGGCATGCGTCGATGCTGCTGTACTCGCTGTTGCATCTTGCCGGCGTGAAGGAGTTCGACGGCGACGGCAAGCCGACCGGCAAGCCCGCCGTGTCGATCGACGATATCAAGCAGTTCCGCCAGCTCGACAGCAAGACGCCGGGCCATCCGGAATACCGCATGACGACGGGCGTCGAGACGACGACCGGACCGCTCGGCCAGGGCCTCGGCAACAGCGTGGGCATGGCGATGGCCGCGCGCTGGAAGGAGAGCCGCTTCAACAAGGGCGACGACAAGCTCTTCGATTACCGCGTCTACGCGCTGTGCGGCGACGGCGACATGATGGAAGGCGTGTCGCACGAAGCGGCGTCGCTCGCGGGGCATCTGCGGCTGTCGAATCTCATCTGGATCTACGACAGCAACACCATCACCATCGAAGGCCATACGGAGCTCGCCTACAGCGACGACGTGGAAGCGCGCTTTCACGGCTACAACTGGCACACGCTGCACGTCGACGACGCCAACGACGCGGACGCGCTCGAAGCGGCCATCAACAAGGCGAAGTCGCACACCGACAAGCCGACGCTGATCGTCGTGAAAAGCATCATCGGCTGGGGCGCGCCGAACAAGCAGAACACCGCGAGCGCGCACGGCGAGGCGCTCGGGGAGGAAGAGGTCAAGCTCGCGAAGAAGTTCTACGGCTGGCCGGAGGACAAGCAGTTCTACGTGCCCGACGGCGTCATGCAGCACTTCGCCGACGGCATGGGCGCGCGCGGCAAGAAGCTGCACGCCGAGTGGAAGCAGCGCTTCGACGCCTACGAGAAGGCCAATCCGGAACTCGCGAAAGAAGCGTGGCAGATGCTCGAAGGCAAGCTTCCCGACAACTGGGACGCGGACATCCCGACCTTCGAGGCGGACGCCAAGGGCCTCGCGACGCGCGATTCGTCCGGCAAGGTGCTGAATGCGATTGCGCCGCGCGTGCCTTGGCTGATCGGCGGCGCGGCAGACCTGTCGCCATCGACGAAGACGAATCTGAAGTTCGAAGGCGCGGGCAGCTTCGAGCACGACAGCTACGGCGGACGCAATCTGCACTTCGGCATTCGCGAGCACGGCATGGGCGCGGTCTGCAACGGCCTCGCGCTGTCGGGCTTGCGTCCGTACGGATCGACGTTCCTGATTTTCAGCGACTACATGAAGCCGCCGATCCGCCTGTCCGCGATCATGGAAGTGCCGGTGATCTACGTGTTCACGCACGATTCGATCGGCGTCGGCGAAGACGGTCCGACGCATCAGCCGATCGAGCAGCTCGCCTCGCTGCGCGGCGTGCCGGGCCTGTGCACGCTGCGTCCCGCCGACGCGAACGAAGTCGCAGAAGCGTGGCGCGTCGCGCTGACGCATCCGAAGGAGCCGTCGTGCATCGTGCTGACGCGCCAGCCGCTGCCGACGTTCGACCGCAAGAAATACGCGTCCGCCGAAGGCGTGAAGCGCGGCGCCTACGTGCTCGCCGATACCGAAGGCGGCAAGAAGCCCGAGGTGCTGCTGCTCGCGACGGGCAGCGAAGTGTCGCTTTGCGTCGAGGCGTACGAGAAGCTGACAAGCGAAGGCGTCGCGGCGCGCGTCGTGTCGATGCCGTCGTGGGACATCTTCGAGAAGCAGGATCTCGCGTACAAGGAATCGGTGCTGCCGCCGGACGTGCATGCGCGCGTGTGCGTCGAGCAAGCCGCGACGCTCGGCTGGGACCGCTACGTCGGCCGCCTCGGATCGCAGATCGTCATGCACACGTTCGGCGCATCCGCGCCATTGAAGGCGCTGAAGACGAAGTTCGGCTTCACGCCCGAAGCGGTCTACGACGCCGCGAAGAAGCAGATCGAACGCGTGAAATCCAACGGGAAGGAGTGACCATCATGCAGATCGGCATCGTGGGACTGGGGCGCATGGGCGGCAACATCGGGCGGCGGCTCATGCGCGGCGGACATACGTGCGTCGTGTACGACCACAATCCGGAGGCCACCGAAGCGCTCGCGAGCGAAGGCGCGACGGGCGCGAAGGATCTCGGCGATCTCGTCGCGAAACTGACCGCGCCGCGCGTCGTCTGGCTGATGCTGCCGGCGGGGAAAATCACCGAAGACACGCTCAACGATCTGCACAAGATCCTCGGCGCGGACGACGTGATCATCGACGGCGGCAACAGCTTCTACAAGGACGATATCCGCCGCGCCGCGCAGTTGCGCGAGCAGGGCATCCATTACGTCGATGTCGGCACGTCGGGCGGCGTGTGGGGCCTGACGCGCGGCTACTGCATGATGATCGGCGGCGACGAGCCGGTCGTGCGCCGCATCGATCCGATTCTCGCGACGCTCGCGCCGGGACGCGGCGACATTCCCGCGACGCCGGGCCGCGAAGGGCGGGATGCACGCGTCGAGAACGGCTACATGCACTGCGGGCCGGTCGGGTCGGGGCATTTCGTCAAGATGGTGCACAACGGCATCGAATACGGACTGATGCAGGCCTATGCCGAAGGCTTTCACGTGCTCGAGCGCAAGGACTCGACGGAACTGCCGGAGAACGAGCGTTACTCGCTCGATCTCGCCGATATCGCGGAAGTGTGGCGTCGCGGCAGCGTGGTGTCGTCGTGGCTGCTCGATCTGACCGCGGGCGCGCTCGCGGGCGACGGCTCGCTCGACCGCTATTCCACCGAAGTCGCGGACAGCGGCGAAGGACGATGGACGATCGAAGCGGCAATCGAGGAAGCGGTGCCGGCGCAAGTGCTGTCGGCGGCGCTGTACACGCGGTTCCGTTCGCGCGATGCCGAATCGTTCCCGGAACGCATGTTGTCCGCGATGCGCTTCGGCTTCGGCGGGCATCACGAGTTTCCGGTGAAGTAGCGCGCTTTCCTTTTCGGCGATGTCAAAACGGCGATCGGCTTTCGAAGTCCATCGCCGTTTTTCATTTCATCATGCGCCGCCTGAAAAGCCACGCGCACAGGAAGAACGGCACGACCGCATACGCGCAGAGCACGAGCGCATGCAGCGCGAAGCCGTCGAACGGGCGGCCGAGCATCGCCGGACGGATCAGCTCCACAGCGTGATACAGCGGCAAGACCTGCGTGACGTGTTGCGCGATCGCGGGCAGTTGCGCGATGGGAAAGAAGACGCCGGAGAGCAGGAGCATCGGCGTGAGCGCGAGCGTCTGATAGAACATGAAGAAGTCGTAGCTCGGCGCGAGCGCGGTGACGACCATCGCCGTGCTGGCGAACGCGAGTCCTGTCAGCACGATGACCGGCAACGCGATCAGCATCGACGGAAAGCTCGCATAGCCGAGCGCGCCCGCGACGATCATGATCGCCACGCCCGACAGCACCGACTTGCTCGCGGCCCAGACGATCTCGCCAAGCACGATATCGCCGAGCGTGAGCGGCGTGTGCATGATCGCTTCCCAGGTGCGCTGAACGTGCATGCGCGAGAAGCCCGAGTACATCGATTCGAAGCTCGCGGACATCATCACGCTCGACGCCGCCGTGCCCGCCGCGAGGAACGCGATATACGACACGCCGTCGACGTGCCCGACCATCAGGCCCAGACCGAGGCCGAGGCCGAAGAGGTAGATCATCGGATCGGCGAGATTGCCGATCATCGAGGCGATCGCGAGTTTCTTCCAGACGAGATAGTTGCGCCGCCACACGGACATCCAGTGCGTGGCGTTCGTGGGCAACGCGCTGGAAAGCGGCGTGAGGTTTTGTGCGCGCTTCGGCTCGCGCTGTTTGTCGATGCGGGATCGTTCGAGCGTATCCATTGGCTCAGTCCACCATCTCACGTCCGGTGAGACGCAGGAAAACATCTTCGAGATTCGCCGGACGATGCAGATAGCGCACGTCCGCGCGGCCCTTCACGCGCGCATGCACGGGCTGCGGATCGTCGACGTAGCAAAAGAGCGTCTCGCCGCTCACTTCCATGCGCGCGACGAGCGGCGCAAGCTCGGCGGCGAGCGCTTGCGGATCGGGTCCGTAGATTTCGATCACGTCCGAGCCGATCACCGATTCGATCAGCTCGCGCGGCCGTCCTTCGGCGATCTTGCGGCCCTCCTCGATCACGCACAGGCGATCGCAGAGACGCTCGGCTTCTTCCATGAAATGCGTCGTCAGCAGGATGGTCTTGCCGCGCGCAAGCAGCGAGCGCAGACGCTCCCAGATCAGATGCCGCGCTTGCGGATCGAGCCCGGTGGTCGGTTCGTCCATCACGAGCACATCGGGATCGTTGACGAGCGCGCGCGCGAGCGTGAGACGCCGCTTCATGCCGCCCGACAACTCGCCGACGCGCGCATCGGCCTTGCTCTCCAGCCGCGCGAACTCCAGGAGCGACGGTACGAGCGCATCCATGCGCGCGCCCGTCAGGCCGAAGTAGCGGCCGAACACCGTCAGATTTTCGCGGACAGTGAAATCGGGATCGAGATTGTCGAACTGCGGTACGACGCCCACACGCTCGCGGGCGAATCGGGCGCGCGCGGGCACCGGCTCGCCGACGAGACGGATCGCGCCGCTATCGGGCGAAGTGATGCCGAGCAGCATCTTGAGCGTCGTCGTCTTGCCCGCGCCGTTCGGTCCGAGCAGTCCGAAGCATTCGCCGGGCCGCACATCGAACGACAGGCCGTCGACGACCGTGCGCTCGCCGTAGTGCTTCCTTACTTCGCTGAATTCGATGGCGGGTGCGCGGTTTCCATCGGCGTCGCGTGACATGCTTTGTTGCAAAGTTTGATCAGTCATGCATCTGTGCGCAGGGAAAGCCGGATGAGGGAAATCCAGCGGGCTAGTGTAATCCATTGCACCAAGGCGGCGCTTGGCGTGCAACCGCATGCTGCGCGGGCGTGTCAAACCCGTGCGGGGCGCGTCGAACCGGTTCCGGCCGAAAGTGCCAGAGGCTTGTCCGTCGACGTTTTTGTGGTTCTGGCACGGTGCCAGCTAGCGTGTTCGCGCCGGTAAGCGTTTTCCAGCGTTGTCTCCCATGGGACGACGCACGATGATGAATCAACGCCGCGGGCAAGCCGCGCTCAACGGCACGTTGGCCAGGGAGGTCAAGATGGAGAGCTACCGAAAAATCCTGCTGTGCTACGACGGCTCCAGAGAAGGCCGCAAGGCACTGCGTCAGGGCGCCAATCTCGCGCTCGACCTGAATGCGGAGACGCATGTGCTCGCGGTGGTGGATATGCGCTCGAGCATCGCGCAGAGCGCCGGACTGCTAACCGACATGGCCTGCGGACGCTTCGAAGAGGCCGCGCGCGACATCCTGCAAGAGGGCGTCGAATGGCTGCGCGAGCGTGGCCTTCAGGCACAGGGACATTTCGCGTTCGGCCATCCGATCGACGAAATCGCGGCGCTCGCCGACAGCCTTCAGGTCGATCTCGTCGTCGTCGGGCATCGCTGCCGCAGCGGCCTCGCGCGCTGGTGGATGGGCGCGGGCAACACGCCGCTGCTGGATCGCGTGAAGTGCAGCATCCTGGTTGCCGTCTGTCAGGCCGGTGAATCGGCCGAAGCGGAAGACGAAGCGGCGTACGCGGCGAAGCCCGTCAAGGCCGAAGCCGGGGCGTGATGCGGTGCGAAGCGTGAACCGCGACGCTTGACGCGTCAACCGTTGAGATCGACCGCGACGAGCTTCCACGACACGAGCCCGTTGCGGTGGAAGATCGCGGAGTATCGCGCATCGCCGGCGCCGTGTTGATACGTGACGACGAACGTGTTCAGGCTTCGATAACCCGCCGTCGTCTGCGGTGGTTCTTTCGGCGGCTGCCGTGCGGCCGTGACGCCGGACGCGGGCGCATTCCCCGCATTCGCTGGTGCGCCGTCGCCAGCTTGCGGCGGACGCTCGCCCGGATCGCCGCGCGGCGGGATGCCGTTCAGAATCGCCGCGACGCCGTCCGGTGTGGCATACGAATCCACCAGCGGACCGACGAGCGCCGCGCCGATCATCGCACCGATGATCGCGAGCGGATTCCCGCTCTTTTGAATATCCACGCGACGCGTGAGCAGCGCCGCGATCTGGTCCTTGAGGCTCGCGCGCAGCGCCGGAAAATCGACGTATTCGTTGACGGTTTGCGCATCGCGGGCATCGGCCGCGCGCTTCACGCGATCGAGTGCGATGTAAGGCGATGCGTAAACGAAACCGAGCGCCGCGACGATAACCAGGACGACGAGCGTAACGACAATAGAACGGGTAGTGCGGGACATGCTTGGGCCAAGCCTCTTGCAAAACGTGAATTACGGATTGACCGCGCGGGCGCCGGTTAAATCCCGTGAATTCACGTCGTGCGTGCGATGGCGTTCCATTCAGGCGAGGATTCCGCCGGCCAGCCCGGCATTTTCCTCGGCGATGCAGCGGTCGATCATGCGCGAAACCTCGTCGATCTTGCCCACCAGAATCACGCGCGATTGCCCGCGATACACGCGCACTGGCGCGCGCTGCTCGGCCTCGGCGTGCACCGTGCTGTTGAGGGAAACGCGAGCGAAGGCCGGCTGACGGGACGGCAACGCGGGCATTTCGTTGAAGAGATCGGGCGTGGCTTCGGCGCGCGGCATGCCGCAGGCGATCAGCGTGCGCAGATGGCGCAGGCGGCCGAATTGACGGAAGGGCAGCAGACGGGCAAAACGTTCCATGATGACTCTCCAGACGATAGGACGCACCGCGGCGCACCGCGCGCGGTGGCCGTCATGCTTGTTGTGTTGTGAGACGCCTGAATCAGGTGTCGAAAGCGGTTGGTGAGGCTATCTTGCGATGTCAATGAGACATTTCGTGTCTCGGTGCGAAAGTAATGTGCTTCGACTTTCGTGCCTTGCCCGTTCGCGGGCCAACATCAGAATTCGCCGGAGCGGATCAGCCCGACGGCAATGCCTTCAAGCGCGAAATCGCCGCTGCCGGCGCGCACGAAGATGTTTTCATACTCGGGGTTTTCGGCGATGAGTTCGACGCCGTCCGCGCGCCGTTTCCAGCGCTTGACCGTGACGTCGTCGCCAAGACGCGCGACGACGATCTGTCCGTCTTTCGCTTCGTTGCGCTTTTGCACGGCGAGAAGATCGCCGTCGAGAATGCCTGCGTCGCGCATCGAGAGGCCGCGCACCTTCAACAGATAGTCCGGCTTGCTGGAGAAGAGCGCGGGGTCGCACGCATAGTGCTGCGAGATGTGCTCTTGCGCGAGGATAGGACTCCCCGCCGCGACCCGGCCGACGAGCGGCAGAGACAATTGCATGATGCTCTGATGCGGCAGCGTGAACTGATGCGGCAGCTCCTCGGACCGATCGATGCGAGATGCATCGCCGAGCAGCCGGATGCCGCGCGACGAACCCGCCGCCAGCTCGATGACGCCCTTGCGGGCCAGCGCCCTGAGGTGCTCCTCGGCGGAATTGGCCGAACTGAAGCCGAGCTCCGCCGCGATCTCGGCGCGCGTGGGCGGAAAGCCCGTGCGGTCGATCGCGCGCTGGATGAGTTCGAACACCTGCTGCTGCCGCGCGGTAAGTTTTGATGTTTTGGTCACTGGCTCGAGCCCCTGATGCACTGTATGAATGGACAGGTGACTGTATTTTTATACAGTATTTGTTGCTTTTCAAGCTTTACTTTAAGTTCGCGGCCACGAAGCCTCCGCACCGTCGGATCGCGCCCGCCGGCGCTTCTTCCATCCAGGAATATCGTTCTTAGCAGTTTTACGTATAAAAAAGTGAGTAACGATTATTTTCAATCATATAGAGGCCTCGTTAGACTGATTCCGTCAATTCGATAAGACGGAGAACGGGGAATGCAAAGCATCAACACGGGATTGCGACGGCTTCTTGCTGCGGCGACGCTCGGCGCGGCGGGTTTGATCATGACGGCGCCGGCGCAGGCGGATACGTCGTTTCTGAACGTTTCCTACGACCCGACCCGCGAGCTGTATCAGGACTTCAATCAGGCTTTCGCGAAAAAGTGGAAGGCGGAGACGGGCGAGACCGTAACCTTCAAGCAGTCGCATGGCGGGTCGGGCGGCCAGGCGCGCGCGGTCATCGACGGACTGCAGGCGGACGTCGTTACGCTCGCGCTCGCTTATGACATCGACGCGCTCGCGGGCAAGGGACTCGTCGGCGCGGACTGGCAGAAGCGCCTGCCGGACAACGCATCGCCGTACACGTCGACGATCGTGTTTCTCGTGCGCAAGGGCAATCCGAAGCACATCAAGGACTGGGACGATCTGACGAAGCCGGGCGTGTCGATCGTCACGCCGAATCCGAAGACATCGGGCGGCGCGCGCTGGAACTACCTCGCGGCGTGGGCGTACGCGCAGCACAAGCCGGGCGGCAACGAGCAGACCGCCAAGGAGTTCGTGACGAAGCTCTACAAGAACGCCGGCGTGCTGGATTCCGGCGCCCGCGGCGCGACGACGAGCTTCGTGCAGCGGGGTCAGGGCGACGTGCTCATCGCGTGGGAAAACGAGGCGTTCCTGTCCCTGAAGGAATTCGGTCCGGACAAGTTCGAGATCGTCGTGCCGTCCGTGAGCATTCTGGCGGAGCCGCCGGTCGCGGTGGTCGACAAGGTCGTCGACAAACACGGCACGCGCAAGCTCGCCGAAGCGTATCTCAAGTATCTGTATAGCGACGAAGGGCAGCAGATCGCCGCGCGCAATTTCTATCGGCCGCGTTCGGACAAGGTGCCCGCCGATCTGACGAAGCAGTTTCCGAAGCTGAAGCTCTATACCATCGACGACACCTTCGGCGGCTGGACCAAGGCGCAGAAGACGCATTTCGCGGATGGCGGCGTGTTCGATTCGATCTATCAGCCGCAATAAGCGTCAACCGGCGACGCGGCGCGTTCAAGACGCCGCGCGCCCGAAGCAGCAACGCGCGCCCACCCCGCGCGCAAAAAGGATGATTCAAGGATGACGACTCTCACATTCAGGAAACCGAGCGCGCTACCCGGTTTCGGCCTGACACTCGGCATCACGGTGGCTTATCTGAGCCTCGTGGTGCTGATTCCGCTTGCCGCCACCTTCGCTAAGACGGCGACGCTCGACTGGGCGCAGTTCGTGCGCGCGGTGACGTCGCCGCGCGTGCTCGCATCGTATCGGCTGACGTTCGCCGCGGCGCTCGGCGGCGCGCTCATCAACGCGGTGTTCGGTTTTCTCGTCGCGTGGGTGCTCGTGCGCTACACGTTCCCGTTCAAGCGCATCGTCGATGCGATGGTCGATCTGCCGTTCGCGCTACCGACGTCGGTCGCCGGCATTTCGCTCGCCGCGGTCTACGCGGGCAATGGCTGGATCGGGCAATATCTCGCGCCGCTCGGCATCAAGGTCGCGTTCACGCCGCTCGGCGTGCTCGTCGCGCTGACGTTCATCGGCCTGCCGTTCGTCGTGCGTACCGTGCAGCCCGTGCTCGAAGACTTCGAGCGCGAGCAGGAAGAAGCCGCCGCGTGCCTCGGCGCGACGCGCTGGCTCACGTTCCGGCGCGTCGTGCTGCCGTCGCTCTTTCCGGCGCTGCTGACGGGCTTCGCACTCGCGTTCGCGCGCGCGTTGGGCGAATACGGCTCGGTGATTTTCATCGCGGGCAACGTGCCGATGAAGTCGGAGATCACGTCGCTGCTCATCATCACGAAGCTCGAACAGTACGACTATGCCGGCGCGACCGCGCTCGCCGTCGTGATGCTGTGCGTGTCGTTCCTGATGCTTCTGTTGATCAACACGCTGCAATGGTGGCTGCAGCGCCGCACGAGCAAGACGGGCGCGGCGCCGGTCAACGTCTCCCTGGCAGCGGGAGAAACGGCATGAGCAAGGTGCTTCCATTGCAGACGACGACACAGCGCGACGCGCACGGCCTCAATCCCGTCACCGAGCCGCGCGCCGTGCGATGGCTCCTGACCGGTATCGCACTCGCGTTTCTCGCGTTCTTTCTCGTCGTGCCGCTCGTCGCGGTGTTCGTGCAGGCGTTCGCCAAGGGCATCGACTATTACTTCGAGTCGCTGAAGGATCCCGACGCGTGGTCCGCGATCAAGCTCACGCTGATCACCGCCGCGATCGCCGTGCCGCTGAATGTCGTCTTCGGACTGGCGGCGTCGTGGGCGATCGCGAAGTTCGAGTTTCGCGGCAAGGCGCTCCTGACGACGCTCATCGACTTGCCGTTCTCGGTGTCGCCGGTCATCTCGGGTCTCGTCTACGTGCTGATGTTCGGCGCGCAAGGATGGTTCGGCCCGTGGCTCGCCGCGCACGACGTGCAGATCATCTTCGCGGTGCCCGGCATCGTGCTCGCGACGATCTTCGTCACGTTTCCGTTCGTCGCGCGCGAACTGATTCCGCTGATGCAGGCGCAAGGCAACGACGAAGAGGAAGCGGCGCACGTGCTCGGCGCCTCGGAATGGCAGATCTTCCGGCGCGTGACGCTGCCCAACGTGAAGTGGGGCCTGCTCTACGGCGTGATTCTCTGCAACGCGCGCGCGATGGGCGAGTTCGGCGCGGTGTCGGTGGTGTCCGGGCACATCCGCGGGCAGACGGACACGATGCCGCTGCACGTCGAAATTCTCTACAACGAATACAACTTCTCGGCTGCGTTCGCGGTGGCGTCGCTGCTGGCGCTGCTCGCGCTCGTGACGCTCGCGCTGAAACTTCTCGCGGAGCGCCGCATGACGCAAGCATTGACCGCCGCAAAAGCCACCGCACAGAATTGAGAGGCGATAAACATCATGAGCATCATCGTTCGCAATCTGCAAAAACGCTTCGGCGATTTCACCGCGCTCGACAACGTGTCGCTCGACTTTCCGGCGGGCGAACTGGTCGCGCTGCTCGGGCCTTCGGGCTGCGGCAAGACCACGCTCTTGCGCGTGATCGCGGGTCTCGAATTCGCCGATGCGGGACAGGTCGTGCTGCACGGCGAAGACGTCGCGGCGGTCGGCGCGCGCGAGCGTCAGGTCGGCTTCGTGTTCCAGCATTACGCGCTGTTCCGGCACATGACCGTGTTCGAGAACGTCGCGTTCGGCTTGCGCGTGAAGCCGCGCCGCGAGCGTCCGAGCGAAGCGAAAATTCGCGAGAAAGTGCATGAGCTGCTGAAGCTCGTGCAACTCGACTGGCTCGCGGAGCGTTTTCCGTCGGAACTGTCAGGCGGACAGCGGCAGCGTATTGCGCTGGCGCGGGCGCTTGCCGTCGAGCCGAAAGTGCTGCTGCTCGACGAGCCGTTCGGCGCGCTCGACGCCAAAGTGCGCAAGGAACTGCGCAGCTGGCTGCGCCGGCTGCACGACGATCTGCATATCTCGACGCTTTTCGTCACGCACGACCAGGAAGAGGCGCTCGAAGTGGCGGATCGCATCGTCGTGATGAATCATGGCCGCGTGGAGCAGGTGGGCAGTCCGCAAGACGTGTACGATCATCCGCAGACGTCCTTCGTCTACGAGTTTCTCGGCGCCGCGAACCGGCTGCAGGGCGAAGTGAACGCGAACGGCTTCATCGCCGATGGCGCCGCGAGCCCGATCGCGGCTCAGGCGCATTTCAGCGGGCGGGCGCTCGCGTACGTGCGTCCGCATGATCTCGCGCTGTATCCCGCCGACGGCACGCATCGCGACGGCATCGTGGTGGGCGTGCGGCGCGTCGTGACGCTGGGCGGCTCGGTGCGCGTCGAGCTCGAAGGCAACGCGGGCGGCGTGATCGAGGCAGAACTGGATCGCGAGGCGTGGCGCGCGCTCAGGCTCGATATCGGCGATGGCGTGACCGCCGTTCCACGCGCGTTGCGAGTGTTTCCCGCGCAGTGACATCATAAAAATCAAAGAGGCTGACATGAACTTCCAGCAGTTGCGCTTCGTGCGCGAGGCCGTGCGTCAGAACATGAATCTGACGGAGGTCGCCAACGTCCTTTACACGTCGCAGTCGGGCGTGTCGAAGCAGATCAAGGATCTCGAGGACGAACTCGGCGTCGATATCTTCATCCGCCGCGGCAAGCGTCTGACGGGACTGACCGAGCCGGGCAAGGAAGTGCATCAGCTGATCGAGCGCATGCTGCTCGATGCCGAGAATCTACGGCGCGTCGCGCGCCAGTTCGCGGATCAGGACAACGGCCATCTCGTCGTCGCGACGACGCACACGCAGGCGCGTTACGCGTTGCCGAAGGTCATCCGCCAGTTCACCGAGGTGTTTCCGAAGGTGCATCTCGCGCTGCGTCAGGGCAGCCCGCAGCAGATCGCGCAGATGATCATCAACGGCGAAGCGGATATCGGCATCTCGACCGAAGCGCTCGACCGTTATCCGGACATCGTCACGTTTGCGTGCTATTCGTGGCATCACACGGTCGTTGTGCCGAAGGATCATCCGCTCGTCGGGCGCGAGAACATCACGCTCGAGCAGATCGCCGAATATCCGATCGTCACGTACGACAACGATTTCACCGGGCGTTCGCACGTCGATCAGGCGTTCGCGAGCGCGGGCGCGATGCCCGATATCGTGCTGACCGCGATCGATGCCGACGTCATCAAGACGTATGTCGAACTGGGCATGGGCATCGGCATCGTCGCGGCGATGGCGTATGACGCGAAGCGCGACACCGAGCTCGTCGCGCTCGATACGCAGCATCTGTTCGAGGCGAGCACGACGCGTGTCGGCTTGCGAAAGGGCGCGTTCTTGCGCGCGTATGCGTATCGGCTGATCGAAATGTTCGCGCCGCAACTCGATGAAGCGCAGATCGCCGCGCAGCTTCGCGAAGCCGCTTAGAGTCGTGCCGGCTGTTTTACAATCGCCGGCATGAATACTTCCTCGCTTCCTCGTGTCGCCGTGCTTGCCACGGGCGGCACGATTGCCGGTCAGGCCGGCGATTCCTCCAAGACCGCGGGCTACAAGGCGGGCGTCGTCGGCGTCGACAAGCTGCTCGACGCCGTGCCCGCGCTCGGCTCGGTTGCGCGAATCCACGCGGAACAGATCGCGAGCATCGACAGCAAGGACATGAGCGCCGCGCTGTGGACGCAACTCGCGCGGCGTATCGATGAGCTGCTTGCGCAGGACGATATCGATGGCGTCGTCGTCACGCACGGCACCGATACGCTCGAAGAAACCGCGTATCTGCTGCATCTCACGGTGAAGAGCGCGAAGCCCGTCGTGCTGACGGCGGCGATGCGCCCATCGACCGCGCTTTCCGCCGATGGCCCGTTGAATTTGCTCAATGCGGTGACGGTCGCGGCGTCGAAGGATGCCGCGGGCAAGGGCGTGCTCGTCGCTTTCAACAATCAGATTCACAGCGCGCGCGATGTCACCAAGACGAGCACTTATGCCGTCGATGCGTTTCGCTCGCCTGAGACCGGTGTGCTCGGGTTCGTGCAGGACGGACGCGTCGAGTTTCAGCGCACGGTCGTGCGGGCGCATACCGTCGCGAGCGAGTTCGCTGTCGCCGATCGATGGCCGATGGTCGAGATCGTCGCGAGCTACGCGGATGTGTCTCGTGTGACGGTCGATGCGCTTGTTGCTGCGGGCGTGAGGGGTATCGTCGTCGCGGGCACGGGCAACGGCTCGATGCATGCGGTGCTCACGCAGGCGCTCGCTGATGCGGTGAAGCAGGGCGTTGCCGTGGTGCGCGCTTCGCGCGTGGGTTCGGGACATGTGATGCGCAACGGCGCCGCTAACGATGATGCGCTCGGGACGGTCAGCGCGGGGACGCTGAATCCTTATAAGGCGCGGGTGCTGCTTATGCTTGCAGTGGCTTCGAATGTGCAGGACGTGCAGCGCGTTTTTGATGTTTATTGAGGTGGGTGTTTGGGGTGTTGGGCGGGCGGGCCGCCGGTTGGTCGGGCGGTCGGTCGTGGAATCCTGTATTCGTGTCGGTCTATTAGCGTTGCCCCTGTGCGGGGCGGCACCTACTTTCTTTGCTGCTGCAAAGAAAGTAGGCAAAGAAAGCAGCTTTTCAGGCCCGCGGTCACGCGCAATTTGGGTAGTCCTCTCGTCCACGGTGGCACTCGCCTAAAGAGTGCCCTCATAGGCCCAACCGAGCTTGGATCGCGCACGGTCCGCCGCCCGAAAACGCTGAGGACACTGGTTCAGCACGAAACAGCTTCGGCACAGCGCTACGCGCTGCCGCCGGGTATGCAAGGGAAACCAAAGGGCGGCGATTGCAGTGAGATGGAGACGTTAGTAGAGAAGCACGCGCATTCCCGATTGACCGGTCGGCCGCGAAGCGGGCTGGAGCTATTTGGTGCTGAACCAGTTTGGTGTGCGGTGCGATGTGGCAGACCGTGCGCGAGCCAAGCCCGATTAGGTGTTTGAGGGCACTCTTTAGGCAGCCCACGATGGACGAGAGGACTACCCAAATTGCGTGTGACCGCGGGCGTATCAGGAGCTGCTTTCTTTGCTTACTTTCTTTGCAGCAGCAAAGAAAGTGAGTGCCGCCCCGCACAGGGGCAACGCTAATAGACCGACACGATCACAGGATTGCCGAGAAGCGCAGGCAAACCAAGATCCACCTCAGCAGAAAGCAAAAACGCGAACCGAAGTCCGCGTTCTCGAGTAGAGCAGAGACAATCAGTTAACAGCAGGAATCCGCAACACTTGCCCCGGATAGATCTTATCCGGACTCTTCAACATCGGCTTATTCGCTTCGAAGATCACATCGTTCTTGGACCCATTGCCGTAATACTTCTCGGCGATCTTCCAGAGATTGTCCCCCGACACGACGGTGTAATACTGCGATTCAGGCTCGCTACTCGGCACGGTCAGCTTATCGTCGACCTTATCGACATGCTGCACATTGCCCGCGGCGACGAGAATCTTTTCCTTCGTGGCCTGATCCGGCGCCTGACCCGAAACGGTCACCGTATGCGAAGCGCCGTCGTATTTCACATCGAGATTGTCCGCATTGAGACCCTGCGAACGAATGTACGTCGCGATGGCTTCGCCTGCCTTCTGATTTAGCGCGGCGACATCCACGGGTGCCGCAGCGGGCGCCGCCTGCGCGCTCGGCGTGGCTGCGCCGAAGAGTTTCTCGCCTGCTTCCTTGATAAAGCTGAGGATTCCCATTGTTCACTCCTTGGTTGACGGTGGTGTTACGGCCCGCGAAGTCTAGGCAGATTAGTCGCGATGACCACCGGATAGTTCTGAGTTTCAACAAAAGGATTTGTAGCACCGCCTATGCATCGGCGTGAGGACGCAGTTTGCAACAATCCGACGCGGACACCCGACGACAAACCGTCTGACCGACCAAGGCTTACCCGGCGCACCGCCGGGTGCCGCTTCTCGGACCCCACCTTGCCGCCCTCAGCCCAGAGCGGCATTTGTCCCGCGTGCCCATACGCGGGACGCCCCACGGTTCAGGTGACGCGAATCACGCAGCGGCTTTCGCCTGCTGCGGCTCGTCGGCCACCTGGAAGTTCGACATGATTTCGAGCGCACGCACGAGCGCCGAGTGATCCCACGCCTTGCCGCCGTTCGCCGCGCATACGCTGAAAAGCTGCTGCGCACTCGCGGTGTGGGGCAGGGCGAGGCCCATCTTGCGCGCGCCGTCGAGCGCAAGGTTTAGGTCCTTCTGATGCAGTTCGATACGGAAGCCCGGATTGAACGTGCGCTTCGTCATGCGCTCGCCGTGCACTTCGAGAATGCGCGACGACGCGAAGCCGCCCATCAGCGCTTTACGCACGCGCTCCGGGTCGGCGCCCGAGCGTGCCGCGAAGAGCAGCGCCTCGCCGACCGCCTCGATGTTCAGCGCGACGATGATCTGATTCGCGACCTTGCAAGTCTGACCCGCGCCGTTGTCGCCAATGAGCGAAATGTTCTTGCCCATCAGTTCGAACAGCGGCTTCGCGATATTGAACGACTTCTCCGGGCCGCCGACCATGATCGTGAGCGTCGCTTCGCGTGCGCCGACTTCGCCGCCGGACACCGGCGCGTCGAGATAGTCGCAGCCGAGCGCGTTGATCTTCTTCGCGAACTCCTGCGTTTCGAGCGGGGCGATCGAGCTCATGTCGATCACGAGCTTGCCCTTCGTGAGACCCTTCGCGACGCCGTCATCGGCGAACAGCACGGCGGCGACATCGGGCGTGTCGGGCACCATCGTGATGACGATTTCGCTCGCCTGTGCGACTTCGGTCGAGTCCGCGACGACCTGCGTCTGCGCGCGGATATCGTCCGGCACCGGAAACTTGCCGTTCACGACCAGCGTGTGGCCGCCCTTGATGAGATTGCGGGCCATGTGCGCGCCCATGATGCCGAGGCCGATGAAACCGATCGTTGCCATACTTCTAGCTCCTCCTATGTGTCTGGTTTAAGCGGTCGCGTGCTGCTTCACGCCGCCGATGTTCTGCAGCCAGCCGAGGCCCGCTTCCGTGCCGTTGAGCGGCTTGTACTCGCAGCCGATCCAGCCTTGATAGCCGATCTCGTCGAGCAGCCCGAACAGGAACGGGTAGTTGATCTCGCCCGTGCCGGGTTCGTTGCGGCCGGGGTTATCGGCGAGCTGGATATGCGCGATCTTCGGCAGGTTCTTCCTGATCGTCGCGGCGAGTTCGCCTTCCATCCGCTGCATGTGATAGATGTCGTACTGCAAGAACAGATTGTCCGAGCCGACGGCCTGGATCACGTCCAGTCCTTCCTTCGAGCGATTCAGCGCGAAGCCCGGAATGTCGTACGCGTTGCACGGCTCGACGAGCAAGCGGATGCCTTCCTTCTTCAGCGCTTCCGCTGCGAAGCGCAAGTTTTCGACGATGGTCGCGCGCGCCTGATCCGCCGATACGCCCGCCGTCGGAATCCCGACGAGACAGTTCAGTTGCGGCACGTTCAGCGCCTTCGCGTATTCGATCGCGCGCGGCACGCCGTCGCGGAATTCCGCGACACGATCCGGCAGACACGCGATGCCGCGCTCGCCCGCTTCCCAGTTGCCGGCAGGCAGGTTGTGCAGCACGATCTGCAGGTCGTTGTCCTTCAGGCGCGTCTGGATGTCGCTGATCGAGAAGGCATAGGGGAACAGGAACTCGACCGCTTTGAAACCCGCGTTCGCGGCCGCGGCGAAGCGGTCGAGAAACGGGACTTCGTTGAACAGCATGGTCAAATTCGCGGCAAATTTCGGCATTGTTCTTTCCTGATGGTCGGTCAGTGGATGCACGCCGCGCGTTCCTGCATGAACGCGCGGCGGCGATGCTTTAGTCGAGCGGCGTAACGGCGGTCGGTGCATCTGCCTTCGTTTCGGCGAGCTCTTCGAACTCGTTGATCGCGTCGATCTCGGTGCCCATCGCGATGTTGGTCACGCGTTCGAGAATCATCTCGACGACGACCGGCACCTGATGCTCCACCGCCAACGCTTGCGCCTGCTTCAGCGCGCCCGCGATGTCTTCCGGCTTGAACACGCGCAGCGCCTTGCAGCCGAGACCCTCGGCGACCGCGACGTGATCGACCCCATAGCCTTCGAGCTCAGGTGCGTTGATGTTGTCGAACGCGAGCTGCACGCAGTAGTCCATGTCGAAGCCGCGCTGCGCCTGACGGATCAGGCCGAGATACGAGTTGTTCACGACGACGTGCACGTACGGCAGCTTGAATTGCGCGCCGACGGCGAGCTCTTCGATCATGAACTGGAAATCGTAGTCGCCCGAGAGCGCGACGATCTTGCGTTGCGGGTCCGCGGCACGCACGCCGAGCGCGGCCGGGATCGTCCAGCCGAGCGGGCCGGCCTGGCCGCAGTTGATCCAGTTGCGTGCCTTGAACACGTGCAGGAACTGCGCGCCGGCGATCTGCGACAGACCGATCGTCGTGACGAAGCAGGTGTCGCGGTCGAACGCGAGGTTCATCTCTTCGTAGACGCGCTGCGGCTTCATCGGCACATTGTCGAAGTGCGTCTTGCGCTGCATCGTGCGCTTGCGCTGCTGGCAGTCCGCGACCCACGCGCCGCGGTCCTTCAGCTTGCCCGCGGCCTTCCATTCCTTCGCCACTTCGACGAACAGTTCGAGCGCCGCCTTCGCATCCGAGACGATGCCGAGATCCGGTCCGAACACGCGGCCGATCTGCGTCGGCTCGATATCCACGTGCACGAACTTACGGCCCTTGGTGTAAACCTCGACGCTGCCCGTGTGGCGATTCGCCCAGCGATTGCCGATGCCGAGCACGAAATCGGAGGCGAGCATCGTCGCGTTGCCGTAGCGGTGCGACGTCTGCAAGCCGACCATGCCGGCCATCAGCGGATGATCGTCGGGAATCGCGCCCCACGACATGAGCGTCGGAATGACCGGCACGCCGAGCGTTTCCGCGAACTGCACGAGCAGATCTTCCGCCGCCGCGTTCAGCACGCCGCCGCCCGAGACGATCAACGGCTTTTCGGCGTCGTTGAGCATCGTCAGCGCTTTTTCGATCTGCGCGCGCGTCGCTTTCGGCTTGTAGACCGGCAGCGGCTCGTACGTGTCGATGTCGAATTCGATTTCGGCGAGCTGCACGTCGATCGGCAAATCGACGAGCACCGGACCCGGACGGCCCGAGCGCATCAGATGGAAAGCCTGCTGGAACACGCGCGGCACGAGCGCCGGCTCGCGCACGGTGACAGCCCACTTCGTGACGGGCTTGGCGATCGATTCGATATCGACGGCCTGGAAATCTTCCTTGTACAGACGCGCGCGCGGCGCCTGGCCGGTGATCGCGAGAATCGGAATCGAATCGGCCTGGGCGGAGTAGAGGCCGGTGATCATGTCCGTGCCCGCCGGGCCCGACGTGCCGATGCACACGCCGATGTTGCCCGGCGCCGCGCGGGTATAACCTTCGGCCATGTGCGATGCGCCTTCGACGTGACGCGCCAGCACGTGGCTGATGCCGCCCGACTTTTTCATCGCGGAGTAAAACGGGTTGATGGCCGCGCCCGGCACACCGAACGCGGTATCGATTCCTTCCTTTTCCAGCACGAGGACGGCTGCGTCGACGGCTCTCATTTTGGGCATGGTTGTCTCCTTCCTGGGGTCTCTATCCGAAATCGCTGTCTGCATTCAAGCAGGGTTCCGTTGCACTTTAAGTCTGTGAAAAAGGTTTGATAAGATCAGCGTCAGTCGCTTTTTTCCAAACAAAAAGTATCGAATGCCCGAGTGATGAGGCATCGGCGGGAGACGCAGATGGACCGCTTCAAGCAGATAGAAACGTTCGTGCGCGTGGCCGAGGCGGGCAGTCTCGCGGCGGCGGCGCTGGAAGAGGGCGTGTCGCCCGTGATTCTGGGACGGCGCATCGACGCGCTCGAAAAGCGCCTCGGCGTGAAGCTGATGTATCGTTCGACGCGACGGCTCGTCGTGAGCGAAGAGGGCGCGGCGTTCCTCGACCGCTGCAAGAACCTGCTCGCGGACTGGGATCAGGCTGAGAACGAACTGGCGGCGGGACGGCGCGCGGTGGGCGGGCATCTGATCGTGTCGGCGCCGGCGGCCTTCGGGCGCATGCACGTCGCGCCGCACGCGCCGCCGTTTCTGCGCGACAAACCGGAATTGCAGATGTCGTTCAATCTGACCGATCGCGTCGTCGATCTGGTGCGCGAGGGCTATGACCTGTCGATTCGCATCGGCGGCGCGGTCGATCCGAATTTCGTCGCGGTCAAGCTCGCGAGCAACCGGCGCGTCGTCTGCGGCACGCCCGCGTACTTCAAGAAGCACGGCCGGCCGAAAACGCTCGAAGACCTGCCGAATCACAATTGCCTCGCGTTCAATCTGCAGGGCGGGCAGAACCGCGGCTGGTATTTCCGCCGCAATGGCAAGGTCGTGACCGTGCGCGTGACCGGCAATCTCGACTGCAACGACGGCGAATTGCTGCATCGCTGGGCTTCGGAAGGGCTCGGGCTCGGCTGGCGCTCGACGTGGGAAATCCAGCGGCAACTGGAATCGGGCGAACTCGAAACCGTGCTCGACGACTTCGAACTTCCCGATTACGACATCCTCGCGGTCTATCCGCAGCAGCGCTACGTGCCTGCGCGCGTGCGCTACTTTATTGATTATCTTAAGGAAATCTACGCGCAACCCGGATATTGGAGCCGTCGGCTGACGCTTCCCGGCGAACCGCAGCGCGAGCACGCGCGCGGCCGCTAACTGCTTGAAAAGGCGTTCGAATTTGCATTTGCGCGAGCGCGCACGAAAAGCTATAATCTTTGGCTTCTCACTTGCCGCACCGGTCCGACGCCCGGGTGGCTTTCATCCAAAAGTCAGCACAAGGAGTGAATATGCGTCATTACGAAATCGTCTTTATCGTGCACCCCGATCAAAGCGAGCAGGTGCCCGCGATGATCGAGCGCTACAAGAGCACGATCACGTCGCACGGTGGTCAGATCCACCGCATCGAGGACTGGGGCCGTCGCCAACTGGCCTACATGATCGAGAAACTCGCGAAGGCTCACTACGTCTGCATGAACATCGAATGCGATCAGGCTACGCTCGAAGAGCTGGAGCACGCATTCAAGTTCAACGACGCCGTTCTGCGTCACCTTATCGTCAAGATGAAGAAGGCTGAAACCAGCCCGTCGCCGATGATGAAGGAAGTGCAGCGCGAAGAAGCCAAGAAGGCGGCCAGCCAGCCGTCCGAAGCGCAGGCTTAAGGCGAATCTTTCGCCACAGCCACCAAGGTTTAAGTGAACCGGCTGCAACTGACAGCGAGCGTCGTGGAACGCGAACCGGTGCGGTACACGCCCGCCGGCATCCCGATCGCAAGCTGCACGTTGCAACACGCGGCAGAAGTCGTCGAGGCGGGCATCGCCCGGAAAGTCGAACTGACTCTGCAGGCGGTCGCGGCCGGCGAAGCGAGCGGCAAACTGGAAAGCTGTCCGATGGGCGTCGAAACACGCTTCACGGGCTTTCTGGCGAAGAGAAGCCGTAACGCGCGAACCTTGGTGTTTCACATCACAGAATTGCAGGACATTGGAAAGGACTAATCATGCCCCGCCCGACTGGTAAGAAATTCGACAAGCGTCGTCAGCAACAAAACCCGCTCTTCAAGCGCAAGAAGTTCTGCCGTTTCACGGCAGCCGGTGTCGAGTACATCGACTACAAGGACACGGAAACGCTGAAGGACTTCATCGGCGAAAACGGCAAGATCACGCCGGCTCGTCTGACTGGCACGAAGGCGCACTATCAGCGCCAGCTCGACACGGCAATCAAGCGCGCGCGTTTCCTCGCGCTCCTGCCGTACACCGACCTGCACAAGGCCTAAATCAGACGACGCACTAAGGAAAGCCAAAAATGCAAATCATTCTTTTGGAAAAGGTCGTCAACCTGGGCAACCTCGGCGATATCGTCAAGGTCAAGGACGGCTACGCACGTAACTTCCTGATCCCCGGCAAGAAGGCACGCCGCGCGACCAAGGACGCAATCGCCGAATTCGAAGTTCGCCGCGCGGACCTCGAAAAGGTCGCCGCTGAAAAGCTGGCAGCCGCACAAGCTCAGGGCGAAAAGCTGAACGGCTTCACGGTTCAGATCGCCCAGAAGGCTGGCGTCGACGGCCGTCTGTTCGGTTCGGTCACGAATGCGGACATCGCTGACGCGCTGAAGAAGCAAGGCTTCGCGGAAGTGGAAAAGGCGCAAGTGCGTCTGCCGCAAGGCCCGATCAAGATGGTCGGCGACCATCCGGTTCAAGTGGCGCTGCACACGGACGTCCTCGTCGACGTCAACGTGTCGGTGCTCGGCGAGCACGCGTAAGTTTCAGGCGAGGCCTCGCGTCTCGCAACGCACGAAAGAAAGGCAGGAACCGTCGAGGTTCCTGCCTTTTTTATTTGTCTGAGCGTTGTTCCTACGCGCTGAATTCATCGATAATTCCACCCCATGAACGCACCGTCCAAAGACCCGCAACTCGACGCGCTGAAGGTCCCGCCGCACTCGATCGAAGCCGAGCAATCCGTGATCGGCGGCCTGCTGCTGGACAACGCCGCATGGGACCGCATCGCCGATGTGATGCATCAGGGCGATTTCTATCGCTACGACCATCGCATCATTTATGAGCATATCGGCAAGCTGATTGCTTCGACGCGTCCGGCCGACGTCATCACCGTCTACGAAGCGCTCACGATGGCCGGCAAGGCCGAGGAAGTGGGCGGGCTCGCGTATCTGAACGCGCTCGCGCAGAACACGCCGAGCGCGGCGAATATCCGCCGTTACGCGGAGATCGTGCGCGATCGTGCGGTGCTGCGCCGTCTGGTTTCCGTCGCCGATGAAATCTCCGCCGATGCGTTCAATCCGCAAGGCAAGGAAGTCCGCCAGATTCTCGACGAAGCCGAAGCGCGCGTGTTCTCGATCGCCGAAGAGGGCGCGCGCGGCACGCAGGGTTTTCTGGAGATCGGACCGCTCTTGACGCAAGTCGTCGAGCGCATCGACACGCTCTATCACACAGCCAATCCAAGCGATGTGACCGGCACGCCGACAGGCTTCGTCGACCTCGACCGCATGACGTCGGGCATGCACGGCGGCGAGCTGATCATCGTGGCGGGCCGCCCGTCGATGGGTAAGACGGCCTTTTCGATGAATATCGGCGAATACGTGGCCGTGGAATACGGCTTGCCCGTCGCCGTGTTCTCGATGGAAATGCCCGGCACGCAGCTCACCATGCGTATGCTCGGCTCGGTCGGCCGGCTGGACCAGCATCGCATGCGCACCGGGCGTCTCACCGACGAAGACTGGCCGAAGCTCACGCACGCCGTCCAGAAAATGAGCGAGGCGCAACTTTTCATCGACGAAACCGGCGGCCTGAATCCGATGGAACTGCGCTCGCGCGCGCGGCGTCTGTCGCGGCAGTGCGGCAAGCTCGGCCTCATCATCGTCGATTACTTGCAGCTCATGTCCGGCTCGGGCGGCGGCGAAAACCGCGCGACCGAAATCTCCGAGATATCGCGTTCGCTGAAGAGCCTCGCGAAGGAACTCGACGTGCCGGTCATCGCGCTGTCGCAGTTGAATCGCGGTCTCGAGCAGCGTCCGAACAAGCGGCCGATCATGTCGGACCTGCGCGAATCGGGCGCTATCGAACAGGACGCGGACGTGATCCTCTTCATCTATCGTGACGAAGTCTACAATCCCGACAGCCCCGACAAGGGCACGGCGGAAATCATCATCGGCAAGCAGCGTAACGGTCCGATCGGGCCGGTTCGCCTGACCTTCCACGGCCAATACACGAAGTTCGACAACTTCGCGGGCGCACAAAACTTCTACGGCGGCGAATAGGCCAGTTACCGCAACCGCTGTCAAGTCCGGGGCAATAGCGGCCGCGCGTCAGATGCGCGCGGTGCGTCGGGTAGTGCACACAGGTACAATATGTCAGTTTGATGTCTGACTCAGATTGACCCATTTATCGGGATTTTCATGTTCGGTCGTTTCATGCCCACCGAGGGCAAATTTTTCGAGATTTTCAACGCGCATGCGAAGTGCATGGTCGATGCGAGCCGCGAGCTCGAACTGCTGATCGACAACCTCGACGAAGCCGAGGTTCACAAGCAGAACGTGCAGGCGAACGAGAAGCGCGCCGACAAGCTCACGCACGAAACCATCGACCTGTTGCACAAGACGTTCATCACGCCGCTCGACCGCGACGAAATCCACAAGCTCATCACGACGATGGACGACATCCTCGACCTGATGGAGGACGTGGCCACCGCTATTTCCCTGTACGACGTGCGTTTCGTGACGTCGGAGGCGAGCCAGCTCGCGCATATCTGCACGAGCACGGTCACGCGCGTGCAGCAGGCCGTCGAATTGCTGGCGGACATGAAGCGCGCGAGCGAAATCCTGAAGATCTGCGAGGAAATCGACCGGCTCGAGTCGGACGCGGACCGCGTATTGCGCTCCGCGATGTCGAAGCTCTTCCGCGAGGAAGACGACGTCAAGACGCTCATCAAGCTGAAGGCGATCTACGAACTGCTCGAGACGATTACCGACAAGTGCGAAGACGTCGCGAACATCATCGAAGGCATCGTGCTGGAAAACGCCTGATCATGCCGCCCGAGCCCGCGGCGCATCACGCAACGCGGGCAACGACGACACAATCCCGCGCCGTCTTCGAGCGCCGGTAAAAACAACACCAACCGATGCATTCGATTCAACTCGCCATCTGGGCAGTCGCCTTGCTCGTCATAGTCGCACTCGCGTTCGACTTCATGAACGGCTTTCACGACGCCGCCAACTCCATCGCCACGGTCGTTTCGACCGGCGTATTGAAGCCGCAGCAGGCGGTCGCCTTCGCCGCGGCGTTCAACGTCATCGCGTATTTCATCTTTCACCTCAAGGTCGCCGCAACCGTCGGAAAGGGCACGATCGATCCCGAAATCGTCGATCATTACGTCATTTTCGGCGCGCTCGTCGGCGCGATAGGCTGGAACATCGTCACCTGGATCTACGGCATTCCATCGAGTTCGTCGCACGCACTGATCGGCGGCCTCGTCGGCGCGGCGCTCGCCAAATCCGGCTGGGGGTCGCTCAACTGGGACGGGCTGCTCAAGACCGTCGCATTCATCTTCATCTCGCCGCTGCTCGGCTTCGTGCTCGGCTCGTTCTTCATGCTGCTCGTGTCGTGGCTGTATTTCCGCACGCCGCCTTCGAAGGTCGACCGGCGCTTCCGCCGCATGCAGCTCGTCTCGGCTGGCCTGTATTCGCTCGGCCATGGTGGCAACGATGCGCAAAAAACCATCGGCATCATCTGGATGTTGCTGATCGCGACCGGCTACGCCTCCGCAACCGCCGAAGCGCCGCCCGTCTGGGTAATCGGCCTGTGCTACCTGTCGATGGGTCTCGGCACGCTCTTCGGCGGCTGGCGCATCGTGCGGACCATGGGTCAGAAGATCACGAAGCTGAAGCCGGTCGGCGGATTCTGCGCGGAGACGGGCGGGGCGATCACGCTCTTCGTCGCGTCGTTCCTCGGCATTCCCGTATCGACGACCCATACGATCACCGGCGCGATCGTCGGCGTCGGCGCGACGCAGAAATTCAGCGCCGTGCGTTGGGGCGTCGCGGGCAATATCGTGTGGGCGTGGATTCTGACCATTCCCGCGTCCGCCGCGCTCGCGGCGGCCGGCTGGTGGCTCGGCCACCGCTTCCTTTGATTCGTTCCGCCTGCGGGCTCTCATCGGGCCCGCAGCGCGTCAGATGATCGGCGAGGACACTCCGTCCATCGGAATGATTGCGCCCGACACGTAACTCGCGCGGCGGCTCGCCAGAAAGAGCGCAACGTCGGCGATTTCCTCCGGCTTCGCATAGCGTCCGAGCGGCACTTTCGCCTGACTGTCGGCGAGCACCTGATCGCGCGTCACGCCTTGCCGCTTCGCCTCCAGATCGAGCGCTTCCTCGACGCGTTCCGTGAGCGTCGCGCCCGGATTGATCGCGTTGATGCGGATGCCGAGCTTCGCGTAGTGATGCGCGAGCCCGACGGTGTTGAGCATCAGCGCCGCATTGGCCGCGCCGCCTGCGATGTGGATGTCCGTCGCGATCTTGCCGCCCATTCCCACGATGTTGACGATCGCGCCAGGCTCGGCTTTCGGATCGTTACGCAGGCGCTCCGCCATGCGCTTGAGAACGACCTGCTGCGGATAGACATAGGAGAAGTATTTGGCGTCCATCGCCGCTCTGTAGGCCGCGGCGTCGAGCGTGTCCGGATCGTAGCGGCGCGCGGCGCCGGCGCTGTTGATAAGAATGTCGATCGGCCCGAGCGCGGTGCTCGCTTCCTCGACGACATCCTCGGCGCTGTGGGCCTCGTGCAGGTCGGCGCGCGCGAGATGCACGTGATACCCGTCGCTCGCGAGTTGCTCCCGGGCGCGGGCCAGATTCGCAGCGTCGCGCGAAACAATCGCGACCTTCGCGCCTTCGCTCGCGAACGCTCTGGCGCATGCAAATCCGATCCCCTTGCTGCCGCCCGTAATCAGGACAACCTTGCCCGCGAGTCCCAGGTCCATGGTGTTGCGCTCCGTCGACGAATGATCGGAACACGATAGCAGAGACGCGCAGCGCGCGTCAGTTCGTGCCGGTGGCGAAGCGGGCGATGGGATCGTCGTTCTGTGCGGGGCGGGGTGCGGCGAGCGAGCCGGTGGAGGCGCGCATCACGCGCACGGGCGGCTCGGCGGAATCGTAGGGATCGGCAGCGGCTTGTGCGGAGCGCGCCTGCTGACGCGCGGCGGTCGATGTCGGCGGCGGCGGTTCGAAGGCGTCGGCGGCGGCCTGAATCGGATCCGATGAAGCGTTGATCGTCGCGACGCCAGGCGTCGTAGCGCTCGCGGCGCGAGCCTGGCGTTGCGCCGCGTTGAGCGTCGAGGGCGGTGGCTCGAAAGCGTCGGCGGATGACGGAGCAGGCGCTTGCACGGGCGCAGGCGACGCGATGTAAGTCGGCGCATCGAACGGGGTAGGCGCGGTCTTCGGCGGCGCGACGCGGCGAATGCCGTCGAATCGTTTCGCCCAGTACGGGTTCGTCAGATAGTCGAGGCGCACCGTGCCGCCCGTCGATGGCGCATTCACGAAGCGCAGCTTGCCGACATAGATGCCCACGTGCGAATGCGGCCGTCCGGTCGTGTTGAAGAAGATCAGATCGCCCGGCGCGATCTCGTCCGGTTCGACCGATTCGCCGCGCGAACTCATGTCGGCGGTCGTACGCGGCAGATTCACGGACGCTGCGCGGTCGACGACATACCGCACGAGCCCGCTGCAATCGAAGCCCGCATCGGGCGTGTTGCCGCCCCAGCGATACGGCACGCCGACGAGCGACATCGCCTGAATGGAGATTTCCTCGCGCCCGACACTGTGATCGACGAACTTCGGAAAACCAGGCGGCGGGCTATAAGTGCGGTTGGCGCTCGTGCTGGCCGCAGGCTTGCGTGCCGTCTGCTGCGGCGCGGATCCACACGCGGCGAGCATGACGGTAACAAGTAGCGGCAGGCAGATTCGACGCATTGCAAAAGGCGAGCGGCAACCCGCCAGGAAGGACAGTGTGCCGATACTAATCCGCCGCACGGCCGTGCGGCAAGATGTCTTGAGGATTTACATGAAGTCTGTGCCGTAAGTGTTGCAAGTGCGGAACGTTAGGACGAAAGGAAACGGCCCGGCAGGATCGCTCCGCCGGGCCGTTTCATCGCGTTGAAAGCCGCGCGCTTACAGAATGTCGGACGCGTAATCGGCGAGGCGCGAACGCTCGCCGCGCGCGAGGGTCACGTGACCGCTGTGCGTCCAGCCTTTGAAGCGATCGACGACATACGTGAGACCCGAACTGCCTTCGGTCAGGTACGGCGTGTCGATCTGCGCGATGTTGCCGAGGCACACGATCTTCGTGCCGGGGCCCGCGCGCGTGACGAGCGTTTTCATCTGCTTCGGCGTGAGATTCTGCGCCTCGTCGATGATCACGTACTTGTCGACGAACGTGCGTCCGCGCATGAAGTTCATGCTCTTCACCTTCAGACGCGAACGGATGAGCTCCTGCGTCGCGGCGCGGCCCCATTCGCCGGCGGCGTCATCGGTCTTCTGGAGGACTTCGAGGTTGTCGTCGAATGCGCCCATCCACGGCTGCATCTTCTCTTCCTCGGTGCCGGGCAGAAAGCCGATGTCCTCGCCGACCGGAACCGTCGCACGCGTCACGATGATCTCGTTGTAGCGCTTGTCGTCGAGCACTTGCGCAAGGCCCGCGGCGAGCGCCATCAGCGTCTTGCCGGTGCCGGCCTGACCCAGCAGCGTGACGAAATCGACTTCCGGGTTCATCAGCAGATTCAGCGCGAAGTTCTGCTCGCGGTTGCGCGCAGTGATGCCCCACACGTTGTTCTTGTGATGACCGTAGTCGCGCAGCGTCTGCAGGAGCGCGGTCTTGCCGTTGAGCTCGCGCACGACCGCATGGAACGACGGCTCGCCGTTCTGCGGCTCGAGATAGACGAACTCGTTGACGAGCATCGAAGGGCACAGCGGCCCGGTCACGCGGTAATACGTGGTGCCGGTCTTGGTGTCCTGCCAGCTCTCCATGCCCTTCGCGTGCTTGGTCCAGAAGTCCTGCGGCAGTGCGCGCACGCCGGAGTAGAGCAGATCCTTGTCTTCGAGAACCTGATCGTTGAAGTAGTCCTCGGCAGGCAGACCGAGCGCGTGCGCCTTGATGCGCATGTTGATGTCTTTCGACACCAGCACGACCTGGCGATCCGGCCGCTCCTTCTGCAGCGCGCGCACGACGCCGAGAATCTGGTTGTCCGCCTTGCCGACGGGCAGGCCTTCGACCGGCTCGATGTCCGTGAGCGTCGTCTGGAAGTAGAGGCGGCCGAGCGCGTCGCGATTGCCTTGCGCAGCGAGCGGAAGCCCTTCGGCCATCTTGCTGGCGTTGCCCGCGTGCGCGACGAGCGCATCGAGCGTCCGGCTCACCTGACGCGCGTTGCGCGCCACTTCCGACATGCCCTTCTTGTGGTTGTCGAGTTCTTCCAACGTCATCATCGGCAGATAGACGTCGTGTTCCTCGAAGCGGAAGAGCGAACTCGGGTCGTGCATCAGCACGTTGGTGTCGAGCACGAAGAGCTTGCGCAATTCGGCTTCGGCAGCCGTGCCCTTGCGACGTTTGTTCTGCGCGCGCGTATCGCGCGTCGTGGCCGAGACAGGTGCTTCGGTCGCGACGGGCGTTTCGGCGCGCTCCGTGCGCGCTTCGACTGCATCCGGCGTGGCGCGGGCGCCGGGCGTCGGCTGCAGGAGCGCGGCGGTCTGCTTCGATTTTCGGCCGCGCGTAGGGACGGTGCCCGGTGCGGGCGGCGGCACGACGGCTTCGACGTGCGGCTCGGCCGGAATCTGGGTCAGCACTTCGTTCGCGATCGAGCGCAGCGTGTGCGCGGCGTTCGTGGCGGGACGCTCGGCGGCGACGGTCTCGACCGCGCCATAGGCGTCGTCATCGCTCGCCGCGGCTTGTTTTTTCGACTGCTTCGAAGGCCGGGCTTTGGCCTTGTATTCTTCAGCCGGAAGGAGATGGCCGAGCTTGGCCGGGGCGGTAGGCAAAGGCATGATGTTCCCTCGAAAGGAATCGGGTCGTGTATCGTGCGCCGCCTGTCGCATCCTGCTCGTACGCCCTCGAAGCGATACGAATCCTGCAGTTTGCGCCCGGAGGCGCGCTTCGTTGTCGAAATCGCCGGTTCGCCTAAGTTTCGATCTGCTCCTTGGAGGTTGCGTGCAACACGCCGCGCCCGAGCCGATGAAGCGTGGCTTTCGTGCGACGCCAAATGAAAAAGCCGCCGTTCCGACTACCGGAACCAGCGGCTGACTTCAGCTTCAGAGCGCCTTTCCCTTGCCGGATCCACATAGCCCGGGTCCATGCCCACCGTACCCACAGGCACACGGCGGCTTGCACTGGAACGAAGGAAATGGGGAAGGCAGGCGCTCATTGCGAACCAATATAACGTGCCTCAAATCGCTTGTACAGCCTCGACGATCGCCTCTACGTGGCCCGGCACCTTGACACCGCGAAACTCGCGTCGCAGCACGCCGTTTGCGTCGACGAGGAAGGTCGAGCGCTCCACGCCGCGCACTTCCTTGCCATACATCTTCTTCATTTTGATGACATCGAAGAGCGTGCAGATCGCTTCGTCAGCGTCCGAAACCAGCGTGTAAGGCAGCTCGAGCTTCGCCTTGAAGTTGTCGTGCGATTTCACGCTGTCGCGCGAGATGCCGATCACTTCCGCGCCGGCCGCCTTGAACTGATCGTAGTGGTCGCGAAATTGCAGGCTTTCGGTGGTGCAGCCGGGCGTGTTGTCCTTCGGATAGAAGAAGAGCACGACCTTTCTGCCGCGCAAGGAGGACAGGGTGAACTCGCCACCCGTCGCGGGTGCGGTGAAGTCGGGAACGGGCTGGTCGACTGCAACTGACACGTAGGTTTCTCCGGTCGTTCTGGTTTATCGGTGAGAAAAGCGAGGCGGGGAGAAAGCGGCCACGCGCCGCTTCAGCCCGGCTGGACGATCAGTTCGCCCGCGCGGCCCGGAATCTCGCCCCACGTCACAGGGTACGTGGGCAGCGACGCGCGGTCCAGCGCCGCATGGTAATCGCCCATCGTGGCAAAGCTGTGTCCCTGCGCGCGCCAGCCGGCGAGCAGTTGCTCGAACACCGGCGCGAGCTTCTGGCCTTCGAGTTCGGCGTGCAGCGTGAACACCTGATCGTGCGGATTGTTCGCCGTATGACGCAGCACGTGCGCCGCGACATTGCTTTCGTCGACGCCGTCGACGCCGAGCACTTCGTCGAGCGTCGGCAGCGTGGTCGGCATCTGGATGTGATTCAGCGTGCGGCCGTCGAGCACGGGAATATACGGCGTGTGGCCGCGCCCGTCGGATGCGTAGCGCATGCCCCACGCGTCGATCTGCTCGAACGCGTAGCCGTTCATCTGCCAGCCGGCGGCGCCGTGCGTGACGGGCGGTCCGCCGAAAATCTCGATGAAGCGCGCGTGGCTCTGCTGCATCTGCGCGACGGTCCAGTCGCGATCACGCCCGCGCACGTTGTCCTGCCAGTAGACGTGATCCCACGTATGGATGCCGCATTCGAAGCCGGCCTCGTGGATCGCACGCATTTCCGACACCGCCTCGCGGCCGATATCCGGCCCCGGCAGCAGCACGCCGTACATGAGCGTCTTCACGCCGTAATGCTCGACCACCGACGTGCGCGACACCTTCTTCAGAAAGCCGGGCCGGAAGACCCGCCGCAGCGCCCAGCCGGTGTGATCCGGGCCGAGACTGAAGAGGAACGTCGCGCGGGCGCTGTACTTGTCGAGGAGCCGCCCGAGGTTCGGCACGCCTTCGCGCGTGCCGCGCAGCGTATCGACGTCGATTTTCAGAACGATGCGAGCCACGCGCGCGCCTTACGCCTGTTCCACCAGCTTGCGGGCCTCGCCCACGTGGCCGCGGTACGCTTCGAAGATCTTGCGCAGCGCGTCGTCCATCGACGCTTGCGGCGCCCAGCCGAGTTCCTGCATCGTGTTGTCGATCTTCGGCACGCGGTTCTGCACGTCCTGATAGCCGTTGCCGTAGTACGCGCCCGACGACGTCTCGACCAGTTGCACCTGCTTCGCGCTGTCCGAGTACTCGGGGAATTCGTTTGCGAGCGCGAGCATCTTGTTCGCGAGTTCGCGGACCGAGAAGTTGTTCGTCGGATTGCCGATGTTGTAGATCTTGCCCGACGCCACGCCGCCCTTGTTTTCGATGATCTTCATCAGCGCGCCGATGCCGTCGTCGATGTCGGTGAACGCGCGTTTTTGCGCGCCGCCGTCGACGAGACTGATGTTTTCGCCGCGCACGATATGCCCGAGGAACTGCGTCACGACGCGCGACGAACCTTCCTTCGGCGTGTAGATCGAGTCGAGGCCCGGGCCGATCCAGTTGAACGGACGGAAGAGGGTGAAGTTGAGACCCTCCATGCCATAGCCCCAGATCACGCGGTCCATGAGTTGCTTGGAGCACGCGTAGATCCAGCGCGGCTTGTTGATCGGGCCGTAGGAAAGCACGGAGTTTTCCGGATCGAACTGCTCGTCGGTGCACATGCCGTACACCTCGGACGTCGACGGAAACACCAGATGCTTGCCGTACTTCACGGCCGAACGCACGATCGGCAGATTCGCCTCGAAGTCGAGCTCGAACACGCGCAGCGGCTGCTTCACGTACGTGGCGGGCGTGGCGATCGCGACGAGCGGCAGGATCACGTCGCACTTCTTCACGTGATACTCGACCCACTCCTTGTTGATCGTGATGTCGCCCTCGAAGAAATGCATCCGCTCGTGATTCGCGAGGTCGCCCAGGCGATCGGTTTGCATGTCCATCCCGAAGACTTCCCAGTCGGTGGTTTCGAGGATGCGCTTGGACAGGTGATGGCCGATGAAGCCATTGACACCCAGGATCAGAACTTTTTTCATGAATGACGAGAGGATTGAATGATTCGGCCGAATTCGGAAGGATCGACGGTGCGTTCTTCGCCCGACGGTTGCGCGTCGGCGTTCAGGGGCCGGTGACGCAATTCGTGGATGGCGATGACGCGGCCATCGCCGCAGACGCCAAACAGCGCATTATCCGCCACGGTCAGGCCCGGGGGCAAACCCCGCAGCTCACGGAGTCTTTCGGGTGAAACGCCCGGCGCGCCCGTTTCGGGCACGAGCCGCGCCCGCGCGACGATGAAACGATCGGCGCCGATATCCGTGAACGCGCCCGGATACGGCGGTGCGACCGCGCGGATCAGGTTGTAGACACGCTGCGCCGGCTGCGACCAGTCGATGCGGCCGTCTTCCGGCTTGCGTCCGCCGTAATAGCTGCCCGCCGCGAGATCGTTCGGCAGATGCGGCGCTTCGCCGGCGAGCAAGGCGGGCAGCACGCGCCAGAGCGTCTGTTCGGCGGCAACGACGGTCTTGTCGAAGACTTGCGCTGCTGTGTCGTCGGGCAGGATGGGCACCGGCGTTTGCGCGAGGATCGCGCCTGCATCGGGTTTCGCGAGCATTTCATGCAGCGTCGCGCCGGCCTCGGTTTCGCCGTTGATGACGGCCCAGTTCGTCGGCACGCGGCCGCGATACTTGGGCAGAAGCGAGCCGTGCATGTTGTACGCGCCGCGCTTTGCGAGCGAAAGCAGCGAGACGGGCAGCATGTGCCGGTAGTAGAACGAGAAGACGAAGTCCGGCGCGATTTTCTCCACCGCGCCGAAAAGCTCGGGCGACTTTGGATCGGCAGGCGTGATCGTGTCGATGCCGTGTTCCGCCGCGACCTGCGCGACGCTGCCGAACCAGATGTTCTCGCTTGCGCTGTCTTCGTGCGTGACGACGAGCGCAACATCGACGCCGCGCGCGAGCAGCACCTGCAGACAGCGCACGCCGACGTTGTGATACGCGAAGACGACTGCGCGCGGCTTCATCGGTCGTCTTCCTCGCGCGTGACGGCGACCACTTGCTGCACGGCGTCCTGCAACGGCTTGGCGGCGACCGATACGCCGTCGCGCTGTTCGAGAATCGTCTGCACGAGATAGCGCGGCCGCGCGCGCACCTGCTGATAGATGCGCCCGATGTACTCGCCGAGCAGCCCGAGCGCGAAGATGATGACGCCGAGCATGAAGAACGTGATGGCGAAGAGGGTGAACACACCCTGGACTTCCGCGCCGAACATGAAGCGGCGAATCAACAGCAGCAGGAACAGGCCCGCCGAGCCGACCGACAGAATCACGCCGATGAACGACAGCCATTGCAGCGGCACGACCGAAAAGCCGGTAACGAGATCGAAGTTCAGGCGGATGAGGCTATAGAGCGAATACTTCGACTCGCCCGCGAACCGCTCCTCGTGTGCGACATCGACTTCGATCGGGTTTTGCGCGAAGGTGTACGCGAGCGCCGGAATGAACGTGTTGATCTCGCCGCAGCGATTGATCGTATCAATGATATGGCGGCTGTACGCGCGCAGCATGCAGCCCTGGTCCGTCATCTTGATCTTCGTGATGCGCTCGCGCAGGCGGTTCATCGCGCGCGACGCCTTCTTGCGCCACAGGCTGTCCTGCCGCTGCTGGCGAATCGTGCCGACGTAATCGTAGCCCTCGCGCATCTTCGCGACGAGCTTGCCGATTTCCTCGGGCGGATTCTGCAGGTCGGCATCGAGCGTGACGACGATCTCGCCGCGCGACTGTTCGAAGCCCGCGAGGATCGCCATGTGCTGGCCGTAATTGCCGTTGAGCAGAATGACGCGCGTGGTGTCGGGCCGCACGTGGAACTGCTGCGCGAGCAGCGCGGCCGACTTGTCGCGGCTGCCGTCGTTGATGAAGATCACCTCGTACGACGTGCCGAGCGCATCGAGCGCCGGATAGAGGCGCTGGAAAAGCGCGGCGAGGCCGTCCGCTTCGTTGTACACCGGGATGATCACCGAAAGCTCGGGGGACGTCGCCGGAAAATCGAAATGACTCATGTTGCGCTGATTGTCCTTGATGGTCCGTGTTACCCGTTGTGTCCGAACTGCTCGCAGATTTCGTCGATGGACCGGACGACATGCGTCACGTCGTCGGCGGTCATGCCCGGGAAGAGCGGCAGCGTCACGTTCGACGCGCCGTAATGCTCCGAATGCGGGTACATGCCTTCCTTGTAGCCACGCGCGCGATACAGCGTGAACAAGTGCAGCGCCGGGTAATGCACGCCGCTTCCGACGTTGCGTTCCTTCAGTTGCGCCATGAATTCCGCGCGCGTGAGCTTGAGCCTCTCGAGCGGCAGCGCGATCTGGAACATGTGCCAGTTGTGGTCCGTGAAGTTGTCGACCGGCAGACCCACGCCGAGCTCGACCGCCGCGCCGCCTTTGAAGGCATCGAAATAGAGGCGCGCCAGTTCGCGGCGCTGCTGCGTGAGGCTCTCGACGCGCCGCAACGAGCCGAGGCCGACGCGCGCCGCCACGTCCGTCAGGTTGTACTTGCCGCCGAGCACGTCGCAATCCATGCCGTCGAAGCCCGTGCGCGTAATGCCTTGCAGACGGTACTTGCGCGCGAGTTCCGCTTCGTCCTCGTTATTCATTACTAGCGCGCCGCCTTCGATCGACGTCACATTCTTGTTCGCGTGGAAGCTGAACGACACGATGTCGCCGATCGCGCCGATGTGCTGGCCTTTCCACGTCGAACCGAACGCCTGCGCGGCGTCTTCGATCACGCGCAGCTTGTGGGCGCGCGCGATCTCGTAGAGCTTGTCCATGTCGACGGGCAGGCCGGCCAGATAGACGGGCATCAGCGCCTTGGTGCGCGGCGTGATTGCGCGTTCGAGCAGATTCAGGTCGATGTTGCGCGTGACCGGATCGATATCGACGAACACCGGCGTCGCGCCGACTTCGAGGATCACGTTCGCGGTCGACACCCAGGTCATCGGCGTGGTGATGACTTCGTCGCCGGGGCCGACGCCCGCGATGCGCAAGCCGATTTCCATCGTGCAGGTGCCCGAGTTGAAGGCGCGCACCGGGCGGCCGCCCACGTACGCCGACAACTCCGCCTCGAACTGCTGATTCTGCGGGCCGGTCGTGATCCAGCCCGAGCGCAGCACGTCGACGACGCCCTGAATGGTTTCTTCGTCGATATCGGGCTTCACGAAGGGCAGGAACGGCCGCGTTGTTTGAGTCATGGACTATGCGTTTAAAAAATGAATTGATCCGGCGGACGCTTCGGTCCGGCAACTAGCCGCGCGCGAGCACCACGACGCCGACCAGAATGATGCCGATGCCGATGAGCCGCTGCATCGACAGCACTTCGCCGAACAGGTACCACGCGGCGAACGCGTTGACGACATAGCCGAGCGAGAGCATCGGATAGGCGATCGACACGTCCACGCGCGACAGCCCGACGATCCACACGACGACGCTCAGCACATAACAGGCAAGCCCGCCGATGATCGGCCACTGCGTCGCGATCTTGATGCCGACCGGCAGAATGTTGGCGGGCGTCATGTCGAAATGGCCCACCGCGTTCACGCCGGCTTTGAGCAGGAGCTGGGCGCATGCGTTCAACGATACGCCGATGACGATGCAAATAAAGGAGATCGGGTTCATCGCGCGTTTTTCAAATGCGGAACAAGGATACTCGGTTCATCGCGAAATGCCGAACGATCGTGCAGCGCAGCATCGCGACCGGGAGGAAAACGCGCGCTCACGGCTGCGGTTTCTCCACGATCACGCGGCGCTCGTCGCGGGCGATCACCTGCATGGGCACGTGGCGTGCCATGAGCTCGTCGTAGCGTGCGGGCGGCATCAGCGCGAACGCGTAGCGCTCCGAATCCCACAGCCTGACCCATTCGTCGACGCTCGGCACCCATTTTTGCGGCTCGGTCTGTACGCCGAAGGTCAGCTCGTCGGCTTCGCCGACCATGATCATCGTGTGGCCGAGGTAGAAGGGCATCGTGTGGTCGAGCTTCGCGATCGAGTAAAACGGCGTGTCGGGCGGGAGCTTGGCCATCGCGGCCTTCACGGCCGGCACGAGCCGCACGCCGGAACTCTGCGTGCCGAAGACATCGTGACCGGAGCCCGCGATCGTGCCCAGCAGCAGCCAGGCCGCGCCTAGTCCCGTCGCGCCCGCGAGCACGCTGCGCCGGTTCAGCCAGAGCGCGAATATCGTCACGACGAAAGCGACGGCGAGGCCCGCGTACACCCAGATCTGGAACTCGCGATAAAGCGCGTTAGGCGTGTTGGCGCTGCCCGCGCGGCCGAGGAAAATCGCTCCGAAGGCCGCGGCGATCAGAAATACCGCATAGCCGATCAGATGCATGCGGTACTGCGATTTCGTCAGCGAGGGCAAATACAGCCCGATGACGAGCGCGAGCGCCGGCGCGATCGGCAGCACGTACGAAATGAGCTTCGAATGCGACGCGCTGAAGAACAGGAAAATGAACGCGGACCAGATCAGCAGCATCGTGACCGGCGCGAAGCCGTTGGGCTGGCGTGGCGTCTTCAAGCCGTGGCGCACACTCTGAAAGGCGATCGACAGCCACGGCAGAAAACCCACGATCAGAACCGGCACGAAGTAATAGAACGCGCCGGGGCGGTTCTGCTCGGGCGTCAGATAGCGCTTGAACTGCTGGACGATGAAGAAGAAGTCGAAGAACTCCGGGTTCTTCATCTGCACGAGCGCGAACCACGGGCCGGTCACGATCAGGAACACGATCAGCCCACTGCCGATATAGAGCCGCTTCCAGAGCGCCCAGTCGCGCGACACGAGTGAATACAGAACGAGCACGGCGCCCGGCAGGATCAGGCCGACGAGACCCTTCGACAGCACCGCGGCGCCCATGCCGGCCCAGCAGAGCCACATCCAGAGACGCACTTCGCGGGTCGGCAGTCCGGGGCGCTGGGCGAGCAGGAGCGCGCAGAGGGTCAGCTCCATCCAGAACGACAGGCCCATGTCGAGCGCGTTGAAGTGGCCCATCAGGTTCCAGTACGGGCACGTCGCGAGGATGACCGCGGCGGCGAAGCCCGTCATCGCGTTGAATACGCGCGTGCCGGTATAGCCGACGAGCAGCACGCCCAGAAAGCCCGTGAGCGCCGTATAAAGGCGCGCCTGCCATTCGCCGATGCCGAACCACGCAAAGGTAAGGGCATTCGCCCACGTTTGCAGGGGCGGCTTTTCGAAATACTTGTAGCCGTTGTAGCGCGGCGTGATCCAGTCGCCGGTCACGAACATCTCGCGCGCCATTTCGGCGTAACGGCCTTCGTCGCTGGGCACGAGATGACGATACCCGAGCGGCGCGAACCAGATGATCGCGAGTGCGAGTACCAGAAGAATGAGCGAAAGACGCGTGAGCGGTAGCCGGGTAGGCGTATCGTTCATGAAGTCGACCTGTCCGATGCCGCGATGCGCGGCGCTAATGAAACGAATTGAGCGATGAATGCGCGCCGCGCGAGGATGCAACTCGTGCATGCTCAGGCACGCATTGTCGATGCGAGTTCGCACGTTCGAGCGCGCGCTGCGCACTTGTCCGACGTCGAAACGCCCGGCGTAACGACGATGCCGGGCGGGAGTGTAGCGCACGGCCGACCGGCATCCGTCAAAATTGACGACTGGCAAGCGACGGCTGCTGCCGATATCGGACGGGCGGCGGGAGTCTGCCAACGCTTCCTTAGCGCCGCCTTAGCGATCCCCTCAGGCTTCGATCAGCAGTGCGGCGGCCACGCGCCGGCCTTCGGACATCAGTATGTTGTAGGTGCGGCAGGCCGCGCCGAAATCCATCGTTTCGACGCCGATGCGGTGTTTCGCCAGTTGCGCGGTGAGGCGCGGATGCGGAAAGCGCAGCCGCGACCCGCTGCCGAAAATGACGACTTCCGGCGCGGCCTCGACGAGCGCATCGAAATCCTCGGGCTTGAGCGCATCGAACGACGACACCGGCCACGCCGCGACGGGCGTCTGCGGCATGACGATCACGCTGCCTTCGTGCCTTTCGAGATTGATCGCCACGAAACCGTCTCCGTAGCTCGTGATGGTATTGAGCGCGCTGGTGGAATCCTGGTGCAGTTTCAAAACAATGATCCGGCAAGGAAAAGGAGAGAGGCCCGGCGGGCGCGCGCAGCGCCGTTTGCGCCGGTTCCGGCGCATTCGATTGGTGCATTGCGGAACTGGGCCATAATCAGTAAATTATAACTTTTTGGCCGCCGGGCTCGCTCGTGCGCCACCCGTTGCGCTCGCGTGCCGCCACAAGCCGCCTTCGACACGCAATCCGGTCCGCATCGCCCATGCCTTACCTGGCGCGGCGTCTAAAATGCATCGTTCGGCGCTCGGGAAAAGCGAGCCGTCCGGGCGAGCCGCCATCGGCTTTCACCTCGGTATTTATTGCAACGCCCGTCCGCCGCGCGCGAGGCTGGCTGCCCCGAATTCCGAGCCGCACGCGACCGACATCACCAGAACCCGTCCGCATTCACATCAGACCCAGAGCGCCAGCCGTGAAACCGATTCTCAAATCCAACAAGCTGCAAAACGTCTGCTACGACATTCGCGGGCCCGTGCTCGAACACGCGAAGCGCCTCGAAGAAGAAGGCCATCGCATCATCAAGCTGAATATCGGCAATCTGGCGCCGTTCGGCTTCGAGGCGCCGGACGAGATCATTCAGGACATGATCCGCAATCTGCCGGGTTCGTCGGGCTATTCGGATTCGAAGGGCGTGTTCGCCGCGCGCAAGGCGATCATGCATTACACGCAGCAAAAGGGTGTGACGGGCGTCGAACTGGACGATATCTACATCGGCAATGGCGCGTCGGAACTGATCGTCATGGCGATGCAGGCGCTTCTCAACGACGGCGACGAAGTGCTCCTTCCGGCGCCGGACTATCCGCTATGGACGGCCGCGGTGAGCCTGTCGTCGGGCACGCCGCGCCACTACATGTGCGACGAGAGCAACGGCTGGATGCCCGATCTCGACGACATCCGCGCGAAAATCACGCCGAACACGAAGGCGCTCGTCGTCATCAACCCGAACAACCCCACAGGCGCGCTGTACTCCGACGAACTGCTGCGTGAACTGATCGCGATCGCGCGCGAGCACGGTCTCATTATTTTCGCGGACGAGGTCTACGACAAGATCGTCTACGACGGCAAGACGCACACGTCGATGGCCGCGCTCTCCGAAGACGTCGTCACGGTCACGTTCAACAGCCTTTCGAAAAGTTACCGCTCGTGCGGGTATCGCGCGGGCTGGATGGCGATCTCCGGGCTGATCGAAGAGAACCGCCGCCGCGCGAAGGATTATCTCGAAGGCCTCGGCATTCTCGCGTCGATGCGCCTGTGCCCGAACGTGCCCGGCCAGTATGCGATCCAGACGGCGCTCGGCGGCTATCAGAGCATCAACGACCTGATCGTCCCGAGCGGGCGCCTTTTCAAGCAGCGCGAACTCGCGTACGACATGCTCACGGCGATTCCGGGCGTCACGTGCGTGAAGCCGCAAGCCGCGCTCTACATGTTCCCGAAGCTCGATCCGAAGATGTATCCGATCCAGGACGACCAGCAGTTCATCACGGATCTGCTGCTCGAGGAGCGCGTGCTGCTCGTGCAAGGCACCGGCTTCAACTGGCCGACGCCGGATCACTTCCGCGTGGTTTTCCTGCCGAACGTCGACGATCTCGCGGATTCGATCAACCGCATCGCGCGCTTCCTCGACGGCTATCGCAAACGACATTCCGCTTAATCTCTCTTTTAAAGACTCGCGCTGCATGGAACCGATCAAAGTAGGACTCTTGGGCTTCGGCACGGTCGGCAGCGGCACCTTCACGGTGCTGCGCCGTAACCAGGAAGAAATCAAACGACGCGCGGGACGCGGCATCGAAATTTCGCGCGTCGCCGTGCGTACGCCGACGAAGGCCGAAGCGGCGAAGCAGGAAGGCATCGCGGTGACGGACGACTTCAACGCGGTCGTCGACGATCCTTCCATCGCCATCGTGTGCGAAATGATCGGCGGCACGGGCTTCGCGCGCGAACTGGTGCTGCGCGCGATCGCGAACGGCAAGCATGTCGTGACGGCCAACAAGGCGCTGCTCGCGGTGCACGGCACGGAAATTTTCGAGGCCGCGCGCGCGAAGGGCGTGATGGTCGCGTTCGAGGCCGCGGTGGCGGGCGGCATTCCGATCATCAAGGCGCTGCGCGAAGGGCTGACGGCGAACCGCATCGAGTACATCGCGGGCATCATCAACGGCACGACGAACTACATTCTTTCGGAAATGCGTGACCGCGGGCTCGACTTCGCGACCGCATTGAAGGCCGCGCAGGAACTGGGTTACGCCGAAGCCGATCCGACTTTCGACATCGAAGGCGTCGATGCCGCGCACAAGGTCACGATCATGAGCGCAATCGCGTTCGGCGTGCCGGTGCAGTTCGATCGCGCGTATGTGGAAGGCATCAGCAAACTGGCCGCGATCGACATTCGCTACGCGGAAGATCTCGGCTATCGCATCAAGCTGCTCGGCATCGCGCGGCGCTCGGAGAAGGGCATCGAGCTGCGCACGCATCCGACGCTCGTTCCGGCCAAGCGCCTGCTCGCCAATGTGGAAGGCGCGATGAACGCGGTCGTCGTGCACGGCGACGCGGTCGGCACGACGCTCTACTACGGCAAGGGCGCGGGCGCGGAGCCGACGGCGTCCGCCGTGGTCGCCGATCTCGTCGACGTGACGCGCCTGCATACGGCCGATCCCGAGCATCGCGTGCCGCATCTGGCGTTCCAGCCGGACAGCCTGTCGAACACGCCAATCCTGCCGATCGACGAAGTGACGAGCGGCTACTACTTGCGCCTGCGCGTCGCGGACGTGACGGGCGTGCTCGCGAACATCACGCGCATTCTCGCGGACAAGGGCATCTCCATCGACGCGCTGCTGCAGAAGGAATCGGAAGAAGTCGACGGCGCGAACAAGGGCGAGACCGACATCATCCTCATCACGCACGAGACGCTCGAAAAGAACGTGAACGCGGCGATCGCGCAGATCGAGGCGCTGTCCACGGTCGTCTCCAAGGTGACGAAGCTGCGCATGGAAGCGCTCAACTAAAGGCAAGCACGATGAACTACATTTCGACGCGCGGCGCCGGCACCGACGAACGCCACACGTTCTCCGACATTCTGCTGGGCGGCCTCGCCAAAGACGGCGGCCTGTATCTGCCGGCGGAGTATCCGAAAGTCAGCGCCGACGAACTCGTGCGCTGGCGCACGCTGTCGTACGCGGATCTCGCATTCGAAGTGCTGTCGAAGTTCAGCGACGACATTCCTGCCGACGACCTGCGCTCGCTTACGCGCAAGACGTACACCGCGCAGGTGTACAGCAACGTGCGCCACGAAGAGAGCGCGGTTCAGATCACGCCTTTGAAGACGCTCGGCGAGGAAAACGGCACGACGCTGTCGCTGCTGGAACTCTCGAACGGCCCGACGCTCGCCTTCAAGGACATGGCGATGCAACTGCTCGGCAATCTGTTCGAGTACGCACTGGCCAAGCACGGCGATGAATTGAACATCCTCGGTGCGACCTCGGGCGACACCGGCAGCGCCGCCGAATACGCGATGCGCGGCAAGACCGGCGTGCGCGTGTTCATGCTCTCGCCGCACAAGAAGATGAGCGCGTTCCAGACCGCGCAGATGTTCTCGCTGCAGGATCCGAACATCTTCAATCTGGCGGTCGAAGGCAACTTCGATAATTGCCAGGACATCGTCAAGGCCGTGTCGAACGATCACGCGTACAAGGCGAAGCACAAGATCGGCACGGTCAATTCGATCAACTGGGCGCGCGTCGTCGCGCAGGTCGTGTACTACTTCAAAGGCTATTTCGCCGCGACGAAGAGCAACGACGAACGCGTGTCGTTCACGGTGCCCTCGGGCAATTTCGGCAATGTGTGCGCGGGGCACATCGCGCGCATGATGGGCCTGCCGATCGATCAACTCGTCGTCGCGACCAACGAAAACGACGTGCTCGACGAGTTCTTCAAGACCGGCGTGTATCGCGTGCGCGGCGCGGCGGAGACGTATCACACGACGAGCCCGAGCATGGATATCTCGAAGGCGTCGAACTTCGAGCGTTTCGTGTACGACCTGCTCGGACGCGATCCGGCGCGCGTGCTGCAACTGTTCCGCGACGTCGAAGAGAAGGGCGGCTTCGACCTCGCGGTGAGCGGCGATTTCGCGCGCGTGAAGGAATTCGGCTTCGCGTCGGGCAAGAGCGGCCACGAGGACCGCGTGGAGACGATCCGCGACGTATTCGAGCGCTATCACACGATGATCGATACGCACACCGCCGACGGCGTGAAGGTCGCGCGCGAAAATCTGAAGCCCGGCGTGCCGATGATCGTCCTCGAAACCGCGCAGCCGATCAAATTCGGCGAGACGATCCGCGAGGCGCTCAATCGCGAGCCCGAGCGGCCGGCTGCGTTCGTCGGACTTGAAAAACTGCCACAAAGGTTCGATATCGTTCCTGCCGATGCTGGCGTCGTGAAGGCGTTCATCGCCGAGCGCACGTAACAGGATCGTCATCGGGATGAACGGGGCGCGGCTGCACGGCCGCGCCCCGTTTTTCATGATGCGGCACGAAATCCGCCGCCGGAGCCAGCATGGCAGAATCGCCGCTCGCGGGGAAAAGCCCGCCAAAAGCTGTTAAAATCTCAGGTTTTTCGTCGTACCCCATTCAAAAGGACGCGCCGTGCTGTCTACCGCCAATATCACCATGCAATTCGGGCCCAAGCCCCTCTTCGAGAACATCTCGGTCAAGTTCGGCGAAGGCAACCGCTATGGCTTGATCGGCGCCAACGGCTGCGGCAAGTCGACCTTCATGAAGATCCTGGGCGGCGATCTCGAGCCGTCCTCGGGCAACGTCATGCTGGAGCCGAACGTGCGTCTCGGCAAATTGCGCCAGGACCAGTTCGCGTACGAAGACATGCGCGTACTCGACGTCGTCATGATGGGCCACACCGAAATGTGGGCCGCGATGACCGAGCGCGACGCGATCTACGCCAACCCCGACGCCACCGACGACGACTACATGCGCGCCGCCGACCTCGAAGCCAAGTTCGCCGAATACGACGGCTACACGGCCGAAGCGCGCGCGGGCGAACTGCTGCTCGGCATCGGCATCAACATCAACGATCACAATGGCCCGATGAGCAACGTCGCGCCGGGCTGGAAGCTGCGCGTGCTGCTCGCGCAGGCGCTGTTCTCGAAGCCCGACGTGCTGCTGCTCGACGAGCCGACCAACAACCTCGACATCAACTCGATCCGTTGGCTGGAAGACGTGCTGAACCAGTACAACTCGACGATGATCATCATCTCCCACGATCGTCACTTTCTGAACCAGGTCTGCACGCACATGGCGGACATGGACTACGGCACGCTGAAGGTCTGGCCGGGCAATTACGACGACTACATGCTGGCGTCGACGCAGGCGCGCGAGCGTCAGCAGGCCGCGAACCAGAAGGCGAAGGAGCGCGTGGCCGACCTGCAGGACTTCGTGCGCCGCTTCTCGGCGAACAAGTCGAAGGCGCGTCAGGCGACCAGCCGTCTGAAGATGATCGACAAGATCAAGATCGAGGAATTCAAGCCGTCGTCGCGTCAGAATCCGTTCATCCGCTTCGAGTACGAGAAGAAGCTGCACAACATCGCGGTGGTCGCGGAAGAAATCACGAAGAAGTACGACCGCACGATCTTCCAGAACTTTTCGCTCTCGGTGCAGCCGGGCGAGCGTATCGCGATCATCGGCGAGAACGGCGCGGGTAAGACCACGCTGCTCAAGTCGCTCAAGGGCGCGCTCGAACTCGATCACGGCACGGTGAAGTGGGCGGAAAACGCCAACGTCGGCTATATGCCGCAGGACACGTACGAAGAGTTTCCGAAGGACGAGACGCTGACCGAGTGGATCGACCAGTATCGCAAGGAGGGCGACGACGAGCAGATGATGCGCGGCACGCTCGGCCGTCTGCTCTTCAACGCGGACGATATCAAGAAGAACGTGAAGGTGCTGTCGGGCGGCGAAAAGGGCCGCATGATTTGGGGCAAGCTGATGCTCGGCCGCCACAACGTTCTGCTGATGGACGAGCCGACCAACCACATGGACATGGAGTCGATCGAGTCGCTGCAGATCGCGCTGGAGAAGTTCGAAGGCACGCTGATCTTCGTGTCGCACGACCGCGAGTTCGTGAGCGGGCTGGCGAATCGCATCATCGAAGTGAAGACGGATGGCACGCTGCGCGACTTCGGCGGGAATTACGAAGATTTTCTGGCGAGCCAGGGGATTCAGTAATCACCGGCTTCGCGCTCGCGCTGAAACAAGCGGCCCGCCTCGAAAGAGCGGGCCGTTTTTACATGCCGGTCAAAGCCTGTCGTTGCGAAACCGCATCGCCGTTCCTTCGCGCGTAATGCGCTCCCAGATCGCGCGTTTTTCGTCGTCGTTCAGAAACACCCAGTTGGACACTTCGCCGGCCGTGCGGCCGCAGCCTTTGCAGACGTCGTCGAAGAGCGTGGAGCACACGCCGATGCAGGGGCTATCAGGCAGATCGTGAAGATTCGAAGACATTGGGCTAGCTCGTGACCGCATCGGCGCCGAACAAAAGAGGGCGGCAACGCGGCATTCAAAATCGTAAAAAAACTCAACGCGCGATACTGTAGCCTATCCGCGCGATCCAGTGATGCCGCTGGTTGTAATCGAGGATGTCCTCGCCGTACCCGTTGAAGTAGCTCACGAACAGATAGCCGCCCCACGCGCTGCCGATCAGCTTCGCGAGCGGATAGGTCAACTGCGATTCCACGCTGCCGTACCAGTGCTTCGAGCCTTTGCGTAATGTCGTCGCGAGTTGCCAGCCGTCCGGGCTGCCGTATTTCACGAGGAAATCGACGTAGCCGCGATAATCCGCGATGTCCTCGTTGCCCGCCTTCGACAGGTAGTAATAGAACTTCGGCGAGAGCGTCAGGTGATTGCCGTTCAGATCGCCGAAATCCCATGTCGGGCGCACGAACGCGATGTTGATCGAGCGCGATTCGTCGCCGCTCTTGCCGTTCGATTCATGCCCGATGCCCGCCGCGACGCCCATGCGCGTGAAGAGCGCGCTTTTCCAGCCGGTGTCCTCCACGTAATAGAACAGTTGCGGCTGAAAGCTGATGTCGCGAAACGGCACCGATTCGGCCGAGAGATTCCAAATGGCCGTCTGCGTGTAGCCGAAATAGAGGTTGTCGAGGAAGCCGCGCGAGCGGGGATCGTCAGGCAGATGCAGGCGATATTTGAAGCTGAACTGGAATTTCGCGAGATTGTCGCCGTTTTTGCCATCCGCGAAATAGATCGGCTCGAACGTCGAGAAGCGGCCCGAGAGCAACGTGTCCGTGCTGGACGCCGGTTGGACGGCGGTATTCGCTGCGGCCGTCGCGACGGCGAGTTGGCCGGGCGTCGTCGCTTGCGACTCGGCCTTCTCCGCGGCGGCGACCTCGGTCTGCGTATCGCTGCGATTGAGCGTCACGAGCATCGGCGAAGCATCGAAGCCGACCGGATCGATCTTCACCGCACCGCGCGCCGAATCGGGCCACGGCGCCGAAAAACGCACGCGGCGATACTGGCCGGGCGCAAGGCGCAGACGGTCCGGCACTGTCGGATCGCGCTCGAGCGTGAGCGGCGCCGGCGGCAAATCGCCATTGGTCAGATTCACGGTCAGTTGCTTCGGGACATCGACGGTCAGGGGTTTCGCGTCATCGTCGGTATAGAGGAGCGTCAGTTCGAGCGGTTGCGAGGCGGCGGCTTCGCGCGCGGGTTGCAGCACCGCGACGGTCGCGCGCGTAGCGCCGCTTGTGCAAAGGCCGGCAAGAAGAAGCGCGAACATGCGTGCGCGGCCGGCAGAGCGGCGGGAATTTTTCAGCGAAATCGATCGTGGGCCGTGGGCCATGTAGTTCGTGTCCTGTTGGGGCGGGGCGGGCATCAGGACAGTCTGACAGCGCGAGCCGCGCCGCGATCCCGACATTCCAGACGAAATGGCATCGAAACCGGTGCGTCAGGCCGAAAACACCGCCTGCCAGAGCATCGCGCCGTTCAGCGCGACGATCACGCCCGCGCACATCCACGCCAGCGCCAGCGGCACGCGCGCGACGCGCCAGCGGCCCATCAGCGCGGCATCGGAGGCGAAGCGCACGAGTGGAATCACGGCGAGCGGCAATTGCAGGCTCAAGACGACTTGCGTCGCGACGAGGAGCGCGTTCGAACCATGCTGGCCGAAACTTCCGACCGCGACGAGCGCCGGACCGATCGCGAGCCCGCGCGTCAGGAGCGCCCGCGCCCAGCGCGCCATCTTGAGGCGCAGGAAGCCTTCCATCACCGCCTGGCCGGCGAGCGTGCCCGT
>Ga0182736_1000524_pt1 | contig 56480 bp, 41 predicted proteins | sample eDN5th30CKraftBY_FD_128882 | JGI IMG/M metagenome (GOLD analysis project Ga0182736, IMG submission 128882) | Enriched backyard soil microbial communities from Emeryville, California, USA - eDNA 5th pass 30_C Kraft BY (version 2) (version 2) | ecosystem: Environmental > Terrestrial > Soil >... | reverse complement strand
TTTGGAAGCATAATCCATCAATTGCGAATAAACATATTTGCCCTGGTTCATTAACTTGCTTTTAGTTCAATGTGCAAGTTAACAGCAATTTCAAATCAAAAAATCAAAGAACGAATATAAATTGTTGTATATTAAATAGTTATATTGAAAACATTTTTCTTAACCGGACACTAGTGAGTTGCGAGTTACGACTATCACTACTAAACGACTATCACTATTTAACTACTATACGGGCACACTAAAAAATAAAGACATGGCAAAAAAGGCAAAAGAAGTAGAGTCTCCGATAAAACCAGGATTAAAAAGTAAAGAAGACATTGTAAAAAATTGGTTGCCAAGATATACGGGCAGACCGCTAGAGGAATTTGGCGAATACATTCTATTAACTAATTTTTCCAATTATTTAAAGCTGTTTTCAGCATGGCACGATGATGCGCCAATATATGGTTTAGATAAACCTATGCAAAGTGTAACGGCCGCTGGTATCACTATCATTAATTTCGGTATGGGTAGCCCTGTAGCGGCAACTATAATGGATTTATTGACGGCAATACAACCTAAAGCAACTTTGTTTCTGGGAAAAGCCGGAGGGCTTAAGAAAAAAAATAATATTGGTGACCTAGTTTTGCCTATAGCGGCCATTAGGGGAGAAGGAACATCTAATGATTATCTACCGCCGGAGGTGCCGGCTTTACCGGCCTTTGCCCTGCAGAAAGCTATTTCTACAACTATCAGAGATAATAGTCGCGACTATTGGACTGGTACGGTCTATACTACCAATCGTAGAGTATGGGAACACGATAAAGACTTTAAAAAACACCTAAAATCTATCCGTGCAATGGCAGTTGATATGGAAACGGCTACGATATTTACTGTTGGTTTCGCAAACAAAATTCCAACTGGAGCCTTATTGTTAATTTCCGATCAACCGATGATTCCCGAAGGAGTGAAAACACAAGAAAGCGATTCTTCTGTAACGGCAGATTTCGTCGAAATCCATTTGAAAATTGGTATCGACTCTTTAAAGCAGCTCATCAATAATGGGCTAACGGTGAAACACCTTAAGTTTTAAGTTATAAGTTTTAAGCTGTAGGTGGTGGGAGTTGTTAGTTAAAGCGTTATATCGGGAGCTTTGTGCTTTAAGCTTTTCGCTTTAAGCTTTTTTACTTTTGAATTATTACTTTTGAATTATTTGAATTTATTATGTTTGTGTATATACGATTAAACGAATAGACTATGTGGTATAACAACATTCTGGAAACTATCGGTAACACCCCTTTAGTTAAGCTGAATAAGATTACTAAAGATATAAAGGCAACAGTGTTAGCAAAAATTGAAACCACCAATCCGGGAAATTCAATTAAGGATCGTATGGCTATTAAAATGATTGCTGATGCCGAACAGGCCGGATTACTAAAACCTGGGGGTACTATTATTGAAGGAACTTCGGGTAACACCGGTATGGGTTTAGCTATGGCAGCCGTAATAAAAGGATACAAGTGTATTTTTACGACTACCGATAAACAGTCCAAAGAAAAGATTGATGCACTAAGGGCTTTTGGCGCTGAAGTAATTGTGTGTCCCACTAACGTGGATCCTGAAGACCCGCGTTCTTATTATTCGGTATCTAGCAGACTCGAACGAGAAGTGCCCAATGCCTGGAAACCTAACCAATATGATAATTTGTCTAATTCACAGGCACATTACGAGCAAACCGGTCCGGAGATATGGGAACAAACGGAAGGGAAAATTACACATTTGGTGGTAGGTGTTGGTACGGGGGGGACGATTAGCGGAGCCGGAAAATATTTAAAAGAAAAAAATCCGTCGATTAAGGTATGGGGTATTGATTCCTATGGTTCTGTCTTTAAAAAATATAAAGAAACCGGCATTTTTGATAAGAATGAAATCTTTCCTTACATCACTGAAGGTATTGGAGAGGATTTCTTACCCAAGAATGTAGATTTTGAGGTGATTGACTATTTTGAGAAAGTTACTGATAAAGATGCTGCTTTGATGACAAGAGAAATTGCTCGCAAGGAGGGCATATTTGTGGGTAATTCAGCGGGAGCTGCAATTGCCGGTCTTTTACAAATGGGGGATAAGCTGAAAGAAGACGATGTAGTAGTGGTTATTTTTCATGATCATGGTTCGCGCTATATGGGCAAGATGTATAATGAAGATTGGTTACGTGAGCGCGGCTTCCTCAAGGATGAAAAGCTAACCGCAGAAAGAATTCTTAGGCGGAGAGGGCCACAGGAAATGATTACCGTAGATACTGAGCAGTCGGTAGTAGAAACATTTAATACGATGAAAACACTGCATATTTCGCAGATACCCGTAACCCAGCAAGGTATGGTAGTTGGCAAAGTTACAGAGTCCGATATATTGAATGCGCTATTGGAGAACCCAGGTACAAAATCAGGAAGTGTTATGCATATCATGACTGCGCCCTTCCCATTTGTTGATTTAAATACGTCGATCGATAAACTGTCTTCCTTAATTAATAAAGACAACAATGCCGTTTTGGTTGAAGACACAGCAGGTAAATTGGAAATCATTACCCAATACGATATTATAAATGCAATATCGGAGTAGTTTTGAGTTATAGGTTAGGTGGTTGAATCGTTGAGTCGTGATAGCCGTTATTATCAAATTGGCTAATCATCTCATTGGCTAATTTACCTATTCAACCACTATCACTACTCAACCACTTAACTATTCCTAATGCAAGGATTTCTCTTCAATTCTTTTAATATTGGCACCTAGTGCTAATAGGCGTTTATCAATGTTTTGATAACCTCTTTCTATTTGTTCGATATTATAAATTACCGATCGTCCTTGTGCCGATAACGCCGCAATTAATAGTGATACTCCAGCTCGGATATCGGGCGATGTCATTTCAATTCCCCGCAATTTGAAAGCTTTATTGAGTCCTATTACTGTAGCGCGGTGGGGGTCACAAAGAATAATCTGCGCACCCATATCAATCAGTTTATCTACAAAGAACAGTCGGCTTTCAAACATTTTTTGATGAATCAATACATTCCCTTTGGCCTGTGTCGCTACAACCAAAACAATGCTTAATAGATCGGGTGTGAAGCCCGGCCATGGTGCATCTGCAATCGTTAATATAGACCCATCTATAAACGTTTCGATTTCGTAGGATTCTTGAGCCGGTATATAGATGTCATCTCCTCTACGTTCCAGCTGAATGCCCAATCGCTTAAATACGGTAGGGATGATTCCAAGCTCTTCAAAATGAACATCCTTAATCGTTATTTCAGAACCTGTCATGGCAGCAAGGCCAATAAATGAACCAATTTCGATCATGTCTGGCAGCATACGGTGGCTCGTTCCATGCAAATGGTCTACCCCCTCAATTGTTAATAGGTTAGATCCAATACCCGAAATTTTAGCTCCCATTCGATTGAGCATTTTACAAAGCTGTTGTAGATAGGGTTCGCAGGCAGCATTGTATACAGTGGTATTCCCCTTTGCTAATACTGCGGCCATTACGATATTTGCTGTGCCGGTTACAGAAGCTTCATCTAAAAGAATATACGTGCCTTGTAAGTTTGTAGCGTCAATATTGAAGAAGTGCTTATCTTGGTCGTAATTAAATTTAGCACCGAGTTTTTCAAAACCCAGAAAATGGGTGTCCAATCTTCTTCTTCCGATTTTATCTCCACCGGGTTTCGGTATGGCTGCTTTGCCAAATCTGGCGAGGAGAGGGCCTACAATCATAATAGAGCCCCGCAAACTACCCCCTTTGGTTTTAAATTCTGCTGATTGAAAATAATCGGTATTAATATTTTTAGCCTCAAAGGTATAGGTATCCTGATCAGTTCTTTCGATAGTGACGCCTAAGTCACCTAATAATTCTATTAACTTATTAACATCCTTAATATCCGGGATGTTGCTAATAGTCATTTTCTCCGAGGTAAGCAATACCGCAGAAAGTATCTGTAGCGCTTCATTTTTAGCCCCTTGCGGTGTGATTTCTCCTTTCAGTGCTTGGCCGCCATATATCTCAAATGCGTTCATTCAATTGTGGTATAACGTTAAAAATTAAACCGGCCCATATCTCGTTATGCCTGGCTGGACATTAAAGATAATAGGCCGGTTAGAAAATTCTATTAGAGGGGTTTAATAGCGCTTACGCTTTTTGCCGCCGTTGTTTTGATTTTTATGCTGTTGACGACCCTTCTGTCCACCATTGTTCTGTTGGTTATTCGTACTGCTTTTTGTACGGTTACCCGGAGGAGGAGTTTTAAATTCGAGTTTTGTTAAATTGATATCATCTGCCAATACCAATTGCTCATCAGACATTTCCTTCAAATCATCTATAATATGTTCATCGCTTACCGAGTCTTTATTCCAGGTAACGTAAGCCATTTTCATAAAATTGGCCATCGACTGTACCATGTTTTTTTTACGATCTGCATCTTCAATCATTTTGGCCCTGTCTATCATCAATTCGATTGTATAGCCATAATGTTTATACTTTATACGATGTTGCGGATAGTTTAATGTCTCGGGTTTAGCGTGTATTGCACCGGGCGTAGGTTTTGGATAAGGAGAATCTACATCAATCTGAAAATCAGAAATAATATGCAGGTGATCCCAAAGTTTATGTTTAAAATCCGTTACATCCCTTAAGTGCGGGTTCAGAAATCCCATAAGGTCTATCACTACCTGGGCATGCCGGTTGCGCTCTTCCTTAGTAGGGAGCGTGCAGATGTAGGCTACCATGTTCTGTACATTACGGCCATATTCTGCTAATATTAATTTTTTGCGTGTGCTATTATAGTCAAATTCCATATTTTCTTTTTAGTTGTTAGTTGCCAGTTGTTAGTTGTTAGCCATGATTAAGTTATAAACCAGTCGATTTAGAACTTCACTTATAACTCACAACGCATAACGCGCAACTTAATTATTAACGATTCTAAGTTTTGCAAATTTAAGCAACAATTGCTTTTGTCCTAATGCTTTAAAAAAAATAGTTGCTTTTATATCGGGTTTATTACCTTCTAAGTTAATTACCTTCCCAAAACCAAAACGTTCGTGTTCTACTTCCATTCCCACTTGGAGGCCGCTAGTATCTGACGGCGCAAAACCTGGTGTAGGTTGGTGTGCTTTTGGTAGTATAGAAGTGGTTTTGGGTGCTATTTTTGGCTTGGGTTTAGTGAATATTTCCTGTGATTGCGACCAGCTGCCGCGCTCTTTTTCAAAGAAATCACCGCTGTTAGCCTTTGGCATAGGTGCGTTAAAGTCGAGTGCCAAATAACGGGGATCGATTTCATCAATAAATCGGCTGGGTTCGCAATTGTTCAACGTTCCCCAACGGTAGCGGGAAGTAGCGTACGATAGGGTAAGTTTCTTTTCGGCACGTGTTATCGCCACATAGAATAATCTTCTTTCTTCCTCCAGGTCACTGCGCGAATTGAGTGAAAGTTGCGAAGGGAAAAGGTTCTCTTCTAAACCTACGATAAATACCTGCGAAAATTCCAACCCTTTAGAAGAGTGAATGGTCATTAACGAAACGGTATCTGCGTTAGGATTTTTATCATTGTCATCGTTGGTAAGCAGGGCGATATCCTGCATAAAAACGTCTAGTCCTTTTTCTTCAATATCCTCCCGTTCGCTAAATTCTTTGATACCATTTAAAAGTTCCTGGATGTTTTCATAGCGATTTAATCCTTCTACTGATTTATCCTCGTATAGATCTTTTAAAATGCTCGAATGTTGTGCAATGTGCATAGCGGTATCGTAAGCATTGTTGTTTTTGGCAATTACCTGAAAACTCTGGATCATGGAACCAAAGGGATAGACTACACCGGCGGTGCGGCCATCCAAAAAATGTTGCGGATTGGTAATAACTTCCCAGATACTTTTTTGGTGCTGATCTGCAGCGATAAAGATCCGTTCTACTGAGGTATCGCCAATACCCCTTCTAGGGTAGTTAATTACGCGTTTTAATGCTTCTTCATCGTTGGGATTAAAGGTAAGCCTAAAATAAGCGATAAGATCTTTTATTTCTTTGCGTTGGTAAAAGGAAGTGCCGCCATAAATTTTATAGGGTATATTAAGCTTTCGCAGTGCTTCTTCCATGGCTCGGGATTGCGCATTTGTACGGTAAAGAATAGCGAAATTTTTAAAATTCAATGATTGGAGCGAGCGGTCTTGTAAAATACTTTCAGCAACCATTTTCCCTTCTTCATTATCGCTAAAAGCCCGTACAACTTTTATTTTATCACCCGTTTCATTTGCCGAAAAGACATCTTTCTTTAATTGATTCTTGTTATTGGCAATAATACTATTGGCAGCGTTAACGATATTCTGTGTTGAACGATAGTTTTGCTCTAATTTAAATACGTGCAGATCTGGGTAATCCTTTTCGAAATTTAAGATATTCTGGATATTGGCACCTCTAAACGCATAAATACTTTGTGCATCGTCGCCTACCACACAAATGTTTTCATTAATAGCCGCTAATCGCTTTACAATAAGATATTGTGAAAAGTTGGTGTCTTGGTACTCATCCACCATCAAATATTTGAATTTGGTCTGGTATTTATAAAGTACTTCGGGATGCTCCTTTAGCAGCACATTGGTTTTGAATAGCAAATCATCAAAATCCATGGCCCCCGCTTTATAGCAGCGCTGCGTATAGGTGAGGTAAATCTGGCCAAGATTCCCGCGCCCACCTGATTGGTCTTCCGCCTGAATCTGTGCGTTTTTTTGATATTCGCCCGCCGAAATCAAATTATTTTTAGCTGCAGAAATACGGTTATATACAAAATTGGCATTATATAACTTATCATCCAACTGCATCTCTTTTAGAATGGTTCGGATAAGACTTTTGCTATCGTCTGTATCGTATATGGTAAAATTATTGGGATAACCAATGAGGTTTGCTTCTACCCGTAATATCTTGGCAAATACCGAGTGAAAGGTACCCATCCATATATTCTTCGCCTCGCCTCCAACCACACGGGTTATCCGTTCGCGCATCTCCTTGGCCGCCTTGTTGGTAAACGTTAAAACTAAAATATTAAAAGGATCAACACCTTTTTGTATCAAGTGGGCTACTCTATAGGTAATTACACGTGTTTTTCCTGATCCAGCACCTGCTACAATCATTACAGGGCCGTTTGTTTGCTCTACCGCCGCTCGTTGTGAAGGGTTTAGTCCTTGTAAAAAATCCAAAATACTCGCCTTTATTTTAAGAGAGGTAAAGGTAAGAAAAAGTTGTTAGACTTAGACATTAGATGTTAGACATTAGATTTCAGATATGAGACATTAGATAGGAGTTGCGAGTTGTAAGCAAGGGCTTGAACGCACTCATTACTGATCACTCGTTACCGTTTACCCTTTTAAATTTTTACCATCCCTACGGGAGGCAGGCTTTTTATTTTTTAATTTTTACTTTTGAATTTTTACTTTAACACCATGCAAGCACAATACCCTTTTAATGTACGCGTTTATGGTCTGCTCATTAATGAACATAATGAATTACTCATTAGCGATGAAGAAGAATACGGCACTCGATTCAGTAAATTTCCGGGTGGTGGTTTAGAGTATGGGGAAGGCCTACGCGATGCCTTGAAACGCGAATATATGGAAGAGTGTTTTGTAGAGGTTGATGTGCTGGAACATCTTTACACCACTGATTTTTACGAGCCCTCTTATTTTAATGATAGCCAAATTATTTCAATTTATTATCGTGTTATTAATAAAACACCTTTCAATTTAGCTTTTAAGGAAATAGCTTTCGACTTTGATAACATCGAGGGAGAAATTTTTCAATCATTTAGATGGGTAGAACTAAGCGAAATTCAGCCAGAAGACTTAACTTTTAAAACCGATCGTATTGCACTGAACGAATTTCTAAAGCAAATCTAAAGTGGCTGTTTAGGTTTTTGCTTTGTTCATTTTGTTCATTCCACTCCAAAGGTATTTAGCTAAATGTATTTGTAGGTACCTTTAGGGTGATATGCGTATTATAGGCCTACTATTATTGTTGTTCTCCTTAAACGGCTCTGCACAAGTGTTTTCTGTAGCACGGTATTGTGGGATGGGTAATACCGGAGTGGCACTACAGGGATTGGCAAGTTTAACGGCCAATGCAGCAGGTTTAGCCGTTTTAACCACACCAATGGCTGGAGTATATTACCAAGAACATGCTTTAAATACCGATATTCGTACACAAGGCGCATTGATAGCTGTACCATCTAAATTAGGTGTTTTTGGTGCTCATTTATCCAACTATGGTATTCGGAGAGCTTATGGTGAGTTGAAAGCGGGAATCACTTATGCCAAGGATTTCGGCGGACATTTTTTTTCTGCTTTAACAGTTAATTATCATCAGCTTCGAATTAATAATTATGGTGGTAGCCAAACCTATTCGGTAGATGTTGGTTTGCAATACCGTATCAGAACAAATTGGATAGTAGGTGCTCGGCTAGCTAACCCTGGGTATGCCTCTTATGACTACAGCGTTTATGCCGTTATACCTGTTCAGTTCAGTTTAGGAACAAGCTATAAGTTACATGATGACTTACTGCTCACAAGCGATCTGGAAAGGGTACTTTATCGAAAAAAGACGGATTTCCGTACCGGTTTGGAATATAAACCAAGCCAGTTAATAAGCCTTCGAGGTGGTTTAGGTGTTAATGAATTTACACAATTTTGTGGTTTTGGACTGTATTACCAGAAAATGATCTTAGATCTCGCAGCAGTTATTCATCCCCGTTTAGGTGTAGCCCCACAATTATTTCTTGCCTATGCTTTTTAAGATTAGCTGTTTATTTCTCTCATTGGTATTCTTTATGGGAGTAGCAAAGGCGCAGGATGATGATACGCTACTGGAACAGTTAATGGAATCCATGACCGATGATTTACCGGAGAACTTTGATTATACAGAACTATCACAAAGATGGAATTATTACTTGCATCATCCCATTGATCTAAATAAAACAACTGGGAAAGAACTGGCGGAATTGCAGTTTCTATCACCCTTACAGGTCAACGCTATACTGCAACACCGTAAAATGACAGGCCGCTATTTATCTACCTATGAGCTACAGTCGGTGGAGGGTTTAACTGTTGATCTTATTCGTCTGCTACTTCCATTTGTACAGGTAGAGCAGTATGGGGATGCACAACCGTTGCAAGTAGGCGATTATTTGAAAGACGGTAAACATGACTTGATGCTCCGTTACAGCAGAATTTTAGAACAGCAAAAGGGTTATACCATAAGCGATCCTGCAAAGTCGCGTTACCTGGGCTCACCCGATCGTTTATTTGTTAGATACCGTTATCAATTGCAAAACCACCTTCAACTAACGCTAAACATGAAAAAGGATGCAGGGGAGCAATTTTTTGCAGGTGCGCAACATAATGGTTTTGACTTTTATTCGGGCAGCATCTATTTACAAAAGCAGAAAAAATGGGATCATGTCGTATTGGGCGATTATAGCTTACAATTTGGGCAGGGCTTGGCTTTATGGACGGGTTTAAGCTTTGGTAAAGGTGCATTAGTTCAAAATGTCGCACGCCAGGGGATAGGTCTGCGGCCCTATACTTCTACCAATGAGTATGCCTTTTTCCGCGGTTTAGCAGCTACCTATACCTTAAAGCGTATTAGCTTTACACCATTCATTTCGTATAAATCTTTAAGCGCTACTTTGCTGGATAGTACTGAGAGTAAAAGGAGTTATAGCTCAATCAGCGAAAGCGGGCTTCACCGAACACCGAATGAGGTGACGAACAGGCATGCATTGGGTCAACTCATTTTTGGTGCAAATGCCCAATTCCAGTCGCAAGGCTTAACTGTCGGTGCCACTATTTTTCAAACCCAATTTGGCGGGAGTATTAATCCTAGAGCCTATTTATATAATCAATACGCTTTTAATGGGCAAACCTTAGTAAACAGTAGTGTATATTACAGTTATAATTTTCAAAATATATATTTTTTTGGTGAGCTCGCGAAAAGTCTTGACGGAGGGATAGCCTATACGAATGGATTGATCAGCACACTTTCGCACGAACTGTCGGCGGTATTTCAATACAGGAATTATCAGAAAGACTATCATGCATTTTATAATCAGGCTGTTGCCGAGGGAAGCAATGCTGCAAACGAGAAAGGCTTTTATGCGGGGTTGATTTTTCAGCCGAACAGAAACATTCTCTGGGTGGCTTATGCGGATTATTTTAGTTTTCCCTGGTTCCGCTATCGGGTAGATTCTCCATCTGACGGACAAGATTTGCTAACGCAGTTTACGCTAACACCTAATAGACAAAGCAAGCTGCTGCTAAAATATCGTTACCGGAATAAAGCGGAAAACGGGGATGTCGTAGAGCACGTGTCGCTTATTGAGCGAGTTAAACGGCATCAGTTACGTGCAGAAATCCAATTTTCATTAAGCCAGCTCATCACACTCCGCAATCGCGTTGAATGGGTGCGTTATGAAAAGGCAGTAGATAGAGAAAAAGGATATATGCTCTATCAGGATGTGATTTATAAACCTAAGCAAAGCCATTTCTCTGGAAATTTCCGTCTCGCTTACTTTAATACCGATGGCTATAATGCACGTATCTATGCTTTTGAGAATGACGTGCTTTATGCATCTTCTTTTCCTTTTTATAGCGATAAAGGTTTTAGGTATTATATAAACCTTCGGTATAAAATTAAGCGGGGGATAGACTTTTGGTGTAGGTATGCATCATTTTATTATCCAGGATTGGAAAGCTTAGGGTCAAGTCTGGATATTATTGACGGTAAACACAAGTCGGAAATTAAATTGCAAATGCGTCTACAGTTCTAAATGGATAGATTAGCCACTTATCGCGCACAGTCCCCTTATGTGCTATTTGTATTAGCCTTGATAGCAGGGATTGCTGTTGCTTTATTTCTTCCGGTTTCTTTGTTAGGTTATCATTTCGCCTTACTGCTATTGGTTTTAGCGATTGTTTCGTTCGTTGGTCTGGCCCTTATTGGTAGGTGGCGAAATTATTACCTCTTCGATGTAGGAGGCCTATTATTTATATTGGTACTGATTTGTCTAGGCTGTATCCTTACCTGGAAAGATCATCCAGCCATTAGTCAGCAGCACTTTAGCCGCTTTAAAGCTAGCCATCTTTTAGGTTATATTTCGAGTGAGCCCACGAAGCGTGGAGCTTTTCTAACCGCCGAGGTTACCATTACAGCGGTAAAGGAACATACGTATAGGAAGGCTAGCGGAACATTATTGCTTCGTATAAACCAAGGAGACGACACTGTTTCTGTAAATTATGGAGACGAATTGCTGTTTAAAAACCATCTTTCGCCAATAAGTCCGCCTCATAATCCACAAGAATTTGATTATGCGCAATATATGGCTAACCGAAATATTTGGCATCAAGCCTACCTCTTGCCACAAGATTTTGTTAAAACAGGTAATAGGGAAGGCAACAGGCTTGTGGGCTATGCCTTAGCTATTCGCGGCAAAATGATTGCTAAGTTCCATCGCTACTTTAAGCATGAAGATGCCGTAGCTCTTTTGTCGACCTTAGTTTTAGGATACCGGACAGCATTGGATAAAGAACTTGTACAGGCTTTTACAGCTACAGGTACCGTTCACGTGCTTGCTGTTTCGGGTATGCATGTTGGAATCGTTTTTGCGTTTTTGGCCTTGGGTTTAAAATGGATGGAAAGGAAGTCTTACCTTGCTATTGCCCGCCTATTTGTCTTGTTGTTTTTTATCTGGGGTTATGCTTTATTAACCGGATTCTCTGCATCCGTTTTACGGGCAGCTTTTATGATAAGCTTCCTCATTGGAGGAACTACTTTTAAAAAAACGCGTAATACGTATAATAATTTAGCTGCATCGGCATTTTTTCTGCTCTTATTTAATCCTAAATACCTAACGGAAGTAGGTTTTCAGCTTTCTTATTTAGCGGTTTTAGGTATGGTCTGGTTAATGCCAAAAATTAACGTCGTGTTAAAATCAGCCCATAAACACCTTAAAAAGGGGATACAATACCTTGCCGTACCCTGTACCGCCCAATTAACAACTTATCCTTTAGTACTGTATTATTTTCATGTGTTCCCTGTTTATTTTTTACCTGCAAACCTGTTGATTATGGTGCCGGTAACCGTCATTATCTATGGTGGGTTTCTACTGTTGGTATTGCCCATAAATGCCTTCAGCTTAACGATAGCAACTTACTTAGAAAAGTTTATTGTTGTGATGAACAAGCTCTTGTTAACGATAGAGCATTGGCCTTTAGCTACTGTAAAAAGTATTTGGATAGGACAATTTGAGTATATCATGCATTATCTTTTATTAATAGCTGCTGTATTCGCTTTTCAGTATGCTAGTCGGAAATCTTTCTATATTATGCTTTTTTGTTTATTTTGCTTAGGATCCATACATTGCTCTCGCATGTGGTACAAGCATGCAAATCGTCGGCTCGTGATTTTCAATGTTCGTAATCATTTTGCTATTGGCTTATTGATGGGAAACGAAACGGTGGTGTATAGTGATTTCTCTTCTATTGATGATGCTGCTGTACAATATTCGGTTATTCCTGCAATTGAGGCCCAGTCGGCGAGTAAGCACCTGACTTTTATTTCACGACCCGCGAAATCCGAAGAAAAGGCCTTTAGTATTAACGATAACCATATTCAATTTATGGGGAAAGATCTATTGATTATCGATGGAAAGGAGCCAAACGGTTCATCGCCTATTGAGCCAGATTGGGTGCTGTTAAAAGATAATCCTAAAGATTCTTTGTCAAAATTGCTGTCAGGTAGAAGCAAGGTTCCCTTGCTTATTTTGGATGCCACTAACGGTCCGCATACCTTAGCCCGGTACCGTTCTGAGGCCGCAGAACTTGGCATAGCTGTATACTGTCTAAAAGATAATTTTGCGTATGTTTGGGATGCTAAAAAGTAGCGATAGGGATGTCTATATACGAAATACTACAGCATTATTGGCGTTATCCACATTTCCGACCACTTCAAGAAGAAGTGATTAACCAGGTATTGGCGGGGCAGGATACTTTAGCGCTTATGCCCACAGGGGGAGGGAAATCGCTTTGTTTTCAGGTGCCAGCTATGGCCATGGAAGGTATTTGTATCGTGGTAACACCGCTGATAGCCTTAATGAAAGATCAGGTAGAGAATTTACGAACACGGAAAATTGAGGCTGTAGCAATCTTTGCTGGTATGACCAAACGGGAAGTAGATATTACGCTTGATAATTGTATTTATGGCAAAATAAAATTCTTATACCTTTCGCCAGAACGCTTAATGAGCGACCTGGTCCGCGAGCGTATTCGCTATATGAAGGTGAACCTGTTTGCTATCGATGAAGCACACTGTATTTCACAATGGGGATATGATTTTAGGCCGCCGTATTTGCATTTATCCGAACTTCGCGAATTACAGCCCGATGTGCCTTTTTTGGCCTTAACCGCAAGCGCTACACCGAAAGTTATTGTCGATATTCAAGAGAAACTCCAGTTTAAGCCAAGAGCAGATGGCAGTAGCGCCGTTTTTGTAAAAAGTTTTGCCAGAAATAACCTGGCCTATCTGGTTATTGAAGAAGCGCATAAAACAAGGCGTTTGCTCAATATTGTAAAGCATACAGGAGGTAGCGGTATTGTTTATGTGCGAAACAGAAGGGAAACACAAGAACTTAGCCGTTTTCTATGGGCGGAAGGAATCAAGGCCGATTTTTATCATGCCGGATTAAGTACGCCGGAAAGGGCAAAGAAGCAGGAAAGTTGGAAAAAAAATCAGGTACAGGTTATTGTGGCAACCAATGCTTTCGGTATGGGCATAGATAAGCCCGATGTACGTTTCGTGGTACATATGGATCTTCCGGATACTTTAGAAGCTTATTACCAAGAAGCAGGTCGCGCTGGCCGGGATGAGGAAAAAGCCTATGCTGTGTTGCTCTTTAATGAAGCAGATAAGGTGCGGTTGGTGAAGAACTTTGAATTAAGTTTCCCGACTGTTAAAGAAATCACGCAGATCTATTACCATTTGGGTAATTATTTTCAGCTGGCTTATGGCGCGGGGCAATTCCTTTGTTTTGATTTTGATCTGGGTGATTTTTGTAACCGTTATCAGCTTGAACCTCTAAAAGCTATCAGTGCCCTGAAGTTTTTAGAACGCGATGAGTGGCTTACCGTTACTGAAAACGTCTATATTCCTTCCAGACTACGGTTTGAGGTATCTGCGCAGGAATTGTACAGTTTTCAGGTTGCCCATGCCAATCTAGATGGATTTGTCAAAACCATATTGCGGGCTTATGGAGGAGCTTTCGATTATTACGTTTCGTTCCGCGAAGCGGATTTAGCACGCAAGGCGGGTCTATCTGCGAATGAAACGGCTAAATATTTAGGTCAATTGCAGCAGTATCAAATTATTTCCTATTTACCGCAAACGGATAAGCCACAGCTTCAATTCTTGCAGCCGAGGAGCGATTCGCAACACCTCCATATCCACAAGCAGCATATTGATGAGCGCCGGGAAATTGGCAATTCGCAATTGCAGGCGCTTATTAGCTATTTAAAAGAGGATGACTGTAGGTCGCGTAAATTATTGGCTTATTTTGGAGAGCATTATGCCCCCTTATGTGGTGTATGCGATTACTGTATAAGAAGAAATAAAAAATCAAGTCAAGGCGAAATTACAGGTAAGTTAATTACCGAAATTATGGCGGTATTGGCACAGGCGCATTTATCACTTGATGATTTGGTGGCGCGTTTACAAAGTGGAGATGAAAACCAAAGGATTTCTGTTATCCGAAATTTAGTAGACAGTGGAAAGCTGAAATTTAATAATGGAAAATATTATTTATAATCTCCAGATTTTGTTACAGTAAATAGAAGAGAATGACGTTTGAACGCGCAATTTGGATAAGTTGTTTGCTTAATTAAATGTTGTTTATATATTTGCATGAACCACTTTATAAACATTATGGAATATAGTGACTTTACTGATGCCGAATTGCTTATAAGATTGAAAATAAATGATCATCAGTCATTTAAGGAAATCTATAAACGGTATTGGAAAGTTTGCTTTCTCCAATTGTTTCGGAAATCTGGTAGCAAAGAATTAGCCGAAGAACTGACCCAAAATGTATTTGTTTCGTTATGGGAAAGGCGGGAGGTTGTCGAGATTACCAACTTATCAGCTTATTTGCTAGGTGCTGTCAGATTTAGCTTTATCAATCATCTGAAAACCTTGTTACAGTTTGAAGAATATGCAGCGAGCAGAAAGCTAAATGGGCAGGTTGATTGCAATATTTTAGAAGAACAACTGGCGGTAAGAGAACTTTCTGTTTCCATTGAAAAAGGTATCAATTTGCTTCCACGCAAAACGAGGGAGGTTTTTGTGTTGAGCAGAATGGAATATTTTTCGGTAAAAGAAATAGCCCAAAAATTAAAAATATCTGAAAAGGCTGTTGAATATCATATTACACAGTCGCTTAAGGCGATGCGCATCGCTTTAAAAGATTATATTATTATCATGGTGCTGTTGGTTGCGTTATGCGCTTAAGTTTGGATCAGGGTAATTTTTCCTGGAGATGCGATAAACAAAATTCTTTGGGAGGTGGTGAGAATATAAGAACCTTTTTATTAATCAACTTTTCTTGATAAAAGTTGAGCAAACCGAAGAGCGTAGCGATGAGCTCATGAACACCTTTTAAATAAACAATAGTGAATAAATCAAGGCTTCACAGACTTCGCTAAAAATGATTTCCCCCACTTGTTCCGTGAAGCCATTTCGCTACGCTCATTTCTCACAAAACTAACCTCACCCACTGAAATCATTTTTTTAACGCTCATGCTGTGAGGCCGTTCCATCCTGCGCTCCAGAGCCCCGTTTGACTTTCTAAGTTTTATGCTGCCAGCATAATCTCTTCGTTCTGCTCAAAAGCCGCCTTAGAGTTTGCGGTTTGTAGGTGGATGCACTGGCTTTGTAGCAAAGTCTACAGCGGGAGCTTTTTTGCTCCTTTTTTTGCGGAAAAAAAAGGAGATGAAATTAAACCTTCGTTTTTACTCAACAATCAAAAACATTAACGTAAAGCGAATTACTTTGGGCCTAATATGCTGGGGCGCTCTGCTATCCGAATTATTAAAACCGCTTGACACTGGATTTAAACCGCTATTTCAAAAAAAAATAAAATTTATTTTAGGGATCGGTGCCGGTTCTCCTACTATATCTATGTAAGCCCATATTAGGGATGCACCAAATTATTATCCATTATGAGTCGCAAGACATTTCATGACCTATTGGAGCGTTATTTAAAGGGCCAATGTACTGTAGAAGAGCAGGAAATTGTTCGCCATTGGTATGATTTGTTGGATAGCGATGAGTATATTGATTTAAATGACGTAGCCTTAGAAGAGCTTGAAGGACGATTGTGGGATAAGATAAGTACAGAAACGCTTCCAATAAGCAGCAAAAAAAAGACCGTTATAAGACATTACATATCATTAAACCCTGGTATACTGCAATAGCAGCTGCAATTGTGTTAATAGTCATTGGGACATTATGGGTGAATTGGAGATTACGTAATAATCCAGTAGACCCAGAATTTGTCATTACGAAAACACATGCAGTATCTATTGTTAAGAATGTTAAGGCTGTACCAATGGAGTTTGTGCTACCCGATTCGTCAAAAGTTAAACTTTTTAAAGGAGCACAAATAACCTATCCAACGAAATTTAACCGGCGCGAGATAGCATTAGTAGGTGATGCTCTTTTTAACGTAACGGCCGACCCGTCTAAACCATTTATGGTTTTTCATGAAGATATGATTACGCGGGTTCTAGGTACCTGTTTCTTGATTAAATCAGGTCTAGCAACCGGTAACGATGAAGTAATTGTTTATTCCGGTAAAGTAGAAGTTATTCGGTCGGCAAAGAAAAGCAGTTTTGTAGAGCGGGTTATTGGAAAGCCATTAACGGTAAAGCTCACGATGAATCAACGTGCGGTTTTGAATGAAAAAGAAAATACACTACGCGAAACATTGGCTGAGGCACCTATACCTATAGAGGCTAAGCAGAAACTTTTAAAAGAAGTTGCGTTTAAGGAAGTAGACCTTACTGATTTAGCCAAAAGGTTAAGCGATTTATATGGCATAGCAATTAGGGTGAAACCTGCTGCTAAGAAAATAACTTTTACCGGCGATTTAAGTGATATGGAATTATTTAACCAGCTAAATGTTATATGTAATGTAACAGAAACCACTTACCAGGTAGAAGGTAAAACCATAATTATCCATTAATAAACACAAACCAAACCCAATACTTATGAATACAACATAGACTAATCCTATCAAAAAGACCAGCAATATGGGGGTATTGCTGGTCGGAATTAAATCATGATTATGGGTCGGTACATTAACCGACCCTTCACAAACCAAAATTTTTCGAATTTATGAAAAAAGAACGAATTATTGCTATAATAAAAACAGCGATGAGAATATCCTTTATTCATGCTCTGCTCATCTCTATTGGCACATTCACCACCTACGCCCATACGGTAGAAGCACAGGGAGCATTGAAAAAAACAGTCAGTATCACAAAGAAGCGGGTGTCACTAAAGGATTTTCTTGAAAACCTCGAAGTGCAATCGCAAGTGAAGTTCGTGTATAGTCCTTCTATTCTGAAGAGCCATCGAATGGTAGAGATTAGCTCTATGGAGAATAACTTGGAGCGTGTACTGGAAGAAGTACTTGCCCCTATAGATATCCATTATAAAGTAGAGAACGAAAAAATTCTGTTAATACAAAATCGGCAGGAGATTCAAGTAGGCGGTAAGGTTGTGGATGCAGTAACCAACGAACCATTGCCTGGTGTAAGCGTACTCGTTAGAAATACCAATAATGGTATTTTAACCAATGAGCAGGGGCAATTCACCCTTACCGCTAAAGCAAATGATGTATTGGTGATTTCTTATATTGGTTATACCGGACAAGAAGTTAGGGTTAACAGCGGAAAACAGGTTTACAACATCAGTTTAAAGCCAACAACCAGTGATCTGGAAGAGGTAGTGGTAACGGGATATTCTTCACAGCGAAAAAAAGACTTGACTGGTGCGATAGCGGTAGTGGATGTAAACCAGTTAAAGAGCCAACCTGCAGCCAGTGCGGTAGAAGCTTTACAAGGAAAGGCTCCTGGGGTGCAGATCATAACAGATGGTGCACCGGGATCAACACCTCAGATTCGCATAAGGGGTTATAGCACGATTAATAACAACGAGCCCTTATACGTAATCGATGGGGTACCCTATGAAGGAAAACTCAGTTGGCTAAACCAAAATGACATTGAGAGTATGCAGGTGCTGAAAGACGCATCGGCTGCTTCTATTTACGGTGCAAGGGCCAATAACGGCGTGGTGATTGTGACAACCAAGAAAGGTGTACAAGGAAAACCTGCAATTAGTCTAGATGCTTATTATGGCACGCAGTCTCCAAGAAGCGGGTCCTTTCCGAAAATGATGAACCCCACAGATTATGCAAGAAATCTGTACGACTCGTATATCAGGGCCAATGCAGTACCTGGAAGCACATTTACCAACATGTATGGAAGTGGTGACAATCTCGTATTACCCGAATATTTGCTAGCGGGAGACAAAATAGGCTTGCAAGTTACTCCAGCAGATGCAGATCCAGGGCTATACAATTATACCAGAGATGGCGGCACATTTTATCAAATCACGAAGGCGAATCAGGCTGGTACCGATTGGTTTAAGGAAATTATGGGCAATGCGCCCACGCAATCTTATCAGCTGAGTGCCAACGGCGGGAGTGAAGATGCCACTTACGCTATTTCTGCCGGTTACTTAGGGCAAGATGGTATCATTAAATATACTGGATTTGATCGCTTTAATTTTCGTTCGAACACCCAGGTTTCTGCCTTTAACAACCGTTTTCGTTTTGGAGAGAATGCCCAATATAGCTATACAGAAAACTATGGTTTAGGATCTAATGTGAATACGCCCGGCGAATATCAAGACGAAGGTAGTGCATTAGGTTTTGCATACCGCATACCAACCATTATCCCGGTATATGATATTATGGGGAATTTTGCTGGTACAAAAGGCGGTGCCTTGGGGAACGCACAAAATCCTATGTCGCAACTTTACCGTGCAAAAGATAACAAAAACAGAAGCAATTTCTTCTTTGGTAATATCTTCGGCGAAGTGGATATCATTGAAGGGTTAACTGCCCGTACCAGTTTTGGTTTGCGTTATGAGAATTATAATGGGATGACCATAGGCTATCCTAATCTTGAATTTGCAGAAGGCAGTAATGCCAACAGTTTAAGTGAATGGCAGGGCTATACTACCGAATGGACATGGACAAATACCTTAAATTATAAAGTAAACATTAATGAAGATCACAATTTAACATTATTGGCTGGTACTGAAGCTGTTAGAAATCGGAACAGACAATTGAATGGTGGACGTAATGATTTCTTTATTTTAGGAAATTTAGATTATTATTACCTGAATGCAGGTACGGCTAATATAACCAATGCCAGTACAGGAACCGTAGGTTCGTTGTTCTCCATTTTTGGAAGGGCAGATTATTCCTATAAGGATCGTTACTTGCTTAGTGCTACGGTACGTCGGGATGGATCATCTAATTTTGGTACAGAAAACCAATATGGTACTTTTCCCGCCGGTAGCGTTGCATGGCGCTTATCCGAAGAGGATTTCATGAAGAGCGCTGAATGGCTAACGGATTTGAAATTCCGGGTAGGCTATGGTATAACCGGTAATCAACGTATTCCGTCCTTCCAATATTTAGATCGACTGCAATCGTCGTTAATCACTTCAACCTATGCTATCGGTGGGGCGGGTACTACGACAGGGGTACGACAAAATGCTTTCAGCAATGCAGAGGTAAAATGGGAAGAACTAAAATCCCTGAACGTTGGTGTCGATTTTACCGTGCTTAACGGTAAGTTTGATGGATCCTTTGACTGGTATAATCGTAAAACCAGTGACATGTTATACCCTGTACCCCTTCCGTCGATAGCGGTAGGCGGGGGGGCATCACCCTATGTCAATGTAGGGGATATGCAAAATAAAGGTATAGAACTTACGCTTGGTTATCATTATGGTAAAGAAGACGATCGTCCATTTAAATTTGATGTAAATCTTAACGTATCACGAAATGTCAATGAAGTGGTACGGTTGGCACCGGGGGTTACCCAGCAAATTTATGGCGCTTTTAGAAGCCTGGAAACCACTATTCTAAAGGCTGGTGAGCCTTTTGGGTCATTCTTTGGCTATAAGGTAGATGGAATCTATCAAAGTGATGCGGAAGTAGAGGCAGGGCCATCCTATACCGGTGCAAGAGTAGGTGGTTTGAAGTATGCCGATGTTAGCGGTGATGGAGTTATTGACCCGGCAGATCGTACGATTATTGGTAGTCCACATCCAGACTTCATTTATTCGCTCGGTTTAAATCTCTTTTACAAAGATTTTGACGTAGCCATGTTCTTCAATGGTTCGCAGGGAAATGATTTGTATGAAGCAACCCGCTATTTTACAGACTTTACCACGTTTGACGGCGCTTTAAGTACACGTTTAATGGATGCGTGGAGTCCAACCAATACCGGCAGTGATATACCATCGCTTTATAGAGGAGCTTCTGATTTTGAATATGCTTCTTCCAGCTATTATATTCAGAATGGTAGTTTCTTTAGGATGAAGAATCTACAAATTGGTTATAATTTACCGGCAGATAAAGTTTTTGGTAAAGGTTTGGGCGTCCGTAAAATGCGTATTTATGTTGGGGCCACTAATTTATTTACGATAACAAACTACACTGGTCTCGATCCAGAAGTGAGCCAGGCAAATAGCACTTATCCGGTGTTAGGTGTCGATCGCGGGATCTATCCTATAGGACGACAATTCATGGTAGGAGTTAATGTAGGGTTTTAATTTTAAAGCGTAAAAATATGAAAAGATTAAAATATAGTATACTGGGAGCAAGTTTTTTACTGGTTATTCTATCGTGTAGTAAAAGTTTCTTGGAACGTAATCCACAAGGAGAATTAACTTATCCGCAAATAGAAAATAAGGAGGGAGTCGAGGGCTTGTTGATAGGTGCCTATTCCATGCTGAATGGAAATATAGAAGGCCTCTGGGCAAGTTTTGCTTCTGCGCCTAGCCAGTGGTTATTTGGTGAGGTGGCAGCAGATGATGCGCACAAAGGGAGTAATAACGGTGATCAGCCAAATATGAACTTAATCGAGCAGCACAAGCCAACAAGCACCAATGATAATTTACAAGTGATGTGGAACCGCTGTTACGAAGGAATTGTGCGTTGTAATAACACCTTAAAAGTACTGGCAACTGTTCAGGCAGGTGAAGGGGAAAAATTTGATGATGCAAGGGCAATTCAGATTCAGGGGGAGGCTCGGTTACTGCGTGCACATTATTATTTTATGGTATGGCGTGTCTTTAAAAATGTACCCTATGTAGATGAGACGATACCTGTTGAGGAGGCCTCGGCTATTCCTAATGATGTCGACGTTCTTCCGAAAATAGAAGATGATTTGCGTTTTGCAGAAGAGAATCTTACCGTAGAAAAGTACAATGAAGAGGTTGGGCGCGTAAACAAAACCGTTGCACAGGCTTATTTAGGCAAATTTCTACTGTATCAGCATAAAGAAGATGAAGCGCTACCTTTTTTGAAAAGCGTGATAGATGCAAAGCCTGATATCAAAACACTTCCTTTTACCGACAATTTTGATATTACAAAAGAAAACGGACCGGAATCTATCTTCGCCGTACAACATGCCATAAATCCTGATGGTACCGGCGATAATGCCAATGTAGGTGATATGTTGAATTTCTTTTACGGATCAGCACCGATCTCCTGTTGTGGTTTTCTTCAGCCTTCTTTCGATTTGGTGAATTCTTTTCGCGTAACGGATGATGGATTACCAATGCTAGATGGCGGTTATCAAAATGACCCTTATGTCTCTGATTTTGGTTTGGTAGATAAAAAGGATGACAGCGCTAAAACCAAATACCAATTGGATAAGACCATTAAATTTGATCCTCGCTTAGATTACACTGTTGGAAGACGGGGAGTTCCTTTTCGCGATTGGGGTACTATGCCCGGCGATGCGTGGATTAGGGATCCTGGTTTTGCTGGACCATTTGTTGCGGTGAAGCAGACGATCGAACAAGCGCAATTTACCACGAATACCGTAGCGGGTACGCCGCAGGTTACGGGATTAAATGTCAATATCATCCGTCTTGCGGACGTATACTTGATGGCTGCAGAATGCTATGTTGAGGCTGGCGATTTAGAAAATGCCCGTACTTTAGTGAATGCTATCCGCGAACGGGCGGCAACCCTACCGAAAAAAATGGTTGGGGGTACGCCTGTAGCAGCGTATAATGTCAAACCCTATCCATCCTTTCTCAATCCGGACTATGCAAAAAATGCTATTCGTTTTGAGCGTAGGCTTGAATTGGCACTTGAAGGACATCGTTTCTATGATCTGGTTAGGTGGGGGATAGCGGCAGACGTCATTAATGGCTATGCCAGTTTTGAAAAGAAGTATTTGGATATTTCCAGCAGTATCAATTTCCAATCGAAAAATGAATATTATCCAATACCGCAAACAGAAATCGACAGGAGCGGAGGCGCTTTGAAACAAAACGACGGCTATTAACCAATCAAATTTTTATACTAAAAAGCCGGAAGAACGAAAGTTCTTTCGGCTTTTACTTTTAAAATGAGTACGAAGACAGGAGTATTTTCTTAAGTTATGAGTAATAAGTTATAAGTGTCCTCAACCCCTTGCTCAAACTTTATCCGCCTACCGCAGGCAGGTGCGCTAAGTTATACGTGCTCGTTACCAGTAGGTTTTCCGTTCTAGACTTAAGCTTAGCACTTAAAACGTATAACTTTTCTCACATCTGATAGCTAATTGCTCTTTTTAATTATGAATATCTTGTTCATTTTTTAATAGTATCAATGAGCGCGCCAGCTGGCGGAGTTTTTACTTTTGAATTTCTAAAGACATTTGTCGTTTTAAAAAAGAAATATTACATTTGTAATAGATCAATGCGCTAAAAAAATGAAAGCAAAAACCTATTCAGCAAACAGAAACAGTATTATTCCTGGTATTGCCAAAGAGCGCGATATCGTGTATTTTGTAAATACATCAAGGAAGGGCCTGTCCTATGAAGCTTTTATTAAAATAGCACAACAAACACCTTTTTCCATCGATGATTGGTCTTCTTTTCTGCATCTTTCTGAAAGAACGATGCAGCGTTACAAAAAAGAGAACAAACCTTTTGATCCTATCCATACTGAAAAGATATTGGAAATAGCGCTTCTTTATGATAAAGGTACAGATACTTTTGGCGATGCCACAAATTTTAATTTATGGCTAGAAACGCCTAATATTGGTTTAGGCGGTGTAAAGCCTAAATCACTTTTGGATAGTACTTTTGGCATTACCATGTTGCGTAATTCACTGGTCCGTATCGAAAATGGTATCCCAGCGTGATCCTCTACCGTCTTGTCAAATCGCGGTATAGCCATGACACTTCGGGCAAAGGCGCTGAACCATGTGGTGGACGTTGGAACAGTATTGGCGTACCCATGCTTTACGCCTGCCAGTCAAGAGCTTTAGCCATGGCCGAGGTGGCCATACATTTGCCCTTGGGAATTTTACCCAATGACTTTGTTATGATAACTTTGCAGGTGCCCGACGAAGGGGGGACATTGGTGCTGCCACAAGCAAAGTTACCTGATGGCTGGTTTCATTATCCACCTATTTATTCTACGCAAAAAATAGGGGACGAATTTATCCGAAAAGCAGACTGTCTTGTGCTGCAAGTACCTTCAGCAGTTGTTCAAGACGACTTTATAGCACTCATTAATCCTTACCATCCGCTATTTCAGCAACTCAAGATAATCGATCAACAGCCTTTTATCTTCAATAGGCGTTTATTTCAATACCACTTATAATGAATGATAAATCTACTATAAGAGCATGGGCCATGTTTGATTGGTCGAACTCAGCCTATAATTTAGTAATCACCTCGACTATTTTTCCGGCCTACTATACGGCTATTACTACTACGACAGCAACAGGCGATCGGGTGCAGTTTCTGGGTTTTGAATTTATCAACACAGCCCTTGCAAATTATTCGTTGGCCTTTGCCTATTTAGTTATGGCACTCGTTCTGCCGGTATTATCGGCAATTGCCGATAATAAAGGTAATAAGAGATCATTTATGAAAGCCTTCACCTATATGGGGGCAGTGGCCTGTATGGGTTTGTTTTTCTTTAAATTAGAAACATTAGCATGGGGTATTTTTTGTAGTACATTAGCTGCCATGGGCTATATTGGTGGCGTATTATTCAATAATTCTTACCTTCCGGAGATCGCCACAACCGATGAACAAGACCGGGTGAGCGCCCAAGGCTTCGCTTATGGTTATATCGGCAGTGTTATCTTACAGTTAATTTGTTTTGTGTTTGTGCTCAAGCCAGAATGGTTCGGGATAACAGACGCCACTTTTGCTCCTCGTCTGTCATTTCTTTTGGTTGGCCTTTGGTGGCTGGGGTTTTCGCAAATCCCTTTCCGTAAGCTCCCTAAAGGGAAAGCCAATAAAAAGAAAAGAGATGTTCATGTGCTAAAAAATGGCTTTCGTGAGTTAAAAGTTGTCTGGGGAAAAATTAGCCAGTTAACGGGATTAAAAAGATTCTTGGCTGCTTATTTCTTTTATGCAATGGGTGTGCAAACAACCATGTTAGTGGCGGCGGCTTTCGGCGAGAAAATATTGCATTTAGGTACTTCAAAATTGATCATTACGATACTGCTCATCCAATTGGTAGCTATTTTAGGTGCTTACCTGATGTCTGCTCTTGCCAAAAAAATGGGTAATATTCAGGTGCTATCAGTGGTTGTACTGCTTTGGATCATCGTTTGTATCAGCGCTTATGCCATTCGGACAGAAGGGCAGTTTTATGGTTTGGCGGCCCTTGTAGGTTTAATTATGGGAGGCATTCAATCCTTATCCCGGTCTACCTATTCCAAGCTTATCCCGGTTAAAGAAGAAGATACTACTGCTTTTTTTAGTTTTTACGATGTAACCGAAAAGTTAGCCATCGTTATCGGTTTATTTTCCTTTGCTTTTATAGAAGAACTTACCAAAAATATCAGATATTCCGCTTTATGTTTAGCTTTGTTCTTTGTTATTGGCTTGTTTTTCCTATGCCGCCTACTTTGGCAGAATAATAAGGAAAAAGATGCGTTAAAAAATGTAGTATAAATAGGCTGCTCAAAAAAGGTTTATATGGACGTTAATTTATTTATTCCCTGTTTTATTGATCAATTGTATCCCGATACAGCTTTTAACACCATTAAAGTGTTAGAAAAGGCAGGGTGTAAGGTGAATTATAACCCCGAGCAAACCTGTTGTGGCCAGCCTGCCTATAATGCCGGTTTCTGGGATGAAGCCAAGGTTATTGGCAATAAATTCCTTCATGATTTCGAGGCGTCTAACTACATCGTATCCCCTTCGGCCTCTTGTACCGGTATGGTTAAGAATGCCTATAATGATCTGTTTACCAACTCCATGGTGCATAATCAATGCCGGGCTATCCAGGCCAGTATTCATGAGCTGTCCGATTTTTTGATTAATATTTTAAAGAAGGATTATTTTGGTGCAGAGCTGGAAGGGAAGGCCGTTTACCATGATTCGTGTTCGGCCTTGCGTGAGTGTAGAATAAAGGAAGAACCCCGTCAGCTTTTGTCTAAAGTAGATGGTTTGGAGCTATTGGAAATGCGTGATCAGGATACCTGTTGTGGTTTTGGCGGAACCTTTGCCGTTAAGTTCAGTAGTATTTCTTCGGCCATGGCTGAGCAAAAAGTAAATAATGCTTTAGCCGAAGGCGCTGAATATATCATATCTACCGATACTTCGTGCCTATTGCATTTACAGGCTTACATTGATAAACAAGGGCTTCCTATAAAAACAATGCACCTTGCGGATGTGTTGGCTAGTGGCTGGGGGAATGTGTAGATCTGAGATGTTAGATATTAGATGCGAGATAGATAGGTGCTGTATAGTAGTGAGTAGTGAATTAGCCAATGTGACGATTAGCTAATTAGCCAATGTGGTGGATTTGAGCGCAACAGGTGGACAGGCTCGCAACTGGCAACTTAGAACGTAAAACGTATAACTTTATAAGAAGCTTTTTGCTTTTCGCTCGATGACTTTTTTTTTCTTAAATTGCCTACTTATACAAACCAAAAAAAATCATGAATAAAAGAAGAGAATTCTTAAAGCAATTGGGGGTAGGAGCTTTAGGCCTTTCCGTTTTACCAAATTTACCGTTAGATGCTGTTGCGTCGTCTGCAAAAAAGTACTTCTTTGATATTTCACTGGCAGAGTGGTCGCTACACAGAACCTTGTTCGCGAAAGAGTTGGATAATCTTGACTTTGCCGAAACAGCGGCAAAGAAATATGGTATTTATGCAGTGGAGTATGTAAACCAGTTTTTTAAAGATAAGGCCAATGATAAAGCTTATCTTAATGAAATGAACAAACGCGCAAAAGATAATGGCGTAAAAAACGTATTGATTATGATTGATGGGGAAGGTGATTTGGGCGATCTAAACGATGCAGTAAGGAATAAAGCAGTTGAGAATCATTACAAATGGGTTGAGGCCGCAAAATATTTAGGTTGTCATTCTATTCGGGTTAACGCCAGAGGAGAGGGTACACCAGACGAAGTAAAAGATGCAGCTGTTCAAGGATTAGGTAAATTAAGTGATTTCGCCGCCAAGTCAAAAATAGGTGTAATTGTTGAAAATCATGGCGGCATTTCTTCTGATGGCCAGTGGCTAAGCGGGGTATTAAAACAGGTTGGAAAGAAGAACTGTGGAAGTCTGCCTGATTTTGGTAATTTTTATGAATACGATCGCTATCAGGGCGTAACCGATTTAATGCCATTTGCAAAGGGGGTTAGTGCTAAAACGCACGACTTTGATGCGGATGGAAATGATACCTTGGTAGATTACCTCAAGATGATGAAAATTGTAAAAGATGCCGGTTATCGAGGACACGTGGGTTTAGAATATGAAGGCGATAAACTTAGCGAAGATGAAGGGATTAAAAAATCTAAGCTTTTGTTAGAAAAAGTAGGGTCAGAATTAAGTTAGGATATTTGCATATAGCATATAGAAGGCAATTACTCACTAGTGCTTTTTTTTAATGGAGTTCGTGAATGACAAGCATTTTACCTAAGTTTGGAGGGTAAAGTAATGGAAACATAAGTGTTTCCATTACTTTACCCTTCTTTGCAGAAGCTGCTTAAAGATCAAAATAGCCAATTAATATAAATATAACGTTAAAATAATATGCTGAGGATATGAGTTAATTACCTTCGCGGGTATAAAAGGATATAGTGATTTAAGACTTGGCGGTAAATTTTAAATGGAAAATCTACAAGGACGTATATTTTGGAAAGCATTTATAAACGGCGACGACCGGGCTTTTGAGGATATTTATAAACTTTATGTAGATAGGCTTTTTGCTTTTGGCATGAAATATCACGCTGATCGAGATCTGGTGCAAGACTGTTTACAAGATCTTTTTGCTAATTTATATCATTACCGCACTAACCTAAATCCAGATGTCAATCCGATTTCTTACCTTTTCGCATCTTTGAGGAACACGGTGTTAACCCGGTTAAAAAAAGAACAAAGAAACCAAGACTCACCCTATACTATGGCGAATACTTTCCAATTGGAATGGAGCGCCGAAATGACGTGGATTAAGAAAGAAGAAGATAAGCACTTGGTCAGTAAGCTTCAGCGGATGATAGAGCTTTTACCGGCCCGACAGCGCGAAATTATCTACCTAAAATTTAATGAAGAGCTTTGTTACGAAGAAATAGCAAAGATGCTTGAAATCTCGGTACCTACATGTCGAACGCTGGTATATCGAGCCATCAAACAATTAAGAGAACATCTCGAAAATGCCCCTTTAGCACACATTTTATGTTTATTTTTTAGAAAATTCCCCGATTAAATTATTCTGTGTCGTTTTTTTACTCCAAATTTTTCCAAAGGAATCAGCTTTGCATCTAAACGCTTGATACAATTTCTTTATTTTTTTTTAAAATTAGTCTATAAAAATCATTTGGCTTACTCTTAACTAAAAAAGCTTATACAAACTTTGGATGAAAAAGAAAGTAGAAGATATTTTGAGTGACGATAAATTAGCTAGACTTGCTAAACCCAATGATGCATTAGACGATCAGGAACGTTTAGCTTTCGCCGTAAAGAGAACTCTTGCGGAAAGTAAAAGCGAATCACTATCGGTACAAGAAAAGGCTTCTTTATGGAAAGAGATAAAAACAAAAACAGGTCCAAAAGCTGGTTATCGACGCGTAATAATTAAACGCTTTGGTACAGTTGCCGTCCTTGCGGCATTTCTTTTATTAGGTACCATTAGTTTTTTTTATTTTCAACCAAAAACTCCAGCTGATATTCAGCATACTGCCTTAGTTAATAAACGCTTTTTTTCAGGAACCTCGGAAGTGAAATTGCTAAGAGCCAATAAAGAATCAGTTGTGCTTCATGCAGATTCTGTCATTAGTTACCAGCGCTTGCAAAGTGCCGCGATTTCGCAGCAAACTGGTCGAGAACAACCTGCGGTTCAGTACAGTTCTATAGGTGTTCCTTATGGAAAAAGGAGTGAACTTTCTTTGGAAGACGGAACGAAAATTTGGCTAAATGCAGGATCAGTATTAACCTTTCCAGAGCATTTTGCTGACAATGCGCGGGAGGTTTATTTAGAGGGTGAAGGCTATTTTGAAATAGCTCCCGATGTACACCGCCCCTTTACGGTAAAATCTGCACAGATGAACATCAATGTTCTGGGTACCAGTTTTAACCTAAGTGCCTATGCCGATGATGCGTTCGCATCTACTGTGTTACTTAGCGGTAAAGTAGAAATCTCAAGCAATGGATCCATTCCTTTCCGGAAGCAGATTCTGCACCCTGGGATGGAGGCTAAAATAAGTAAAACACAAGGGGTATTAGCTATAAATCAGGCACCAGTGGGATCTATATCTTGGACTAAAAGAAGATTATTATTGCACAAAATGTCGATTGGAGAAATCAACAAGAAATTAGAACGCTTTTACAATACATCAATAGTGGATAACGCTGGTTTCTCTGTTGATGATACATTTTCAGGTAGTTTAGACCTCAACCAAACACTAGAAGAAGTATTAGCAAATATATATGATAAACAATCGTATACGATCAGACTCAGGGAAAGGAGGATGTACATTCAGAAAAAATAGATCGATCTAAAAAAGAGAGGAAAGGTGCTGCAACACCTCCCTCTCCAGGAAAAATTAACCGATTAATTAATTAATTTATGTGCTAAAGTATGAATTTTTTTTACACCTGCCAACCCTGTGTTATACAGGCAGGTATTATCTCTAAAATTTTTCGGATGTTAAAGTTGGCGGCATTTTTAGTATGCATTAACATAGTTGGTGTATATGCTAATTCTTACTCCCAAAGTAAAATCAATGTGCAGATTAAAGGCGGAAAACTTACCGATCTGTTTAACGAAATTCAACAACAAACACCGTATTCGGTTTTTTACAGCGATAAGCTTGTCTCCGGCAAACGCATTACCGTTAACGCCCGGGATGAGGATTTGTTAAAAGTGCTCAATGAAGTTTTACCGGGCAATGCATTAAGTTACAGTATAGCAGGTAATCAGATTACGATTAAAGCTAATGAAGTCGCTCGATTGGCTAATAAAATAAGACCAACTAAACAAGACTCCCTCATCACGATAAGAGGGCGCGTTTATGATACCCATGAACCGCCCCAATCACTTCCTGGAGTTAGCGTACGAGTAAAGAATGGCGGTCAAGGCGTAATGTCAGATACAGAAGGCTATTTCGACATTAGCCTTAAAAGAGGGGAGACTTTAGTTTTTTCAATGATAGGATACCTAGATTTTGAATATAGTGTCAGCAAAAGTCTAAGCAGCTTAAATGTTTCGCTAAAGGAAGATGTTTCCGCCCTGGATGAGGTGGTTGTTGTGGGGTTAACGGAACAGCAAAGAAAACACATTGCTAGTTCGGTAGCAACACTAGATGTGGGAAAAAATATAGCCAATAAACCTATTACTACCTTGTCTCAATCCCTTCAGGGAGGCGTTACTGGATTGGCCGTAACACAAGGTTCTGGTCTTCCTGGTGGCGATGCCGCGTCGCTCAGAATACGAGGTATCAGCACATTGGGATATGCTAATCCCTTAGTTTTAGTAGATGGTGTACCCATGGATATGAACCACGTTGATCCGGTAACGGTAGAAAGCGTAACCGTATTAAAAGATGCTGCCGCAGCTTCTATTTATGGAGCTAGAGGTGCCAATGGTGTTATCCTGATCACAACGAAACGAGGGGTGCCGGGGAGAGTAGATATCACCTATGATGGCTATTATGGTTATCAAACACCTACGCATACTTCTACTTTGGTAGAGGCAGGGCAGTATATGCGTTTATATAATGAAGCCAACATAAATGCCGGAAATGCTCCTTTCTATTCGGATGAAGAAATAAGAATCACTGAGACGGGCGAAGATCCGATTAATTATCCGAATACAGATTGGGTGGATTTGATGATTAACAAAATGGCACCTATTTCCCGGCAAACTTTAGCGGTCCAAGGTGGAAATAATGTGGCTAGGTTTGCCGTAACGGGAAGCTATTTGTATCAAGATGGTATGATACCACTAACGAAAAACCAACGGTATAACCTACGCGCAAATACTTCTATTACCTTAAACGATAAATTTTTAGTGTTCTTGGATGTAAACGCTATCCTCAGAAATTATAAAACGCCGAATAGAAATGCTGGAAGTGGCGGAAATAGATTATTGGAGGATATTCATCGCGTTCCTCCTACTATATTGCCAAAATATCCCCTAACAGCGGGTCGAAGACCTATGTACGGCCGTTACGTGGATATCGTTAATCCACTAGCCTATGCTGAGGTTGGCGGCGATCGGAGTTCCGAGGACGGGCAAATCAACGTGAACCTGCAACCTAAATGGGAAGTATTTAAAAACTTCAACCTGAAAGGGCAGTTTAGTTTTCGACTAAACAGCGATATTGATAGAACTCGCCGCGATAATTATAATTTCTTTGATTTCTATACCGGCCAGCTTATGCAAACCTGGGGGCAGCAGCGTACTACTTCTATGCAGCGCACTACCTATTATTACTTAGCTGGCAGTGCTGAATATACCTATGACACAGGAGACCACCATTTATACGTAATTGGAGGTTATTCTCAGGAAAAGAATAACAGCGGCGCTTGGGATGCTTGGGCAATTGCCTCGGGCTATGCAAAGCTTAATTACTCCCTTAAAGATAAATACTTACTGGAACTTTCTGCAAGGGCCGACGGGTCATCGCGCTTTGGTCCGGGTAATAGATGGGGTTTTTTTCCGTCAGTTGCCGCTGGATGGAACATCCATAACGAAGAATTTTTAAAGGATTCGGAACTTATTTCTAACCTGAAGCTAAGAGCTTCTTATGGTCGTTTAGGAAATGAAAATATAGGGTTATATCAATTCCAAAATTTAATCGATCCAACGAGTGGTGTCGAGAATATTTGGGGAAATCCTGCCATCACCTGGGAAAAGGTGGATATGTTAGATATCGGTCTCGATATTGGTTTATTTAATAATAACAAATTGGAGCTTACACTCGATTACTATGATAAACTAACCAACGATATTGTCTTGAAACCCTTGGTTTCCTACGTTGCTGGATTCCCGCAAACCAGTGAAGATGATCGGGTGCCTATAAACGCTGGTAAAGTCAAGAACAGAGGTTTTGAAGTAGCTTTAAATTATAATGACAAAATCGGCAAGGATGTTAGTATAACTTTCAGTCCTGGCTTGTCTTATAACAACAATAAAATACTTTCTCTTTTTGCAGGGCCGTATTTGACTGCTACGACGATTAATGAAGAAGGCCGAAGTATAGGTTCATGGTATGGGTACCGGACTGACGGTATACTGCAGAAGAGTGATTTTGATGAATCAGGAAAATCGCTCTTTCCTACTATCGAAGACGCTCAGCCAGGTGATATTAAATATTTGGATATCAATAATGATGGCATAGTGAATGATCAAGATATGGAAAACATCGGTAATCCGACACCAAATTTAAATTTCTTCGCCAATTTAGGGCTTTCTTATAAGAGTTTTGATTTTGAAATGCTGGTTTCTGGAACTGGACGCAGCGATTCACGACTTACTGGAATGCTGGCTAATCCACTAGATATGAGCTCCGATGGCGGCGTGCCCACAACCTATTATGCCGAAAACAGATGGACGCCCGAAAATCCTAAAGCCCTTTTTCCCAGGTTAACAGTTGCGCCAGCTATAAACAAGCTTTCTTCTGATTTCTGGTTGCAAAATGCTGCATTCATGAGAGTACGCTACTTACAGATTGGGTATAACTTTAATCTGCGGGCATTGCAATCCATCGGGATTCGGAAGGCAAAAATATACTTTAATGCACAGAATCCATTTACTTTCTCGTCATTAAAATTAACAGATCCAGAAAGTAGGGGAAATCAATGGACCTACGGTATTATGAAAGTAAACACTGTTGGAATGAATATTCAATTCTAAAATAATTATGAAATCGAAAATCATTGTTTATATATTATTATTGGGCTCTTTATTATCCACTTCTTGCGATAAATTTTTAACTGAAGAGCACCCAACCGGCGTTAGTGATGAGCTGTGGTGGGAAACAGAAGCTAATGCTAGAGACGCTCTTAATTCTGTTTATTCGGGTATTCCCCAAGGTGTGAGCGGGCGGAATGCGATGCTCATTTCAAGTTTAAGTGAGGAATCTGTTGCTCGTCAAGACACAAGGGGCGCCTATGAGATTTATGGTAAAGGACTTCATAATGCCGATTGGGGAGTGGCTTTGCATATCTGGAGAGATAATTATTTAGATATTAGAAGGGCTTGTAGATACCTCGAAAATGTAGATCGTGTATATATGGATGAGGCGTTATTAAAGCGCTACAAAGCTGAAGCTAGAGCTTTAAGAGCTTATTACCATATGGAATTATTATTGTTCTTTGGAGATATTCCTATTGTTACAGAGTCCATCGAACCCGACGATAATAATAAACCGCGAAATACAGAAGAGGAAGTTTTTGATTTTATTGTTTCGGAATTTGAGCTTGCGGCTCCCGATTTACCACCTTCCTATACCAATCAAGAGGTTAAACGCATTTCTTCTGGAGCCTGTTATGCCTTTATAACGAGATTGGCCTTATTTTATAAAAAATATGAGCTAGCTCGAGATGCTGCTAAAAAAGTAATTGATCTAGCAGATCTTGGTTATTATAGTTTATACCAAAGTTCAGATCCTACAAAGAGTTACGCGGAGTTATTTTCCTATGATGGCGAAATTAACAAAGAGCGAATTATGGTTAACGTCGATGGCAATAAAGATGCTTGGATTTCATTTGCACCCTATGGTGTTCAAGGTAAAACAGTAATGTCTCCTACAGCGGCCGTTGTAGATAACTTTGAAACCAAGCAAGGTAAAACAATATGGGAGCTCGGTGCAGATTCTGTCGCAATTTATCAGCAAAGCCCTAATTATCATAATAATAGAGATCCCCGTTTGGCTGCCTCAATTATTCTTCCAGGAGAAACTTTTGCAGGAAGTGTGATTGACCCATTTGGTGCTCAATCCCCAGATCGTGTTGGCGTTCAAAACTCAACTGCAACCGGCTACTGGGTGAAAAAATACCTAGACGCAAAAGATCGAAACGGTTCAAGGAATCTGGATTATATGTATATCAGGTATGCGGAAGTGCTGCTAAGTTATGCAGAGGCATTAATAGAGCTGAATGATATTGAAAATCCCAATCTCGTTTCTGCTATTAACCAAGTACGAAATAGAGCCGGCATGCCCAATGTAAACGTAGCTGTTTACAATAATCAGGAAAAACTACGGCAGTTAATACGTCGGGAACGGCAGGCTGAATTAGCTTTTGAAGGTCAGCGTTTTTTCGATATCCGTAGGTGGGGTACCTTTGGCGAATTAATGAATGGGCCAGTTTATGGGGCAGTAAATCCGTCTACTGGAAAACGTATAAATGTTGAAACAAGGTCTGTAGACCCCGAAAGAGATTTTTGGTATCCTATACCAAGGAATGAGGTTTTAACCAATATCAACATGGTGCAGAACCCAGGTTACTAAACATAATGAAAAGATTTTAAGCACGCTGCTACCCGTATAATTGTAATTTGTAATGGGCAAAGCAAGTTGCGCTAAATTGCTTATAAATAGTGAAAGTCTTAAAAAAACAATTAAATGAAACCAGTATTATATCTACTATTTTTACTCGCTCTCCTTGGATGTACCAAGGCGAAGTGGGAAAGCTATTCGCCCCCTTCTTTACCAGATGAAGAAGAATATGAGCCAACAGGAGATACTATCCGAATGCGTGTTATGTCTGTGGGAACGAAACAAGATAATGAGGCAATTTCCAGATACGCAGTCTTAGCAGATTCATTAAATGTTGATTTTATTATAGCCCGGGAAATGGACAAAAATAATAACAGATCCGGACGAGATGTTGATCAGCCTAAGAATCTTTCCATAGCGGCAAACATGCCAGATTACCTTTTCGTCAGCGGGCAAGATTATAAAGGTGGGGAGTTCGGTATTACCATTTACAGTAAACACGAAATACGCGACACAAAGACGAGCGTATTTCCTACAAACAGACCCTTTGGTCTCATTCAAACAAACGTAGATGGCCACGATGTTTATTTTGCAGGTGCACAATTGGATGACGGCACATCAGCAAGTGCAGCAGCCAACAGGTTAAAACAAGTTGAAAGCCTATTGGAAATAACTGCGAATATAGACGGACCGATGATCTTAGCCGGGAATTTTTTTATACAAGATGGTGCTGTTATCAGTGACCCAACCGTGCAGGCACTTGGTGCGCAATTTTCTCCAGGGTGTACTTCATGCGGTTTTACCCTTGACAATGCAATTGCAGACTTTATTCTTTATAAGTGGAAAGGAGAGGTTATTGTAGAGGATTACAAAGTTTTTCCTCAACCCATTTCCCCGCTTTCTAGAAAAGTAGCCTATGCGGAGTTGGCTTTTGTGCTATAAACCAGATTGCCCGCATGATTTTTTGGTAAACCATGCGGGCAATTATATCCAAATAAATAGTGTAAAATCATGCCGATTAATTAACGCAACCGTTTGCGTAGTAAATAAAATTGGCGGCTAACTATTTTTATTCTTAATTTAACGAAGTTTTGATTTGTCGGTTTACAAAATAATAAGTAATTAGCCAGTATGTAAACGGCTTATTCGATAATGAAGAATGCACCAATGGTGCGGTTTATAACGATAAGCCGTACAGCGAACTTAATAGTCAATACTTAAATAATTCCAAGTGATTTGTTATTGAAGTTTTCCCAAAGAGCGGATGAATGCAAATAACGCACAAGGTCAAAAACAAAGAATTACTAATGAAAGCAGAAAGTACCTCTAGAAGGGATTTTATCAAGAAGTCTGCCCTTGCTGCGGCAGCATTTAGCATCGTTCCACGGTTTGTGCTGGGCGGACAGGGCTACCTGGCACCCAGTGATCACCTTACCAAAGGTATTATTGGTGTAGGCGGCATGGGGCGCAACCATTTCGAGTATGCAGGCACCAAAACCGTAGCCATTTGTGATGTTGATAAGCGCCATTTAGCAATAGCCATGAAACAGTTAAATGATAGCAGTGTAAAGCAATTGGCAGACTATCGCGATCTGATTCAGCTGCCCGAAGTAGATATTGTACATATTGCTACACCACCGCATTGGCATGGTATTATGGCCGCAGAAGCGGCTCGCGCAGGTAAGGATATTTGGTGTGAAAAGCCGATGACGCGTACCATTGGCGAAGGGAAAAGAGTTAAAGAAGCTGTGCAACAGCATGGTCGTATCTTTCGATTAAATACCTGGTTCAGATTTAAAGATAACTTCTATGGCATGGCGGTGCCGGTAAAAAAAATTAAAAAATTAGTAGATACCGGCATGTTGGGTTGGCCGCTGAAAGTAACGGTAAGTCGACATACTGGTTTTGACTGGAAATTCTATTGGGTTGGAAAAGAAAATCTGGTGCCTGAAAAGGTGCCTGCTGAGTTAGACTATGATAGGTGGCTTGGCCCAGCGCAATATAAGCCCTATAATGCCCACCGAGTGCACCAAACCTTTAGAGGGTACTGGGATTATGATGGCGGTGGCCTAGGCGATATGGGGCAGCATTACCTCGATCCAATCCAATATTTCCTGGGAAAAGATAATGAAAGTCCGATTTCGGTTGAGGTCGATGCTCCCGAGCAACATAGCGATGCGGTAGGTACTTGGCGTCGCATCGAATTTACTTATGCAGATGGCTGTAAAATTATATTGGATGGCGAAGGCAAGGATAAAGATGTGCCTTATATAGATGGTCCAAAAGGGAAATTATATCCAGGCTTTAAGTCGGATATTCCAGATATGGAACGTAAATTAGCTTCTTTCCCAGAACCCGAAGCACAGATTACCGACTTCGTGGATGCCGTAAAGAAAAGACAGAAATTCGCACTGAACGAGGATAATGGCTATCGCTCGTGTACCTTGGTGAATATGGGAATAACGGCCGTAAGATTAGATCGGTCATTAAAATTTGATTCGGAGAAGCAGTTTTTTGTTGACGATGAAGAAGCTAATCGCTTGGTTGATCAACCTATGCGCGGACCATGGACAATCTAATGACAAGGCAATCGATTTTTAACTAAAGATACAATCCATAGAAATGAAATCATCGAAAAAATATATATACGCTTCCTTTTTAGCCTTCATGCTAGCACATCCGCCAGTGGAGGCCCAACAGGATAGTAAGCGGACAGTAACTACAAAAATAGCCGATTTATTGGCTACGCAACCTGCGCAAAATGCCGATAAATTAGCCGCTGCAATGGCACAATTGGATGGTTTTACATCCAATGATATCAGTGCGCTGCTCTTGCAGTTAAAACCTCAGGGAGGTGATAATGCCATGATTGAATATGCCACTGTTAATTACTCATACGATGTAATGAAAACCGGAAAGGAAACACAGCGGGCCAAATTTGTTCAAGGAGCAATAGATGCGCTTGATAAACTGCAGGATAAGGATAATAAAGGTTATGTACTTAACCTCTTAACCAATGCCGGAAAGGATGATGCGGTAGCTGCTGTTTCGGCTTATCTGCACGATGAGTATCTGGGCGATCGTGCTGCCCGTACCTTGGCAAGAATCCATACCGAAACGTCTGGAAAAGCACTTGCAGCAGCTCTGGCCGGAGCGAAAGGTAGAAATATAAGCTACATTCTGGAAGCTATTGGCGATGCAGCTTATGAAGAAGCGGCACCGACAATTATACCCTATGTTAATGCGGAAGAGCAGGGCGTTAGGCGGACAGCATTATATGCACTGGCGAGGCTAGCTGATGCATCTTCCGAAGAAACGTTGAGAGCTGCTGCAGAGAAGGCAAATTATGGCTATGACGAAACCAATGCTACTGCCTCTTATATTAATTACGGCAATAATCTGGTATTAAAAGGAAATAAGGAACTGGCGGAGAAAGTTGCGAAGACCTTATTGAAAGTGAGCGACGATCATACGCCTACCCGCATAGCCGGACTCAATATCCTCACTCATCTGGAGGGAGAGGCCTATATGGGCGACTTGGCAAAAGCAAGCAAAGATAAAAATAGCGCCTATAGCATAGCCGCTTTAAAGCTGGCCCAGCCCTATCTGAATGCACATGTGAACGATTGGGGCAAGGCAATTAAAAAAGCGCAGCCTACCACACAGGCTGCAATTATAAAAGCACTTGCTGATACCAAAGATGCTAAGGCACTTCCTTTTGTAGAGAAATCACTTAAAAGTAAAGATACCTTAGTTCGAAAGACAGCAATTCATGCATTTGCTAAGTTGAAAGGCTCGGCTGGAACAGACGAATTGCTGGCTGTGCTAGCTAAGGCAGATATTAATGAAAGAGCCGCTGTTAAAGAAGCTTTTTTCACTATGCAGGATAAGGGCTTTATCAGTAAGTTGGTGTCGGCTTTGCCTTCCGCTGCCCCGGCGGATCAGGTAACGCTAATGGAAATACTTGCTAACAGAGGCGCGAACGAAAGTTTTCCGGCTGTAAGCAACTTGTTGCAGAATGAGAATGCCGAGGTAAAAGATGCTGCTTACCAAGCGTTGCCTGCCATTGTAAGCAGTGATAACTTGGCTGCGCTAAGCCCATTTCTGTCTGCTGCTAAGAACGAGCAAGAGACTAATTTAGTACAACAGGCGATAGTAGCTTCAGTAGCGAGTAGTCCGCAAAAAGAGCAGGCTATCGAATCTGTATTAAGCAGCTATAAAAATGCTCCTGCAGATCAAAAATCATTATACCTCAATGTATTTGCCGGAATTGGTGAAGGTAAAGCCTTAGCGCCTGTTTTAGAAGTGTTGGCCGGAAATGATGCGCCGCTAAAAAATGCAGCAGTGGTAGCCTTAGCCAATTGGAATGATAGCGATGCCTTACCAGAACTGGTGAAATTGAGCCGCATAACAACAGATGCTAAACAGCTGGATGCTATTATCAAAGGACTAGTGCGATTAACGATTCAAGCCAATTTCCCAGCCGAGCAAAAGGTATTGTTACTGCGCGATGCTATGGGGGTAGCACAAACGGTGCCGCAAAAAACGTCAATTCTCGGAGCTCTGGAAGGCAATATAACCTATAACGCCTTGGTTTTTGCGGGAAAGTTCCTTGATGATCCGGCATTGAAATCGGCTGCAGCGATGGCTGTTTTGAATATAGCATTGGCTAATCCCTCTTTATATGGGCCCGAAGTTCGTGCTATCCTTGATAAAACTGTCGATGCATTGACTGGTCAGGATAGTGACTATCTACGCCAAGCCTTGTTGAAGCATATAGCCGAATTGCCTAAAGGGCAAGGGTATGTTCCATTATTTAATGGAAGCGATCTTACCGGTTGGAAAGGCTTGGTGGCAGATCCGATCAAACGTGCGAAAATGAGCAAAGAGGAGCTTGCTACCGAACAAGCGAAAGCAGATGAAGCGATGCGCAACGGTTGGTATGTAAAAGATGGCGTACTTTACTTTAATGGCAAAGGCGATAATATTGCTACCTCTAAACAATATGGTGATTTTGAGTTATTGGTAGACTGGAAGCTAAGTCCTATTGGTAAAGAAGGGGATGCCGGAATTTATCTTCGGGGCACACCACAGGTACAGATTTGGGATACTTCCCGGGTTAATGTTGGCGCCCAAGTAGGTTCAGGTGGACTTTACAATAATCAACAAAATGAAAGCAAACCTTTAAAAGTGGCAGATAATCCATTGGGTGAGTGGAATACCTTTCGCATTTTGATGAGAGGGGATAAGGTAACGGTATATCTTAATGGCGAGCTGGTAACCGATAATGTAACACTAGAAAATTATTGGGATAGAAGCCAACCTATATTTCCAACCGAACAGCTTGAATTGCAAGCGCACGGAACAGAAGTGTCTTATCGGGATGTTACTATCCGCGAAATACCGAGAAAAGAAGTATTTACCCTCAGTGCCAAGGAAAAAGCTGAGGGGTATCAGGTATTGTTTGATGGCACAAATTTAGATTCGTGGACAGGGAATACTACCGCTTATACTGTGAGTGATGAAGGTACATTAGCCTGTTACCCCGATAAGGGTTCGGGAGGAAATCTCTATTCAAAAGAAGAATATGGCGATTTTATTTATCGCTTTAGCTTCCGCCTAACACCCGCTGCTAATAATGGAATAGGTATCCGGGCTCCTATGGAAGGTGATGCCGCTTATGTTGGTATGGAAATCCAAGTATTGGATGATAGCGCAGCTGTATATAAAGATATCAAAAAATATCAACATCATGGTTCGGTTTATGGGGTAATCCCCGCTAAAACCGGCTATCGGAAGCCGATAGACGAATGGAATGAAGAAGAGATTTACGTTAAGGGAAATAGGGTACGGGTTACCTTGAACGGAACCGTAATTTTGGATGGGGATATAGCTGCCGCCTCTAAGAATGGAACGATGGATGGTCGTGAGCATCCTGGCTTACTCCGCAAAACAGGTCATTTAGGTTTTTTAGGTCACGGATCTGAAGTGCACTTTAAAAATATACGGGTGAAAAGGTTATAGTGGGAGAAAGATTTTCAATTATACCCTTGGGTTTAGCAAAGCCAACTAATGCTAAATGACTGTCTTATAATACATAAAAACGTATAAAATAATCAGGCCCGACATCCCCAGATGTCGGGCCTTCTACGTGATGTTTCATTACAGCGTTTTATGCGTAGATTATTAATGGGAGACCTTATGGTTTCTGTATGTTAATTTGTCCCAAATCCAGAATTCCTGATCAGGAAATTTGATAATAGTTTTTTTTTTTGAATATTTGTTGTATTCAGTTTTATAGATCTTCCAAATATTTATAATACGTAGACCAATTATTTTCATATATAAACGACATAGGGCTTTTGTGTTTTATTGAATAAATGGTAAAATTTCGAGCATTGTCTAGTTTCTTTTGTGAAGAAAACTATTGGAACGTAGTAGATAATTTTATGTGGTTTAAAACTTAATTATGGAAGATTTAGCTAAGCTTTCTGATGAAGATCTTTTTAATGCCTGTATAGAAGGAAGCGAATCCTCATTTGAAGAATTATATAATCGTTATTGGTATAAATTGTATGCAGAAGCCATCAGACGCATAAAAAAACCGGAAGTAGCTGAAGAGATTGTGCAGGATTTGTTTACAAGTATATGGTTAAACCGAAGCAAAATAAAAATTCATACTGCTGTGGGGGGATATCTTTTTACATCGATTAGGTATTTGGTGATAGGTTTTTTGCAAAAGGAGTTGGTAAGAAAAAATTATAAAGAATACTTCAAAGGTAACTTTAAAGATTATGATAATTCTACCGAGATCCGAATAGCATTTAATGAGTTGCAGGGCCATATAGATAATCATGTTAGCTTATTGCCAGAGCGTTGCCGTTATATATATGAGTTAAGTCGAAAAGAGTTTAAAAGCAATAAAGAAATAGCGGCCCTCTTGGGAATCTCTGAAAAAACGGTAGAAAATCAATTAACAAAAGCACTGGGCAGACTAAAAGTTGCAATGAAAATGTATACGCTTTATGTTTTATTGCTTTTTTATCTTTCGTAAAACAATCATTTTTCTATAAAACAACAGAATTTTCAAGAAAATACAATTTTTTTTGAATGTCTCGTAGGGGATGTTGATTAGTTAACTTACTTATATTAACGGAAGATGTTATAAAACTGATACGCTAAAGATGAAAAATGAAATTTCCGATGCATTGATAAAAAGGTACCTGGATAAAGCATGCAGTGAGGAAGAAGAGAGAATCGTTGAAGATTGGTATCAATCTATGGGGAATGATTTATCAAAAGCGGAAATGAGTAAGCTTCGTAATAATGAAGCATTGCGGGTAAGGATGTTGCATAATATAAAAGTACAAAGTGGGCTTTCACGAGATGAGGAAAGAAAAAATAAGGTTCCGGTTTTCGCCATTAAGCGCTTCCGACAGATCAACATTTGGAAGAGCGTGGCGGCTATCGTACTGGTAATTTTTACTTATAGCTTATTTAAAGGCCAGTTTTCAGGCCTGTTAAATCGTTCGAGCGATATGGTACATATAGAAAATAGCCATAAAACCATTTTAAAACATCAACTGCCTGATGGAAGTATACTCTGGATGGCCCCTCAATCTTCCATTCAATATGCTGACGTATTCGGACATAGTAACCGAGAGATGGCTATGGAAGGTGATATTTTTTTCGAAATAGAAAAAGATCCGAAAAAACCTTTTATTATTAAAAGTGGAGAACTTAAAACCAAAGTTCTAGGAACAAGTTTCCGTATCAGAACATCGGTTGGAGCTGAAGAAGAAATATCGGTAGTTTCTGGAATGGTAGCTGTTAGTAGAGTGAAGGATGAACGGCTTATAGCAAGTCGACCTGATCAGCGAGTTAATTCCAAATTAGAGGTGTTATTAACTGCCGACCAGAAGGTGCGCTTCAATAAAAAGCAAGCTAATTTGATAAAGAGTAAAGAAACACCACACTCTTCAGTGAAAATGTGGAAGCGAAGAAGTCTGTCTTTTGAAGATGAGCCATTAACCGATATCGTACGCACGCTGGATAGCACGTTTAATGTGCAGATTACCCTTCAAGACAAAAAACTGGCAGATTATACGTTAAATGCTGATTTTAGTCAATTAAATCTAGTTTCTATCATGGAAATTGTTAGTCAATCGCTCAACCTACAATATGAGATTTCCGGAAATCGCATCAGGTTGTCCAAACACAAATAAATTCAATTATTTATAAATACACACTGGTATATGAAAACTTAACCATCTTCTCTTATTTAACCAATAATTAATTATAATAGTATTTTGTAATAATTACGATATTTTTAATTAAAAAATATCACTACAAGTAATTATATGGAAATCTATTGCTCATATTTTAACCATCAAATAGTGATTTATGATAGTCAGCCAGAAGATCTTTTTAAGAATTAGTTATTTTACGCTAAGTCTGATAGCAATAGTCGGATTCAATCATCCCGTTTCGGCCAAGCAAAGGGATAGCGAGCTAGACCTGTCCAAACGCATCAATCTGATCATCAAGGAAGAAGCGCTTTTAAACGCTTTGAAGGCCTTGGAAAAAAAGGCTGCTATAAAATTCATTTATAGCAAGCAGATGATCAATTTAACAAAAAAAGTCTCGATAGATGCCAAGGAAGAACCGCTGCGGCAGATATTTGACAAACTTTTTATCGAGAATAATATACCCTATCGGGTGATTGAAAATAGAGTTGTTTTGGGGGGAGGCGATGAAGCTGAGCAAGATATGGAGGTAAAGGGCGTGGTTACCGATGCGCAGGGACAAGGTATACCAGGAGTAAGTGTCCGCTTAAAAGGAAGCACAAAAGGAACGGTAACCAGCTCGGATGGTAGTTATATGCTAAAAGCATCGCGTGCTGGAGAACTCGAGTTTAGTTATATGGGATATGTTAGTCAAACGCTCACAGTTAATGCACACGCTGTTATTAACGTTCAGTTGGTGGAAGATAATCAAGCATTAAATGAGGTTGTGGTTACCGCTTTGGGTATCTCCAGAGAGAAAAAGGCATTAGCTTATTCGGTAGCAGAGGTTGGTGGAGATCAACTTACGCAAGCAAAAGAAGTGAATGTTGCCAATGCACTGGTGGGCAAGGTTGCAGGTGTTGATGTATCAGGTATGGCTACAGGGCCTGGTGGATCTAGTAGAGTTATTATCCGAGGAAATGGTTCGCTTAGTGGAAACAATCAACCCCTATACGTTATTAACGGTATGCCGATGGACAATTCTACCCCAGGGGGAAGTACAAGTGCGGATGGTATGGGATGGAATATTGACAGAGGGGACGGTATAGCAGGTATCAATCCAGATGATATTGAGAATATCAGTGTACTAAAAGGAGGTCCGGCCTCTGCTTTATACGGTTCTAGGGCAGCCAACGGTGTGATTTTGATTACGACTAAGAAGGGTGTTGCGCAAAAGGGGTTAGGGATTGAATTTAATAGTACGTCTACTTTTGAGCGTCCATCCATGTATCCAGAATGGCAATACGAGTACGGACAAGGGTTGGACGGCCTTAAGCCTACAACGCAGGATGAAGCAATCGCTACCGGTAGGTTATCCTATGGCGCTAAGATGGATGGGCAGCCCTATGTGCAGTTTGACGGGATAGAGCGGCCTTATTCACCCGCTAAGAATAATCCACAACAATTTTATGAGACTGGCCAAACTTATATCAATTCCTTGGCCTTATATGGCGGGAGTGAAGATTTAAAATATCGTGCTAGTGTATCCAATACTGATGCGCAAGCGATTGTTCCCAACTCTACCTATAAAAGATTAACAACGAATTTGTCCGTCAATGCAAATATTGGTAAAAAGCTACACCTAGAAGCTGTATCTCAATATAATTACGATCAGGGTAAAAACCGACCGAAAGTGGGTTATGCTAATGATAATCCTGCATGGGCGGTTTATATGCTAGCCAATACGGTGGATATTATGTCTCTTGCACCAGGATATGATGAAAACGGGAATGAAGTACGTTGGAATCCTGTAGCAGAAGCGCCTAATTCATGGTTTGTAGTTAACCGTTACCAAAATAGTGATCAGAAAAATCGATACATTATGCAAGGTAGCTTACAATATGACATACGAGATAATTTATTTATCAAGGGAAGTGCAAGCCGAGACTATTATAGTTCGGAGTTCGAAGCGATTCAACCAACAGGGACAGCTTTTCGACCTTTAGGAGCCTATCAAAGCCTAAAAGCAACCTCATCCGAGACAAACTATATGCTTAGCTTAAATTACGATAAAGCATTTGATGATTTTAGCCTTTCGGCCATGGCCGGCGGTAATTTACAACGAAATGAGTATGATTTAACAACCATTGAGGGTAGTGAATTTACGGTACCGAATTTTTATAGCTATACGAACTTAAATATTTTAACCACGACACCTCTTTATCAGAAAACAGGAATTAACTCGATTTTTGGCTCTGCTGATGTTGGTTATAAAGGATTGGCTTATTTAACCTTTACGGGCCGACAGGATTGGTTCTCCACATTGAGTGCACAAAATAATAGCATTTTTTACCCTTCCGTAGGTGGTACATTAGTGCTGTCGGAAGCCTTAACAATGCCTAAATCCGTTAGTGGACTCAAACTGCGGGGTTCATGGGCACAAGTTGGTGGAGCTACGCCAACCGCCTACATCTTAAACGAAACTTATCGAATGGTTCAGGGAGGACACAATGGTAGGCCCGTTCAAGAACTTACGTCCGATCTGGTTAATAACCCCGGCTTGAGGCCATTAACGTCAACAACCTATGAATTTGGGATAGATGCTCAATTTTTTGATGGGCGTTTTGGAGCCGATCTGACCTACTACAACCGGAAGACTACAGATGATATTGTTGAATCGAATATTTCGCAAGCATCGGGTTACAATAGGGCATTATTGAATGTTGGTGAGCTAAATAACCGAGGTATAGAAGTATTATTGAACGGAAACCCTATTAAGAAAGAAAAGTTTAACTGGAATGTAAGCTATAATGTCTCTTATAATAAAAGTGAAATACTGCAGTTGACAGAAGGCCTCGACGCGATTGTAGTTGGTGATGGAGTGGGAGGAGGAAGTATACGGAATGTGGTAGGAAGACCCTACGGTTCTTTATGGGGGTATCGTAAGTTGACGGATGAAAATGGGCAGACGGTATATAATACGGAAAGTGGTTATGCTGTCAGGGGGCCATTAGAGGAAATAGGGCAAGGTGTTCCTCCGCTAATTATGGGACTTAATAATACCTTCAGCTACAAAGATTTTTCGCTTAATGTATTAATTGACGGCAAATTTGGTGGGATGATGTATTCCAATCTTTTTCAATATGCCTACCGATTCGGATTACCAACCGAGACCTTACCCGGCCGGGAAACCGGACTTACGGTTTCGGGTGTAGACCAACGAGGAGCCCCGTTCTCCAAAACATGGGCACCTGAAGATATCGACACCTATTACGATAATGATAAATTCTATACATCGCTATTTATGTTCGATAATGACTTTGTCAAGTTAAGGCAAATAGTTTTGTCCTATAATTTACCGATTGAAAAATTTAGATGGGCGAGGCTACAGGGAGCAACTATTTCCTTTGTCGGAAGGAATTTACTCACCTTATATAAAGATAAACGGAACAAGTATTTCGATCCCGAATCGAGCTATACAAACAGTAATGCGCAGGGATTGGAAGCTTTCGGCGTTCCAAGAACAAGAAGCTTTGGCGTTAATCTCCTGGTGAAGTTTTAATCATTTAAACCATGCAAAAAATGAACAGATTTTTTCAGCACATCATTGTTCTCTTCGTATTGGTGGTTTTATCCGCGTGCGATAAGGGATTCGAAGAAATGAATGTAGATCCCAATGCATCCACAACCGTGGTGCCCGAATACATGTTTACCAAGTCATTACTGGATGCGGTAAGCGTTAATTATGTGGGGGGAGCTTATCTTACAATCGGAGGCTCTATGCAGCAAACGGCTACTTATAAAGAAGTGCCAGCCGCTGGAGATAAGTATTTTAATGAAACTTCTTCTTATGGCAGTTGGGATGCTTTTTCTTCTGCTGTGATCGAAATAAAAAAAGTGATTGATGCAGTAAGTACCAATCCAGAAGATGCGAACAAACTGGCCATAGCACGTATTTGGCGGGTTTTAATTTTTCATCGATTAACGGATTTGTACGGTGATATTCCATATTCAGAAGCGGGTTTAGCTGCAGAAGATCAACACTATACCCCAAAATATGACGAACAATCTGCTGTTTACAATGATTTATTAAATGAATTGGAAGGTGCTACAGCGACACTAACACCCGATTTACCAACATTTGGAAGAGGGGATTTAATTTATGGTGGAAATGTAAATCGATGGAAACAATTTGGTTACTCGTTGATGTTACGTCTAGGAATGCGCCTTACCAAAGTAGCCCCAGATTTAGCAGAGGTATGGGTGAAAAAAGCAATTGCAGGTGGGGTGATTACCAATGATGCAGACCTTGCGCGCATTCAATATGTAGATGCATCTCAAGTTGCACAACGTAATTTTATTGCAACGGGTTTGCTAAATAGCGATTACCTCGATCCGCAAGCTGTAGATAATATAGAAGGGGGGAAATTAGCCAAAACCTTTATCGATCATTTAAAAAATACAAGGGATCCGCGATTGAATGCTATTTCGGTTGTATGGGTACGGAATGCTACCGGAACCTATGTAGCCGATACCAGCTCCGCCATTCAGAAGGGAATGCCTAATGCCGCCTTTAACTCATTCCCGCAGGATTTTGCCACTTATTCCGAACCGCACCCGAATACAATTTTGCGATTTGACGCTCCACATCTGGTGTTAACCAATGCAGAAATAAATCTTTTACTTACTGAAGCAGCCCTTCGGGGGTGGTATAAGGCAGATCCTGCGCAAACTTATGAGACGGCAGTCCGCGGTGCGATGCATCAGTGGGCTTTATTTGGTCAAGACGGAGACATTAGTGAAGCACGTATCAACTTTTACTTGGCCCAGCACCCATTTAGTAGGGAAGATTCTTTTGACGAAAAGCTCGAGCAGATTTATACACAATTATGGGTGTCTTTGTTTTTGCAGGATGAATATGAAATATTCGCAAACTGGAGAAGAACGGGATATCCACAACTAACACCAACCAATTATCCAGGGAACCTAACAGGAGGGACTATTCCTCGTCGTTTTGTAGTTCCTTTAACGGAAGAAAGTTACAATAGCGCAAACTTTAATGAAGCTGTACAAAGACAAGGCGGAACGAATGCCTTAACCAGTCGCGTATGGTGGGATCCTGCAAATTAAATTGATTTAAATTATGTACAGATACAGCATTCTTTTTATACTCCTTTGGAGTGTGTTCGCTTCACTAGGAGTAGCCCAAGAGTATAACATTCTTATTAAGAGCGGCCATGTCATTGATCCAAAGAACGGTATTGATGAAGTCATGGATATAGCGATAAGCCAGGGTAAAATAGCAAAAGTTGCAAAAAATATAGCGGGAGAGGCCCAACAGGTGGTTGACGCGAAGGGATTATATGTTACTCCCGGGTTAATTGATATTCATGCACACCATTTTTTTGGCACAGAACCGCATAACTATTTGAGAAATAGCTTTACGGCGATACCTCCTGATGGTTTTACGTTCCGGGCAGGTGTTACTACTGTAGTTGATGCCGGCAGTCCAGGATGGAAAAACTTTCAGGTATATAAAGATCAAACCATCGACCATTCCAAGACAAGGGTGCTTGCTTTCTTAAATATTATTGGAGAGGGGATGAGAGGGGGCCCTTATGAGCAAGATTTGAAAGATACCGATCCGAAGATGGCCGCGCTAGTGGCTCAGCAGTTTAAACGCTACATCGTTGGTTTTAAGGTAGCGCATTTTGAGGGGGCAGATTGGACGATTGTTGACCACGCCGTAGAGGCAGGTAAGCAGGCAGGAGGGATACCGGTGATGGTGGATTTTGGTGGAAGTATTCCCCCTTTACCATTAGCAGAGCTGTTGCTTCAACATCTACGGAAAGGGGATATAATGACGCATTGCTTTGCACAAATAAAGGGGCGTGAGTCTATCGTGGATCCTACAACACATGTAGTAAAGCCTTTCGCTTGGGAAGCAAGGAAATCTGGACGGTACTTTGATGTCGGGTATGGAGGAATAAGTTTCTCTTTTAGTCAGGCTATACCAGCCATTAAAGCAGGTTTTTATCCAGATGCTATCAGTACGGATATGCATACCGGTAGTATGAACGATGCGATGAAGGACATGTTGAGTGTCATGTCGAAATGTTTAGTGCTAGGGATGGATCTGCCTCGGGTTATAGAAGCGAGTACATGGAAGCCGGCGCAGATTATTAAGCGCGAAGAACTGGGGCATTTGAGTGTTGGCGCAGATGCGGATGTCGCTATTTTGGATGTTAGAAAGGGTGATTTCGGGTATTTTGACTATACCGGTTATAAGATAAAGGGGAAACAAAAGCTCGAATGTGAGCTAACGGTAAGAGCTGGCGAGATTGTATATGATCTCAATGGAATTGCCACACCCATAGCTGTTGCCAGAGTAAACTGGGAACATGAACAAAAACCATAATTATTAACAATCAAATTAACATTATGAAAACAGAAAGAAGATCGGTTATCAAAAGGCTATTTGCCTCTATTGTTGGTTTAGCTGGAATCAACGCAATTGCTAGTGCGGAAACAAAAACGGCCACAAAGGAAGCTTTTAATGTTACGAACCAAGATGATATGCCTTTGTTTTCGGGTTCAACGAAGTACAATGGTTTGGTGTTTGTAGCTGGGAAAGGTGCTCATTTCGACGGCGATATTAAAGCACATACGGAACATGTCTTGAAAGAGCTCGAAACCGAATTGAAAAAAGCAGGATCATCTATGGAAAAAGTATTAAAGGTAAATGTCTATTTGGCAGACTTGGGTGATTATAAGGAAATGAATTCGGTATATCAGGGGAGTTTTGGAAATAAACCGCCTGTTCGTACAACCGTTGCTACGTATGGTGGTGTACCTGGAGATTCATTAGTCGAGATGGATTGTATCGCCTATGTTTAACATCAGGCATATGATGCAGATTAGATGGTGCCTGATGGTGTTCATCCTATTGACCTGCTTTTTAAACAAAGGTTTTTCTCAGTACCTACCCAAGGAAGAGTTGTTGTTTCTTACAGCAGAATGGAAAGGGGAGCGATTTGATGACGGAAGACCTAAAATTCCGCAAAGCTTACTCGTACGAGCTATGCAGATTGGTTTTGATGACGCTTGGACGATTTTAAGGAATGAGGGCTATGGTAATCAGTTTGAAGGGGGGTGGAAGGTTGTGCATGAGAATAAGCCATTCGTAGGCAGAGCATTAACAGCGATTTATATGCCTAAACGACCGGATGTTGAAGATGCCATATTGAAAAGAGGGCATCAAAAGGGTTTTAAAGGGAATACCAATGCTTGGCCTATTGAATTACTCCAGCAAGGGGATGTGTATGTGGCGGATGGCTTTGGTAAAGTGGCCGGAGGAACCTTGATAGGGCAGACCCTAGGTACGACGATTTTTAATCGTTCAGGAACTGGAGTAGTGTTCGATGGCGGTGCCCGGGATGTTGATGGTTTAGCCGAGATTGAGGGTTTTAATGCCTTGGTAAGAGATTTTCATCCGTCTTTTCTAGAAGAGTCTATGTTAGTTGGACTGAATACGCCTACCCGAATTGGTCAGGCAATTGTATTACCGGGCGACATGGTATTGTGCAATAAAGAGGGTGTACTCTTTATACCTGCTCACTTAGCAGAAAAAGTTGTTGTAACAGCTGAATTCATTCAATTACGGGATGCGTTTGGAAAAGAGCGCATTCAAGCAGGGCAGTATAGTGTAGGGCAAATTGATAACCAATGGGATGACGCAATAAAACGCGATTTTCTTGATTGGCTAGGTCGTCGTCCCGATAAGGTTAATATGACTAAAGAACAACTTGACCAATTGATGCAGAAACGAACCTGGTAAATAAACCAAAAATAGGATATGAAACGATTCTTTTTTTATAAAGTTACGCTCGCAATAGCGATTATGGCAGCTTTGATAAGTGTTTGGGCTTATTACTTTGAGCGGGATATCTTTGCTGTTAGTTTCATTTTGTGCTTACTTGCCGCAGCGATATCCTGTCGAGCCATACAATCCACCCGTGGTTATGCTTACTCGCTACTCATTTTTGCTATGGTAGCCACCTCAATGTTTTATCCGCAGTATTTTTTTGCGATCGACGGATTTCCACTAGCCAATTTGATCACGCCCTTGATTCAACTGATTATGTTTGGTATGGGGACATCTATGAGTGTACAAGATTTTGCAGGAGTAATAAAACATCCAAAAGGAGTATGTATTGGGGTTTTTAGTCATTTTCTAATTATGCCCGGTGTCGGTTTTTTGTTAGCAAGCGTCAGTGGATTTTCGCCTGAGATTGCTGCGGGCATTATCTTGATCGGTTGTTCTCCAAATGGTATGGCCTCCAACGTCATGTCTTATATGGCTAAGGCAAATTTGCCCTTATCCATAACGATCACTGCTGTTTCCACTCTATTGTCGCCTTTGGTAACCCCTACACTTATGAAACTCTTAGCGGGCACTTTTGTGGAAATCCAACTGCTCGATATGATGTGGGATATTCTGAAGATGGTGATCCTACCAATAGGTGCCGGGCTGCTGTTTAATCGATTATTCCATGGCAGAGTCGGTTGGTTAGATAAGTTCATGCCTAAACTATCGATGGCGGGTATTGCCCTTATTATTGCCATCATTACCGCTGCAGGTAGAGAGAGTTTAATGAACATAGGCTTGCAGTTAATTCTACTGGTTTTAATACATAATATATGCGGGTATTTACTTGGCTATGGATGTGGCCGTTTGTTTCGTATGTCCGAAAAAGATTGTCGAACGATGGCCATAGAAGTGGGGATGCAGAATGGTGGACTTGCTTCTGGAATTGCTAAAGAGATGGGGAAGCTGGCGACAGTAGGATTGGCTCCTGCTGTGTTTGGACCTTTAATGAATATCACTGGTTCATTACTCGCTTCTTATTGGCAACAGCGGCCTTTAGCTGAACAAGAAGGAAAGAATGCTCAGTTGAAAGCAACTGAGCAGGCACTAGATACTAAATAAAGAAATTAAAAAATTATGAGAAGAAGAGAATTACTGAAATATCTATCCGTTATGCCTGCGGGCAGTATGCTGCCTCGGTATATCGATTTCGATCAACCCGTGTTAGGGAACAATACGAGAGCAGGGCGCGACTTATTCAAAGAATTAGGTGTGCGGACTTTTATTAATGCTGCCGGAACTTTTACGGCCATGACTGGCTCCTTAATGCGTCCAGAGGTGCTAAATGCGATTAACGCTAGTGCACAAGACTTTTGTATGCTGGATGAGTTACAGGATAAAGTAGGTGAGAAAATAGCTAAAATAGTGCATGCCGAATCTGCCGTAGTAACCGCAGGCTGTTTTTCGGCTATGAGTTTGGGCTTAGCAGGTATCTTAACTGGCGTAGATGAGAAAAAGGCCGAACAACTACCACATTTAGATGGCACGGGGATGAAGTCTGAGGTGATCTGTCAGAAAGGACACGAAATCGTTTATGCACATGCATTAAAAAATACTGGATGTAGAATGGTTATGGTAGAAACAGCTCAAGAGGTAGAACAGGCCATTAATGAAAAAACAGCGCTGCTATTTTTCTTAAATGTACAGGCTGATCAAGGTAAAATCATGCATGAAGAATGGGTAGCGATTGCAAACAAACATGGCATTCCCACCATGATCGATATTGCAGCCGATGTGCCACCGATATCCAATCTTTGGAAATTTCATGAAATGGGTTTTGACTTGGTTTGCGTTTCAGGTGGAAAGGCCATACGCGGGCCACAGAGTGCAGGGTTATTGATGGGGAAAAAGAAATTTATCCAAGCAGCAAGAATACATATGCCCCCTAGGGGCTTTAATATCGGGCGAGGAATGAAGGTTAATAAAGAAGAAATATTAGGCATGTATGCGGCTCTAGAAAGATTTGTTAGCCTAGATCAAAAAGAAGAATGGGCTATACAGCAGGCCCAAGTAGATCTAATGGCTACCGCCGCCAAAGCGGTGAAAGGCGTAACAACAGAAGTTAAGGTACCATCCTTAGGTAACGTTACGCCAACATTGCACATTAAATGGGATAGTAATACGGTTAAGATAAGTGGAAAGGAGCTACAAAAACGATTACGAGATGGCAGTCCATCTATAGAAGTTGGAGGGAGTAGTAAGTCAACATTAACATTAACGGCTTGGATGTTAAAACCAGGGCAGGAGAAGATAGTGGCTCGACGACTTCGAGAAGAGCTTTCGAAAGTGGTTTGATTTCGAAAGAATATTGCTTAGGGCATAAGTGATAGGATAATTTGGTTGATACCCGGCATAGCACAATGCCGGGTTTTTTATTTCAATTTGAATAGACTAATTAGTTTATTTGAATTATAATGGTATATTTCTACTTTTCGTTCTTCGCATTCTGCATTCTGCTTGCTATCTTTGTCGACACAAAAAAGATCACATAGTAAGTGATTGACAATTAACAATTTTTTTAAAAAATAAATCATAGTTGTAGATGATTAATATTACACTTCCCGACGGTTCTATCCGTCCGTATGAAAAAGGAATTACTTCCTTACAAATTGCACAATCTATTTCAGAGGGCCTTGCCCGAAATGTCTTAGCCGCCGAGGTTGATGGGCAGGTTTGGGACGCTAATCGTCCGATTGAGCAAGACGTCTCTGTTCGTTTACTAACCTGGAACGACAAAGAAGGTAAAGCTACCTTTTGGCATTCTTCTGCGCACTTAATGGCAGAGGCGCTGGAGGCTTTGTATCCGGGTACTAAATTTGGTATCGGACCAGCCATAGAAACGGGCTTCTATTACGATGTAGATTTTGGCGACAAGCAATTTTCTTCTGACGATTTCAAGCAGATTGAAGATAAAATGTTGGAACTTGCCCGCACAAAGTCGGATTATGTACGTAAACAAGTATCCAAAGCTGATGCACAATCCTATTTTACCGAGAAAGGAGATGAGTATAAGCTCGATTTAATCAAGGATCTCGAAGATGGTTCGATCACGTTCTACACCCAAGGTAATTTTACAGATCTGTGTAGAGGGCCACATATTCCCAATACAGGTTTTATCAAAGCTATTAAGCTCACCAACGTTGCGGGTGCCTATTGGCGGGGAGATGAGAGCAGGAAGCAGCTTACCCGTATTTATGGGGTAACCTTTCCGAAAGCGGGCGAACTGGCTGATTACCTGAAAATGATAGAAGAGGCTAAGAAAAGAGACCATCGCAAGTTAGGTAAAGAGTTAGAATTGTTTGCCTTTTCGGAGCGTGTTGGTATGGGACTGCCATTATGGCTGCCTAAGGGGGCGGCATTACGGCAGAAGTTAATTGATTTTTTACAACGTGCACAGATAAAGGCTGGTTACGAACCCGTGGTTACTCCTCATATAGGCCATAAGAACCTGTATATTACCTCTGGGCATTACGAGAAATACGGGGCCGATTCGTTTCAGCCTATTCATACGCCGCAAGAAGGAGAGGAGTTCTTATTGAAACCCATGAACTGTCCTCACCACTGCGAAATTTATAAAATCAAACCACGTTCTTATAAAGATTTACCGGTACGTTTTGCAGAGTTTGGTACTGTTTATCGTTATGAGCAGAGTGGCGAATTGCACGGTTTAACTCGTGTACGCGGCTTTACACAAGATGATGCCCACCTATTTTGCCGGCCCGATCAGGTGAAAGATGAGTTTAAAAAGGTGATAGACCTAGTGTTGTATGTATTTAAGGCTTTAGGGTTTAATGATTACACCGCACAGATTTCGCTACGTGATCCAGAAAATAAAAGCAAATATATTGGAAGCGAAGAAAACTGGTTACTTGCAGAGGCGGCAATAGTAGAAGCGGCAGAAGAGAAAGGGCTAACAACAGTAACTGAACTGGGTGAAGCTGCATTTTACGGTCCGAAACTCGATTTTATGGTTAAAGATGCCCTTGGACGGAAATGGCAGTTGGGTACCATTCAGGTAGACTATAATTTGCCTGAGCGCTTTGAATTGGAATACACCGGTAGTGATAACCAGAAACACCGACCAGTAATGATTCACCGTGCGCCATTCGGTTCTTTGGAACGTTTTGTTGCCGTATTGATCGAGCACTGTGCTGGCGACTTTCCCTTATGGCTTGCGCCAGAACAGTTTATCGTTTTGCCAGTGTCGGAAAAATATGAAGATTATGCTAAAAAACTTTTAGAATCATTAAATAATACCGATATTCGCGGGTTGATTGATTTGCGCGACGAGAAAGTAGGCAGAAAAATCCGCGATGCGGAAGTGAAAAAAATCCCTTATATGCTTATTGTAGGCGAAAAAGAGGTGGAAAATGGCACGATTTCTGTTCGAAAACATGGTGAAGGCGACTTGGGCAGTATGACTACAGATGCCTTCAGTAAGCAATTAATTAAAGAAATAACAGTTTAAATTAAAGGAAAAATTTGGCATTAGGAAAACCAGGAATGCGAGGGCCACGCCCTCCTTTTAAGAAGAAAGAACCCGATCATCGTATTAATCAGCATATTAGGGCCACAGAAGTGCGCTTAGTTGGTGAAAATGTAGAACAAGGGGTTTACCCAATTAAGCAGGCTATAGCTATTGCAGATGAGCTTGATCTTGACTTGGTTGAAATCTCTCCAAATGCTACTCCTCCTGTATGTAAAGTTGTTGATTATAGTAAATTTGTTTACGAGCAAAAGAAAAAGCTCAAAGAAATAAAGGCCAATGCGAAGCAAACGGTAATCAAAGAGATTAGATTTGGCCCCAATACTAATGAGCATGATTTTGAGTTTAAGCTAAAACATGCAATTAAATTTTTGGAATCTGGAGAGAAAGTGCGTGCTTACGTGCATTTTAAAGGTAGAGCCATTGTTTATAAAGATAGAGGCGAAATCTTATTGTTGAAGTTTGCACAGGCTCTAGAGGAGATTGGTAAGGTAGAGCTTTTACCTAAACTGGAAGGCAAGCGTATGTTTATTACGGTAGCGCCTAAAAATCCAAAAAAATAAAATGCCGGTATAGCCGCTAGGTGGGAGGTTTGTTATAATACCTCTTTTGAAAGAAGACTAATAGATAGATAGTAATAAATAAGAATTATGCCAAAAGTAAAAACCAATTCCAGTGCTAAAAAACGCTTTAGTCTTACTGGAACCGGTAAAATCAAAAGAAAACACGCTTACAAGAGCCATATCTTGACTAAAATGAGCACTAAACGTAAACGTAATTTAACGAAAACAGGTTTAGTGTCTGATGCAGATTCAGGTAATGTAAAACGTATGCTTGCCATTGGTAAGTAACACAAGTATCAACAATTTTTATTAACCGGGTATCGGGTTGTAAGTCTGCTGACAGCTTAAGCTAGAAAACGCAGCGCCTCATACCAAATTAAATTAATTTATTATGCCACGTTCGGTTAACGCAGTAGCTTCTAGAAGAAGAAGAAAAAAGATTCTTAAATTAGCCAAAGGCTATTATGGATCACGTAGCAAGGTATATACCATTGCTAAGAATACGGTAGAAAAGGGTTTGCAATATGCTTACCGCGACCGTAAAACCAAGAAAAGAGAGTTTAGGGCATTATGGATTCAACGTATCAATGCTGGTGCTCGTCAACACGGAATTTCTTATTCTCAGTTGATTGGTAAGTTAAATGCTAAGAGTATTGGTTTAAACCGTAAGGTTTTGGCTGATTTAGCTTTAAACAACCCAGATGCTTTTAAAGCAGTAATTGATGCAGTTAAATAGATATTAATTTATCATAATCTATTAGTAGGAAGGAGGCCAAGAGCCTCCTTTTTTGTTGAATGTCTAAGGCGTATCTATGCCTCATAAATATTTCTTAAATACCATAGCGCTATATTCTTGTGCTTTCACAAGTGCCTCCTGTTTGATTTTGGTATTAACTCCCTTTTCTTTTAAAGAAGCTAACAACGTTTCTGTGGCCATATTTCCTGTCA
>Ga0182736_1000523_pt1 | contig 56603 bp, 60 predicted proteins | sample eDN5th30CKraftBY_FD_128882 | JGI IMG/M metagenome (GOLD analysis project Ga0182736, IMG submission 128882) | Enriched backyard soil microbial communities from Emeryville, California, USA - eDNA 5th pass 30_C Kraft BY (version 2) (version 2) | ecosystem: Environmental > Terrestrial > Soil >... | reverse complement strand
GTGCAGGATTGCTACCACGAGAAATACGGCCGCGTGTTCAAGCCGACCGAGATCAAGATGATGCTGGCCGCGTTCAGCAACATGGAGACGGTGCACATCGCCGCCTACAGCCACCTGCTCGACACCATCGGCATGCCCGAGAGCGAATATGGCGCCTTCCTCGAATATGCCGAGATGAAGGACAAGCACGACTATCTCCAGAACTTCACCGTCGACACCGATGCCGATATCGCGCGCACGCTGGCGATGTTCGGCGGCTTTACGGAGGGGCTGCAACTGTTCGCGTCGTTCGCGATGCTGATGAACTTCCCGCGCTTCAACAAGATGAAGGGCATGGGCCAGATCGTGTCGTGGTCGGTGCGCGACGAGAGCCTGCACTGCGAGGGGATCATCAAACTGTTCCACACCTTCGTGAAGGAACGCGACGTGCTCACCCCCGCGCTCAAGCGCGATATCCGCGACATGTGCCACCACACCGTCGACCTCGAGGATGCGTTCATCGAGCTGGCGTTCGAGATGGGCCCGGTCAACGGCATGAGCCCCGAGGAGTTGAAGCGCTACATCCGCTACATCGCCGACTGGCGGCTGGGCCAATTGGGGCTGAAGCCGATGTTCATGATCAAGGACCACCCGCTGCCGTGGCTGGCGCCGCTGCTCAACGGGGTCGAGCACGCCAATTTCTTCGAACAGCGCGCGACCGAATATTCGAAGGGCGCGACGCGCGGCGACTGGAATTCGGTGTGGGACAGCTTCGACAAGCGCCAGAAAGCCAAGGCCGGCCCGGCAGCGAATGAGGGCGGCGACGGCGATGGCGGCGACATGTTCTCGGCGGCCGGTGTGGCGGCGGAATAGGCGGGGCGTGGAACGGGGGCCGGGGGCGGCGCGCGCACGCCGCGCGCACCGTAGGCCGGCTTGCCTTTAGCGCCGTAGACCGGCTTGCGTTTAACGTCGGATTGAAGCGCGCACGCTGGGACGCCCCCCGGCCTCCGATCCAAACCGTCATTGCGATCCGGCGCAAGCCGGGGAAGCAATCCAGCGCCACGCGCGGTGCGCCGGATTGGGCGCCCGGCCCCTCCCCCCCGCGACGGCGATCCGGGGTGGACCGCCATGCCCGATGCGAGCCGTTTGCACGGCCTCCCAGCGCGACGCGATCGGTGGCTCGCCGAACAGGGAACAAGGCGCGCGCCGCCCTGCCGAACCCATTCACGCGCCCTCTTTCCTACATGCTCCAAATAGGTTATATTTGTAGATAACCTGAAACCAAATACGGAGAATCGTGGCCAACGAAGCGCGCCTCACCCGCACGCCAATGGCCTGCCGCCCGAGCGAGCGGAGCACTGTGTTCACACCGCAGCGGTCGCACCCCCGCACAAACCAGTTCAGGCGTGACCTTGGTGTGACCTTCCGACCCCACCGCCCGCCCCTCGTTCCGTCCCTGAAATCGCGATTTGCGAGCATCGGCACCGGGCGGTAACGAAGGCGGCATGACCCCCGCCCCGGCCCCTACCCCCACGCCCGCCCGCGACCCTTCGTCCCCGCCCCCCGCCGATCTGGTCGCGACGCTGCGCGCGCTGGTCGGCGCCCGCCATGTCCTCACCGGCGACGCCACCCTGCCCTATCGCACCGGCTTCCGCTTCGGCGGCGGCGTTGTGCTGGCGGTGGCGCGGCCGGGGTCGCTGGTCGAATTATGGCGCGTGGCGCAGGCGGTGGTCGCGGCGGGCGGCATCATCATCATGCAGGCCAGCAACACCGGGCTGACCGGCGGATCGACCCCCGACGGCGACGGATACGATCGCCCGATCGTGCTGGTCAACACGCTGCGGCTGGCCGGCACCCACGTCATCCGGGGCGGCGCGCAGGTGGTGTGCCTGCCCGGCGCGACGCTCACCGATCTGGAGACCGCGCTCAAGCCGCTGGGGCGCGAGCCGCATTCGGTGATCGGGTCGTCGTGCATCGGCGCCTCGGTATTCGGCGGGATCAGCAACAATTCGGGCGGCGCGCTGATCCGGCGCGGGCCGGCGTTCACCGAACTGGCGCTCTACGCCCGGCTCGACGAAGCGGGCAAGCTCACGCTGGTCAACCACCTCGGCATCGCGCTGGGCGACGAACCGGAAGCGATGCTGGCGCGGGTCGAGGCGGGCGATTTCGCGGAGGCGGATATCCGCGCCGACGCCGGCCGCGCCAGCGACGACGGCTATGCCGCGCACGTCCGCGACGTCGCCGCCGCCACGCCGGCACGGTTCAACGCCGATGCCGCGCGGCTGTTCGAGGCATCGGGGTCGGCGGGCAAGCTGATCCTGTTCGCGGTGCGGCTCGATACCTTCCCGGCGGAGGCCGCGCCGGCGGTGTTCTATATCGGCACCAACGATCCGGCCGAACTGGCCCGGCTGCGCCGCGACGTGCTCGCCAGCGACCTCGCGCTGCCGATCGCCGCCGAATATCTGCACCGGGACGCCTTCGTCCTGACCGAACGCTACGGCAAGGACACCTATCTCGCGGTGCGGCGGCTGGGCGGCGCGCGCCTGCCCGCGCTGTTCCGGTTCAAGGCGGCGGTGGATCTCGCCGCGCGGCGGATCGGGCTGCGCGATTTCAGCGACCGCGCGATGCAGGCGGTATCACGCCTGTTGCCGGTGCGCCTGCCCGCCCGCCTGCGCGCCTATCGCGACCGCTTCGCGCACCACCTGATGATCAAGGTGTCGGCGAATGACGCGGCGGCGTTCGAAACGATGCTCCGCGCGCTGCTGCCATCGGCGACCGGCGACTGGTTCCGCTGCACCGCCGATGAGGGCGACGCCGCCTTCACCCACCGTTTCGCGGCGGCCGGCGCGGCGGTGCGCTACCGCACGATCCACCGGCGGCAGGTGTCGGACATCGTCGCGCTCGACATTGCGCTGCGCCGCAACGACATGGACTGGTTCGAGTCGCTGCCGGCCGAGATCGACGGCGCGCTGCTCCACAAATTCTATTACGGGCATTTCTTCTGCCACGTGTTCCACCAGGACTATATCGTCCGCGCCGGGGTCGACCCGCTCGATATCGAACATCGCATGTGGGCGCTGCTCGACGCGCGCGGCGCCGAATATCCGGCCGAACACAACGTCGGCCACCTCTATCCGGCCAAGCCGGCGCTGGCGCGCTTCTACCGCGATCTCGATCCGTGCAACGCCCTCAATCCGGGGATCGGACAGACCTCCAAATGCCGCGATTGGGCATGAGCAGTCCCTTGCGTCGTCGCGAGGGGTGAAGCCTCGCGGCGGTCCACCGTCCCACCCCGGCCGCTGGGTGGCTTCGCTGCGCAGAAATCGGCCATTTTTGAGTGATGGTCGGGGAGACAGGATTCGAACCTGCGACATCCTGCTCCCAAAGCAGGCGCGCTACCGGACTGCGCCACTCCCCGACGGACCGCTCCTTAGCGGCGAAGTGCCGCGCGGCCAAGCGCTGGTGGGCCCGGCAGGACTTGAACCCGCAACCTAGCCGTTATGAGCGGCCAGCTCTAACCAGTTGAGCTACAGGCCCCCAGCGCCGCGCAGCGATACGGAGGACATCAGGCCGGCGCAAGCACCGGACGTTCGTTCAGGCGCGGTCCACGGCGGTAACCGCGATTCGCTCACTGAAAGGGGGCGGTTGCTTCGCGACGACCGCGGTCACGAGCCTATTCTTCCGCACGTCCCTTGAAGCCCTGCGCGACGACATACCATTCGGACGACCCCTTGCGGCTGGCGGGGGGCTTGGCGTGCTTCACGCTGGTGAAGTTGCGCTTCATCTCGGCAACCAGCGCCGAATCGGCGCCGCCGGCGAACACCTTGGCGACATAGGCGCCACCCGGCTCGAGCACGTCGATGGCAAAGGCGAGGCCGGTCTCGACCAGCGCCATCGTCCTGAGCGCATCGGTCTGCGGGTGGCCGACGGTGTTCGCCGCCATGTCCGACAGCACCAGATCGGGTGCGCCGCCCAGCGCGTCTGTCAGCATCGCCGGCGCGGCATCGTCGAGGAAATCCATCTGGAAGATGGTCACCCCCTCGATCGGATCGACCGGCAACAGGTCGATGCCGACCACCGCCGCGCGCGGCGCCATCTTGCGCACCACCTGCGTCCAGCCGCCCGGCGCGATGCCCAGGTCGATCACCCGCTTCGCGCCCCGCAACAGTCCGAATCGTTCGTCCAGCTCGGTCAGCTTGTAGGCGGCGCGGCTGCGATAGCCCTCCGCCTTGGCGCGTTTGACATAGGGGTCGTTGAGCTGACGTTCGAGCCAGCGGGTCGACTGCGCGCTGCGCCCCCGCGCGGTGCGGACCCGCGTCCGCCCCCCTGATCCGCCCCGGCTCATGCTGTGTCCTTCAATGTCGTGATCCCATCAGCCGCCGCAGAATGCCCTCGCGGATGCCGCGATCGGCGATGCCGAGCTGTTCCGCCGGCCACAGATCGAGGATCTCCTCAAGAATCGCGCAGCCCGCCACCACCAGGTCGGCGCGTTCGTGGCCGATGCACGGCACCGCCGATCGCCCGGCCATGTCGAGCCCGGCGATATGCCGGCTGACCGACCGCATCGCCGCCGCCGGCATCAACAGCCCGTCGACCACCGACCGATCGTAGCTGGTCAGCCCCAGATGGACGCTGGCCAGCGTGGTCACGGTGCCGCTGGTGCCGAGCAGCCGCAGCCCGCGCGCGCCACCCGGCAGCCGCCCGGCGAACGGCGCGATGCTTTCGCGCACCCGCTCGCGCATGTTCGTATAGGCGGCCGTGCCGCCATGGCCGATGCTTTCGGTCAGCGAGACCACACCCCATGGCACGCTGTGCCAGTCGAGGATCGCCGGCATCGCCGGGCGGGTGTCGACCAGCACCAGTTCGGTCGACCCGCCGCCGATGTCGAACACCAGCGCGGGGCCTTCCCCCGGCTCGATCAGCGCGTGGCAGCCGAGCACGGCGAGTCGCGCCCCTTCCTCGGCGGAGATGATGTCGAGCAGGATGCCGGTTTCGGCGTGGGCGCGGCGGATGAATTCCGATCCGTTGAGCGCGCGGCGACAGGCCTCGGTCGCCACCGAACGCGCCAGCGCGACGTCGCGGCGGCGCAGTTTGTCGGCGCAGATGCGTAGCGCGGCGATGGTGCGGTCGATCGCGTCGTCCGAAAGCCGCCCGGTCGCCGCCAGCCCTTCGCCCAGCCGCACGATGCGGCTGAACGCATCGACCACGGCAAAGCCGGGCCCCTGCGGCCGCGCGATCAGCAGGCGGCAATTGTTGGTGCCCAGATCAAGCGCGGCATAGTGTCGCGCATGCGGCCAGCGCCCGCGCGCCGGACTTTCTGGTGCCGGGCGCGGCGCATCCGGGCGCCGCGCGGTCGGCATGTTGGCGGGTCGATCCCCCACGTGCCGTTGTACTCGCTTCTTATGTTCTCGTCCGTCACGGCGCGGGAAGCGCCGCTCGGTGCCTGGGACGACAGCTAGCGAAGCCGCGCGGAAACGACAAGCGCGACGACGGTTGAAGCGTTGACAGCACGCCGTCGCCGCCCTAATTGGCCCGTCCGATTGCCCTGTCGTCTAGTGGTAAGACTACGGACTCTGACTCCGTCAACCGAGGTTCGAATCCTCGCGGGGCATCCATTTTTTGAGCAGGATGCCGATTGGCAACCTCGCTAAGCCATCGCGCCGCACGTCGCGACGAGCTTTTGCCGAAGCCAGCGATGGCCTGGATCAGCGTCGAGCCGCGGATGCCACATGGCGCTGATCGCGAGTTCGGGTGTCGCGACGGGCAGATCGAAGCTCTGCACGCCCTTCCCCGTCACCCGCTCATCGCGAAAGCATGATAGCGGGGCGAGCGCGATCAGATCGGACTGGCGAGCGATGCCGAGCGCATCCACGAATCCAGGCACCACGGCCATGATCCTGCGCCGCAAGCCAAGCTCTAGCAGCGCATCGTCCACCGGCCCCGTCCAGGCGCCCCGGCGCGAGGCGACAACGTGTCCACAATCCGCGTAACGCTCCGGCGTGATCGATCCCGCCAACAGCGGATGACCCGTGCGCGCCGCCCCGACGAAGCGGTCGCGGAAGATGAGCCGGCTGCGCATTTCCGGCGCGGAGGTGCCCGCCGTCCCGATCTCCAGGTCGATTGTTCCGTCGCGCAACGGGGTCGCCGCCTTGTCAGGTTTGGGGACGAAGCGGAGCTTAACCTGGGGCGCCGCTTCGGCGATGGCGACCACGATGGCGGGGCGAACAACGCCATGAACCCCTCGTTCGCGCGAATCGTGAAAGTCCGTTGCAGCGACTCCGGGTCGATACTGTCCACAGCCGGCGACAGCACTGCCCGTGCTTCCTGTGCGATGGCATGGACGCGGCCGGCCAGTCGCTCGGCATAGGGTGTCGGTACGAGCGACCGCCCCGCCTGCACGAGAAGAGGGTCGCCGGTCGCCGCACGGAGCCGGGTCAGCGTCCGGCTCATCGCGGACACGCTGAGCCCCATGCGCTTGGCGGCAGCCGTGACGCTGCGCTCGTCAAGCAGCATGTCGAGCGCGGTGAGCAGGTTCAGGTCGATGGCGGCCACGAAGGACAGCATAATCCCGGTCCTGCCATGGCGTCATGCGCAATCGTCGTTTGCATCCCGCGCGTCTGGCGCCGCGCCTTCGTTCCATCCACATCGGGAGAACCACACAATGGAGTCCCGCCATGGCCGAGTTTCCGGATCACCGAACCCCAACCATATTGCTCGTCGGAGCGTCACGCGGCCTTGGGCTGGCGATGGCGGCCGAGTTCGTGAAACGGAACTGGCACGTCACCGGCACGGTGCGCGGCGACAAAAGGACGGAGCTGCACGACCTTGCCGACGCCCACCCGGGCCAGGTCACGATCGAGCAGCTCGACCTCACCGATTCCGACCAGATCGCCGCACTCCGCGACAAGCTGTCGGGCCGCACCCACGACATGCTCTTCATCAACGGCGGCACAGCGAACCACGATCAGTCCGAGACGATCGCGGAAACCTCGACCGATGAGTTCGTGCGGGTCATGCTGACCAACGCGCTCGGCGTGATGCGGACCGTCGAAGGTTTGCAATCGCTGGTGCGCCCCGCCGGCCTGATCGGTGTCATGTCGTCCGGCCAGGGCAGCATCTCAGACAACGAGAAGGGTGGCCATGAAGTGTACCGGGGTAGCAAGGCCGCGCTAAACCAGTACATGCGCAGCTATGCCGCGCGGCAGACCGATCCGCGGCGCCCGCTGGTGCTGATGGCGCCAGGCTGGATACGGACCGATCTGGGCGGGCCGCAGGCGACTTTCAGCATTGAAGAGACCATCCCGCAACTGGTCGAGACGCTGATCGCGCAGCAGGGCACGCCGGGCCTGCGCTTCATCGACCGGCAGGGCCAGACCGTGCCGTGGTGATCCGCAAACATTGAAGGAATGGGCACGGAAACGCACCCAAGGCTCGGCATCAGGCGGGCCGGCGGCGATCCGGGTCGACCAGGACAGCGAGTTCGCTCCGGAGACGAAAATCCGCGGGCGTGGGCAAGCAGGTGGAACTGGTCGTCCCTCGGCAGGAGAGCGTCGCAGCGACCGACCGGAACATGCCGCTCATCAAGCTCGTCACCCAAGCCATGGCCGCGCGGCAGCTGCTGTCCGAACACCAGTCACGCGACTTCGGAGATCTGGCCAACGCGATTGGCTATGGCCGCTGCCGTGCCGCGGCTCTGCTTCGCATCGGCCATCTCGCGCCGGACATCATCGCCGCGATCCCGACCGTACGGCAGCCTGCCGGCCTGACGCGGGACAAGCCGAAGCGCTGGCCCGCGCTGGCGCTACCTGCAAGCTACGGAAAAGGCACGACCAACTCCGCGTCCGGTCGGTCTTGCGGTGTCAGGGGACGGTCGGGAGAAGAATGGTGCCCAGGGACGGGATCGAACCGCCGACACTGCGATTTTCAGTCGCATGCTCTACCAACTGAGCTACCTGGGCATCCGCGGCTCGCCGCGAAGGAACGCCGCCTTTAGTCGCGGCTTTCGGGGCTGTCTACCCCCGGATCGGCGGGCGGGCCGGGGATGCGATATCCATCGCCCAGCCAGTTGAGCAGATCGCGGTCGCGGCAGCCCTGGCTACAGAACGGGGCGAACGGCGGCTGGGCCGGCGTTTGGCATAGCGGGCACAGGTTACGCGAATTGGGCTTGGACATGGCCGCCGGAGATGGTGAGCGCGGCGTCGTCGCGCAAGATGATTCGCGTGCCGGTGCGCCGCTCCAGTTCAGCGATCCACGACGGCGTCAGCGTGGCGATCACCGTCGGGTGCGCGGTCAGCGTCCGCGCGCCGGCGCCGCCCACCCGTTCCGCCCGGCGCAGCAATGCGCGCGCCTGCGCCTGCGCCGGCTCCATCGCGTGGATTTCGGACAGCGACCGCCGGGTGCGCCGTCGCACGATCTGGATGAAGCCGAAGCCGTTGACCGCCGTCCGCTCAAACGGCTGGGGAAGAGCCGCGTCGATCGCGGCGGCGGCGGCATGGCGCGCCGCCTTGTCGCCCGCGCCGGGCAGGTCGATGCCGATCGATCCGGCGATGTCGAGCCGCCGGATCGCCTCCGCCGCGGCGCGCGCGCCAGCCACCGCCAGCGCGGACGGAGCCAGCGTGCCGTCGACGTCGATCAAGGTCATCGCCGGGGTCAGCGCGATGTGGAGTTCGCCGCCGGGAAACGCCACCACGCCCGTCGCCGCCTCCTCCAGCAGTTCGGACCATCCCGCCTCCTCGAACAGGTCGCGGTCGGTCGGGCGCAGCGTGCGCCCCGCCGGCAGCGCCCCGGCGACCGGATCGGCATCGCTCGGGCGGGCACGGGCGCGCTTGGGCTTGCCCGGCTCGGCGATCGCCGGGCGGACGATCTCGACGCGGGCCAGCGCGCCCTGCGTCACGCCGGCGGGCAACGGCGTCACCAACGCCTCCTGTCCGTCCCACGCGACAATGCCCTGGTTGCGCTCCGGGATGCGCGCGATCAGCCGCGCGTCGATCACGGTGCCGGCGATCAGTTCGCCCTCGGGCACGATCCGCGCCTCGACGATGCGCCCGTCCGCGACCAGCACGGCGCGGGTCTCGCCGATGCCGGCCTCGACCAGCCACTCAGCCAAGCGGGGGTTCCTGTGGGTCGTCAGGCGCAATCAGTGCCAGGCCGCTGGCGATCAGCAACGCGCGCGTCTCGTACACTGGCAGGCCGACCACGCCCGAGTGGCTGCCCGACAGAAAGCGGACGAACGCCTCCGCGCGGCCCTGGATCGCGTAACCGCCCGCCTTGCCCATTCCCTCGCCCGATTGGACGTACCAGTCGACCTCGGCATCGCTCAGCCGCTTGAACGCGACGACGGTGTCGGTCACGCGCGTGCGGGCGCGGCCGTCGCGGTCGATCACGCAAACGGCGGAGATACAGACATGACGTCGCCCGGACAGCAGGCCAAGCATCCGCCGCCAGTCGGCCTCGTCCGCGGGTTTCTCCAGGATGCGGCGGCCGACCGCGACGGTGGTGTCGCCCGCCAGCACGATCTCGTCCGGGGCGCGCTCCACCGCGCGCGCCTTGGCCTCCGCCAGACGCAGCACATAGCGCCTGGGCAGTTCACCCTTTTCCGGCGTCTCGTCGATGTCGGGGGCTGCCAACCGGGCCGGGGTGACACCCAGCCGAGCGAGCAGTTCGAGCCGGCGCGGTGAGGTCGAGGCGAGGACGAGCCTGGGGGCGAGCGCGGGCGTCGCGCCCGGAATGGCGATCAGCCCTGCGGGCCGGGGCCGCCGCGACCCGGCATGAAGCGATAGGTGATCCGGCCCTTGGTCAGGTCATAGGGGGTCAGCTCGACCAGCACTTCGTCGCCGACAAGCACGCGGATACGGTTCTTGCGCATCTTGCCGGCGGTGTGGCCCAGGATCTCATGATCGTTCTCCAGCCGCACGCGGAACATCGCATTCGGCAAAAGCTCGACCACCTGGCCGCGCATCTCGAGCAGTTCTTCCTTGGCCAAACAAAACCTCTTGGGTGCAATAGGGTGGCGCCCCTTACTCCCACAGCGCGAAAAAGGAAAGCGCCGGGCGCCATTCGCCCGCGACGGGCCACTGTTCGCGATCGGACAGCCACCGTCCGATTTCGTTAAGCCGGGCCCGCAAATTGGTGGTCGGGAATGCCAATGATTGGCGAATTTCGCATTTCTGCCGATGGGCGATTTTCGTAAGATATTGAAAAAGATGGGTCACATGTGTTTGGCACGGCTAATGCACTTGTCTGGATACGGGCATGAGCCCGAGCGTTCAGAGGAGAATACCATGTCTGTTTCGTTCCGCCCGATCGGCACCGCCCTCGCCGCCGGCATCGCCGCCGCGCTGTGCATCACCGCTGCCGCCGCCCCCGCGATGGCCGCCGATGGCCAAGCCGCGACCGCCAAGGCCGAGAAGGACAACAAGATCTGCATCACCGCCCGCGACGGCCAGGCTGCCTCGACCGGCACGGTGCTGAAGCGCCAGGTGTGCAAGACCCGCGACCAGTGGGCAGCGCAGGGCGTCAAGTTCAGCTCGCGCACGGCGAGTGAGGGCGGTCAGGTCGCCGCCCGCTGACGCCTCGCTCAGCGTTCCGCCCGGCCGATCATGGCCGGGCGGGACGTCGCGTCGGCCAGCACGCCCCTCCCCGGCCACGAAAAAGCCCGCCCGGATCGCTCCGGACGGGCTTTTCGCTGCGTGATCGCGATCGGATCAGCCGGCGGCGTGGCCCGCCGCCAGCGCCGCGAGCAACAGCAGCGCGACGATATTGGTGATCTTGATCATCGGATTGACCGCCGGACCGGCCGTATCCTTGTACGGATCGCCGACGGTGTCGCCGGTCACCGCGGCCTTGTGGGCCTCGCTGCCCTTGCCGCCGTAATTGCCGTCCTCGATGTACTTCTTGGCATTGTCCCACGCGCCGCCGCCCGAGGTCATCGAGATCGCGACGAACAGCCCCGACACGATCACGCCCAGCAGGAGCGCGCCGACCGCGGCGAAGGCGCTGGCCTGATCCGCCACCGCCAGGATGATGAAGTAGACGACGATCGGGGCCAGCACCGGCAACAGCGACGGGACGATCATCTCCTTGATCGCCGCCTTGGTGACCAGATCGACCGTGCGGGCATAGTTGGGACGGCTGGTGCCGGCCATGATGCCCGAATCATCGCGGAACTGCGCGCGCACGTCCTCGACCACCGACCCCGCCGCGCGGCCGACCGCGGTCATGCCGAACGCGCCGAAGCTGAACGGCAGCAGCGCGCCGAGCAGCAGCCCGACAATGACATAGGGGTTGGAGAGCGAGAAATTGACCGTGAGATCGGGGAAGTAGATCCCCAGATCGGTAGTGTAGGCGCCGAACAGCACCAATGCCGCCAGCGCGGCGGAACCGATCGCATAGCCCTTGGTCACCGCCTTGGTGGTGTTGCCGACCGCGTCGAGCGCATCGGTGCGGTGGCGCACGTCGTCGGGCAGGCCGGCCATCTCCGCGATGCCGCCGGCATTGTCGGTGACCGGGCCATAGGCGTCGAGCGCGACGACCATGCCCGCCAGCGCGAGCATCGAGGTGGCGCCAAAGGCGATGCCGATGATCCCGCCGAGCTGGTAGCAGGCGATCACCGCGATCGAGATCACGATCGTCGGCAGCGCCGGGCTTTCGAGGCTGACCGCCAGACCCTGGATGACGTTGGTGCCGTGGCCGGTTTCCGACGCCTTGGCGATCGACTTGACCGGGCGATAGTTGGTGCCGGTGTAATATTCGGTGATCCACACCAGCGCGCCGGTGAGCGCCAGGCCGATCATCATGCACCAGAACAGGTTCATGCCGGTAAAGGTGGTCGCGGTGCTGTCCCCCGCCAGTTCGGTGCCCAGCGCGTCGCCGAACTCACCAAGGCCGGCGCTGCCGCCGATCACCGCGTGCATGTCGCCCAGCACATATTGCGTGGCGAAATAGATCGCCGGGACCGACAGGATCACGGTGGTCCAGAATCCCTTGTACAACGCCCCCATGATGCTGCCCTTGCCCAGGCGGACCATGTAGGTGCCGATGATCGAGGTGATGATGCACACCCCGCCGACGATCAGCGGCAGCGTCATCAGCTGGAACAGGTGATCGGCGTTCGGCAGCAGCAGCGCGATCGAGGCCATCGTCACGCCGATGGTGACGACATAGGTTTCGAACAGATCGGCCGCCATGCCCGCGCAGTCGCCGACATTGTCGCCGACGTTGTCGGCGATGGTGGCGGGGTTGCGGGGGTCGTCCTCGGGAATGCCCGCCTCGACCTTGCCCACCAGATCGGCGCCGACGTCGGCCGCCTTGGTGAAGATGCCGCCGCCCAGTCGCGCGAAGATCGAGATCAGCGAGGCGCCGAACGCCAGCGCCACCAGCGCGTCGATGACGACGCGGCGATCGGCGCCGACGGTCAGGTCATGATGGCCCAGGGCGATCAGGCCCCAGAACATGCCCGCGATCGACAGCAGGCCCAGGCCCGCCACCAGCATCCCGGTGATCGCGCCCGAACGGAACGCCATCGTCAGGCCGCCCTGGAGCGAGGTCCGCGCGGCTTCTGCGGTGCGGACATTGGCCTTGACCGACACGTTCATGCCGATGAACCCGGTGACGCCGGACAGGATCGCGCCCAGCGCGAAGCCGGCGGCGGAAATCGGGCCGAGAAAATAGGCGACGATCGCGGCAACGATGACGCCGACCACGGCGATGGTGCGATACTGGCGGGCCAGATAGGCCTTTGCGCCCTCGGCGATGGCCGAGGCGATATCCTGCATCTTCGCGTCGCCTGCGGGTGCGCGAAGGACCTGACTACTGGTGAAAAGCCCGTAAAGCACGGCAATCACGCCGCATATGATGGCGCCGTAAACAATCGTCATTGGCAATCCTTCCCCCATATTCCTTCGCGCAGGACTCCGGGCTGGTGCCGGACGCGCGGGACCGTACGAAGGTATAAGGACGAGTCGACCGAGCGCAAGCGCCCGGGAGCGCGCCGATTTCAGCCGTGTTGATAGCCGAGGCGGTCGGGCAGTGCGAAGGGCGCGCCGGCGCTGGTGAGCCGCAGGCCGGGCTCCGGCGCGAAACGGCCGATCCGTGTGGCGGCGACCGGCGGCGACACCCCGTCGGGCAGCGCGAACAGCAATTCGTAATCGTCGCCGGCAGTAACCGCGGCAATCCGATCGCCGGGGTGCAGCGGCGCTAGCGGCACGGCACCCAGTTCGATGGTGACGCCACACCCGCTCGCGTCGGCCATGCGCTCCGCGTCGATCAGCAGCCCGTCGGAAATATCCATCATCGCGGTGGCCACCGGCGCGAGTGCCCGGCCTTCCGCCAGCCGCGGAACCGGGCGGCGATAGCGTGCGAGCAGTTCAGCCGGCCCGTCCGCCCCCTGCGCGATCGCCAGTCCGATACCGGCGTCGCCGATCGTCCCGGTCACCCACAAGCGATCGCCGATCCGGGCGCCTCCGCGCGATGGAGCGACCGCGGCACGGCCGATCGCGGTGATCGCAAAGGTCCGCGCGCCCGCCGTCCTGATCGTGTCGCCGCCCAGCAACGGGCAATCAAACGCCGTCAGCGCCGCGCCCAGGCCATCCAGAAACGCAGCATCCCACGCCTCGTCGCCAAGCGGATAGCCGAGCATGATCCCCTCCGGCACCGCTCCCTTGGCCGCCAGGTCGGACAGGTTGACCGCGACCAGCTTCCACGCGACGTCGCCCGGCGGATCGCTGGCGAGGAAGTGCACCCCCTCGGCGATCATGTCTGTGGTGAGGACGAGATCGCCGATGCGAGCGGCGTCGTCGCGCAGATCGAGCGCGCCGCGATGGAGCGGCAGCGCGCGCAGGGCGGCGATGAACTCCGCTTCGGTCACGCGGCGAACTTGAACGGAAGCCGCACCTTCTCAATCATCCCCGCGCAGCGCACCGTCGAGCAGTTTCGCCGCGCGATCCTGTTCGGCGGCGGCGGCCTGCTTGGCCGCCTTGGTCCTCCCGAACGCGACACGGTTGGCGTCGGCCTGCGCCGTGGCCTCGGCCCGCCGCTTCGCCTTGCGGGCGCGGTTCAGGTTGACGACCTCCCCCATTCAGGCGCGCACCTCCTTGGCGACCGCGTCGAGCAGGCCGTTGATGAACCCCTTCTCGCGCTTGTCGTAAAAGGCGTCGGCGACGTCAAGATATTCGCTGATGACCGCGGCGGTCGGCACGTCGCGCCGCGCGATCAGTTCATAGACGCCCGCGCGCAGGATGCCGCGCATCGGCTTGTCGAGCCGCGCGATGCTCCAGCCGCTTGACAGCTTGGCGGTGATCAGCCGGTCGATCTCCTCCGCCCGCGCCTCGACGCCCTTCACCACATCGTCGAAAAAATCGACGTCGGCGTCGGCATATTCGACATCCTCGATCGTCGCGCCCAACCGATGCTGGTGGAATTCGTGGAGCAGTTGCGTAAGCGGCGTCGCCTCCATCTCGCGCTGATACAGCGCCTGAACGGCGGCAAGCCGCGCGGCGGCCCGCGCCTGACTGCGCGCGCGGGTACGGGAATTGGACATGGTCATTCGCCCCCATACCCGTTCGTCCGGCGCGAAGTCGAGAAACGAACGATGCGGACGCCTCAGTCGCGCTTCAGACGCATCGCCACCGATCTCGCGTGCGCCGGCAGCCCTTCGGCCTCCGCCAGCGTCACCGCCGCCGGGCCGATCGCCGCCAGCGACGCGGGGTCGCATTGCAGGAAGCTGGTGCGCTTCATGAAATCGAGCACCGACAGCCCCGACGCGAAGCGCGCACGCCGCCCGGTGGGCAGGACGTGGTTCGGACCGGCGACGTAATCGCCCACCGCTTCGGGTGTATGCCGGCCGAGGAACACGGATCCCGCGTGGCGCACGCGCTCAAATAGCGATTGGGGATCGTCGCAGGCCAGTTCGAGATGTTCGGGAGCAAGGCGATCGACCAGCGGGATCGCCTCTTCCAGCGTCGCGGTGACGATGATCGCGCCGTTGGCGTCCCAGCTCGCCCGCGCCACCTGCTTGGTCGCGAGCTGCCCGATCTGGAGGTCGACCGCGTCGGCCACCTTCGCCGCGAATCCCGCGTCGTCGGTGAACAGGATCGATTGGCTGGTCGGATCGTGCTCGGCCTGGCTGAGCAGGTCGGCGGCGATCCATTCGGGATCGTTGCGGCCGTCGGCGACCACCACGATTTCGCTCGGCCCCGCGACCATGTCGATGCCGACCACGCCGTAAAGCTGCCGCTTGGCCTCCGCGACCCAGGCGTTGCCGGGGCCGGTGATGACGTCGACGGGCGCGATGCGGCCGGTGCCATAGGCGAGCGCGGCGATCGCCTGCGCCCCGCCGATCCGCCAAGCCTCATCCACCCCCGCCAGATGCGCGGCGGCGAGCACCAGCGGGTTGATCTCGCCCTTTGGCGTCGGCGTCACCATCACCAATCGGTCGACCCCGGCCGCCTTGGCCGGCAGCGCGTTCATCAGCACCGAAGACGGATAGGCCGCGCGTCCGCCCGGCACATAGACGCCCGCGGCATCGACGCCGCGCCAGCGCGCGCCCAGCCGCACGCCAGCGGCGTCGGTCTCGTCGCGATCCTCGGGCAATTGCTTGGCGTGATAGGCGGCGATGCGCTCGGCGGCGAGTTCCAGCGCGGCGCGCAGGTCCGGGGTCAGCCCCTCCCACGCGGCGAGCATGTCGGCGCGCTCGATCCGCCAGCCGGTCTCGTTCAGGTCATGCCCGTCGAAGCGTTTGGTATAGGCGGCGACGGCGGCGTCGCCCTCATCGCGCACGGCGGCGACGATGGTGCGGACGTCGCGCGCGACATCGGCGTCGGCCTCGCGCCGCGCATTGACCAAAGCGTCGAACGCGCGGGCGAAATCGGGATCGGAGGTGGAGAGTTTCAGCATCGGTTCACTGTGAAGACCTGTGTTCGCGCGGAGGCGCGGCGGCGCGAAGATACGCCGCCTGCCGCACGGTCGCGCCGGCGGCCTCATAAGAAATCGCCTGCCACGGGTTGGAAGGTCTGGCTGACGCGGGACGGGGGCCGTGGGCGGGACACCTCCGCGCCGCCGCGCCTCCGCGCGAACCAATATCCCTAAGCCGCATCCCGCACCTCCACCGCGCGCCGGAACGCGTCGACCAGCGGCACCACTTCGGGCCGGGTCTTGAACGCGGCGCGGTTGACCACCAGCCGGCTGGTGACCTGGGCGATCACCTCGACCTCTACCAGGCCGTTCTCCTTGAGCGTGCGCCCCGACGAGACCAGGTCGACGATGCGCGGCGCCAGCCCCAGCACTGGCGCCAGCTCCATCGCGCCGTTCAGCTTGATGCACTCGGCGCCGACGCCCCGCGCCTCGAAATGGCGGCGGGTCAGGTTGGGATATTTGGTGGCGACGCGGATGTGGCTCCACCCGCGCGGATCGTCCGCCGCCGCCAGCGCCGCCGGCTCCGCCACCGACAGCCGGCAATGGCCGATGCCAAGGTCGACGGGGGCGTACAGCTCCGAATAGGCGAATTCCTCCAGCACGTCCGACCCGACGATGCCCAGCGACGCGGCACCATGCGCGACAAAGGTCGCCACGTCGAACGCGCGCACCCGGATCAGGTCGATGTCGGAACGGTTGGTGTGGAAGCGCAGCGCGCGCGAGTCCTCGTCGGAAAACGCGGCTTCCGGCTCAACGCCGACGGCGCGGAGCAGCGGCACCGCCTCTTCCAGGATGCGTCCCTTGGGGACGGCGATGATGATCGGATCAGCCATGGTCGCGCGGGGCTTTACTTGGGCGGCGGAGCGGGAGCAACAGACGCGCGGAGGTGACGATGGCGGACGAAGCGGGCAACCGGGGCGCGTTCCTGATCCAGGAACATTATTGCCGGGCGATGGACGCGCCGATCTATGCCGCGATCTGCGCGGCGGTGGCAGCGCATTTGACCCGCGCCAGCGCAGTCGGCGCGCGCATCCTCGATTGGCTGGGCGAGCCGACCCGCGACGCGCTGCCGCTGCGGCTGATCGGCGGGCTGCACGCGCTGGTGCTGGCCGGCCGCGACGAGGAACTGGCCGCAGTGTTCAGCGGTATCATCGCCGGCGACGCCATCGCCCCGGCGATCGAGCGCGTGCTGGCGCGCCACGAAGCCGCGCTGATGCCGTGGCTCGACGGCCCGCCGCAGACCAACGAGCCGGGCCGCTCCGCCGCGCTGATGTGCGGCCTGATCGAAATCGCGCGCCGCCACGGCCCGCGCATCGAGTTGCTGGAGATCGGGTCGAGCGCCGGGCTCAACCTGCTGATCGGGCGCTATCGCTTCGATCTGGGCGGCACAACGATCGGGCCGACCGACTCGCCGATCACCATCCGGCCCGAATGGACCGGCGCGCCGCCCCCGACGGTGCCCGTCGAGATCGAGTCAGCGCGCGGATGCGACGTCGCGCCGATGGACGCCACCGATCCGGCGGTCGCGGCGCGGCTGTCGGCCTATGTCTGGGCGGAGAAGCCCGAACGGCTGGAGCGGCTGCGCACCGCGATCGCGATGGTCCGCGAGCGCGGTGTCCGCCTCGACCATGCCGACGCCGCCGACTGGGTCGAGGCGCGCCTGGCCGAACCGCAGGCGGCCGGGGTGACGCGGGTGCTGATGCATTCGGTGGTGTGGCAATATCTGCCGCAGGACAGCGCGGCGCGGGTCCGCACGGCGATGCTGGCGGCCGGCGCGCGGGCGACGGCGGAGCGCCCGATCGGCTGGGTGATGATGGAGCCGGACCGCGCGCTGGCGCATCAGCTGATCCGGGTGATGAGCTGGCCCGGCCATGCCGATCCGGCGATCGTCGGCACCGCCCACGCGCACGCCGCATGGATTCGATATGGCGCGCCCGAGGGCGACCGCGACGCGATCGCGCTGCCGACGGCGGCACAGGTCTGGCCCTAGGCGCCCCGCCCCCACCGCAGGATCGCATCGGTCACCGCGTCGGGGGATTCCCACGGCACGAAATGGCCGGCGTCGACCGTGACCAGCGTCAGCTGCGGCACCAGCGCGTCGAGCCCGTCGAGATTGCTCGGCAGCAGCGCCTTGTCGCCGGTGCCCCAGATCACCAGCACCGGCTGCGGCATCGGGGGGAAAGGGCCGTCGAGCCACGCCGGGCGTTCCGGCGTCTCGTCCATCGCCGGGACGATCAGGCTGCTGGCCCGATACCAGTTGAGCATCGCGGTCATCGCGCCGGGTTGGCCCCATTGCTCCAGATAGACCGGCTTTTCCGGCTTCACCTTCTCGAAATCGGTGTGCTTCATGAAGCTGGTGTCGAAGAACGCCGACAGGCCGATGCTGTCGATGTGCTTTTCCAGATCGGGGTTGCGGAAGGCGCGGATATACTGGCTCGCCTCGCGCTGGGCGGTGTCGTCGAACAGCAGGCGCTGGAAGACGAACGGATGCGGCGCGTTGATGATCACCAGCCGCGCGACCCGGTCGGGGTTCTGCAACGCCGCCATCCAGGCGACCGCCCCGCCCCAATCATGCCCGACCAGCGTGAAGCGGGTGATCTCGAACCGGTCGGCCAGCGCGAGCAGGTCGGCGACGATCTTGTCGGGCGTGTAATTGTCGACCGCCGCCGGCTTCGATGACTTCGCATAGCCGCGCTGATCGGGGGCGAGGACGAAATGCTCCTCCGCCAGCCGGTCGATCTGATGGCGCCAGGTGCGGTGCGATTCGGGAAAGCCGTGGAGCAGGATGATCGCCGGGTTGGTCGGATGCCCGGCGACCTGGACGTCAAGCTCGACGCCGGTCGACAGCGTCACGCGGTGCAGTTGTTCGTCGGCCATCGCCCTCTCCGGTTCTGAGTCTACCGCATCCTGCACCGGACCGGCGATCAGGGATAGCTCACCGTCTTCGGCACCTCGGGGATCGGAATCCATTCCTTGTCGTCGCCCGGCACCTTGGGGAACCGCCCAGCCTTCCAGTCCTCCTTGGCCTGGTTGATCCGGTCGCGGTTCGACGAGACGAAGTTCCACCACACATGGCGCGGGGTGGCGAACGCCTCGCCGCCGCACAGCATCGCCCGCGCGCCGCGTTCGGAACGCAGCGTCGCGGCGGTACCGGGGCGCAGCACATACAGCGTCATCGGTTCGAGCGTCACACCATCGAGCGTCGCATCACCGATCCCGACATAGATCGCGCGCTCCTCGGTCAGCGCGTCGATCGGGATGCTGCCACCGGGCGCGAGCTGGATGTCGGCATAGGCGGTGTCGGCATAAGTCGTGGTCGGCGCGCGCTGGCCCCACAGCGTCCCCATGATCACCCGCGCCTTGGAGCACTCATCCTCGACCACCGGCAGCGCGTCGCGAGTGACGTGCTGGAACGCGGGATCGACCTCCTCCTGCGCTTCCGGCAGGGCCAGCCAGGTCTGGATGCCCGACAGTTCCGGCCCCCTGGCGCGCTCGGCGCTGGGTGAGCGTTCCGAATGGACGATGCCATGGCCGGCCGTCATCAGATTGACCGCGCCCGGCTCGATCGTCGCATAGGTGCCCAGCGAATCGCGGTGATCGATCGCCCCGGCGAACAGATAGGTGACCGTCGCCAGGTTGATGTGCGGATGCGGGCGCACGTCGATGCCGGCGCCGGCGTCGAGGATCGCCGGCCCCATCTGATCGAAGAAGATGAACGGCCCGACCATGGTGCGCGGCCGCGACGGCAGCGTGCGGTGAACCTTGAACCCGCCCAGATCATGGGTGACCGGGGCGATGGTGTGGACGAACAGGTCGTCGTCGCTGGAAAGCTGGGTCATGCCGCGTCGAGCTCCGGATAGTGGCGGAAGATGCCTTGCTGGTTGAACCCGATCCGGCGGTCGCTGCGCAAATAGTCTGCGACGCCGGGCAGCGCCGCCACCTGGTCGCGGAGCCGGTGGAGATGGGGATAGTCACCCGCGATCGCCGCCATCCGGCGCGGGAACATATAGGTCAGTCCCTCGACCAGCTGGAACAGGCTGGTGTCGGCCGGGCTCCACCGCGCGCCGCCGGCCCATTCGCCTCCGCTCGCGCCGACGGCATCGTCGAAATAGCGCAGGAACTTCGGCAGTCGCACCTCGCGGAACTGAAAGGCGGCGCGCGCGGCCTCCGGCTTTTGCCCTTCATAATAGTCGCCGGCGTCGACCGGGTGGTGGACGTTGTGGACCTCCGCGACGACGTCGGTGATCGTAAGCTGGAGCTGGATCAGCCACAGCGTCCGCGCGTCGTCCCCACTGGGCGCGAGATCGTGGCGGTCGGCCAGCCAGGTGAGGATATGCGCGACCTGCGCGATGCAGATGCCGTCCATGACGAGATAGGGCGGCGCGAACGGCCCCTTCGGTCGGCGCGCCTTGAGGTCGGCGACAAGCGCGTCGTCGCCCCGCTCGCGCGCGCAGTCGCGATAGGCAATCCCCGCTGCTTCCATCGGCAGGCGGACGAACTCGCCGCGGCCCTGGATGCCGCTCCAATACCACAGATCATAGCTCAAGACATTTCTCCCGGCGCCCGCGCGCGGATCGCCAGCGCGTGGACGCGCTCGACCAGCAGCTCGGCCAGCGCGGTGTTGACCAGCCGCTGGCGCGCGACCCGGTTCAGCCCGGCGAAGGCGGCGCTCTCGACGGTCACCGAGAAGTGCGATTCGCCGCTGCCGTCGTCGCCGACATGGCCGCGATGACGGGCACTGTCGTTGATCACCTCAAGCTGCGTCGGGGCGAGCGCGGCGGTGAGACGGGCGGTGATTTCGGCGGCGACGGGGCCGGTAGCGGTCGTGGTCATGCCCCCTATATAGGCCGCTTTTTGCGAAAGGAATCGCGTGGCGCGCGGTGAACCGGGAAAAGACCGACCGAACACCCGTTTCCACGGCCGCGTGGAGGCGCACGGGCGGGTGTGCGAGGAGCCCGGGTGCGACCAGCCCGGCGAATTCCGCGCGCCGGCGGAACCCGGTGCCGGGGCGCGCGGCGACGGGCCGGGCCGCTATCGCTGGTTCTGCCTGGAGCATGTCCGCGCGTTCAACGCCCGCTATAATTTCTTCAGCGGGATGACCCCCGACGAGATCCACGACGCGCAACGCCCCCATGCCGGGTGGGAGCGTGAGACGCGGGCGTTCGCCAGCACCGGCGGCGCCGACCGACCGCCGCGCTGGGCCGATTTCAGCGATCCGCTCGACGCGATCAGCGCGCGGTTCCGCGAACGGATGGACCGCGAAAAGGCGCGCGCCGACGGCAAGCCGCTGATGCCGGAGGACCGCGCCGCGCTGAGCGTGCTCGGGCTGGGCGTCGATGCCGATCGCAAGGCGTTGCGCGGCCGCTATTCGGACCTGGTCCGCAAATTCCACCCCGACCGCAACGGCGGCGACCGCACGCACGAGGCTGCACTGCAAAAGGTGATCGAGGCGTACCAGCACCTGCGCAAGGCGCCGGCGTTCCTGTGACCCGCACGCGCGCCTACCTCCCCGGCGGCCCCGCGGTCGGCACCGGCCCGGCCGGCTCATAGGTCGCGATCACCACCCCGGTGGTCGACACGACATGATCGACCAGCCGCAGCGCGAACGGCGGCGTGCCGTCCCCGAACAGCCGCTTGCCGCCGCCCAGCACCACCGGAAAGGTCAGCAATGTCACGCGATCGATCAGCCCCGCGGCGAACAATTGCGGATAGAGCGTCGAGCTGCCCTGGATGAACAGGTCCGGCCCGTCGCCCGCCTTGATCTCCGCCACCCGCGCCGCGATGTCGCCGCCGATCGCGTGGCTGTTGCGCCACGCCAGCGGCGCGTCCGATCCGGTGACGACGTATTTGGCAGCCGCATTGAACCGGCGCGCGACCTCCGCGGCCGGGCCGGCGGGGTCGTATTCGGGCCAGAAGCGGGCGAAGATATCATAGGTCTTGCGCCCGAGCAGCAGGTCGTACGACGCCGACAGCAGGCGGCCGGTCGCCTCGCGCGTCACCGCGTCGCTGTGCGGCCAGGTCCAGCCGCCCAGCGCGAAGTGCCCGCCCTCGTCCTCCTCCGTCCCGCCGGGCGCCTGCATCACCCCGTCGAGCGACAGGAATGCGCTGCCGATGATCCTGCGCATCAGCCCGACGCCGCGACGCGCCGGGCGACGGCTTCGAGCTGGTCGGCGACCATGCCCCATCCCTCGGCAAAGCCCATCTCCGCGTGCGCCGCCATCGCCTCCGCGCTCCAGTGGCGGGCGCCGGCGGTATAGCGGGTGCGGTCGCCATCGGGCTCGAACACGAAATAGCCGACGATCATCACCGGTTCGGGATCGCGTGGTTGCCAGTCGGCGGTAAGCGCGTTGGTGAACACGATCCGCCGTTCGGGCACCACCTCCAGGAACACGCAGTCCATCGGATCGCCGCCCTCCCCGTCCGGCCCGCGCATCACCATCGCCGCGCGGCCGCCGGGACGCAGGTCGACCTCGATCACCTCGGTCGTCCACGGTTTGGGGCACCACCATTCGGCCAGGTGGTCGGTCCACGCGCGCCACACCGCCGAAACCGGCGCATCCATGACCCGCTCGACCGTCAATTCGTGAAGCGCGCTCATGCGACCGCCCGCCCGTGCCATGCCGCCTCGATCGCGGCGATATCGATCCGGCGCATCGTCATCATCGCCTGCATCGCCCGCCCGGCGGCCTCACGATCGGGATCGGCCATCGCCTCCAGCAGCACGCGCGGGGTGATCTGCCACGAAAAGCCCCAGCGGTCCTTGCACCACCCGCATGCGCTCTCCGCGCCGCCGTTGCCGACGATCGCGTCCCAATAACGATCGGTCTCCGCCTGATCGTCGGTCACCACCATGAAGCTGACCGCCTCGTCCGGCTTGAAATTCGGTCCGCCGTTGAGACCGACGAACGACTGGCCCAGCACGGTGAACTCGACGGTCAGTTCCGTGCCTTCGGCGCCGCCGGGATAGTCGGTCGCGGCGCGGTTGGTCGATCCGACCCGGCTGTCGGGAAAGGTCGCGGCATAGAATTCGGCGGCGTTGCGCGCTTCGCCGTGGTCGAACCACAGGCAGGTCGTCAGGCTGGTCATCGTCTCTCTCCTCTCGTCTTGTTGTGCGGGCGGTTTGCCGTGCGGTCAGGCATCGACGACGGGGATGAAGCCGCCCCAGATCATGCGTTTTCCGTCAAACGGCACGGTGTCGCCGTCCGGCTTCATCCGATCGTCGGCCATGATCTTTTCCCAGCCGGCGGTGCGCGCCTCCTTCGACGGCCATTCGATCCAGGAATAGACGACCGCCTCGTCGTCCTGCGCCAGCACCGCACGGCGATAGTCGGTGACCTGACCGTCGGAGACGTCATCGCCCCACGCCTCGACCACGCGGGTCGCACCATGTTCCTGAAACACCGCCACCGCCTTTGCCGCCATCGCGTGATAGGCGTCGCGGTTGGCGGGCGTCACCGGCACCAGGAACCCGTCGACATAGCCCGTATCGCCGCCCGGCCCCTCCTCGAGCATCGGCGCGAAGCCGGCGAAGATCATGCGCTTTCCGTCGAACGGCGCCTCCCCCATCGCCGCCATGCGCGGATCGGTACGCATCCGCTGGTTGGCGGCATCGCGCGTCGCACGGTCGGGGTATTCCAGCCAGCTGAACACGACGACCTCATCAGCGCCGGCGTTCACCGCGGTCTTGAAGTCGTTGACCTTGCCGTCGGGCACGTCGTCGCCCCACGACTCGATCAGCCGGGTCGCGCCCAGTTCGCGGAACAGCGGCGCCGCGGCGGCGGCGTGATCGCGAAACGCCTGTTTGTTGGCGGCCGGCACGGCCAGCACGAAACCCTCGACATAGGTCATGGCACCTCTCCTGCTGTTTTTCTGTTCACGGATAGCATGGCTGAGCCCGCCGCCCGGATGGTCAAGCCCTACACCCCGGAAGAGCGGTCCGCGCGACCGAAGCGCCAGGGCGGTGCGAGGATGGCACGATCAGACCCCGGCAGCTTCCCCCTGCTGGGCAAAGGCGGCGAGAGCGGCGTCGAGATCCATGTACATCGGCTCGAAGATGTGGCCGTCGAGATCCTCGAACGCGCGGCCGTACATGAAGCCCATATCCTGCACTGGGCGAAAATCGATGCGGCCACCGGCCTCGCCCGCCGCCTCGACGAAGCGGTCGACATCCTCGCGGCTGTCGAGCGACAGGCACAGCAGCGCCTCCGCCGTCGTCGCCGAATCGGCGATCGCCTTGTGCGGGATGAAGGTCTGGAAGAACGCCTTGTCGAGGATCATCAGCACGATGGTGTCGGACCATTGCATCGACGCGGCGGTGCCCGGCTGGCTGAAGCGATCGTCCTTGGTGAACCCCAGCGCCTGATAGAAAGCGACCGACTTTTCGACATCGGCGACCGCCAGATTCACAAAGATCATTTTCGACACTGCATCTCTCCCTTGAACGCGACTCGATGACGACGTATCTGCACGTATGAGTTATCAAAAGCAACTTTGAAGTTAGAAAAAGTGACCAAACCTCGGAACGGCTCGAACAAACGCTGGTACGACGATGCGTGCGGAACGGCGTTCGCCATGGAACTGGTCGGCGAACGCTGGTCGCTGCTGATCGTGCGCGAGTTGATGTTCGGACCGCGCCGCTTTGGCGAGCTGCGCGCCGGATTGCCGGGCATCAGCGCCAACGTGCTGACCCAGCGGCTCGAGGGGCTGGAGGCCGCCGCCATCCTCCACCGTCGCAAGCTGCCGCCGCCGGCGTCGGTGCAGGTCTATGAACTGACGCCATGGGGGTATGAGAGCGAGACCGCGATCAAGGAGCTTGGCCGCTGGGCGACCCGCTCGCCCGGCCATGATCCGTCGCTGCCGCTGTCGGCGGCGTCGATCATGTTGTCGTTTCGCACGATGTACGACCGCGATCGCGCGCGCGGGATCGACGCGGCGATCGGCTTCCGCTTCGGCGACGAAGGCTTCGTCGGCACGCTCGACGATGCCGAGATCGCGGTGCGCCGCGCCGAACCGGCCGGCGACGTCGTGTTCGACACCAGCCCGACGGGAATGGCGGCGGTGGTCTATGGCCATGTCCCGCTGGCCGTTGCGGAGGCGGAAGGCTTTCTGACCCTGGCCGGCGACCGCGCGCTTGCGGAACGGTTCGTCACGCTGTTTCCCCTGCCGCCCAAGTTTTCGGTCGCGCCGCGCGCTGCCGTCTGAACGCGGCATCATCGAACGGTTGAGTCCGACGCCGACACTAGCCTAAGGCGTTCGCGACACAGAGGCCCGCATGACCGATATCCCGAATACTCAGCCCGACAGCCGCCAAACCACGATTCTTGACGCGCCCGACAAGGTGCTCAAGGTCCGTGAATTGTTCGGAATAGACTCCGACATGGAAGTGCCCGCTTTCAGCGAGGCGGACGAGCGGGTGCCCGATCTCGATCCAGCCTATGTGTTCGATCCCGACACCACGCTGGCGATCCTGGCCGGCTTCGCACACAATCGCCGGGTGATGGTGCAGGGCTATCACGGCACCGGCAAGTCGACTCACATCGAACAGGTCGCGGCGCGGCTCAACTGGCCATGCATCCGCATCAACCTGGACGCGCATATCAGCCGCATCGACCTGATCGGCCGCGACGCGATCGTGCTGAAGGACGGTCAGCAGGTCACGGAATTCCGCGAGGGGCTGCTGCCCTGGGCATTGCAGACCCCGACCGCGCTGGTGTTCGACGAATATGACGCCGGCCGCCCCGACGTGATGTTCGTCATCCAGCGCGTGCTGGAGACCGAGGGCAAGCTGACGCTGCTCGACCAGAACCGCGTGATCCGGCCCAATCCGTTCTTCCGCCTGTTCGCCACCGCCAACACCATCGGGCTGGGCGACACCAGCGGGCTGTATCACGGCACCCAGCAGATCAACCAGGGTCAGATGGACCGCTGGAACATCGTGGTGACGCTCAATTACCTGCCGGCGGCGGTCGAAGCGCAGATCGTGCTCGCCAAATCGGGTGAATATGACAAGCCCGGCGGCAAGGAGACGGTGGAGAACATGGTCCGCGTCGCCGACCTGACCCGGCGCGGCTTCATCAACGGCGACATCTCTACGGTGATGAGCCCGCGCACCGTGATCACCTGGGCACAGAACGCGCTGATCTTCGGCGACGTCGGCTTCGCGTTCCGGCTGAGCTTCCTCAACAAGTGCGACGACGCCGAACGGCCGCTGGTGGCGGAATATTACCAGCGCGTGTTCGGCAAGGACCTGCCCGAAAGCGTGGTCGGGAAGGCTTGAGTCGAGGGGTGGACTAAGTTAGTTAGTCCATAGGAGGCGCGCGATGGCCGAAGCCGATCCGCAAAAGACGTTCAACGTCCACGATGCCAAGACGCATCTGTCGCGGCTGATGGATCGCGCCCATGCGGGGGAGGAGATCATCCTCGCCAAGGCCGGGGTGCCCTATGCCAAGCTGGTGCCGGTCGCCCCCGTGAGCCTGCCGCCGCGCCAACCCGGGCGGTTCCGTCATCTCATAAAGGATGTCCCTTCCGAAATCTGGTTCGAGCCGCTGTCGGATGACGAACTCGACGCTTGGAAAGGCAAATATTCGAGCCCCCTATAATGGCGGATGAGGGATATCTTCTCGATACACACAGCCTGATCTGGTGGTGGCTGGCAGACCCGATGCTGTCGCCGCCCGCCCGATTGGTGCTCGAATCGCGGGACAGGACCATTTATGTCAGCGCCATCAGCGCCATCGAGATTGCTTTGAAGGTCCGAACCGGCAAATTGCCAAAAATGACTGAACCGCTCGATCAATTCGGTGAGGCCACGACCGGGGATGGATTCGAACATCTGCCGGTAACGTTCGAACACGCGCGCATGGCGGGCCTGTTCAACGAAAGGCATCAGGATCCGTTTGACCGGATGCTCGCGGCACAGGCATTGGTCGGGAATCTGACCGTGATCACGCGCGACCGCGAGATTTCGACCTTTGGCTGCCGGACGCTCTGGTAGTGGCCACCGACACCCCCCTCGATCGCTTCAAGTCGGTGCTCGGCGGCGCGGCGCGCGCGTTGAGCGAGGTCGATGACGTCGAGCTGGCCTTCACCGCCGACGCGCCCAGCCAGGCCGGCCGCCACCTGAAGGTGCCGATGCCCGCGCGGACGCTTCCGGCGGAGCAGGTGGCGGAGGCGCGCGGTTTTGCCGATTCGTTCGCGCTGCGGCTGAAGCACCACGACACCACGCTCCACGCGCGCGGCGCGCCGCAGGAGCCGGTGGCGCGCGCGGTGTTCGACGCGGTCGAGACCGCACGGGTCGAGGCGCTGGGATCGAAGGGCTATGCCGGCATCGCCGACAACCTCGACCATGCGCTGGTGATGCGGATGAAATCCGATCCGATCGCCCGCGCGCGCACGCCCGAAGAGGTGCCGCTGTCGAGCGCGATCCAGTTGATGGTGCGCGAGCGGCTGACCGGCCGCGCCCCGCCCGAGGCAGCGCGCGGCGGGCTGGCGCTGGTATCGGGCTGGATCGAGGAAAAGGCCGGCGCCGAACTGGATGCGCTGGGGCTGGCGCTCGACGATCAGCGCGCCTTTGCGCAACTGGTATCGCGGCTGCTGGAGGATCTGGAGCTGACCGAGGGCGATATGCGGCCCGAGGACAGCGACGAGGGCGGCAACGACGACGAGGGCACCGACGAGGAACAGCAGGACGACGGCGAAGAGGGCGACGACGACGGCGCTTCGGGCGAGGGGCAGGTCGAGGCGCGCGGCGAGCAGCGCCAGTCGGAGACCGAGGACGGCGACGGCAGCGAGGACGGCGAAGACAGTTTCGACGACAGCGAAGGCGAGCCCGGCGACGATGGCGATGACGGGATGATGCCGGTGCGGCCCAACCGGCCGTTCAGCGACCTGCCGCCGCAATTCGAATACAAGCCGTACACCACCCGCTTCGACGAGGTCGTCGCCGCCACCGACCTGTGCGACGAGGAAGAGCTGGACCGCCTGCGCGCCTATCTCGACCAGCAACTCGTCCATTTGCAGGGCGTGGTGACCAAACTCGCCAACCGGCTCCAGCGGCGATTGATGGCGCAGCAATCGCGGTCCTGGGATTTCGACCAGGACGAAGGGCTGCTCGACGCGGCGCGGCTGGCGCGCGTCGTCGTCAATCCGATGCAATCCCTGTCGTACAAGATCGAGCGCGATACCGAGTTCAAGGACACGGTGGTGACGATCCTGATCGACAATTCGGGATCGATGCGCGGCCGTCCGATCAGCATCGCCGCGATCAGCGCCGACATCCTCGCCCGCACGCTCGAACGGGTCGGGGTCAAGACCGAGATTCTCGGCTTCACCACCCGCGCGTGGAAGGGTGGACAGGCGCGCGAGGCGTGGCTGGCGGCGGGGCGCCCGGCGCAGCCCGGCCGGCTCAACGACGTCCGCCACATCGTCTACAAGCAGGCCGACGAGCCGTGGCGGCGCGCCAAACGGTCGCTCGGGCTGATGATGCGCGAAGGGCTGCTCAAGGAGAATATCGACGGCGAGGCGCTGCTGTGGGCGCACGGCCGGCTGATCGCACGGCCGGAGGATCGCAAGATCCTGATGGTCATCTCCGATGGCGCGCCGGTCGACGATTCGACGCTGTCGGTCAATTCGGGCAGCTATCTGGAGCGCCACCTGCGCCAGGTGATCGGCTGGATCGAAACGCGGTCGCCGATCGAGCTGGTAGCGATCGGCATCGGCCATGACGTGACCCGCTATTATCAAAAGGCGGTGACGATCATGGATGTCGAGCAACTCGCCGGCACGATGATCGAGCAGCTCGCCGGTCTGTTCGAAGAAGCGTGATGCCCGACGGGGTGCCCGTTGGCGCCGCGCCCCCCTTCGACAGCGCCGCCCGTTCCCCAACCGGCCGCACATGACGAACGCGATCTCCCCCCCTCCGGGCGGCTTTGTCGGGCCGGTCAAGCGATCGGTGACGATCGCCGGACACGAAACATCGATCAGCCTGGAACCGCTGTTCTGGCGCGCTCTTGAGGCGGCGGCGACGGCGCGGTCGCTGCCGCTTTCCGCGCTGATCGCCGAGATCGACGCGCTGCGGATTCGCGCCGAATCGCCACCCAATCTCGGTAGCTCGCTTCGTAGTTGGTTGCTTGCACAGTCGCATCACACTGGAATTGTGACACAATTCTGCGACATAGATGATAATCATTCTCAATAGCCTTGACGGCGCGAACGACTCGCAATAGCAGCTCCCCCGCACACTAAAGGGGGATTTTCCGTGACTCATACGCCCACCGTCGCCTTGCCGGCCTTCCTCGCGCTGTCCTGCGTCGGTTTCATCGCCTCGACGCCCGCGATGGCCGCGGACAAGGATCCGCGCGCCGGCGCCATCGCGGCCAATGACGACACCCAGGCACAGCAGGATCGCCGCGAGGACATCATCGTCACCGGCGACATGTATCAGCCGCATCAGGAAAGCCCGAAGGCGACCCGCGCGGTGCGCGACACCCCGCAAACGGTGACGGTGATCACCAGCGAGACGATCGAGCAGCAGAACCTGCTGACGCTGCGCGACGTGCTGTCGACGGTGCCGGGGATCACCTTTGGCGCGGCGGAGGGCGGCACGCCGCCCAGCGACCAGATCAACCTGCGTGGCTATTCGGCGGGCAGCGACATCACCCAGGACGGCGTGCGCGACAGCGGCGCCTACAGCCGTTCGGACCCGTTCAACCTGGAGCAACTGGAGGTCGTCAACGGCGCCAATTCATCAACCAGCGGCGCAGGATCGGTCGGCGGGTCGATCAACATCGTCACCAAGCGGCCGCTGGCGGACACCCGCATCATCGCGTCGGGCGGGATCGGCACCGACGAATATTATCGCGGCACGATCGATGCCAACGTCCGCGCCACCGATCTGGTCGCGTTCCGCCTCAACGCGATGGTCCACCGCAACGACATTCCCGGCCGCGACGTCGAGAACTATAAGCGTTGGGGCGTCGCGCCTTCATTTCTGATTGGCGTCGACAGCCCAACGCGGCTGAGCGTCCAGTACCTCCATCAGGAGGACGACAACATCCCGCAATATGGCGTTCCCTATTACCAGAATGCCGTCAACAGCGGGGCGCTGCCCGGCGTCGATCGCGGTGCCTACTTCGGCTATCGCAACGTCGATACGCAGGAGATCACGATCGATCAGGGGACGATCATCGCCGAGCATGAGTTCAACGACACCACCTCGATCCGCAACCTGGCGCGGTGGCAGAGCGTCGAGCAGATGACGATCGTCGGCCCCCCGCAAGGCACCTATTGCCTGGCGAGCGGCGTGCTGCCGACCGGCGCCGTCTGCCCCGCCACCACCCCGGCCGGCTATTTCCTGATCGGCGGGCCGCGCGGTACCTATCGCCAGTCCAAGAACGAGCTGATGTACGACCAGATTGATCTCCGGTCCGTGTTCAATACCGGCGCGATCGAGCACACGCTGGTGCTGGGCGGATCGGTGAGCTGGGAAAAATACACCCTGCGCAACGGCAATGCGCTGCGCAACGCAGACCGCACATTGGTCTATACCGCCTATCCGCTGGTCAACATCGCGAACCCCAATGAGGTAGTCCCCGGCCCGGCGGGCTTTGTCTATGGCAGCAACGTCTACACCGGCGCGGTCAACCCGGTGGCCAGCGCCGGCACCGGTGGCGAAATGACCAACTACGCGCTCTACCTGTTCGACACGATGAAGCTCGGCAAGATCGAGCTGAACGGCAGCGTGCGGTGGGAAAGCAACCGCGGATCGACCACCTCCTATACGTCGACCCCCGCCGCGACGTTGACGGTGCCGCAGGGCTATCTGGTGCGCGGCGCGACGACCGACAACGATGCGACGCTGTTCTCATATCGCGTCGGGCTGGTATACAAGCCGGTGCCGGCGGTGACCCTCTATGTCTCGCACGGAAATTCAAAGACGCCGTCGGTCGCATCGGTCAACGGATCGTGCAGCGACACGACCTGCAACGTGAAGCCTGAGGGTGCCAAGAGCTATGAAGTTGGGGCGAAGGCCGAGCTGGCCGGCGGCCGGCTGCTGCTGACCGCCGCGGCGTTCCGCAACGAGCGGGACCAGTACAAGGTCCCGTCGAACGACCCCGTCATCCCCGATCAGGTGCTCGATGGCCATTCGCGGGTCGACGGCATCGCGCTGGGCGCGGTCGGCAAGATCACCTCGGCATGGTCGATCACCGCCAACTATACCTATCTGGATGCCAAGCTGCTCCAGTCGGTATCGAATTTCTGCCTGGCCAATCCCGGCGCGACCGGTTGCGGCAATACCGCCGCGCTGCCCGATCCGGCGGCGAACGCGCAGTTGCAGAACACTCCCAAGCACTCGGGCAGCCTGTTCACCACCTATCAGCTGCCGTTCGGGCTGCGGATCGGCTACGGCGCGACCTATCAGGGCGATTTCGCGCTCAACCTGCCGTCGGCGACGTCGGCTGCGGTCTATCGGTCGCAGGATTACTGGGTGCACAACGCCTATCTGTCGTATGAATTCAGCAAGAACCTGTCGGCACAGCTCAACGTCAAGAACTTCACCGACAAGCTCTATTACACCCGCATCCGCAACAATGGCTGGGCCACGCCCGGCGATGGCCGCGCGGCGGTGCTGACCATCAACTATCGCTATTGAGGGCCAAGGGGGCGGGGTGGATGGCCGTCGGCCGTCCGCCCCGTTAATCGATCCCGACGGCAGGATTTGCGTCGGCGGATCAGAACACGCAAAGAGCCAGCCATGCTGATCGCCATCCCCGACATGCTCGACGCCGACCAGGTGGGTCGCGTGCGCTCCATCATCGACGCGGTCGACTGGATCGACGGCAATGCCACGTCCGGCCACCAGTCGGCGCTGGCCAAGAAGAACCAGCAATTGCCAGAGGGCAGCGATGCCGCGCGCGCGGCCGGGGCGATCATCCTCGAGGCGCTGGGCCGGTCGCCGCTGTTCATCGCGGCGGCGCTGCCGCTCAAGGTCTATCCCCCGCTGTTCAACCGCTACGGCGTCGGCGAGACGTTCGACACCCATGTCGACAGCGCGATCCGCATCCAGCGCGGCAGCGACTTCCGCATCCGCAGCGACCTGTCGGCCACGCTGTTCCTGGAACCGCCCGAGGCCTATGACGGCGGCGAACTGGTGATCGAGGACCAGTTCGGCGTGCAGAAGGTCAAGCTGCCGGCCGGGCAGATGATCCTCTATCCGGCGTCCAGCCTCCACCATGTCACCCCGGTGACGTCCGGGCGGCGGGTGGCGTCGTTCTTCTGGATCCAGTCGATGATCCGCGATGATGCGGCGCGGCGCATCCTGTTCGACCTTGATCAGGGCGTGCAGCGGGTGACGGCGGAACTGGGCGGCAAGGATCGCGCGGCGGTGCAGTTGACCGGGGTGTACCACAATCTGCTGCGGCGCTGGGCGGACGCCTGACCCGGTTCACGCGGCGGTGCGAAGCCGCGAAGAAGAAGGGATTTTCGCGCGGAGGCGCGGAGACGCGGAAGGTTGCGCCCGACTGCGCCAGCAGGGCTTCAGCTCGTTCGGGATCGCCGTGCATTTGGGTCGGATGAGATCAGTTCAACCCATCGTCATTGCGAGCCCGGCGGAGCCGGGAGGAGCAATCGCGGGCCGCGCGGTACGCTGGATTGCCGCGGGGCTCCGCCTCTCGCAACGACGAAGCAAAGCGCGCGAACGCCTCGCCGTCGCGGAACAGCGCAGCGGGATGCAACCCTCCGCGTCTCCGCGCCTCCGCGCGAACCCACCTTCTGCTTATTCTTCTTCGCGGCTTCGCGTGAACATCACCCCAGCATCGCCTCCAGCGCCGGCGACAGATGTTCCGCGCCATCGCCAGTGACGATCCGCGCCGCCAGCCCCTCCCGAGCAGCGACGGTCACCCCCTCCCCCGGCCCGAGCACGGTCAGCGCGGTCGCCCAGCCGTCGGCGGTCATGCAATCGGAGGCGATCACGCTGGCCGAGACGACGCCGTTGGTGATCGGGCGGCCAGTACGGGGATCGATCGTGTGGCCCAGCCGGCGCGCGCCATCGGCGATGAACCGGCGATAATCGCCCGATGTCGCCACCGCGATCCCGTGCAGCGCGATCCTGATCGGGGGCAGCGCGACGCCCGGCGGGTTTTCCAGCTCCACCCACCACGGCTGAGCATCGGGCCGCACGCCCGCACCGACGAACTCCCCGCCGATCTCGACCAGGAAATCCTCACAGCCCAACGCGCGCAACCGCGCGGCCAGCGCATCGACCGCATAGCCCTTGCCGATCCCGGACAGATCGAGCGCGACGTCGGCGGTACGCCGCGCCCGCGTATCGGATCGCTCGATCGCGGCGGCGCCCGACCGCGCCAGCGCCTGCGCCACGGCGTCGGCTGCCGGCACATCCGCGCGTGGCCCCGGCGGGCCGAAGCCCCACAGATCGGCCAGCGCGCCGGCGGCGGGATCGAACGCGCCCGCGCTGGCCCGCCCGATCGCCAGCGCCGTATCGAGAACCCTCGCCAGATCGTCAGGCAGCGTCCGCCATTCGCCAGGCGGCGCGCGGTTGAAGCGCGACAGCGCCGAATCCGGCGCCCATTGGCTCATCGACGCGATCACCCCGTCGAGCACCGCGCGCAGCGCCTCCTCCGCCCCGCCGGGCGCGGCGACGATCTGCGCGGACCAGCGCGTGCCCATCGTCACCCCGTCGAAGCGGGTGACGCGCGCACGCCGATTGCGCCGGTAAAAGGCGTCCGGCGCGATCTCGGGAATGGCGACGCGCGGCTGGGTCAGCCCGGCAGGACCTCTAGCGTCGCGGTGTAGCCGAACCGCCGTGTGGCGTTGGGAATCGTGCTGCTGTTGCCCGCGGCGGTGGTGTTCAGCCAGTACATGCCCGGCCCCGGCCAGGTGATCGTCACCTGCCCCTTGGCATCGGTGGTCAGCGAAATCTCGCCGGTGCCGCCGGTCCGGTAACGCAGCCCGCCCGGTACGATCAGCACGGTCAGCCCGGCGGCCGGCTTACCGTCGACGGTGAAGCCAAAGGTCGCCGGTTCGCCGACCACCAGATCGTTCGGATGCGTGACCGGCACCAGTTCCAGTCCCTTGCCCGTCGTCTTGATGTCGGTCGGCGCGCCCAGCGTGACGAACACCTCGTTGCGGTTCGACATCTCGGACAGTTTGATGTCGGTGGCGCCGGCCGGGATCAGGCCGGGCAGCTTGTCGGCGGTGGTGCCGCGCGGCAGCCGCTCCTCCTTGCCGTTCAGCACATAGCTGCCGCCGACGCCGCCGCCGACGGTGCCCAGCACCCAGGTGCCGGGCTTGCTGAGGTGCAGGTCGAACGTCGCGCGGTTCTTGCCGATCGCGAAATTCTCGACCTTGGCCGGCGATCCGTCGGGCGCGGTCGCGCTTGGTTCGGCGCGCAGCGGCTGGTGATCGGGGAAGAACACGTCGTTGGACGCGGCGGCATCGAACGTCACCCAGCCGTCCTCACCCGACACGATCGTGGTCGAGGGGACGATCCACATGCGGTGGGCCGACAGCGAGGCGGGCAGCGCGACCGCGGCGAGTGCGGTGGCGACGGCGATCAGGGGCAGGCGCTTCATCGATGGTCCTTTCAGCGGAACGAGAGGGAAACCTGGCCAAGCTCGAACTGGCCGGTGGCCGATGCGGTCTGCCCGCGCTTGGGCGGCCAGGAAAAGGGCACGCGGACGACCTCCCGGCCGCCGGTCTCGCGCGCGGCCTCGACCAGCAGCGTATAGTCGCCGGGCGCCAGCGTGCCCATCGTGCCGCGACCGGCGGTGAAGCTCAGCTTCTGCGCGCCGGGCGGGCGGGTCGCGCCCGATACGCCGTCAGCCGGCAGCGTCAGGCTGCGCCCCGACGCGCGCCACCACTGGCGCAGGTCGGTCAGCCACTTCTTGCCGCCGTTCTCCCGGTTGTCATAGTCGTAGAGGATCGTCAGCGTGCGCGCCGGCTGGCCGGCCTTTTCGAGCCACAGCGCGACATAGGGCGCGTGATACTCGGCGACCTTCAGCCGGGGGATGTTGAGCGTGACGTCCATGGTCTGCGCGACGGCAGGCGCCGCCGCGACCGCGGCGATCGGCAGGCCGGTGAGGATCAGGCGATGGGTGAGCTGCATGAATCGGCTCCTTCAGGCGTGGATGAACAGGACGGCGATCGCCGCCGGGATGGCAAGGCCGAGCGCGACCAGCGGCCACGTCGAGCGGCGCTTCTTCGAATGGAGCCACAGCAGCACCAGCCCGGTCAGCGCGAACACCAGGCAGGCGCCGGCGAACACGTCGATGAACCATTTCCACACCGTCCCCGAATTGCGGCCCTTGTGGAGATCGTTGAGGTAGGCGATCCAGCCCCGGTTGGTGCTTTCGCTGGTGACTTTACCGGTGGCGCGGTCGATCGCGATCCAGCCGTCGCCGCCCGGACGCGGCAGCGCCAGATAGACCTCGTCGGCGGACCATTCGGCGACGCCGGCGGCCTGGGTCGGGAAATTCTGCCGTACCCAGCCGGCGACCGGGGCGGGCAACGGCTTCTTGCTGTCGGGCGCTTCGTCGGGCGCGATCGATTTCATCAGCGCGGGCGGAAGCTGCCCCGCCTTTTGCGCGGTGACCGCGGTCGATTCGATATCGCCGGCGTGGTTGAGCGTGAAGCCGGTGATCGCGAACAGCAGCAGACCGATCAGGCTGATCGCCGAGCTGATCCAGTGCCAAGTATGGAGCTGCTTCAGCCAGAACGCCTTGCGGCCAGGCTTCTTCCGCGCGGAATGAGTGGTCATGAGAATGGCGCGGATCCGCAAGGCTCTGAAATGGGTGGACCGCCGTTAACGCGAACCATTCGCAAAAGCAAACGAGAGTTTGTCGCAGCGTGTCGCAGGGCGCGCGCCCGGTCTCCCCGGCACGCGCCCCGCGTCATCGCCTGGTGGCGATCGCCCTACCGCCCGAGCAGCACCCGCGCCTGACCCGCGATCTGCGCCAGCATCGCTGAATTGGGCGTCGGCGCCAGCCGGGCGCGGGCGACGACGTCGGCGAACTGCCCGACGCGGCGCCGATTCGCCTCCAGCCACGCCGTTACCGCCGCCTCGGGATCGTCACCCTCGGCCCGGTTAAGGAACTCGAGGCGAAGCTGCTGGAAATCGCGGGCAAGCCCGGCGATCAGCAACCGCTCCCACGGATCGCCGGTGGTGATCCGGGCCGATACCGTCTGCGCCCAGTCGAGCCCGAGCGCCTGGCCGAGGTGGGTGAAGGCATGGGTCAGCCGGATCTCGTCGATCCCGCGCGTCGCGCCCAGCGCGGCGAGCCCGACCGCGCCGTCGAGCTCGAACAGCCGCACGATCTTGCGGACCAGCGCCTTGGGCGCGCCCGCCCCCTCCAGCGCGGCGGCGATCCGCGCGCCGCCGGCCCTGGCCTCGTCCTTGAGCAGCGTCTTGACCTGGCGGTCGAGCGCGTCGACGCCGGGCTTGAGCCGTTTGACGACGTCCGCCGGTCCCTCGCCGGGCCGCTGGGCGCGCAGCAGATCGGCGACATGGCCGCGCACCGCCGTCGCCGCCTCGTCGAACAGCGCGATGCGCGCGCCCTCGGCGATGTCGGCGGTCTCGATCTCCTCCCACAGCGCGGGCAGGCCAAACATGCGCTCGGCGGCGACGAACATCGCCGCGATGTCGGCCATCGCCGCGCCTTCCTCTTCAGCCAGCTCGAACGGGTGGAGCACGCCGATGCGGTTGACGATCCGGTTGGCGAGCTTGGTCGCGACGATCTCGCCGCGCAGCCGGTGTTCCTCGATCGCGGTGCCGAACTTCTTGCGCATCGCCGGCGGGAACGCCGCGCGCAGATCGGGAATCAGTTCGGGGTCGAGCCCAAGCCCGCGTTCCTCGATCGCATCCTGCAACGCCAGCTTGGCCGAGGCGAGCAGCACCGCCAGTTCGGGCCGGGTCATCCCCCGCCCCTCCTGCGCGCGCCGCAGCAGCTCCTCGTTGCCGCCCAGCCCCTCGACCTTGCGGTCGAGCCGGCCGGCCGCCTCCAGCATCTCGATCACCCGGACATAGCTGGGCACCGCGATCGCGCCGTCGTTCTCGGCGATCGACAGCGCCAGAGTCTGGAGGCGATTGTCCTCCAGCACGATCTCCGACACGTCGTCGGTCATGCTCGCCAACAGCTTGTTCCGGGTGGCGAAGGCCAGCCGGCCCTCGATCATCTCGCGGTTGAGCGCGATCTTGATGTTGACCTCGTTATCCGAACAGTCGACGCCGGCCGAATTGTCGATGAAGTCGGCGTTGATCCGTCCGCCCGCGCTGGCGAAGGCGATTCGCGCCGCCTGGGTGACGCCCAGATTGGCCCCCTCCCCGATCGCCTGGGCGCGAAGCTGTTCCGCGTCGACACGCAGCCGGTCGTTGCCCGGGTCGCCGACCGCGGCGTTGTTCTCCGCCGCCGCCTTCACATAGGTGCCGATGCCGCCGAACCAGATCAGGTCGATCGGCGCCTGAAGGATCGCGGAGATCAGCGCGGTCGGCTCGTAATTGCCCACGCTCAGCCCCAGCACCTCGGCGGCCTGCTTGCTGAGCGGCACGGTCTTGTCGGTGCGCGCATAGATTCCGCCGCCCTTGGAGATCAGCGCGGCGTCATAATCCGCCCAGCTCGATCGCGGCAGCTGGAACAGTCGGTTGCGCTCTTCCCAGCTCGCGGCCGGGTCGGGCGCGGGGTCGATGAAGATGTGGCGGTGGTCGAATGCCGCGACCAGCCGGATCGCCTTCGACAGCAACATGCCGTTGCCGAACACGTCGCCCGACATGTCGCCGCAGCCGATCACGTTGATCGACTCGCTCTGCACGTCGATCCCCATTTCCAGGAAGTGGCGCTGGACGGAGATCCACGCGCCGCGCGCGGTGATCCCCATCGCCTTGTGATCATAGCCGACCGAGCCGCCGCTGGCGAAGGCGTCGCCCAGCCAGAAATTGTGCTCCAGCGCGATCGCGTTGGCGACGTCGCTGAAGGTCGCAGTGCCCTTGTCGGCGGCGACGACGAAATAGGGATCGTCCCCGTCGAGCACGGTAACGCCGGCCGGATGCACGATCTGTCCATCAACGATGTTGTCGGTGATCGACAACAGGGTGCGGATGAAGATGCGGTAGCTTTCCTTCCCTTCCGCCAGCCACGCGTCGCGGTTCGACGGCGGGGGCAGCTGCTTGGCGTAGAACCCGCCCTTTGCCCCGGCCGGCACGATCACCGCGTTCTTGACGCGCTGCGCCTTCATCAGCCCGAGGATCTCGGTGCGGAAGTCGTCGCGCCGGTCGGACCAGCGCAATCCGCCGCGCGCGACCGGGCCGGCGCGCAGGTGGATGCCCTCCACGCGCGGGCTGTAGACCCAGATCTCGCGCCACGGCAGCGGCGCCGGCAGGCCGGGCACGCGCGCGCTGTCGAGCTTGAACGCCAACGCCTCCGCCGCTGCCGGGGTAAAGGCGTTGGTGCGCAGCGTCGCATCGACCACGCCGCGGATCGCGCGCAGGATGCGGTCGTCGTCGATCGCCGATACCGCGACCAGGCCGGCTTCGATATCGCGGTCCGCCGCGACAACCCGCGCCTCTGCGCCCTTGGACTGCGCCGGATCGTGCGCCGCCTCGAACCGTTCGATCAGTCCGGCCGCCACCTTGGGTGCGCGGCGCAGCGCATCGACCACCGTCGCCAGGCTGTAGGGCAGGCCCGCCTGGCGCAGATAGCGGAACCACGCGCGGAACAACGTCACCGACGCCGGCTTCATCCCCGATTCGACGATCAACCGGTTGAAGGCGTCATTCTCGGCGTGCCCTTCCAGCACCGCCGCCACCGCGCCCTCGATCGTGGCGATATCGCAGCGCGCCGCGCCACCCGGCAGGGCGACCCCGAAATCGTGGATATAACCGCCGTCCTCGCCGGTCAGCCGGGTCGGGATCTCCTCGATCACGCGGAACCCGAAATTCTCGAAGACCGGCACCGCGTCCGACAGCGGCAGCGCGCCGCCCAGGCGATAGAGCCGCAGACGCAGCTGATCGGGCTGCGCCGGATCGGCGACCATCCGGATCGATCGCGCGCCGTCGTCGCCCAGGTCGGCGATGCGCAGGATGTCGCGCGCCGCCTCGTCGGGCGAATAGGCCAGCCGGTAGCCGTTGGGGAAGATGCCGGCATAGCGCAGCGTCAGCCGCGCCGCGCGCGCGTCGCCGGCCAGCGCGGCCAGCGCCGCCTCCACCGCCGGGGTCCAGCCGCGCACCATCCGCTCGATCTCCGCGTCGAGCGCCGCGACGTCGGGCACCCGCCCCGCCCCGCGCACGTCCAGCGTGTAGCGCAGCAGCGCGACCACCCCGTCCTCCAGCGCGATCGACCAGTTGAGCACCGTCGCGTCCGCCGCGCTCGCCAGCATGTCGCCGATCCCGACCCGGCGCGCGGTGGTGACGTCGTCGCGCGGCAGCCAGACAAAGGCGAAGATGTGCCGGCCCAGCGTCGAGCGCACCAGTTCCAGCTTGGGCCGCGGCCGATCGGCCAGCGACATCGCGGTGAGCGTCAGCCGCTCCAGCTCGGCGGGCTGGAAGGCGGCGGTCAGGTCGTGCGGCAGCGCGGTCAGCGCGTGCGCCATCGCCTTGCCGGTATGCCCCTTGGGATCGAAGCCGAACTTGTTCTCCAGATCGCGCAGCCGCTCGCGCAGCACCGGCACCTCCTCCGGCAGGCTGTGCAGCGCGGCGCTGGTCCACAGCCCGGCGTGCAGCGACAGGCCGGCAATCTTGCCGTCCTCGACCAACGGCACCAGCACCAGATCGAGCGGCACGCGGCGATGGACGGTCGAGATGCAGTTGGACTTGAGCAGCAGCGGCGCGGTGCCGCCCTTCTCGAACCATTCGAGCGCCAGTGCGCGCGACGCCTCCGCCAGCAGCGGGATCGCCAGTTCGTGACGCGCCAGGCCCAGCCGCCCGCGCGTCTTGCCGTCGCGGCGCCATTGCTCATGACCGAGCAGCGTCATGTTCTTGTCGTGGAACCATTGCAGCAGCGCCGCGCCTTCGGCGTTGCCCGCTGCCGCCAGCCGCTCGACGTCGCCGCGCATCGCCTTCTGCAATTCGGGCCAGTCGGTCACCGCGCTGCGGACGTGCCCCAGGTTGCGTTCCAGCTCGGCGACCAGCCCGCGCCGTTCGCGCGCGTCGGCGCGGCGCAGCTCGATGTAGATCATCGATTCGCGGCCGCCCGCGCCGATCGCCGACAATGCACCGTCGCTGTCGCGGGTGACCGGCAGCACCGGGTGGATGATCCGGTCAATCGGAATGTCGTAGGCAGCGATCGTCGACGCGATCGAATCGAGCAGGAACGGCATATCGTCGTTGACCACCGCCAGCCGCATCCGGCGTTCGCGGCCCTCGGTCTCCAGCGCCTCCAGCGCGATCGCGGCGGTGCCGGGCGGGCGCAGCGCGCCAGTCTCCGCGATGAAGCGCGCGGCCTCCGCCCGCGCAGCCTTGTCCAGGCCTTCAATCTCTCCGGGGAGAGCACCTTCAGTGAGTCGGGCGTCCAGCGCCTGCGACAGCGACTTGATCGTTTGTTTAGCCATCCGGAGGCTATGCCCCCGGCACGTTACCGGCTCAAGGCTTGTGGCAGGTGCGAAGGCTTGCCGCGGTTGCGAAGGTCATGCCGCGGCGCGACGCGCGGCGCGATCGGTCAGCGCCTTGTCCTCTTCCACGGCGACGACGTCGAACGCGCCACCCGATGCCTTTCGCGCCAGAAGCAGGACGAACTCCGCATCGATCTCACCGATCTCGACCCGCGCCATCGGGGGGCGGCGACGCAATTCGGCGGCGACCGCGTCCCAGCCCGACGGCTTGCCAACCGGCCGGCGCGCGGCGCGCTCGGCGGCGACCACGCCCTTGATCCCGCCCTTGTAGCTGTCGAGGAACACCGGCAACGCCGCAGGATCGACATCATGCCGCGCGGCGTGGGTCAGCACCGCGGCGAATTCGGTCACGCGCGTCTTGTCGTAATCGGCGCCGAACACCAGCTTGACGATCGGCGTCATCGGCGCACGCGCCTGCGCCTTCAGCCCGGCATCGGCCAGCAGTTCGGCATAGCCCTCGGCGTCATCCTCGGTCGCGCGGGCAAAACCATAGGCGCGGGCCAGCGCGCGATAGAGCACGGCGCGGCCGCGCGTTTCGATCACGCTGGCGGCAAGCGCCGATTCGCGCGCGGCGAACAGGTGGTCGGCCAGCCCGGCCTCGGCGGGCAGCGGCTGGTCGTCGCCGGCGTCGGCGACATCACTGTCAAAGCCCGATCCGGGGCCGTCGGCCCACACCGGCGCCGGCGCGGCGGGCGCGGCGCGGCGCGCGGCGGCGACCTCGGCAGCCAGCTTCGCCTGGGTATCGGCGTCGACCATCTCCTTCCAGTTGATCACGCCGTAAATGAAATCGATGGTGTCCTCATCGGACGAAAACGGCATCAGGATGCCGCGATACAGCGTGTTGCACCCGCGCGTGCCGACGAATTCCGCCTCGAATCCGATCGGGGCGCGATTGGCGATGATCTGGAGATAATGGTCGGTCAGCCGCGACAGCAGCGACCGGCCCGGCACTTCGGCGATATGGGTGATGCCGATGTCGATGTCGCATTCCTCGCGCAGCGCCCGGCCGAGAAACTGGATGCGCGGGTCCTCGATCCCGCCGGTGAAATCGAGCAGCACGCTGTGCGGGCCGAAATCGGCGATCGACGCCGGATCGAGATCCTCGATCGAGGGATAGGCGCGTCCGCGCAGCAGCGACACCCAGTGATTATAGGCACGCACGTGCATCCGCCGTTCGTCGTCGCCGACATCGACCGCGATATCGCCGACCGGGCCGCCGGGCTGGTCCACCTGGGACTGGGCATCCAGCCGCTCGTCGTTGCCACGCGCACTATCCATGAAGCCGTCCTTCGCCGGATGCATACGTGCATCCTCTTCCGGGGAGATGTGCACTGGATGTGGTAAACACGGCGTAAAGCCCACCGCCGTGCCGCCCCCGCTTGCGCGACCGCCCACACGCTGCTAAGCGCCGCCGCCTCGACCGAGCCCCCTGGGCCCGGCCCCGAGCCGCCTTAGCTCAGTTGGTAGAGCATCGCATTCGTAATGCGGGGGTCACAGGTTCGAGTCCTGTAGGCGGCACCAGCCCTTAAACAAGCTTCCCGACAGACATGCTTGCGAACGCGCTTTCGCATGGATTCGCGCGTGGGATTGGAGTGGGTCGCCTTTGGGAAGGAGGCCGGCTTGTTCATGCTGGTATCGGCGCTGATGGGGCTGGAACGGATGAAAGACGCTTACGCCTATGCGATAGAAAATGACTACCGTTTCTACTCTTACGGGGATGCGTCGCTGCTGCTGCCATAGTGTGGGCTGGATCGCTTGGGACGGTGGCCGAAAGGTCAGACAACGTAGAGACCTCGCCAAGATCAAGCACCCGCCGGCACATCGTCATCCGCTGTTCATGACGGACCTTTGTTGTTTCGTCGCGGTAATGATGGTATTTGGCACTCCGCAGGAAAGGCCGGTATTGCTCTTGCGTGAAAGGGCGGTGCCGGGGGCATCCTGATCCGACATCGGAAGCGGGGGCCGCGATGCAGAATCTGGTCAGGGCGGCAGTATCGGCCAGCGCCGGCCTGATGCTGGCCAGCGTCGCCAACGCGCCCGATCGGCTCACCACGCCATCGTTGCTCGATCCGATCCGGCAGGCGCAGTCGGTGTGCAGCGGTAGCGGGGGGCGCGCGCAATTCCGGCAGCAGCTTCTGCTCGCCAGCCGCGCCACCCCGCCCGCCGGCGCGCAGGCGCCGACGATGCCGCTCTATGCCGATCTGAGCGCGCCGCGCCATCTGGCGGTGACGGCGAAGGAGCCGGCCCGGCTCTATTTCGATCAGGGACTGATGCTCAGCTATGGCTTCAACCATGCCGGCGCGGTGCGATCGTTCCGGGAAGCGCAGCGGCTCGATCCCGACTGCGCGCTGTGCTGGTGGGGCGAGGCGGTCGCGCTGGGGCCCAACATCAACGCGCCGATGGACGATCGCGACCGCCCGGCGGCGATGGCGGCGATCGCCCGCGCGCGAGCGCTGCGGCCCGGCGCGACGCCGCTGGAACAGGCGCTGATCGACGCGGTCGCCCGACGCTATTCGGTCGACCCCGCCGCCGACCGCGCCGCGCTGGACGATGCCTATGCCGATGCGATGATCGCCGTCGCGCGCCGCTTTCCCGAGCAGGATGATGTCGCCGTCCTCGCGGCGGAGGCGGCGATGGACACGACGCCGTGGAACTATTGGGAGGCGGACAAGCGCACCCCGGTCGGCCGTTCGGGCAATGCGGTGCGGCTGATCGAGACGGTGCTGGCCCGCACGCCCAGCCAGCCGCAGGCCAATCACCTCTACATCCACCTGATGGAGAACAGCGCCACGCCCCGCCGGGCCGAAGCGGCGGCGGATCGGCTGGCGACGCCGCTGGTGCCCAGCGCCGGCCACCTCGTCCACATGCCGGGTCATATCTATCAGCTGGTCGGACGCTATGCCGATTCGGTGCGGGTCAACATCGCGGCGGCGCGGGCGGATGAGGCGTTCCTGCGCAGCTCGAACGACCAGGGCCTCGCCCGCTATGGCTATTATCCGCACAACATCCATTTCATCGTCACCTCTGCCCAACTGGCCGGCGACATGGGCACTGCGATCCGGGAGGCACGGCGGCTGCGCACGCTGCTCGATCCGGCGACCTCGGCGAAGATCGGGTGGATCCAGGCGATCGACGCCGCGCCGTTCCTGGCCATGGCGCAATTCGCGACGCCAAAGGCGATCCTGGCGATGCCGGCACCCGACGCTCGCCTGCCCTATGCCGCGGCGATGCGCCATTATGCGCGCGCGGTCGCCTATGCCCAGCGGCGTCACCAGCGCGGGTTTGACGGCGAGCTGGCGGCGCTGGCCGCGCTGCGCCGCTCCCCCGCGATCGCCGGCCTGGTCGAACAGGGTGTCCCGGCGCCCGAGCTGATCGCGCTGGCGGAGGCGGTGGCGCGCGGCCGCATGGCCTATGCCGCCGGGCGCTATGATGCGGCGATCGACCAGTATCGTGCGGCGATCGCGCTGGAGGCCGCGCTGCCGTATCAGGAACCGCCCTACTGGTATTATCCGGTCAGCCAGTCGCTTGGCGCCGCGCTGTTGAAGGCGGGCCGGCCCGCCGACGCCGCGCAGGCGTTTCGCGCCGCGCTGGTCCAGGCGCCAGCCAATGGCTGGGCGCTCTACGGCCTGGCGCAGGCGGAGACGGCGCAGGAGCATGTTCGCGAAGCTGCGGCGGCGCGGCAGGCGCTGGGCCGGGCGTGGGCGGGCGATCCCGCGTGGCTCAACCTGTCGCGGCTGTGACGCGGCGCCGGGCGGAGGCGCCCGGGCGCGCCGCACTCTCCTTCCCGGCCGGAATAGCGAACAACGCCTGAAGATCGGCGCGACGGACCAGCAGGTCGGCGAGCGTATAGCCGTCGAGCACCGCCATGAACGCCGCCATCGCCTCGTTCAGCGCGCCGGTCAGCCCGCACGCGGGGGCGATCAGGCAATGGCCGCATTCGACCAGCTCGAACCCGTCCTCGCTATGCCGCACCAGCGCGCCGACGTTGATCTCCGCCGGGTCGCGGCCAAGGCGGATGCCGCCGAAGCGCCCCCGTGCGGTGGCGACATAGCCGGCGCGGGACAGATCGTTGACCACCTTCATCAGATGGTTCTGCGACACGCCATAGGCCCCCGCCACCTCCGCGATCGAACACAGCCGGTCGGGCCGCGCGCCCAGATAGAGCAGCACGCGCATCGCATAGTCGGTGTAGCGCGTCAGTCGCACGGCGATCCCCTGTCACATCGGTGCGCGTATATTATGCATTTTCTTTGCATGTATAAATTCAGCGGCATAGAAGCCGGAAATTCCGACGGGAGCGAATCGTGGAACAGGCCGCGCAGATCGACGACGCCGCGCTGGAGCGGCTCATCCCCCTCTTCTATCAGCGCGTGCGCGCGGATGCGGAACTGGGCCCGGTGTTCAACGACGCGGTCGACGACTGGCCCGAGCATCTGGAGCGGCTGGTCGCCTTCTGGTCTTCGGTGATGCTGACCAGCGGCCGGTACAAGGGCAATCCGATGATCGCGCACCTGAAGCACAAGGCGCGGATCACGCCGTCGCTGTTTGATCGCTGGCTGGCGCTGTGGGCGCACACCACGGCGGAGGTGATGCCGCCCGCGGCCGCCGCCGCGCTCCAGACCAAGGCGGCACGAATCGCGGAGAGCCTGCAACTGGCCTTGTTCTTCCGGCTCGATCCGCCGGCGACCGACGGCGGCGCGCGGTGAGCGACGCGGCGGCCAATCCGCCCGCGCTGCCCGAAGGGCTGCAACCCTATCGGCGCACCGACAGCTTTATCGAGACGAGCGTGCCGCGGGCGCTGCTCGCCGATCACAGCACCAAGGCGGGAAGCTGGGGCCTGATCCACGTCGAGGAGGGGCGGCTGCGCTACCGCGTCACCGATCCGCGACGGCCACCGCTCGACACCATCCTGACGGCGGGAACGGCACCGGGGGTGGTGGAGCCGACCGTGCTCCATCATGTCGAACCGATCGGACCGGTGCATTTCCATGTCGAGTTCTGGCGCGGGGCCTGACCAAATCGCCTCCGAAACGGCGCCGCCGGGCGCGACTGCTCCAGCGATAGCGGCGCGTCACCAGCGCCAGCGCCCGCGACTCCCCCGTTTCGGCGTTTTCATTAGTGAGAGTGCCAAGGCCGCGACCCCAGGATTTCCCCTCACAGCCGTCACCCGGCCAAAACATGGGGATTCCCGATGCGCCTTGGATCGATCCTGCCGATTATCGCCGCGACGTCTCTGGCGGCCTCTCCGGCGACGGCGGCTCCCGCCTCGCCGCCGGCCAATCCCGCCGCGAAACTGTCGGTCGCCGGAGCGGCAGCCGCAGTGGACCCGGCGCAGAACCGCAAGGCGCGGAAAAAGGGCGGCGCGCTGTGGATCTTAGCCGGCCTGGCGCTGGTGGGGGTGATCGTCGGCGTCGCCGCCGGGGGTGGCGGAGGCGACAGGCCCGACAGCCCGTAAGACCGATCCTGTCACGGCATATCGACCGCGCGATCGCTGGACGCTCGACCTGGCCGCGCCGAGCTTGCTAGGAAGGGCGCCGCGCCCGGCCCCGGGCGACACCGCCTTCCGTGCCGAAAGCCCGCCATGCCGATCGTCGTCGCCCTGCTCCTCGCCGCGCAACAGGCCCCCGCGACGAATGGGGCGCCGCAGCCCTATCGCCCGCCGTCCGCGACGATCGTCGCCGAACCGGTATCGGTGATGCTGGCCGGCTTCGACGCCGATGGCGACGGCCGGATCACCGAGGCGGAGGCCAGCGCCGGCGTCGCGCGCAGCTTTGCCGCGATCGCCAACGGCGCGGACGACATCGGCTTCATCGCCTTTGCCGACTGGGCCGAACGCTGGCTGGGCGATCGCAACGCCGTGCCCAGCCCGTTCGAGATCGACCGCAACGGTGACGGCCGCATCACCCTTCCCGAGCTTGCGGACCGTATCAGCGCCATTTTCGCGCGGCTCGATTCCGACAAGGATCATGTGCTGACCCACAGGGAGTTGTTGACGATCCGCAGCTCCGCCATCGGCGGTGAGCGCGGCGGGCCGGACGGCCCCGGCGCGCCCAAGGGACGCGGCGGCCGACGCCGCTAGGGCCAGCGCGCGGATACTACCCTAGCATCCGACACCGCTTACCCGCTAAGTCACCCCCGATGGGCGCCGATCACGATCATTCGCACGGGCATGACCACCGTCATGGGCACGGCCATGGGCACGGCGGCGCGCATCGCCACAGCCATGCGCCGGCCAGTTTCGGCCGCGCCTTCGCCATCGGCACCGCGCTCAATCTGGCGTTCGTGGCCGTCGAGGCGGGGTTCGGGATCGCCGCCGATTCGGTCGCGCTGCTCGCCGATGCCGGACACAATCTGTCCGACGTGCTGGGGCTGCTGATCGCGTGGGCGGCGGTCGGGCTGTCGAAGCGGCCGGCATCGAAGCGGTTCACCTATGGCCTGGGCGGATCGTCGATCCTGGCGGCGCTGGCCAATGCGATGCTGCTGTTCGTAGCGGTCGGCGCGATCGCGTGGGAAGCGGCGCGGCGGCTGGGCGCCCCGCCGGAGGTGGACGCACACGCGATGATCTGGGTCGCCGCCGCCGGCATCATCGTCAACGGCGCCACCGCGATGATGTTCGCCAGCGGGCGCAAGGGCGATCTCAACATCCGCGGCGCGTTCCTGCACATGGCGGTCGACGCGCTGGTTTCCGCCGGGGTGGTGGTGGCGGGCGTGCTGATGCTGACGACCGGCCTGCAATGGATCGATCCGCTGGTCAGCCTGATCGTCGTGGCGATCATCCTGTGGGGCACCTGGGGCCTGTTCCGCGATTCGCTGGGGATGGCGTTGCAGGCGGTGCCGCCGGGGATCGATGCGGACGGCGTGCGCGCGATGCTGGCCGGCCTGCCGGGGGTGGCGCGGCTGCACGATCTGCACATCTGGCCAATGAGCACCACCGAATCGGCGCTGACCGCGCATCTGGTGATGCCGGGCGGTCACCCCGGCGATCGGTTCCTCCAGGACCTGGAGCACCGGCTTGCGCATGATTTCGCGATCAGCCACGCCACCGTCCAGATCGAGGTCGAGGACGGAGCCACGTGCCGGTTGCATGGTGATCGGCGCGCGCATGGCTGAACCGGGGGCCAGTCCGATCAAGGCGGTCATCTTCGATTTCGACGGCACGCTGTCGAACAGCGGCGACTGGTTCCTGACCGTCGTCAACCAGCTCGCGCGCCGCTTCCGCTTCCGTGAGGTCGGCGACGACGAGATCGAGATGCTGCGCCACCGCACCTCGCGCGAGGTGATCGCCTATCTGGGCATATCGCGGTGGAAGCTGCCGATCATCGCCCGCCATGTCCGGCAACTGGTGGCGCGCAACGTCGATCAGATCGAGCTGTTTCCGGGCACCCCCGGCCTGCTCGCCACGCTGGCCACCGGCGGGGTGCGGATGGGGCTGGTGACGTCCAACGCCGCCGACAACGCCCGCGCGATCCTGGGCGCGGGCAACGCGGGGCATTTCGAGGCGTGGGCGGCGGGCAGTTCGCTGTTCGGCAAGGCGCGCAAGTTCCGCCGGGTATTGCGCCAGATGGGGCTGGCCCCGAACGAGGTCATCTCGATCGGCGACGAGACCCGCGACATCGACGCCGCGCGCGAAGTGGGTATGCGGACCGGCGCGGTATCGTGGGGCTATGCCAGCGAGGATGCGCTGATCGCGCTGCGCCCCGACGCCTTTTTCCGCACCCCGGACGACATCGTCGCCTATCTGCGCGATCACCGTTGACCGAGGTGGATCGCCAGCCATAGCGTCGGCGGTTCGGCACTGGTGTGCGTCACCCAATGACGCCGTCCCCGCGTGATCATCACGCAATCGCCGGGCACCAATTCGATGTCTGGCGCGTCCTCGATCCGCAATCCCGCCGTGCCGCCCAGCAGTAGCACCCATTCATCATGGTCCTGCACCATCGGCGCATCCGCCGGCGTGACCTGCCCGCGCGACACGATCCGCTCGATACGGATGCCCGGGCGCGCCAGCAATTCGGTGAACGCCTCTTCCGGCATCGCCGCCGGCAGGTCCGCATAGAGGTTGGTCGCCGGTCTCGTCGTCATGACGGCGCACCCTGCCCGAGCGCGACGTGCCAGTCGACAGAGCGAATCGCACGCGGCATGGGGAGCCCATGGCTCCCCGTTTCCAGTTCACCATCGACTCCACCGACGGCCGCGCGCGCACCGGCGCGATCGCGATGCGGCGCGGCACGATCCGCACCCCCGCCTTCATGCCGGTCGGCACCGCCGCCACCGTCAAGGCGATGAAACCCGCCGACGTCCGCGCGGGCGGTGCCGACATCATCCTGGGCAACACCTACCACCTGATGCTGCGCCCCGGCGCGGAGCGGGTCGCGCGGCTGGGCGGGCTGCACGATTTCATGGGCTGGGATCGGCCGGTCCTGACCGATTCGGGCGGCTATCAGGTGATGAGCCTCGCCGACCTGACCACCCGCAGCGAGGAAGGGGTGTCGTTCAAGTCGCACCTCGACGGTAGCCGCCACATGCTCTCGCCGGAACGCTCGATCGAAATCCAGCGCCTGCTCGGCAGTTCCGTCACCATGGCGTTCGACGAACTGGTCCCCACCACCGCGACTCGCGACGTGCAGGCGGCGGCGATGGAGCGCTCGATGCGCTGGGCCAGGCGCAGCCGTGACGCCTTCTTCGCGGCGGAGGACCATGCGCAGGCCAACGCGATCTTCGGCATCCAGCAGGGCGCGCTCGACGAGGGGCTGCGAAAGGCATCGGCGGACGCGCTGACGGACATCGGGTTCGACGGCTATGCGGTCGGCGGGCTCGCGGTCGGCGAGGGGCAGGAGGCCATGTTCGGCGTGCTCGACTATGCGCCCGGCCAGCTTCCGGCCGACCGGCCACGCTACCTGATGGGCGTGGGAAAGCCCGACGACATCGTCGGCGCGGTGGAACGCGGCATCGACATGTTCGATTGCGTGCTGCCCACCCGCAGCGGCCGCACCGGGCAGGCGTTCACCCGCACGGGACCGATCAACATCCGCAACGCCCGCTTCGCGGAGGATCAGGGACCGCTCGACCCGGCGTGCGGTTGCCCGGTCTGCGCGGGGTGGAGCCGCGCCTATCTGCACCATCTGGTCCGCGCCGGCGAGATTCTGGGCGCGATGCTGATGACCGAGCACAACCTCTGCTTCTATCAGGCGTTGATGGCGGATCTGCGCGCGGCGATCGCGGAACAGCGGCTGACAGCGTTTGCCAGCGGCTTCCGCGCGCAATATCTCGGTTCAAAAGGAGAGTAGAGTGTCCGAAGAGCAGAACGAGATCATGGCCGCCGCCAAGGACGCCAAGGCGCGCAAGGAACGCGCCAGATCGGGCGACAAAAAGGGCAATGGCTGGTCGATCGGCGCAATCGGACTGGGTGTCGGCGTTGGATCGGCGGCGGTGGCGGCGGCGCTGCTCTATGCCGGGCGCAACCGTGGCAAGCGCGACGACGACTGAGACGGCGGGGCGGGTCAAGGGGTTAGCTTAACCATCAACCGTATCGCCGCGGGACACCGCCGAATCGGCCCGCGCGCGGGCGGGTGATTCGGGCTATGGCGCGCGGGTGATCGGGCGGCGGCTATCTGGACAACGGGCGCGGGGAACGCTGGCGGTGGCGCTGGTGTCATTGATCGGCGCCGGTTTTTCGGCTCAGGCCGGGCTGACCCACCTCGACACCCCGACACCCGCGCCGCGCGCCGCCGTCGTCGCCGCCAACTATGAATCGCAGGACCATTTCCCCGGCGCCGCGCTGCTCTATGCCGAGGATAGCGCGCGCATATCGGAGGTCGCCGCGCCGGTCGCCGGCGTCACCGGCACCATCGCCCTGCCCGATCTCCCGGTGCCGCAGAACGCGGTGATCGATGCGACGATCCGCCCCGCTCAACCGTTTGTGTTGCGCGGCACATCGGGCGACCAGGCGCGTGCGCTCCAATGCCTGACCACCGCGATCTATTACGAAGCGGCGAGCGAGCCCGACGACGGGCAGGCGGCGGTGGCGCAGGTGATTCTCAACCGCGTCCGCCATCCCGCTTTCCCGCCCAGCGTGTGCGGCGTGGTCTATCAGGGATCAGAGCGCGCCGGCTGTCAGTTCAGCTTCGCCTGCGACGGCGCGATGGCGCGGGTGCCGATGCGCGCGGCATGGGAGCGCGCGCGCCGCACCGCCGCGCTGGCGCTGGCCGGCCGCGTGTTCGCGCCGGTCGGGCTCGCCACCCATTACCATACCTATGCCGTCCGCCCGTCGTGGCAGAAGAGCCTGGTGATGACCGGCGTGTTCGGCGCGCATTTCTTTCACCGCTGGAAAGGCTGGTGGGGCACCGCCGCCGCGTTCAACCAGCCCTATTCGGGACATGAGCCTGACGCCGCGCCGCACCCGCGCGGCGACGTGATCGTCCCGGTGCCCGAGGCGATCCCTGCCCCGGTGATCGCCGCGCTATCGCCGGCGATCAAGGTGCCGACGCCGGTCGCGGAGATCGTCGCCGCGCACAGCCAGAGCGGCACGCCGCAGCCCGAATATGCCGCGCTGCCCAACGATTCGCAGGTGCTCGACAAGTGGAAGGATTCGGGCAAGCCGCTGCGTTGAACACGACGACAGGCCCCGCCGTCGCCGACAGGGCCTGCCCTTTTCTATCCACTATCGATCAGCGGCGGCCGTGGCGGCCCTGCCGGTCGTTCTTCTCATAGCGGATCTTCGCCGACAGCGCGTCGAAGCGGCGGTCGAGGTCGCGCCGTTCCGACAGGCTCAGCCCGTTGACGCGGTAGCGCGCCTCAAGCCGGCTGATCGAGCGGAACTCGTTGCGCAGTTGGCTCGCCTCGTTGCGGGTCAGCGCGCCGGAACGCACCCCCTGGTTGATCTGCTGCTCCAGCCGGGCCTGACGGGCGTTGATGTTCTGCCATGCCTGCGCACTCGCCATGGAGGGAACGACCACCGCGCTGGCCAGTCCGATGCCGGTGATGATCCTGGTGATCCGGTTCATGATACGCACTCCTCATTTCGTGTCCGTCGATCGGACAAGAGGGGGTATCGCGCCGCAGTGTCGCGCGGTTGTGGCGCGAATGGCGGAATTTTGTCGCAGACGATGGCGGAGCCGGCGAGTTCGTTCAGGCGGCGAGCAGCCGCTCCGCCTGCGCGCGCGCCTCATCGGTGATCTCGGCGCCCGACAGCATACGTGCGATCTCTTCCCGCCGCTGGTCGGGGTCGAGCGGGGTGACGCCGGTGCGGGTGACGATGCCGTCGTGGCGCTTTGCGATCAGCATGTGACGATCGCCGCGCGCGGCAACCTGCGGGCTGTGAGTCACCACCAGCACCTGCGCGCTCTCCGCCAGCCGCGCCAGCCGCTCACCGATCGCGCTGGCCACCGCGCCGCCGACGCCGCGATCGATCTCGTCGAACACCAGCGTCCGCGCCGCGCCCTCCTCCGCCAGCGCCACCTTGAGCGCGAGGATGAAGCGCGACAATTCGCCGCCGCTGGCGATCTTGACCAGCGGCCCGAACGGCGCGCCGGGATTGGTCGAGATCATGAATTCGACGCGGTCGGCGCCGTGGACGCCCCATTGATCGCGCGGCAGCGGCTCGATCGCGGTGCGGAAGCGCGCGGCGTCGAGCTTGAGCGGCGCCAGCTCGGCCATCACGGCCGCGTCCAGCCGCGCCCCCGCCGCCGTCCGTCCCGCCGACAGCGCCTCCGCCGCGGCCTGATAGGCCCCGGCCTTTTCCGCCAGCGCGGCCTCCAACGCGGCGATCCCCTGCCCGCCGCTTTCCAGCCGCGCCAGCCGGCCGGCCAGTTCCTCGGTCAGCGCGGCGAGTTCGTCGGGCTGGACGCGATGCTTGCGGGCGACCGCGCGCAGTTCGAAGAGCCGGGTCTCATCGGCCTCCAGCGCGGCGGGATCGAACGCCAGCGCGTCGGCGGCGGCATCCACCGATGCCTGAGCGCCGTCCCCCTCGACCAGCGCGCGATCGATCGCCGCCAGCGATTCGCCCAGCGCCGGGTGCGCATCGGCGATCCGATCGAGGATGCGCGCCGCCTGCCGCAGCCGCGCCAGCCCGCCGTCCGATCCATCGAGCAGCGCGGCGACCGCCGCCAACTCGCCGGCGACCTTTTCCCCGCGCTGCATCGCCGCGCGGCGATCGGCCAGCGCCACCTCCTCGCCGGGTTCGGCGGCAAGCCCGCGCAGTTCGGCCACGGCATGGGTCAGCCAGTCGCGATCGGCCTCGGCGCTGTCCTGTTCCGCGCGGGCGACCGCCAGCGCATCCTCCGCCGCGCGCCACGCCCGGTGCGCGATCGCCACCGCGCCCGCATCGAGCCGCCCGAACGCGTCGAGCAACGCGCGGTGGCCGCGCGGGTTGAGCAGGCCGCGATCGTCATGCTGGCCGTGGATCTCGACCAATTGCCCGCCCAGTTCGCGCAGCAGCCCGACCGACGCCGGCTGATCGTTGACGAAGGCGCGACTGCCGCCGTCGCCCTTGACGATTCGGCGGATGATGAGCGGCTCGCCCGGCTCCAGTTCCAGCCCGTTCTGCGCCAGCATCGATTCGATTGCGCCGTCGACCGGCAGGTCGAACGTCGCGGTGACGCTGGCCTGAGTCGCGCCGTGGCGGACCAGCGCGCTGTCGGCGCGCGCGCCGAGCGCCAGCCCCAGCGCGTCGAGCAGGATCGACTTGCCCGCACCGGTTTCCCCGGTCAGCACGCCAAGGCCCGGCGCGAAATCGAGGTCGAGCGCCTCGATCAGCACGACATCCCGAATGGCCAGCGCGGTCAGCATCGCGGTTGCTGTGCCACGGGCGGGCACCCGGCGGAAGTCAGCGTTTGCGGCGCTTGCGATCCGTGGCGGGCGTCTGCGGCAGCAGCGGCCCGGTGTCGGCCGCGACGGTGCTGGGCGGATGCTCCTGGATCAGCTTGTACGCGCGCTCATACCATTTGCTGCCGGGATAGTTGACGCCCAGCACCGCCGCCGATTTCTTGGCCTCGTCATGGACGCCCAACGCGAGATAGGTCTCGGTCAGGCGCATCAGCGCCTCGGGCGCGTGGGTGGTGGTGTCATATTGATCGACCACCGCGCGGAACCGCATCGACGCCGCCAGCCACTGGCCGCGATCCTCATAGAAGCGGCCGATCTCCATCTCCTTGCCGGCCAGGTGATCGCGCACCAGATCGACCTTTAGCCGCGCGTCGGCGGCGTAGCGGGTGTTGGGATAGCGGCGCATCAACTCGCCCAGCGCGTCGAGCGCTTGCTGCGAGATCTTCTGGTCGCGGGTGACGTCGTTGATCTGCTCGTAATAGCTGAGCGCGACCAGATAATAGGCATAGGGCGCGTCGCGGTTGCCGGGATGGACCGACAGGAACCGCTGCGCCGACTGGATCGCGTTGGTATAGTCGCGGTCGAGGTAATAGCTGAACGCCCCCATCAACTGCGCGCGGCGCGCCCAGATCGAATAGGGGTGCTGGCGCTCGACCTCGTCGAACAGCGCGGCCGCGAGCTTATAGTCGTGCCGGTCCAGCCGCAGCTTCGCCGCGGAATAGAGCGTGCCGACGTCGCGCGCGACGTAGGGCGTGTCCGCGCGATTGCCGCGACGGGCACAGCCGGCGGTGGCGAGAACGCTGAGGCTGACAAGCGCGAGGGCGGCGGCGCGAAACCTGGTGATACGCATGGGGCGCGTGTCTAGCCCAGCGCATGGCGGCCAGCCAATCCTTTTCGTATCGTCGGGATCGACCCTGCGGTGAGCCGCGTTATGCAGGGTGACGCGACCGGCCCGTCCGGGCTTTCCATTTCGGGGATTTCGACCATGACCGCGACCCTGCTCGCCACCCACCGAGTCGAGAAGCCATGGGGGCGGCACCAGCTTTGGCCCGGATTCGCCGATCCTGCTCCGGGCGCCGATCCGGTCGGTGAAGTGTGGTTCCAGGCGCCGGGCGACAGCACCCCCGACCTGTTGATCAAATATCTGTTCACCAACGAAAAATTGTCGGTCCAGGTCCACCCCGACGATGCGGAGGCCCATGCGCGCGGGCTGCCGCGCGGCAAGGACGAATGCTGGGTGATTCTGGCCGCCGAACCCGGCGCGACGATCGGGATCGGCACGCGCGACACGGTCGCGCCCGACGCGCTGCGCGCGGCCGCGCTCGATGGATCGATCGAACGATTGATCGACTGGAAACCGGTCAAGGCGGGCGACTTCTTCTATTGCGCGTCGGGCACCATCCACGCCATCGGCCCCGGACTGACGCTGATCGAGGTCCAGCAGAATTCGGAAACGACCTATCGCCTGTATGATTACGGCCGGCCGCGCGAGCTGCACCTCGACGGCGGAGTCGCGGTCGCCCGCACCGGGCCCTATGTCGCGCCGCCGATGCCGGGCCGCGTCGCCGACGACCGGACGATCCTGGTCGAAGGGCCGAAGTTCGTGCTCGAGCGCTGGCCGGCGGGGCGCCGCCACTTCGCCATGCCTGCGGAAACCACCGGCTGGCTGATCGCGGTGGCGGGTGAAGGCGCGGTCGATGGAATCGGCTTCCGCGCCGGCGAATGCCTGACGCTGATCGGCGATTGCGAGATCGTGGCGCAACCGGGCGCCGACCTGCTGTTCGCCTATCCCGGCGGCAGTCGGATTGACACGGACGCGTAATAAAAGTCTCCTTTGGCTTGCGCGGGGCGCAACCGTGGCGCGCCACGGACGTTGGTCCGGTGCAATTTTGAGGAGGATTTCGATGCGCATTCCGATTCTGATGGCTGCGATCGCCGCAATGGCGCTTCCCGCCGTGCCGGCCGACGCCCAGCGACACGACAATCGCAACAACAACAGCCGCAACTGGCAGCAGTATCGCAACTACGACTATAATCGGCCGGAACGCGGCCAGCGCAGCTATGATGCGGCGCGCTACTATCGCGACGGACGTTACTACAAGGAACGTCGCCTGACCCGGCAGGACCGCATCTATCGCGGCAGCAACGGTCGCTATTATTGCCGCCGCAACGACGGTACCACCGGCCTGATCGTTGGCGGCGTCGCCGGCGGCCTGCTCGGCAACAGCATCGCGGGGCGCGGGGATGGCCTGCTCGGAACGCTGCTCGGCGCGGCGGCGGGCGGTGCGCTCGGCAACGCGATCGACAAGGGCAACGTGCGCTGCCGCTGATCGCCACCGGCGGATCGAACGAAACGGGCTCGGCGGCGACCGCCGGGCCCTTTTCACATCAGAAGATGAAGCCGCCCATCCACAGGCGGACCGCCGCCACGATCAGCACCAGCAGGTTGAAGTTGCGGCCGCCGTTGGAGCGCGACAGCACGCCGATGGCCGCGCCGACCACAGCGATCGGGATGGCGATATAGTTGATCGCGCCCAGCAGCGGGATCAGGCCGGGAATGGCAAAGGCCAGCGCGACCAGGCCGATCAGGATCGAGACGATATTGAGCATGACCCGAATGTAGCGCCCGGCCAGTGTATTATCAAGATACCACAGTACGCGACCGCCAACGCTTCCTTAACCGTGTTTGGGGCATGGCGGAGGGATGACCCGTCTCGCCCCCCTTTCTTTGCTGCTTCCCCTCGCGCTGGCCGCGTGCGGCGGCGGCAATTCGCAGGACCGCAGCATCGACACGCTTGATGACGAACTGGCGCAGGGCATCTCCAACAACGCCAGTGACCCCCTGCTGACCGGCGCGTTGCAGGACCAGATCATGGTCGACCCGCAACTGGCGCAAAAGGCCAATGCGGACTCGATCCGCCCGCCCAGCGAGCCTTATGCTGCGCCGATCCCCTCCACCGACGTCGCCGCCGGGCCCAGCCCCGATACGGGTGGGCTGATGAAGGCCCCCGCGCCGATCGCCGGCGGCTGCCCCGATTGCAAGGCGGCCAATGAGGCCAAGACACTCGCGGCGCTGGCGGCGCGGCAGATGGGCACCGCCAACGGCTGCATCGGCAAGTTGCGCTATGCCGCCGGCTGGGCCAACCGGCTGCCCAAGGATGTGCCGCTCTATGCCAACGCCCGCGTGATCGAGGCGGCGGGGGTGCAGGATGGACAATGCTCGCTGCGTCTGGTGAGCTTCACCGTGCCCCAGCCGCTGCCGGTGCTGCTCGACTGGTATT